>Ga0079224_100016775_pt1 | contig 10303 bp, 10 predicted proteins | sample Stecom2015_FD_80414 | JGI IMG/M metagenome (GOLD analysis project Ga0079224, IMG submission 80414) | Agricultural soil microbial communities from Utah to study Nitrogen management - Steer compost 2015 | ecosystem: Environmental > Terrestrial > Soil > Agricultural land | place: USA: Utah... | reverse complement strand
GCGGGCCGCGCGGCGAGGCGCGCCCGGGTGGCGGGCCGGCCCCCCTCGGTGCGCGCCACGTCGAGCCCCTGCGCCCCCGCGTCGACCACCACGTCGCGGTCGGTGACGACGCCTGCGATCTGCAGGGCCTCGCCGCCCGCCTCGGTGGCGAGAAGCATCCCGACGTGGTGCTCGCGCATGAGTCGCGCCGCCTGCTGCAGCGTCGCCGCGCGGTCTGCCAGGATCACTTCGCGCGTGCAGATGTCTCCGAGTTTCATGAGGGCTCCTTCAGGGAGGTCGCCCGTGCTGCCGGCCGGGCCGCGCGGCGCCTCGCACGGCGCCGCGCTTGCCTCGGCTGAGGCCGCTCAGGTGATGCTGATGGTGCGGCGCTTGGCCTTTTCCGACTTCGGCAGCGTGAGCTCGAGCAACCCGTCCTTCATCGTCGCCTTCGCCTTGCTCTCGTCCACGGGGCTCGGCAGGTCGACGACGCGCGAGAACGAGCCGTGCTGGATCTCCCAGCGGTAGTACTCGCCTTCCTTCTCCTCCTTCTCCTCGGCCTTCGTCTCGCCCTTGATGGTCAGCGTGCTGTCGGAGACGGCGACCTCGATCTCTTCCTTCTTGTAGCCGGGCACCGCCGCGCGCACCACTACCTCGTCGTCGCGATCGATCACGTCCACGCTCGGCGCGACGTCCGCCTCGAAGGGCGAAAGATCCAGGCCGAAGCGGCGCATGAGGCGCCGGCCGAAGAAGTCGTCGAACATGCGGTCGATGTCGCCAAAGAACGGGCGCGGCATGCGCTCCAGCGTGCCTTTGGAAACGGGGACGTCCTTGCTGCCTTTTGCCATAAGTTCTCTCCTTTGTGAAAAAGTCCAAACAACGCTCGCCCGAAAACTATGAAACGCCGCCCGCGGCGCGCCTTGATCTGGCGCAAAAGCAGACTTCGGGCCTGCCGCGCGGCGCATGTCGCGGCGCCGCGACGCCCGGCCGCGCCGCGAAGCACGAGCAGGCGTTTCATCAGGGCTCCCGTGTCACATAAGGGGCTTGCGCGTCATCAAAGGTTCCTTCCTTCGGCCGGCGCCGCGGACGGACGAACCGCGGCGGCGAAGAGGGCGGCCGTGGAAAGCACCTCCACGCCGCGCCAGGCAACCGGTCCTGTGCTGTCGGTCGTGACGATGCGCTGCACGCCGGCCGCGCGCAGGCGCTCGAGCGCGCCCGGCGCCATGACGGCGTGCACGAAAAACGCATGCACCGCCGTCGCGCCGGCCGTCGCGAGCGCCTGCGCTGCCCCGGCGATCGTGCGGCCCGTGCTCGCCATGTCGTCGACGACGAAGCAGGCGCGGCCGCGCACCTCGCCCAGGACCTGGAGCGGCACCGCCACGTCGGCGGCCGTACGCGCCTTCGCCACCGCGGCGAGCGGCGCGCCGAGGGCGCGCGCATAGCGCTGCGCGCGCTTCATGCCTCCGGCATCCGGGGAGACGATCACGCCGTCGGCCGGCAGGCGGGGGAGCACCAGCTCGTCGGCACGCAGGTGGGTCACCGGCATGGGGAACGCACTCTCGAGCGCGGGCGAGTGCAGCTCGAGGACGATGACGCGCGCGATTCCCGCGGCGGCGAGCAGGCGGGCGGCGAGCTGGGCCGAGCGCGGCTCGCCCTCGCGCTGGCGCACGTCCTGGCGGGCGTAGCCGAAGTAGGGAATGACGGCGGTGACTTCGGCCGCGCCCGCTGCACGCGCCGCGTCGGCGAGGAGCGCGAGGGTCATGAGACGCTCGTTGGTGGGCGCCGAGGTGGGCTGGACGATGAAGAGTGCACGGCCCCTCAGCTCGCCGTCGATGCTCACGCGCGTCTCGCCGTCGGCGAAGGTGCCGAGCGTCGCCGGGACGGTGTCGAGCCCCGCCGCGCGGGCGATCGCCTGGCCGAGCCCCGGGTGGGCGTCGCCGGGGAGGACAAGCGGCGGGAAGGCGACGCCGCTCATGGCAGGCGCAGCCGCGGAATCAGGACGTCGCCGCGGAGGAACAGTCTCATGCCGCAGGCAGCCTGCGCAAGAGCTGCGCCTGAAAACATGCTTTTTGATCTGGATCAGACGACCTCCCGGCCACGCGGCGTATCCTGAAAGTGCCCGTTTCGCAGTACACGCTTCCTCCTCCGTTGGAACGGGTTTGCGAAGCGCGGCCGCCCCCGGCCGCGCTTTTTTTTTTGGGCACGCTGGTACGGTCTTTGCACGAAGCGCCGAGAAACTTTCCGATGGACGTCCAGATCGACTTTCGCAGCATCGACCGCACCGAGGCGCTCGAGCCGAGGATCCGCGCGGAGACGTCGCGGCTGGGCGATGTGCTCCCGGTGGTGCAGAGCTGCCGGCTGAGCGTCGAGGAGCGCGTGCCGCGCCTCTACGAGCGCAAGCGCTTCCACGTCGGCCTCGAGCTTCGCATCCGCGACCGCCGCCTGGTCGTGAACCGCGAGGACGACGCCGACGTGCTCGCCGCGGTGCGGCAGGCCGTCGCCGCCGCCGAGCGGCAGGCGCGCGACTACGGCCTCGCCGGCTGACATGGCGGCGCCGTCGCCCGCGCCGGACACCGGGCCGTTCTCCGAGCGCGCGGTGCGCGAGTACCTCGCGCGCGTGCACGGCCGCGCCGTCGACGAGGTGCGCGTGACGCCGCTGGGCGGCGGCCGCCAGGGCGACAAGGGCTACGGCTACGGCATTCCGCTGCGCGTGGACTACGTGCTGGGCGGCGAGCGCCGCCGAGCGGTGCTCGAGAGCGAGCGCCCCGGCCCCTTCGGCCACGAGCACATGGCCGACCGGGCGCAGTCGATGCTCTGGGCGCATCGGGCCTTCGGCGCGCTGCCGCGGCACGTCCCTTCGCTCGACGTGGGCGCGGTGCGTGCGAGCGGCGCGCTCGAGCCGCTCGGCGACGCCGAGGAGCTCTTCATGCTCGTTGCGTTCGTCGAGGGCGCGGAGTATGCCGACGACCTGCTGCGCCTGCGGGCGACGGGCGAGCTCGGCGCGCAGGACCTTGCGCGCGCCGATGCGCTCTGCGACTACCTGGTGGACATCCATCGCGAGAAGCTGGCCGCGCCGGACCTTTATCGCCGGCGCGTGCGCGAGCTTCTCGGCCACGGCGAGTGCGTCTTCGGCGTGAACGACAGCTATCCCGACGAGCGGCCGGTCGCGCTCGCGACCCTGGAGGAGATCGAGCGGCGCGTGCTCGCCTGGCGCTGGAAGCTGCGCTCGCGCACCGCGCGGCTCTGCCAGGTGCACGGCGACTTCCATCCCTGGAACATCCTCTTTCGCGCCGGGACGGATTTCAGCGTGCTCGACCGCTCGCGCGGCGAATGGGGCGAGGCGGCCGACGACGTCTGCTGCCTGAGCCTCAACTACGTCTTTTTCTCGCTGCAGCGGAGCGGCCGCCTCGAGGGCGCCTTCGAGCGGCTCTTCCGCCGCTTCTGGGAGCGCTACCTCGAGCGCTCCGGCGACGAGGCGATGCTCGAGGTCGCCGCGCCTTTCTTCGCCTTCCGCGCCCTCGTCATGGCGCATCCGCTCTGGTACCCGGCGCTCGACGCGGCGGTGCGCGGCAAGATCCTCCGCTTCGCGCTCGAGGCGCTCGCCGCGCCGCGCTTCGATCCGGCCCGCGTGAACGCCTGGTGCGGCGCATGAGCTTCGCCGTGTGGCTCACGGGGCTCCCCGCTTCGGGCAAGAGCGCCATCGCGCGGGAGCTCCTCGCCGCGCTGCACGCGGGCGGCGTCGACGCGGCGGTGCTCGAGTCGGATGTCCTGCGGACCCAGCTGACCCCGTTCGCCGGCTACTCGGAGGCGGAAAGGGATTTCTTCTACGGCAGCCTGGGCGCCATCGCGGCGCTTCTGGTGCACCGGGGCCGCGCGGTCGTCATCGACGCCACCGCCAACCGGAGGGCCTATCGCGATCGCGCGCGCGAGGCGATCGAGCGCTTCGCCGAGGTCTTCGTCGACACGCCGCCCGAGGTCTGCGCCGCGCGTGACCCGAAAGGGCTCTACCGCGCGGCGCGAGAGGGCGCGCTCTCGAGCCTGCCCGGTCCCCAGGCCGCCTATGAGCCGCCGCGCGCGCCGGAGCTCGTGGTGAAAGGAGACGCCGGCACGCCGGCCCAGGCGGCAGCGGCCATCACGGCGCTGCTCGCGCGCCGGCACTGGATTCCCGCCCTGCCATGAATCCGCTCTCGAGCCCGCTTCTCACCGACCTCTACGAGCTCACCATGCTCCAGGCCTACCTGGAGCGCGGCATGAGCGGCACCGCGGTGTTCGAGCTCTTCGTGCGCAAGCTTCCGGCGGCGCGCAACTTCCTCGTCGCCGCGGGGCTCGAGCAGGCGCTCGAGTTCATCGAGGGCCTGCGCTTCGGCGAGGAAGAGCTCGAGTGGGTCGAGCGCTGCGGGCTCTTCAAGCCGGGCTTCGCCGCGCAGCTTGCGGAGCTGCGCTTCACGGGCGAGGTGCACGCGGTGCCGGAGGGGACGGTGGTTTTCCCGGACGAGCCGCTCCTTCGCGTGACTGCGCCGCTCCCTCAGGCGCAGCTTCTCGAGACGCGCGTGGTGAACCTGCTCCACCTCGGCACGCTCATCGCCTCCAAGGCGGCGCGCTGCCGGCTCGCCGCGGGCGAGGACCGGCGGCTCATCGACTTCGGCCTGCGCCGCGCCCACGGCGCGGAGGCGGGCCTCCTCGCCGCGCGCGCCGCCTATCTCGCCGGCTTCGACGGCACGGCGACCGCGCTCGCCGCGGCGCGCTTCGGCATCCCGGTGTTCGGCACCATGGCGCACTCGTTCGTGCAGGCGCACGAGAGCGAGCAGGCGGCCTTCGCGGCCTTCGCCGCCGCCTTTCCGCAGAACGCCGTGCTCCTCGTCGACACCTACGACACGCTGGCCGGCGTGCGCAGGGCCGCCGCCGTGCCCGGGGCGCTGAAGGGCGTGCGCCTCGACAGCGGCGATCTCGGCGCGCTCGCGCGCGAGGCGCGCGCGATCCTCGACGCGGCCGGCCGGCGCGACGCCGCCATCTTCGCGAGCGGCAACCTGGACGAGTACCGCGTGGATGCGCTGGTCCGCGCCGGGGCGCCGATCGACAGCTTCGGCGTGGGCACGAGCCTCGTCACCTCCGCCGACCATCCGTCGCTCGACATGGTGTACAAGCTGCAGGAATACGAGGGCCGTCCGCGGCGCAAGCGCTCGACGGGGAAGGCGACCTGGCCCGGGCGCAAGCAGGTCTACCGCGCCTACGCGCCCGACGGACACATGCAGCAGGACCGCGTCTGCCTGGAGACGGAGGCGGGGGAGGGCGAGCCGCTGCTGCAGCTTGTCATGCGCGAGGGAAGGCGCCTTGCGCAGCCGACGCTTGCCGCGGCGCGCGAGCGCGCGATCGGGCAGCTGCGACGGCTTCCGGCGGCGCTGCGCTCGCTCGCGCGCGCCGAGCGCTATCCCGTGGAGATTTCCGCCGGCGTGCGCCGGCTCGCCGAGGCAGTCGATCGCGATACGGCGTAGAAGCGACCGGCTTCCTTGATCGGTGTCAAAGTGCGAGCGCGGTCCGCCCGTACGCTTCGCTCATGGCAACCGAAGCGAAGCCGAAGGGCGCGATCGAGGCGCTCGTCCGGCAACCGCGCGACTTGCAGGGCGTCTGCGGCGACGAAGTCGACGCCCGCCTCTTCGCCGAGGTGGCCATCGCGCTGCTGGAAGTGCTCGACGAGGACGAGGACGCCTGCGAGCTCCTGCGCGCGCCTGCCCCGGCGCGCGTGCTCCACTAGGCATTCTCCAAGGGAAGACCGCTACTTCTGCACGGCCAGGATCTTGTCGCCGTCGCGCAGGGTCTCCGAGGGGTAGACGACGACTTCTTCGCCCGGCCCGAGCCCCGACTCGACGAGCGCCTCGCTGCGGTTTCGCCGCGAGGTCCGGACGGCGCGCTTTCGCGCGCGGCCTTCTTCGGCGACGAAAACGGCCCATGCGTCCGGCCCGGCCTCGAGATCCCGGAAAAGCGCGCCCACCGGCACCTTGATCGCCGAGGGCACGCGGAAGGTGATGATGTGCGCGTCGACGCGGAAGCCGTCGCCGATGGTGCGCACCTTGTCGAGCGGCTCGGCGAAATCGATGATGACGTTGACTCGCTGCTCTTCCACGCCGAGCGCCGAGATCTTGGTGAACGCGGCCGGCTCGACGAGGCGCACCTGCCCCGCGAGCGGCTCGACGCCCTGGCCGAGCTCGAGGCGCGCGGGCATGCCGGCGCGGATGACGACCGCCTCCTGCGAGAGGATGTCGACCACCGCCTCGAGGCTGCGCGCGTCGGCCACCTCGATGAGCGGCGCGCCGAGCGGCACCGCGGCCTCGCTTTTCTGGATCACCTTGAGCACCGAGCCGGTGACGGGCGAGGTGACCTCCCAGCGGGCGGGCGGCGAGCCCTCGCCCGCCTTGCCGGCCTTGTCCGACTCGTAGCGCGCGAGCGCGGCGCGCGCCTGGGCGAGCTCGTGGCGCGCGCCTTCCTCGGCGAAGCGGGCGGCGTCGAGCGCGCGCTCGGTCACCTGCACGTTGAGGGCGGCCTGCTCGCGCGCGGTGCTCGAGACGAAGCCTTCCTGGGCGAGCCGCGCCTGGCGCTCGAGGTCGGCGCGCGCCTGGTCGAGCTGCGCGAGCACCTTCGCGGTCTCGGCGCGCGCGCGGGCGAGCTGCGCTTGCGCCGCGCCCACGCGCTCCTGCAGCTCGCGCGCGGTGCGCGCATCGACGAAGGCTGGCGCGGTGGGCGTGAGGAGCGCCACCACGTCGCCCTGCTTCACGCCGTCGCCCGCCTCGAGCCGGATGCGCTCCACGCGCCCGGCGAGCGGTGCAGAGATCACGTAGCGGTCGCGCACGCGGGTCTTGCCGTCGTCGCTGACCGTCTGCTCGAAGGGGCCCTGGACGACGCGGGCGAGCTCCACCGTGACGGGCCGCGGCTGCAGCGCCCAGGCGACGAGCGCCGCCACGACGGCGAGCGCGACGCCGAGCAGGATCCGGTTCCGCCGGGTCATTTGGAGTTGGTCATTCGCGGGTCTTCAGCACGCCGACGAGGTCGAGATTATCGACCCGGTTGCGCACGATGAGCGCGCTCGCGAGGCCCGCCGCCACGACGACGGCGGCGGCGTAGAGGTAGGTGGACGGAAAGATGACGAGGGGAAACGACATGACGTCCTGCGGCATGAGGGCGATGAGGAGGGCGGCGAGGCCGAAGCCGGCGAGGAAGCCCGTGGGGATGGCGAGCGCGATCTCGAGGGCGAGCTCGCCCAGCAGGAGCACCGATACCTCGCGGCGCGTGAAGCCGAGCACGCGCAGGCTCGCGAGCTCCCAGGCGCGCTCGGCGAGCTGGATGCGGGCGTTGTTGTAGACCACGCCCACGGCGATGGTCGCGGCGAAGAGGCTGAGCACGGCGGTGAAGAAGAGGACGTTGCGCGCGCTCGTCTCGCGGAACGTCTCGACGAGCGTGCGGTTGACAATGACCACGGCGGCGCGCGGCGAGTCCTTCAGGCTTCGCAGGAGCGCCTCCTCGCTTTCCCGGTCGACGAGGAGGCCGGCGCCGGAGACGACCGGCCCCTCGCGCGCGAGGCGGTTCAGGTCCTCCAGGCGCATCCAGACGTTCATGCCCGCCATCTCGTCCACCGTGCCCGCGACGGTGATCGGCGTGTGCACGCGCTCGCCCTCGAGGAACTCCACGTAGACCTGGTCGCCCGGGCCCACGCCGAGCCGGTCGGCGAGCCGCCTGGTGAGGAGCGCGCCCGCGGAGGTGGGCCGTGCCTCGTTGAGCTCCGCGTCCAGGATGCGAAAGAGCGTGGCGTCGTCCTGCACGCCCATGATGCCGGTGCGGTAGGTGCGGTGCCCGGCGCGCAGCCGCACCGGGATCGAGCGCGTCACCTCGGCCTGGCGCACGCCCGGCAGCCGCTCGAGCTCGTGGCGCACGGTGGCCTCGACGGGCTCGGCGAAGCCGACGTTCACGTCGGCGCGCTGCACCTGGCCGAAATGCACCTCCATGAACCACTCGATGGCGTCGGCCCAGAAGGTGCCGGCGATGAGGATCGCGACCGAGCCGGCGATGCCCGCCACGGTGCTCGCCGCGCGCACGGGCTTTCGCTCGATGTTGCGAAGGATCATGCGCTGCGCCGGCGTGAGCGCCGCCGAGAGGCCGGCGCGCTCGAGGATGGTCGGGCGGAACGCCCCCGGCGCGGGCGGCCGCAGCGCCTCGGCCGGGCGCAGGCGCACCACGCCTCGGATCGCGGCAAGCGCGCCGGCAAACGCCGCGGCGAGGGCCGCGCCCGCCCCGGCGAGCACGAGCCAGGGCGGCAGGATGTAGTTGAACTCCGGGAAGTGGAAGAAATCGGTGTAGAGCCCCGTCATGGCGTTGCCGAGCCAGGCGCCGAGGCCGATGCCGAGCACGACGCCCAGGAGCACGATGACCGAGGCGAACTTGAGGAAATGCCCGCCGATCCAGGTGTCCTCGTAGCCGAGCGCCTTCAGCGCCGCGATCTCGCCGCGCTGCGCGTTCACCTGCCGGTGGAGCACCACGTTGAGGATGAACGCCGCCACCAGCAGGAAGATGGTCGGCAGCACCGTGCCGAAGATCTTCTGCTGGTTGATCTCCTGGCTGAGGATGCGGTGCGACACCTGGTCCTCGCGCCCCACGGCGCCGAGGCCGCCGTAGGGCTCGAGGAGCGCATCGAGCATCTCCGTGACGCGCGCCGGCACGGCGTCGCGCGAGATGCGAAGCAGCACCGAGTTGAACGCCCCCTCCATGTTGAACGCCGCGGCGAGCGCCTCGGCGTCGGTCCACAGGACGGCGAACCATTCGTCGTCGGGCATGCCGCCGCCGCGCGTGGCGTAGATGTACTCGGGCGTGAGCGCCGTGCCGACGATCGTCAGGCGCTCGAGCTTGCCGTTCATGAGGACATCCATGCGCTCGCCGAGCGTAAGGCCGCGCGCCTCGAGGAAGCGCTGGTTCACGACCACCTCGCCCCGTGCGCCGGGCGCCGGCCAGCGGCCGCTCCTCAGCGTGAGGCGGTTCATGGCGCCCGGGTGGGCGAAGTCGTAGCCGATGAGGCGCGCGATCATGGGCGGCACGATGCCCGGGATGGAGAGCTGCGTATCGCGCACGACCCGCGTCTCCACCTCCACCACGCCGGGAATCGCGCGGATGCGCTCCTCGAGCGACTGCGGCGCGCGCTTGGCCGACGCGAACACATGTGCAAAGCGCGCCGTGTCGTAGTAGTGGTCGCGCGACCACACGAGCGACCCGTATGTCGACATGGTGCCGATGAACCCGCCGATGCCGCAGGCGATCACGAGCGCAATCGACACCACCTGCGTCTTGAGCGCCCACAGGTCCCGCGCGAGCTTCCGGTCGATCGCCTTCACGCCGAAAAAGGGGTCAGAACAATTTTCACGAAACGCGCTACCACGAGATCTCCGCGGGCGTGAGCTTGCGGGCGGGGCGCTCCTCGCCCACGATGCGCCCGTCCCCCAGGCGCAGGACCCGGTCGGCGATCTGCGCGATGGCGGCGTTGTGGGTGATCACCATGGCGGTCGTGCCGAGCTCGACGTTGATGCGGGCGATCACCTCGAGGACGAGCTTGCCCGTCTCGTAGTCGAGCGCTCCCGTGGGCTCGTCGCAAAGGAGCACCTGCGGCCGCTTGGCGATCGCGCGCGCGATGGCCACGCGCTGCTGCTCGCCGCCGGAGAGCTGCGACGGGAAGTGGTCGAGCCGGTTGCCGAGGCCGACCCAGGTGAGCGCCTCGGCCGCCGGCATCGGATCGCGCGAGATGTCGGTCACGAGCGCCACGTTCTCGCGCGCCGTGAGGCTCGGGATCAGGTTGTAGAACTGGAAGACGAAGCCCACGTGCTCGCGCCGGTAGCGCGTGAGCACCGTATCCCCCGCCTTCGACAGGTCCTGGCGCTGGAAGACGATCGATCCGGAGGTGGGCGTGTCGAGCCCGCCGAGGATGTTGAGCAGCGTCGACTTGCCGCTCCCCGACGGGCCGAGCAGCACGATGAACTCGCCCGCCCGGATCTCGAGGTCCACGCCGCGCAGCGCGTGCACCACCGACTCGCCCATGCGGTAGGTCTTGGTGAGGCCGCGCGCCCGGAAGACCGGCTCGCTGTTCGTCGCGGACATTGATGGCGAAGGGTAACGCCCGGCAACGGGTCACGCCGGGCAGGTAACGCGGGCCAAGAGTACCGTGAGCCAAGGGTACCCGGATGACGCCACGAGGCGGGGAAGGCATGCTTGACGCACGTCAAGGGACGTGGTCCCGCCCCCGCCATACTCCGCCGCATGGCAGCCACCTACGGCTTCGACGCGTTCTCGCCGGCGC
>Ga0079224_100016774_pt1 | contig 10303 bp, 9 predicted proteins | sample Stecom2015_FD_80414 | JGI IMG/M metagenome (GOLD analysis project Ga0079224, IMG submission 80414) | Agricultural soil microbial communities from Utah to study Nitrogen management - Steer compost 2015 | ecosystem: Environmental > Terrestrial > Soil > Agricultural land | place: USA: Utah... | reverse complement strand
TCGGCCTCGAGCTCCTTGACGCGCCGCGCGTCCTCGTGGCCGAAGTGATCGACGACCGCGTTCAGCACGTCCTTGACCGGCGTATCGAGCGGTCCGATGTCGGGCAAAGACGGCTCGTCGGCGAGATGCTGCAGCCAACGCACCTCGATCAGCACGCGGTAGCGGATCAGCGCGTACTCTGACAGATAGGGTCGGAGCGGGGCGGCCTTGTGCGCGTAGCGGCCGTCGAGCGGCGACAGCGCGGTAAGCGTCGTGAAATCCACGGAGCCTATACAACGGATTAGGGAGTGCGCATCATACACGCTTCGCCCGCGAGATCCGACGACCGCGCCGTGACCGCCCGGTCCGCGCGCGCTCAACCCGAGGACGGCGGCCCGGAGGAAGGGATGACTGAGTACAGGACCGAGAAGGACAGCATGGGTGAGCTCGCCGTTCCGGCGAGCGCGTTGTGGGGCGCGCAGACCCAGCGCGCCGTGCAGAACTTTCCGATCAGCGGCCTGCCGATGCCCGGCCGCTTCATTCATTCCTTGGGCCTGATCAAATGGGCGGCCGCCCGAGTGAACCGTGAGCTCGGGCTTCTGCCCGCGGACATCGCCGAAGCGATCGAGGCTGCGGCGCTCGAGGTCGCGGCCGGCGAGCACGACGCGCATTTCCCGGTCGACGTCTTCCAGACGGGCTCCGGCACGAGCTCGAACATGAACGCGAACGAGGTCATCGCCCGTCTCGCGTCGCAGCGGCTCGGCAAGAGCGTGCATCCGAACGATCACGTCAACATGGGGCAGAGCAGCAACGACGTCGTGCCGTCGGCGATCCACGTGAGCGCCGCGCTCGGCCTGACCGAGCAGCTGCTGCCCGCGCTGAACCATCTCGCCGACGTCATCGAGGCGAAGGCCGCGCGGCTCTCGTCCGTCGTGAAGACGGGCCGCACGCATCTGATGGACGCGATGCCCGTCCGCTTCGATCAGGAGCTCGGCGGCTGGGCCGCGCAGATCCGCAACGACTATCAGAGGGTCGCCGGCGTGATGACGCGGCTGTCCGCGCTCGCTCAGGGCGGCACGGCCGTCGGCACCGGGATCAATGCGCATCCCGAGTTCGGCGTCCGCGTCGCGGCGGCGCTCGCCGAGCGGACCGGCATCGCATTCCGGCCGGCGGACAGCTACTTCGAGGCGCTGAGCTCGCAGGACACGGCCGTGGAGCTCTCCGGGCAGCTCAAGACGACGGCCGTGAGCCTCATGAAGATCGCGAACGATCTGCGCTGGATGAACAGCGGCCCGCTCGCGGGCCTGGGCGAACTTTCGCTGCCGGCGCTGCAGCCGGGCAGCAGCATCATGCCGGGCAAGGTCAATCCGGTGATCCCGGAGGCCGTCGCGATGGTGGCCGCGCAGGTGATCGGCAACGACACGACGATCACGATCGCGGGCCAGTCGGGCAATTTCCAGCTGAACGTGATGCTGCCCGTGATCGCGCACAACCTGATCCAGAGCATCGAGCTCACCGCGAGCGCCGCGCGCGTGCTCGCCGATTCCGCGATCGAGGGCTTCACGGTCAACACGGAGCGGCTCGACTCGGCCCTTGCGCGCAATCCGATCCTCGTGACCGCGTTGAACCCGGTGATCGGCTACGAGAAGGGCGCCGCGATCGCGAAGCGTGCCTACCGCGAGGGCCGGCCGATTCGCGAGGTCGCCGCCGAGGACACCGATCTGCCCGCTGAGCGGCTCGCGGCGCTGCTCGATCCGGTCGAGCTGACGAAAGGCGGTATCAAGGGCTGATCTGCAACGTGTGCCGCCGCCGATGATCGCGGAGCGGACACTGCGGCGGGCCGTGATCGAGCGGCGGCTCGCGCGTGCAAGGCCGCACGTCGATCCGATCGAACGGCTGCTCGCGGACGTAGAAGGCCCGGTCACGTCGGAGCTCCGTGACTGGCTCACACGGCCGCAGCGCGCCGCGGCCGTGTTGCTCGCGCTGATCGATCGGCCGGACGGCCTCACGATGCTCTTCACCGAGCGCGCGCTTCATTTGCCTCACCATGCGGGCCAGGTCAGCTTCCCGGGCGGACGGATCGACGGCGGCGAGGACGCGATCGCTGCGGCGCTGCGCGAAGCGTGGGAAGAGGTGCGGATGCCGCCGAGCGCGGTCGAGATCGTCGGCCGTCTGCCGACGCACGTGTCCGGCACCGGGTTCGCGATCACACCGGTCGTCGGCTTCGTCAGCGGCGACTTCGTGGCCGAGCCCGACCCCGGCGAGGTCGCCGGCGTGTTCGAGGTGCCGCTCGCCGTCGTGCTCGCGCCGGGGGCGCTGCGCACGACTTATCGAGAACGGCTCGGCACGCGCTTCAAGGTGTACGAGCTCGAGCATTCCGGGCGGCTGATCTGGGGTGCGACGGCCGCAATGCTGAAAACCTTCAGAGAAGTGCTTGCCGATGAGCCGGAGTGAACTCGACGACGTCGCGCGCCTGCTCGAGATCATGGCGACGCTGCGCGACCCCGAGCGCGGCTGCCCGTGGGACCTCGAGCAGACGTTCGAGTCGATCGCGCCTTATACGATCGAGGAGGCGTACGAGGTCGCGGACGCGATCGAGCGGGGCGACATCGCAGAGCTCGAGGACGAGCTCGGCGACCTGCTGCTCCAGGTCGTCTTCCATTCGCGTCTCGCGGAGGAGGCAGGGGCGTTCCGGTTCGCGGACGTCGCGCGCCGCATCTGCGAAAAGATGGTGCGGCGTCATCCGCACGTGTTCGGCGGCGCGCGTGCCGAGCGAGCCGCGCACGCCGAAACCTGGGAGGCGCTGAAACGGCAGGAGAAGGGACCGTCGGAGCGCGTTCTCGACGGCGTGCCGGTCGGGCTGCCGGCGCTGACGCGCGCCGTGAAGCTCGGACGCCGCGCCGCACGCGTCGGCTTCGATTGGCCCGATGCGCGCGGCCCGCGCGAGAAGATCGACGAGGAGCTCCGCGAGCTCGACGAAGCGATCGCGAGCGGTGAGCGGAGCCGGATCGAGGCCGAGCTCGGCGACGTGCTGTTCGCGGTCGCGAATCTCGCGCGGCATCTCGACGTCGATCCGGAGCAGGCCGCGCGCGGCGCGAACCTGCGCTTCGAGACGCGGTTCGAGGGCGTCGAGCGCCGCGTGCGCGAGTCCGGACGGCCGTTCGATGCGCATTCGCTCGACGAGCTCGAAGCATACTGGCAGGCGGCGAAGGCCGACGAGCCGTCGCAGCGCTGATCGGATCGCGCCCGCGCCGACGGGTATTCAGCTTCGATTCATCGCCTCGACCGTACCTTGCATCGCGAAGCCGGAGAGGAACATCCGGCCGTCGATTGGAGGTGTGCGATGTTACGGAGACTCGGAATGCTCGCGGCCGCGGTCGGAGCGCTCGCGGCCGGGACCGCCGCGGCGCATGGTCACGGGCACCACGGTCACGGGCACCACGGTCACGGGCACCACGGTCACGGGCACCACGGTCACGGTCACGCGAAGGACTATGTGTATGCCAAGGTCGTCGACGTCGATCCGATCGTGCGTTACGTGACCGTCACGCGTCCGCGGCGCGAGTGCTGGGACGAGGTCGTCTATGAGCGCGACCGGCCGTACAACGTCGCGGGACCGGCGCTCGCCGGCGGAATCATCGGCGGCGCGATCGGCCGTCAGTTCGGCGGCGGCAGCGGCCGCGATGCGCTGACGCTCGCCGGCGCGATCGCGGGCTCGGCGATCGCAACGGAACGCGCAATCCGCAACCAGGCGGGCGCGACGCGCGCGACGACCGTGACGCGCTGCGAGACCGTGCACGATCATCACCGCGAGCGGCGCATCGACGGCTACCGCGTGACGTACCAGTACCGTGGGCGCCGGCACACGATCATCACGCCGGAGCCGCCGGGCTCGCGGATTCGCCTGCAGGTGAGCGCGATCCCGGTCGGTTACTGAGCACGCGGGGCCGGCGGGTGATGGCGAGGCACGGGCGTCTGTCCTTGACGGAGGCGCGGTCGGACTCCAAGCTTCGGGCAACTCCACATGGGCAGGGCAGCGACGAGTGATGCCGATGCATCCCACCGCAAGCGTTCCGAGGCGCGGCCGCACCGGGCGATCGCGTATCGCATCGCGTGCGGCGGCGCCGCTCGTCGCGCTCACGGCGACGCTCGCGCTCGCCCGGCCCGTACCGATGCCTGCACAGCCCGCGCCGCCCGAATGCCCGCCGCCCGAGTGCGCGCCGACCGAGGTGATCGCGCAGCAGGGCGGCGTATCGCTCGAGCAGGCGCAGCGCCTCGCGACGCAGCGCTATCCAGGCCGCGTCGTCCGCGCCGAGACGACGGTGCGCAACGGCCGCCGCGTCCACGAGATCCGCATCCTCGTCGAAGGGGACGGCGATTCGCGCATGCGCATCGTGCGCATCGACGCCGAGAGCGGCCGCTTCCTGTAGCGTTTCTCGCGTAGGGAGGACGGGCGATGCGCGTGCTGTTGGTCGAGGACGATCAGACGCTGAGCCGCTCGCTGCGCGCACAGCTCGAGCGTGCCGGCTACAACGTTCAGTGCGCCGAGGACGGTCGCGAAGGCCTCTATTACGCGACCGAATACTCGGTCGACGTCGCGATCGTCGACCTGGGTCTCCCCGGCCTTTCGGGCGTCGAGCTGATTCGCAGCGTGCGCGCGAAGGGCAAGGATTATCCGATCCTCGTGTTGACGGCCCGCGACCGCTGGCAGGACAAGGTCGAGGCGCTGAAGCTCGGCGCCGACGACTACGTCGTCAAGCCTTTCCACGTCGAGGAATTGCTCGCGCGCGTCGACGCGCTCGTGCGGCGTGCCGGCGGCTGGGCACAGTCCGAGCTCGTCTGCGGGCCGATCACGCTCGACACGCGCACGCAGGAGGTGCGCGTCGACGGCAAGCCGCTCGAGCTCACGAGCTACGAGTACAAGCTGCTCGAGTACCTGATGCTGCACGCCGGCGAAGTGGTATCGAAGACGCAGATCACCGAGGCGCTGTACGACCAGGATTTCGAGCGAGACAGCAACGTCGTCGAGGTCTTCATCGGCCGTCTGCGACGCAAGCTCGACCCCGACGGCGAGATCAAGCCGATCGAGACGCTGCGCGGTCGGGGATACCGCCTCACGCTGCCGAGGGGTACGCCTTCGGCTTAGGGCGCCGCGCCCGCTTCGGGGAGGCCGCCCCGTGACATCGAGCTCGAGTCAAGCGAAACTCGGGTCGTTCGAGCGGGTCGACGGAGCTTGTCCATGAAGAGCGGGCGGATCGTTCCCTTCGGCATTCTCGCCGCGGCGGCGGCAGCGGCCGCGGTCCTGGCGCAGCCGGCCGGCAACCCCTTTTTCGATCGGGCGCGCGAAGCGCTCGCGGAGCCGTTCGTCGGCATGACGCTCGGCGGCGCGTCCCCCGAGCAGGGCCTTTTCAGGATCGAGCCGACCGGCGTGTCGACCGAGCCCATGCGGCAGGCCGCGCTCGCGCTGATCGCTGCGCTCGACGACGCAGAGCGCGAGCGGCTCCTGTTCCCCGTCGACGACGACGAATGGCGCAATTGGGCGAACGTGCATCGCTTCCCGCGGGAAGGCGTGAGCCTCGACGAGATGACCCCCGAGCAACGCGAAGCGGCCTATGCGCTGCTCGAGGCATCGTTGAGCGCGAAAGGCTACGAGACGTCGCGCGACATCATGCGCCTCAACCATCACCTCGCCGAGCTCGTCGACAACTTCGAGGAGTACGGCGAGCACCTCTACTGGTTCACGATCTTCGGCGAGCCGTCCGCGACCGAGCCGTGGGGCTGGCAGATCGACGGGCATCACCTCGTGATCAATTATTTCGTGCTCGGCGACCAGGTCGTGATGACACCGACGTTCATGGGCTCGGAGCCGATCACCGCGACGTCCGGAAAGTACGCGGGGACGACGATTCTCGAGGTCGAGCAGGATCTCGCCGTCGAGCTGATGGCGTCGCTCGATCCCGAGCAGCGCAGACAAGCGCTCCTGTCGAGCACGAAGAGCCGCGGCGAGAACCTCGCCGAGATGTTCCGCGACAACATCGACGTTCCGCTCGAAGGGCTTCCGGCGACGCGCCTCGACGCTGCGCAGCGCGAACGGCTGCTCGCGCTGATCGAGGCCTACGTCGGCAACATGGACGACGGGCACGCGGCCGTGAAGATGGACGAGGTGCGCGCGCATCTCGACCGGACGTACTTCGCATGGAAGGGCGACGTCGGGCCGGATGCGGTGTTCTACTACCGGATCGTGAGCCCGGTGCTCTACATCGAGTTCGATCATCAGGGCCCGACGGCGCTCGCTGGGCCCCGCAACGTCGCGACGCGCAACCACATCCACACCGTCGTCCGCACGCCGAGCGGCAACGACTACGGCCGCGATCTGCTGCGCCAGCACTACGAGGCGTATCGGGACGATCCGGCCCATGGCCACGTGTGGACGCCGCTCGACTGACGTCCGCGCGGTCGTCCTCGCGCTCGTTACGCTCGTCTGCGGCGGCGAGCGCGCAACCGCGCAATCCGTGGCCGCCGCGGACTCAGCATTCGCCGTCGACGGAAGCTTCGAGCAGCCGCGCAAGGACGGCATACCGACGGGCTGGAGCCTCGGCCCGGGCAGCGCGATCGATACGGTCGTAGCGCACGACGGCGAGCGGAGCTTGAGGCTCGGCGCGGTCGACGGGCGCGCCGCGCGCGCGACGCTCGAAATCGCGCCGCCGGAGATCGACGGTAACCGTATCCACTTCTCGCTCCATGCCCGCGGCGACGACGGCGCGGATGCGATAGAGCTTTTCGTCCGTGTCGACGGCGCCGACGGCCTTCTCTATGTCGATCGCCGGCGCGCGCCGCTTCCCGCGAACGCGTGGGGCGAGATCACGATCGACGCGCCGCGCTTCACGGCCGCTGAACGTCTCCGCTTCACGGTCTCGGTCGGTCAGGGCACGGCGTTCGTCGACTCGGTGTCGATTGAAGGCGCGAGCACGACCGCGCTGCCGCCCGCGTCGTCCGCCGCTCGCCGCTACGTCGACTACGTGCTCGACCTGATCGACGCGCATTCGATCCATCGCATGTCCGTCGATTGGCCCGAGTTTCGCGGGGCCGTGCTCGAGCAGGCGCGCGGTGCGGTGACGTCGAGCGACGCGTATCTCGCCGTGCGTTATGCGGTCGGCGCGCTCGGCGACGTTCACGGGTTTCTCCGGCCGCCCGACCGCGCGGAGGCGCTCGGCCGCGCGCCGGTCTCGAACGCGCGGACCGGCCGGCCGCCGATACCGCCCGAGGGGAGGCTCCTCGCCGGCGGCATCGGTTATCTGACGGTGCCGGGCTTTGCCGGCGGCACGCACGGGCAGCAGGTCGAGTTCGCCGAGACGCTGCAGTCGCTGATCCGCACGCTCGACGACGAGGCCGGCGGCGCGTGCGGCTGGGTCGTCGATCTTCGCCGGAACTCGGGCGGAAACCTGTGGCCGATGCTGCTCGGGCTCGGTCCGCTGCTCGGCGACGGCGACGCGTTGCATGCGACGTATCGCGACGGGCGCCGCGAGAGCGTCTGGTACCGGGACGGCAAGGCGGGCCTCGGCGACTACGCGCGTCTTCGCGTGCGGGCTGACCCTTATCGGCCGCGCGACGCCCGCGCGCGCGTCGCGCTCCTGATCGGCGCAGACACGGCGAGCGCGGGCGAGGTGCTCGCTATGGCGTTCCGCGGCGTCGACGGACGGCGAAGCTTCGGCGTGCCGACGGCCGGCGTGAACACCGGCACGCGGACGTTCGAGCTGCCCGACGGCGCCGAGCTCGTGCTCGCCGTCGTCACGATGAGCGACCGGACCGGGCGCGCGTACCGGGGCCCGATCGAGCCGGACGTGCCGGCGCCGGGCGCGTCGCAGGGCGTGCCGCTCGAGGATCAGCCGGACGTGCAGGCCGCGCTCGGCTGGCTCCGGGACGGGTGCTGAGACGGTCGCTCCCGCGGTTGCCGATCGGCGACCTCTTCGTTCGGCGCGCGCGTTCGGGGACAATGCGGGCGGCTCCGCGGCAGGATAATCCGCTTTTCCATCGATGGCCTTCCTTCGTTCACTTCGCGCGCGTGTCCTGCTCTGGGTCAGCGTCGCGCTGACCGCGCTGTTCGCGTTGACCGTCGCGGCGCTCGACGTCACGTTCCGGCAGACGACCGACGACGCGCGGCGCGAGCTGCTCGACGTGCAGCTCTTGGGGCTCGCCGCGTTCGCCGATCCGACCGAGGACGGCGGGCTCACGTTGCCCGCGGAGCTCATCAATCCGCAGTTCTCCGTCGCGGACTCGGGGCTCTACGGAATGCTGTGGGACGCAGACGGCAACGTGCTCTGGCGGTCGCAGTCGCTCCTCGACCGCGACCTGCCGATCGCGCCGCACGTGCTCGAACGCGAGCCGCGCCGGTATGTGCGGATCGACGACAAGTCGTTCCCGCCGCTCGAGGCGCTGCTCCGGCGTATCGATTTCGACGCGGACGACGACGGCGTCTTCGAGACGTACACGTTCGGCATCGCGGTGTCGCTCGTGCCGTACCTCGAGCGGCAAGGTACGTACCGCGGCTACTTGATCACGTGGTTCGCGACGATCACGGTCGTGACGCTCCTCGTGCTCACGGGGCTCCTCAAGATCGTGCTCCGCCCGCTCGCGACGCTCGAGCGGCAGGTCCGTGACGTCGAGGCGGGGCGCCGGCAGCGCCTCGAAGGCGATTTTCCGGCCGAGCTCGTGCCGCTCGCCGGGAATCTGAACGCGCTGATCGAGACGGAGCGCCGCCGGCTCGTCCGCTACCGCAACATGCTCGATGATCTCGCGCACAGCCTGAAGACGCCGCTCGCCGCGATGCGAAGTCTGCTGAGCGAGCTCGCAGCACGGCGGGGGCGGCGCGACGACGTCGAGCATGCGCTCTCGCGCGAGGTCGAGCGGATGGATCAGCGCGTGTCCTATCAGCTGCGCCGCGCACGTGCGAGCGGTGCGACCGGCCTCGGCGCCGAGCCCGTCGCCGTCGCGCCCGTCGTCATGGACCTGAAGCAGACGCTCGACAAGGTGTATCGCGACAAGCGCGTCGAGTGCACGACGGACGTCGAGGCGAATGCGGTCTTCCACGGCGATCCGGGCGACCTCACGGAGCTTCTCGGTAATCTTCTCGACAACGCATACAAGTACTGCAAGGGCAGAGTGAACGTGCGCGTCGCCGCGCGACCGGACGGCGTGATGCTCGAGATCGGCGACGACGGCAATGGCCTCGATCCCGACGAGGCGCAGCGCGTCCTCGAGCGCGGTGTGCGCGCGGACGAGTCGATGCCGGGGCAGGGCATCGGGCTCGCGGTCGTGCGCGAGACGGTCGAGCTCTACGGCGGCACGCTCGACGTCGGGCGCTCGAGCCTGGGCGGCGTGTCCGTGCGCGTGACGCTCGGCCGGGCCGGTTTCTCGCCGTGACCGACGTGCGGCAGGGACGCGGCATGAGCGAGCCGAAGAGCGCTCTCGAGGCGCGGATCGCGAACGTCGCACGGGACGATCGCGCGGACCTACGTGCGCTGCTCGGCGCGATCGAGCGGCGCGAGCGGAGCGGGCGTCCGGCGTCGCGGCTCGTCGAGAAGCTCGACGCGCGCCTCGAGGAGGCGGAGGCGCGCGCCGAGAAGCGCCGCGCGACGCGCGTGCGGCTCGAGTACCCCGACGAGCTCCCGATCTCGCAGGCGCGGGAGCAGATTCTCGATGCGCTCGCGCGTCATCGCGTGATCGTCGTCTGCGGCGACACGGGCAGCGGCAAGACGACTCAGCTGCCGAAGCTCTGCCTCGAGGCGGGCCGCGGGATCGACGCGATGATCGGCCATACCCAGCCGCGCCGCATCGCCGCGCGCTCGGTCGCGGAGCGGCTCGCCGAGGAGCTCGGCGTCGAGCTCGGCGGCGCCGTGGGCTACCAGGTGCGTTTCACCGACGAGACGAACCCGGCGACGCTCGTCAAGGTGATGACGGACGGTATTCTGCTGAACGAGATCCGCCGCGACCGCTGGCTCGACGCGTACGACACGCTGATCATCGACGAGGCGCACGAACGCAGCCTCAACATCGACTTCCTGCTCGGTTTCCTCAAGCGGCTCGGCGCGCGGCGCCCCGACCTCAAGATCATCGTCACGTCCGCGACGATCGACCCGGAGCGCTTCGCCGAGCATTTCGGCGGCGCGCCGATCATCCGCGTCGAGGGGCGTACGTACCCGGTCGAAGTGCGCTATCGGCCGCTCGAGCACGGCGTCGATCTGCCGCAGGCGGTCGCGGCCGCGGTGTCGGAGCTCGCCGACGTCGACCTCGAGTCGATCGGCGGCGGCAGCGCGCGCGACGTGCT
>Ga0079224_100016773_pt1 | contig 10303 bp, 8 predicted proteins | sample Stecom2015_FD_80414 | JGI IMG/M metagenome (GOLD analysis project Ga0079224, IMG submission 80414) | Agricultural soil microbial communities from Utah to study Nitrogen management - Steer compost 2015 | ecosystem: Environmental > Terrestrial > Soil > Agricultural land | place: USA: Utah... | reverse complement strand
TGTTTCGAAAGTAGCTTGTCTGCTTTCTTTTTAAAATTATCCTTTGCCATTTTTTTAAGTATTAAGAGAGCCCTGTTTTTTTAGTAGATAGTTAAACAAAACGCCGTTTTAAACGTAAAGCAGGGCTCTCAATGAATTATGCGTTATCAGACACAATAGCACCGAATCCGTATTCCTGAACCTTGTCACACAACCCATAGCCGTGCAAGCGAATTTCTGACTTAGGGTCAGGGGATTTGGTATCCTGAATCAACGGGTCATAAAGAATCATTAATTTTTCCAAATGATACACCGTGTTTGGTGCGTAGAAAAACACCGAGCCATTTTGGTCGCCTTCCTCTTTCACGGAATTACGTGCTTTCAACTCGCCTGTAGAAGAATACAGCGGCGTATCGTTATTTTCCCACATTTGAATTTTGTAGAACCGTTTAAATTCTCCGGTATTTTTATCAAATTCCAGATTGTCGCGATGATTGCTCGTTCCTGCCTTATCCGCCAGCAAGTCGGCTCTATGCTCTTTACCTAAAATCATATTAAATCCGGTAATCAAATCGTTACCTTCGTCGTCCATCAGGTTAAGAGCTTCTAACTCTGCGTAGAAGTTTAGCAAATCCTGAAAAGTCATTCGTTTTCTTCCGTTCACGACTTCCCCGGTTGTTCTGATTACCGGCATAGCACCCGATACGTGTTGCTGTGGGGCAAGTTTGTAAGCGACGTAATCACGCAGACCAATTTTAAAAGCCTGGGATTGTTTCACCCTCACTGCTGCGTTTTTGTCATAAGCCAAATAACGCACCTCCGCATCGTCCACCTCTGTAGGGTCTGTATCCAGTTTATCCCAGCCAACAAGCGTCTTTTTTCCGTTCATTTTTTTAGCGGTAAAAGGGTCGGTATTGTTGACATAAAACCCAACATTGTTGATGAGTTTATTAAACCGGATACCGTCGGCGGTCACCGCTTCTTTCGGAGCTGCCTGTAAGGCGGCCATAAACTTTGCGTTGTAATTTCTAAACTCCTTCAAAAGCTGAGGAGCGACATACTGATTTAAGTATTGTCCGTCTGTTAATTCTGCCATTTTTAGTTGTATTCAGCGTTAAACAATTTTTCAAATTCCTCGTTTGACTCAGTTTCGAGTCTTTTTAGCCCTGCCGGGTCTTTTGCCTGCCATTCAGAGAATGTCCAGTTTTCACGTCCGTTCATCAATTCATGCTGTCCTTCTGTTTTAGGTTTAGGACGGTTTAGTACTGCGTTCGGGTCAGGTTTTCCTGCCATTCTCTCCAAGGACTTAGCGACTAAAGAATAGTTCTGTAGTGCGTCGTTTTTCCAGTCCTCTTTTTCGGCATTAGTGATTTTCCCCTCCTTTAAGGCGGCTGAGATAAGTGCCTCGGCTCTTTCTTCGTTAAAGGCGGTTAGCTGGTTTGACAAATCATCTGCTTTTTTTGCTTTTTCGAGCAAAGATTTCAAATGATTTTCCACGTCGTTATCTGCTGATTGAGCAGTCAACGAACCGATTAAGCCGTAGCCGGCTAATAAAGAAATTAAAGCTTCTTTTTTCATATGATCATCTTGTTTTAAATTTTCGGGTAATTCTATTGCTACATTAAAAAAGTCAAATGCTTCTTCCGGAGTTTTGTTAGCAATATTTTCTGTAGTTTGATTTTCGCGTTTTTTGCTTGGTTTGATGATTGTATCAGCGATACCAAGCTCTACACATTGTTCGGCATTCAGCCAATAGTCTTTACCGGAATTAAGCCAATCGTTAATTTGCTCTTCACTGGCTTTGGTACGCTCTGTAAAAATGTTCTTTAAACGTGATTCGCAATTAGTGAGTAAATCCACATAATTAAGTAAGTCGGACTTATTGCCCCAAACGCCACCAGTTACGGCGTGTGCCATTCCAAAGGCATTTTCGTTTATCTGTACCTTATCTCCCGACAAAGCAATCACAAAGCCCATCGACGCCGCCATACCTTCTATAATGGTAGTTACCTCGCAATCGGACGAACGTATCAGGTCGTATATAGCTAAGCCTTCCATTACAGAACCTCCGCCGGAATGAATACGGATAGTGATTTCTTTATTACTCTTTAAAGTATTTCTGAACAGCTCCTGAAAGCGTGGGTAATCAAATTCTTCCCATCTTCCTATATATCCATACAGAAGTATTTCAGCTGAATTAGCCGCCTGATTTCTTACCTCGTAATGAAAAGTCTTTTTACTCATTTCAAATCAATTATGTGGCAAAGATTGCGGATTTGAAATGGCGGTAAAAATTTCCACTTAGTGACTAAACGAAAATCTTTAGTGACTAAACGCACAGCTTTAGTGACTAAGTGGAAATTATTGTAATACTGTTATATAGGTCAATTTTGCTCAAAAAGAACGGATAAATATGAGTAGAAGAAAATTAACGATGGAGGAAAAGAAAGCAATTGCTTTTGACCTGTATATGGACACGGATAAATCGCAAAAAGAGATTGCAGGAATTGTCGGTGTAACAGAAAAAACCATCGGTAAATGGAAGACTGAGGGCGAATGGGATTTACTAAAGAATGCTACATCTATAACCGCCCGAAACATTATTGATAATTTGTATAAAAGAGCTTACGCATTGTCGGAAAATCCGGAAAGTAAGGCTGATGACATCATTAAGATTGCCAACAGCATTGAAAAGCTCTCAAACAAAAAAGTTACAGTAAGTCAAATCATCAATGTGTTTAAAGATTTCACCAAATGGGCATTTAGCGAAAACGCAGAAATAGCCAAGGATATCAATTTACTGCAAAAAAAATACATCGACTACAAAATCAGCGAATAAATGGCACAATTGGTTATCACAAAAAGAGATTACAATGAGTGGTTGGAGTTCTGCCGTAGGGTTCAGGAGTCCACGGCGGTTGCATTAAATGAGTCGGAGGACGAGCAAAAACAGCGAATAAAACGAGCTCTAAAAGATTACAATTATTTTGTAAAGACATATTTCCCGAATTATGCTGATGCAGACTGTGCAAAGTTTCAAATAGACTTTGCTAACCAATGTTTAAAGGACGATAACTTTTTCGGTATCGCCGAATGGCCTCGGGAACATGCAAAGTCTGTACACCTAACCATCATTATTCCGATGTGGTTGATTGCACACAAAAAGCTTACAGGTATGCTGTTAATGGGCAAAAATGAAGATGATGCCTGTAACCTGCTTTCCGATGTTCAGGCACAGCTACAGTTTAATGAGCTGTTTGCTCACGATTTTGGCGAGCAGTACAATTTAGGGAGCTGGGAAGACGGAAACTTTACCACAAAAGACGGTATCCGGTTTAAAGCTCTTGGTCGAAACCAATCACCCAGGGGAGCGAGAAAAGGCGAAAAAAGACCTAATTACGGAGTCATTGACGACGTTGATGATGACGAAATCATTCATAACCCAAAGCGTGTTGAGAAAATCGTAAAAAATATATTGGGGGCTTTCTTCTTTGCTTTGAGCATCAAGGGGGCAAAATTCGCCATGGGCGGAAACCGAATACACCACAATTCCATACTTGCCAATGTTGTAGGCGATAACAAGCCGGGAGCAAAAAAAAGACAGGGTATCTATCATTCTAAGGTAAAGGCTATTGAAAACGGTAAACCCGCATGGCCGGAAAGATACACATTGGAAGAACTGAATCGTAAAATACAAAAAGCGGGACCGGTATTAGCTAAACAGGAATTTTTCCACGAAACAGAAGTCGAGGGTAAAATCTTCAAAAACGAGTATTTCAAATTCGCAAAAATCCCGCACCTGGCAAAAATGGATATCATCATCGGCTACTTTGACCCCTCTTTTGAAAACAAAGTAACCTCAGATTTCAAAGCAGCTGCAGTATGGGCGCAACGAGGAGATAAACGCTATTGTGTGAAAAGGTTTACCCGCAAATGTGAGCTGGAGGACGTTTTTGAATGGATGATAAAGTTTGAAAAAAAACTACCTAAAAACGTTGGGATTATTTGGTACGTGGAAGAGCAGTTCTTTACACGCCCTATTCAAAACGCACTCAGACGAGTGATAAAAAAATATAAATATCCGCTATCGGTTATTACAGATAAAAGGAAAAAACCAAACAAATACACGCGTATCGTCCGCATGGAACCGGAATACTCAAACCGTAACGTCATTTATAACGTGGAAGAGGAACACGACCCGGACATGATAGAAGGGAATATGCAGGTAAAAGGTATAGAACCCGGGTATAATTCTGCGGACGATGCCCCCGATGCAGATGAGGGAGCGTGGTTCTATTTAGACCAGTACACATTCTTAAGCTCCGACGACATGGAAGACGATGCTTTTGGAATGGGTGGAAAAGAGATTGACAACGAAAACAGATTATAAATATGGCTTTTTTAACGGAAACAGATTACGAAGTACAAATCCGCAACTGGGTAAAACAAATCATCACCCAGCACAAAATAGACGTATTGCATCAGGCAGAATTAGCTGCACAGGCGGAAATGGAAAGCTATTTAAGGCAACGCTATGATGTAAGGGATATTTTCTCACAAACTGGCGAAGACCGTAACGCCCTGATTGTGCTATATATGATTGATATCGCACTCTATCATTTGCATTCGAATATATCAGCGGACAATATTCCGGAACTCCGAATAATAAGGTACAACGCGGCAAAAGAATGGCTGAAAGCAGTAGCAAAAGGCGATATATCTCCCGACTTGCCTGAGAATAATTCCGGCAATGATGATGACGATGCCTCCGGATTTCAGGCGGTCGAGTTCGGAAGCCGTGAAAAATATTCAGAACGATTTTAAAACCCTTTTAAACAACGATTAAATGAACTTTAAAAAAATAACAGAAAGTATAAAAAATGCTATATCCGGCGATAGCTCTAAAAAAGAGCACGAGCAGGCTGTCAGCAAAATGGTAGAAGCGATACGAAGACAAAGAACACTTTATACTAAAGAAATAAGAGATTGGAAACGGGCACAGGCTGCCGCTTTAGACCCTGAATTACCGCGTCGCAAGCTTCTAATTGATATTTACGAGGATTTGATAAACGATGCCTTTATTTTTGGGCGTTCGGAAACGCGTAAACTTCGCATTTCCAACAAAGCTGTAGCTATCTGCAATGAGAAAGGCGATATTGACCAGGACAAAACAAAGTTTTTTGAGAAACTATGGTTTAACAACTTTAAAAAATATGTTCACGAGAGCATCTATTTTGATTATACCCTTATATATCCCAAAGAGCTGGACGAAAACGGATTTATTAAAACCCTCTCTTATGTGTACCGTGACCATATTGTGCCGGAAACTACCGAAATACTGCTGGACACATTCGACCAGCGTGGTATTAATTTCACAGAAGGTAATTATAAACGCTGGACGTTGTGGGTGCATCATGAGCATTCGCTCGGATTATTAAATAAAGCCGTTCCACTTTGGATATTTAAAAAGCACTCCTGGCAGAACTGGGACGAGTTCGAGGAAATGTTCGGTATTCCGATGCGGACTGCGAAAGTAGCAAGTTCAGACCCTCGTGTAAAGAGAGAAGTAGATAAATGGCTGAAAGATTTAGGTTCGGCAGGCTGGGCTCGTTTTCCTGAAGGAGTGGAAATAGATATTAAGGAAAGTAATTCCCGCGACAGCTTTAATGTGTTCAATGAAAAACGCAAAGCCTGTAACGAAGAATTAGCAACCCTTTTCGATGGGCATTTTGAAACTGCCAAAGATACGGGCAGTCGTTCCAAAGCGGAAGAAATTATTAAGGCTACTCAGGACTTGATCACGCTGGACGATGAAACCTTTGTTTTAGCTGTTATAAACGACCAGCTTTTGCCATGGATGAGAGAACTGGGCTATCCGCTGAGCGAAACAGATTACGCGATTTGGAACGACAACGAACAGATGTCGCCCAAAGACCGTCTGGAAATTTTTAAGGGCATAAAAGAATTAGGCTACAAGGTTAAAAAAGAGCAAATAGAAACGGAACTTGATGTAGAAATTGTAGGAGAAATTACCCCTAACGTCTCATTTGCTCAAAATAAACCGGAAAACCGTAGAAATTTTAACCTGCCCCACAATCATACGCATTCCGGTTGTGGGGCTGGGCAGGTTGCTTTCAATCCTGCAGGTGCACGTGATTTAACTCCGGAAGAAGAAGATTTTTTAAAAAAACTCTATGAAAATCCGGAGTCTGTAAAATGGAGTTACAGCGAGTTCAAAGCTTCACATTCGCCCTTGCTCGATGCCGTAAAAAGGGGATTCGGAACAACGAGCTTTGATTTTGACAGTACCGACCACCGACGTATGCGTGCATGGCTCGACAATATTCATCGGTTTGGCGTAGATAAAACACAGGCGGAAATCTACGAACTCAATGAACTTTTAAAAGATTCTAAAGATTTCAACGAATTCCGTAACAAAGCAAAAGCGGTTTTTCCGAAGTATAAGGATTATCATTTAGAAGCGGAATGGGAACAGGCTAACGCTACATCAGACATGGCAGCCCGGCAACAGGAAATGATGGAAGATATAGATATCGCACCCTATTGGCGTTTTGATGCGATTTTAGATGAAAGAACCACAGACAACTGTAACAATCTGCACGGACGTGTGTTTGATAAAAGGGACAAAAACTCATGGAAGTTTTTACCGCCTTTGCACTGGCGTTGCCGCTCAGATGCTCAAGATGTATTGGAGGGCTACGAGGGCGAAATCACTTCGTTTGAAGATGCCGTCGGTTTAGACCCTGACGGCTGGGAACGAATGCAAAAGCAAGGCTTTGATGTCAACTGGGGCGACAGCGACGAAGTTTTTACTAAAGCACAAAGTTACCTGAAAAAACTACCGAAAGACCATACACCTATCAATGTGGACGATTTAGTGATTTCGGATTTCGGGCTGGCTGAATGGGCAAAATTACCCAAACACAAAAGTCCGGAAACGGGGCAGGCATTTAAAAAGTTCATAGATAAAACAGGAATGGTACGTCTTACAACAAAAGACTTCCTCCCGGTTTGGCTGGATAAAAAAGGGCTAAACAATAAAGATTTTCTGCGTATCCTGCAAACTGTTGAAATGCCTGATGAAGTGTTTTGGAGTGATACCGGTAAAGCTACCGTATATACCTATTTGCGATACTATAAAGACGGAGCATTCAAAGTAACCACGCAATCCATCAAGGTAACGGGATATGAGCTGATAACCGAAAATGTGGACAGTATTCGCAAAGGGTTATTAGTGTACACCCCGAAAACCTTTACAGATTACTCAGAAAAACTGTACCGCTCCTTTGACAACAAATGGAAACGGGAGTTTTTCAACGATAAGAACGGTGGGTATTTGGTTATACATAAAAACAGGATTACAGCCTCGAAAATCAATAAAAACGAATTACAGAAGTTCGAGAAAGAATACCGTATGGTTAAAAATTTAGCCAATTCCGGATACAGGATTGAGATGCTGGAAGAAGTCCCGAGGATTAGTAGTCCTGATATGCTTTTTAATGGGATTAAAGCAGATTTAAAAAGCGTTTCAAGTCACAACAATATCATAAAATACGCTGATGACGCCATAAATAAGCAGGGGGCGGAAATAGTTGTATTTGAATTTACAGCCGACACTCCCAAAATCAGAGAAAAAATAGCTGAACTAAAGAGAAAAGGGTATAAATCCTATTACTATTTCAATAGCAACCCGAATGATATTGTAAGAAATTTTTAAAAAGTAAAGCCCGACGAGCGGGCTTTAGTGGCGGTATGAGTGCCAAAAAGATGGGACACATACCTTTAGAGTACAAATATACAAAATTTATACCAATAAGCAAATGAATAGTTTACAATATGCTTTAGATTTAATAGACAGGAGCTTTGGGAGAGGGATTAATCAAGCTCGAAATCAAACAAGAGGACTTGATAACGCTGTAAATGGCGTGAATTCTAACCTAAGAAAGACCAAGGTTACCGGCAGAGATGCTTTCCAGTCCATTACCCGCTATGCTAAAGGTGCTGCAGCTGCGGTAGGGCTTGCATTAGGGATTGGTGCAGTTGTGAGTTTCGGGCAGGAAGTGACAAAAACGACGGCTAAATTTGAGGGCTTTACCAACGCCATTGAGTTTGCTTCCGGAAACCAGGCAACGCAAAATTTAGGTTTTGTTGAGCAACAAATTAAAGATTTAAGTCTGCCGATGGAGTCCGCATACAAAGGATTTCAAATGCTGTCCGGTTCTCTAAAGGGAACGGCTTTAGAGGGGCAAGCGACACGGGATATATTTGAATCCGTCGGCATAGCTTCCACGGTAATGAACCTATCTGCAGAACAGAGTGAGGGAGCATTCTTAGCACTCTCACAAATGGCATCAAAAGGCAAGGTTCAGGCGGAGGAGCTTCGCGGACAATTAGGAGAAAGAATACCGGGAGCATTAGGAATCGCCGCCAGGGCTATGGGCGTAACGCAGGCAGAATTAAATAAAATGCTTGATGAAGGAAAGGTATATGCCGAGGACTTCCTGCCAAAATTCGCTAAAGAATTAAAAACGACCTTTCAGGACGGTGTGCCAAAAGCAGTCAATTCTATGCAGGCATCTATTAACCGTTACGAAAACAGCCTGATTAATTTCAAATTAAAAACCGGGGAAACGTTCCGACCATTACTCACAGGAGCTATGGAAATGGGAACAAAGCTTTTCGGGTTCTTTGGCGAGCTCATGAGTCATACCGAACCGGTTAGGCAAGCCTTGCGAGCTGTCGGCGATGCCTTCCAGCCGATAAAAGATGTCATGGCACAAAATCCGTTTCTGAATTTTGCAGAGGGAGGAAGCCTGGCTCAAAGCGTAATGGAAGGGATTGCAGATGTAATTCAGTTCCTGATGCCGGTATTTGAATTGTTAGGAAACATTATCGGGGCAATCGAACAGGCTTTGAATACGGTACGTACTGCATTAATGGACAATATCAATTCGATGACTGAGAGTGGTAATGTTGCCCAGTTCCTTACAAACGTTATGGACGGCTTAAAATGGGTATGGGAATTAATTGCACCCGCAATCGGCTATGTCGGGGATATTCTCGGTGCGGTTATTGGCGTGGTTTTTCAGGCGGTAGATGCTGTTCTGGGTGTGATAAACTCCATTGTCGAATGGGGTAAAAAAACGGAATGGATACAACGCCTGCTAAATACCTTTGTCGGTATTGTACAGAATGTTTTTAAAAGCATTCGTGATACTGCTATGAATATTTTAGGCGGAGTAGGCGATTTACTGGTAGGTATCTTTACCCTGGATATGGATAAGATAAAATCAGGACTAAGCAAAGGTTTCGATGCCGTGAAATCGGCTGTAGGGGTGAATAAAAGTATTATAGACGGTGCCATTGACGGCTGGAATAAAGATTTAGAAAAGCCTGTCGAAAAAGATTTGAAGGTAATAGCCAAAGCCGGAGGAACGGACAACAATGCCCCGAGCAATCTGCTAAGTGGAAACACAGACAATAACACAACGCCAGCTAATACTCCGGCAGGAGCCGGAAACAACAGCGGTAAAAGCGTTGCGGGGGGTGGAACGGTTAACGAAAGTAAGAAAACGACATTTAACATTGAAAGCTTTGTAAAAAACCTGACCATACAAACGACTAATTTAAAAGAAAGTCCAGCAGAGATAAAAAGGTTGCTGGAAAGCATTTTTAACGAGGCACTTGCCGATATAGAAATAAGAGCCAATGCGTAATAATAATATAAGCGAAATAGAAAACCTGCGGAAGAAGTACCTTAGTTTCCGCCGGAGCATTCCGCAAAAATTAGCTATTACCATGGTTAATTTTTTTAAACGGAATTTTCAGGCAGGCGGTTTTGTGGATACCCCTTTTAAAAAATGGAAAAAAAGCACTTATCCGGGAGCAAGGCGGACAATGGTGCGAAGCGGAAATACCCGCCGACAGATAAAAAAAATACAAGCCACACAGAGCCGGATTGTGGTTGGTATTGCCAATCACAACCATTATGCGAAAATACATAATGAGGGAGGAAAAATTCCGATAACGCCAAAAATGCGACGATTTTTTTGGGCTAAATACAAGGAAACCGGCAGGGAGTACTGGAAGAACTTAGCCATTACAAAGAAAACGCATTTGGATATCCCTAAAAGACAGTTTATAGGGCATTCCAAAGCATTAGAAAAAACAATAGACAGAATGTTAATCAAAGAGCTTAAAAACGCATTACAATGAGTATAAAAGGAAAAATATTTAAAGAAATAGCAACGCATTTAGAAACACAAGTGCCAGAGCTAATTTACATCGACAAAGAACGCGGACA
>Ga0079224_100016772_pt1 | contig 10304 bp, 11 predicted proteins | sample Stecom2015_FD_80414 | JGI IMG/M metagenome (GOLD analysis project Ga0079224, IMG submission 80414) | Agricultural soil microbial communities from Utah to study Nitrogen management - Steer compost 2015 | ecosystem: Environmental > Terrestrial > Soil > Agricultural land | place: USA: Utah... | reverse complement strand
GCCGTAGGCCTTTTGGTTTAGTCTAGCCGCCCGTGGATACGCTGCTCCAGCAGATCATCAACGGGCTCACCGCCGGAAGCGTCTACGCCATCGTCGCGCTCGGCTACACCATGGTGTACGGCATCATCCAGCTCATCAACTTTGCCCACGGCGAAGTGGTGATGATCGGCGCCATGGTGGCCTTCACGGTGATCAACCTGCTCGTGCCGTTCGGGCTGCCGGCGCTCGCCGTGGTCCTGATCGGCACGGGCTGCGCCATCGCGGTGTGCATGCTGGTCGGCTACTCCGTGGAGCGCTTCGCCTACCGGCCGCTGCGCGGCGCGCCCAGGCTCGCGCCGCTCATCACCGCCATCGGCATGTCGATCATCCTGCAGCACCTGGCGATGCTGATCTGGAGCCGCAACGTCCTCGCGTTCCCGCAGATCATCGAGTCGCGCACGTACTTCATCGGCGGGGCGGCCATCACCACGGTGCAGATCGCGATCCTCGCCATCTGCGTCGCGCTCATGGCGGGGCTCGCGCTGCTCGTGTACCGCACCCCGCTCCGCACCGCCATGCGCGCCACCGCACAGAATCCGCAGGTCGCGGGCCTGATGGGGGTCGACATCAACCGCGTGATCGCGGTGACCTTCATTCTCGGCGCGGCGCTCGGCGCGATCGCCGGCGTGCTGTTCGGCTCCTATTACGGCCTCGCGCAGTACACCATGGGCTCGATCCTCGGCCTGAAGGCGTTCTCGGCCGCGGTGCTGGGCGGCATCGGCAACATCCCGGGGGCGATGCTCGGCGGCGTGCTGCTGGGGCTCGTCGAGGCGCTCGGGGCCGGCTACATCGGCGACTTCACCGACCTTTGCCGGTACGGCTGGCTCTCCGGGGCGATGGACGCCTGCCGCGACGGCGGCCACTTCATCCTCTTCGGCTCCAACTACCAGGACGTGTTCGCGTTCATCGTCCTCATCCTCGTGCTGGTGTTCCGGCCCTCCGGGCTGCTCGGCGAGCGCGTCGGGGACCGCGCCTGATGCAGCGGCTCATCGATGTGCGCGGCAGGCCATGGCTGGTGTGGGTCGGCCTCGCCCTCGTGGGCCTTGCGCTCGCCCTCCTGCCCTTCGCCCTGGCGCAGGTCGGCACGACCTGGGTGCGCATCACGAACTACGCGCTCCTCTACGTCCTGCTCGCGCTCGGCCTCAACATCGTCGTGGGCTTCGCCGGCCTGCTCGATCTCGGCTACATCGCCTTCTACGCCGTCGGCGCCTATGTCTACGCGCTCCTCGCGAGCCCGCATTTCGGCCTGCACCTGCCGTTCTGGATCATCCTTCCGATCGGCGCGGCGATCGCCGCGCTGTTCGGCGTGCTCCTGGGCGCGCCCACGCTCAAGCTGCGTGGCGACTACCTGGCGATCGTCACTCTCGGCTTCGGCGAGATCATCCGCATCTTCCTCAATAACCTCTCGCGGCCGGTCAATATCACCAACGGCCCGCAGGGCATCTCGCGCATCGACCCGTTTTCTCTCGATGGCTTCAGCTTCGGGACCTACGAGACGTTCCTCGGCGTGCAGTTCAGCGCGCCGATCAAGTACTACTACCTGCTCGTGCTGGTGGCGCTCGTCGTGATCGCCATCAGCGTGCGCCTGCAGGACAGCCGCATCGGCCGCGCGTGGGAGGCGATCCGCGAGGACGAGATCGCGGCGCGCTCGATGGGCATCAACACCCGCAACATGAAGCTCCTGGCGTTCGCCATGGGGGCGAGCTTCGGCGGCGTCGCGGGCGGCATGTTCTCGGCGATCCAGGGCTTCATCTCGCCCGAAAGCTTTATTCTCGTGGAGTCGATCATGGTGGTGTCCATGGTCGTGCTCGGCGGCATGGGCAACATCGCGGGCGTGGTCCTGGGCGCGCTGCTGCTCTCGTTCGTGCCGGAGATCCTCCGCTGGACCGTCGAGCCCGCGCAGCGCGCGCTCTTCGGCCGCCTGATCGTCGAGCCGGAGGTGATCCGCATGCTGCTCTTCGGGCTTGCGCTCGTGCTGATCATGCTCTTCCGGCCGGCGGGCCTGGTGCCCTCGGCGGTGCGCCGGCGCGAGCTCGCCGAGCGCAGCGCCGTGCCCGGGGGACGGGCGCCGTGACCGTCCTGCTCGAGGCGAGCGGCGTGGGCAAGCGCTTCGGCGGCGTGCAGGCGCTCGAGGCGGTCCAGTTTTCCATCGCGCCGGGCGAGGTCTTCGGCCTCATCGGCCCGAACGGCGCGGGGAAGACCACCCTCTTCAACGTGCTGACCGGCATCTATGCCCCGGACGCCGGCCGCTTCACGTTCGCCGGACGGGACATCACCGGCCTGACGCCCGACCGCGTCGCGGGCGCCGGCATCGCGCGCACCTTCCAGAACATCCGCCTTTTCGCCAACCTTTCCGCGCTGGAGAACGTCATGATCGGACGGCACGTGCGCACGCGCGCGGGCGTGCTCGGCGCCATCCTGCGCAACCGGCGGACGCTCGACGAAGAGCGGGCGATCGTGGAGAGGGCGCTCGAGCTGCTCGACTTCGTCGGCATCCGGAGCCGCGCGAACGATGCCGCGGGCAGCCTTCCCTACGGCGACCAGCGGCGGCTGGAGATCGCCCGGGCCCTCGCCACGGAGCCCAGGCTCCTCGCCCTGGACGAGCCGGCCGCCGGCATGAACCCGACCGAGCGGGTGGCCCTCGGCAAGCTCGTGCGGGCTATCCGGGACACGGGCGTCACCGTGCTCCTCATCGAGCACGACGTGCGCCTCGTCATGAACCTGTGCGACCGGGTCATGGTTCTCGACTACGGCCGCAAGATCGCCGAAGGCCGGCCGGCCGAAGTGCAGCGCGACCCGAAGGTCATCGAGGCCTACCTGGGAGTGGCGCATGCTGCTTGAAGTGCGCGGCCTCGAGGTCCGCTACGGCGGCATCCAGGCGGTCAAGGGCGTGGATCTCGAGGTGGGCGCCGGGGAGCTCGTATGCCTGATCGGCGCCAACGGCGCCGGAAAGACCTCCACGCTGAAGGCGATCGCGCGCCTGCTTCCGGCGGCCGCCGAAACGCTCCGCTTCGACGGCGAGGACATCCGCTCGGCCCGCGTTCACGAGCTGCCGCGCCGCGGCCTGGTGATGGTGCCCGAGGGCCGGGGCATCTTTCCGCGCCTGACGGTCGCCGAGAACCTCGCCATGGGAGCCTATGCGCGCGGCGGCAGCGCTCACGCAGAGGCGCAGTACGAGCGCTTTCCGCGGCTGCGCGAGCGCCGCCACCAAGTCGCCGGAACGCTCTCGGGCGGGGAGCAACAGATGCTCGCGATGGCGCGCGCGCTCCTGGCGCAGCCGAAGCTCCTGCTGCTGGACGAGCCTTCGATGGGGCTCGCGCCGCTCATGGTGTCGAAGATCTTCGAGACCATCGCCGAGGTGGCGCGCGAAGGCGTGACGATCCTGCTCGTCGAGCAGAACGCGAAGCTCGCGCTCGAGGCCGCGGCGCGCGGCTACGTCATGGAGTCGGGTCTGGTCACGCTTTCGGGCGAGGCGAAGGCGCTGCTCTCGGACGCCCGGGTGCGCGAAGCCTATCTCGGCGAGACGACCGCCGGCTGAGCCGGCGCGGCGAGATCCGCCTGCGTGGTGAAGCTGTCCGCGTAGAACTCGGTCTCCGGCAGGCGGCACTGCTGCACGAAATCCCGCCGGGCGCTATCCACCATGACGGGCACGCCGCAGGCGTACACCTGGTGCCCGGAAAGGTCCGGGAAATCCTCCATCACGGCACGGTGCACGAAGCCGGTGCGGCCGGTCCAGGCATCCTCCGGCAGCGCGTCGGAGATGACCGGCACATACCGGAATCGCTCATGCTCGGCCGCCCAGCGCTCGGCGAGCGCGTGCAGGTAGAGGTCCTTGGGCCGGCGCCCTCCCCAGTAGAGGACCATCGGCCGGGTGAGGCCCTTGTGGAACGCGTGCTCGAGCACCGCCTTGATGGGGGCAAAGCCCGTCCCCGAAGCGACGAACACGATCGGCTTGTCGCTGTCCTCGCGCAGGAAGAACGTGCCGAGCGGACCCTCGAAGCGAAGGATGTCGCGCTCCTTCATCTTGCCGAAGACGTGATCGGTGAACTGTCCGCCGGCGACGTGCCGCACGTGAAGCTCGATCAGCTCGTCGTCGTGCGGCGGGTTGGCCATCGAGAAGCTGCGCCGTGAGCCGTCCCTCAGCAGGAACTCGATGTACTGCCCGGCGAGGAACTGCAGTCGCTCGTTCGCCGGCAGCTTGAGATGCAGGACCATGACGTCGTCGGCGAGGCGCTGCATGCGCTGGATGCGGCACGGCAGCGTCTTCACCTGGATGTCCTTCGCCGCGCCGACCGTGCGCGCCTCGACCGTGATGTCGGAGAGCGGCTTCGCCTGGCAGAAAAGCGCCTTGCCCCGCAGCCGCTCCTCGTCCGGGAGCGCCTTTTTCTGGTAGACGCCGTAGTCGAGCTCGCCGGAAACGAGCGTCCCCTTGCAGCTGCCGCACGCGCCATTCTTGCAGCCGTAGGGCAGGACGAAGCCCTGCCGGAGCGCCGCGGCGAGGACCGTCTCGCCATCCTCGACGTCGAATTGCAGCCCGCTGGGCTGCAGGGTCACCCTGTGCATGTTCGCTAAAATACCCGGGATCGTGCGAAGAGCGCGCGATTTTACCCGACCGCTGCAGGATCCTTCATGAGCGCTCTCCTCGTCTTCACCAACCTGCCCGATCGCGCGAGTGCCGAGAAGCTTGCCCACGCGCTGCTCGAGCGCCGCGCGGCGGCCTGCGTCAATATCCTCGCCCCGTGCCGCTCGCTCTACCGCTGGGAAGGCGCGCTGCTAAGCGAGGAGGAGCACCCCGTGCTCGCCAAGACGACGCGCGAGGCTTACCCGTCGCTTGAAGAGCTCATCCGCTCGATTCACCCCTACGAACTTCCCGAGATTATTGCGGTCCCAATCGAGCGCGGCCTGCCCGCGTACCTCGACTGGGTGGCACAAGAAGCCAAGCCGTGATCCGGATCCTCGCGCTTTTTCTCGGGCTGCTCGCCGCGCTTCCCGCGTCGGCGCAGCTCAACCTCGGCACGGGCGCCGACGACCTGCTTCCTCCGGAGCAGGCGTTCCAGTTTTCCGCGCGCGCCGTCGACGCGGGCGCCCTGGAGGTGCGATACGCAATCGCCAAGGGCTACTACATGTACCGCGAGCGCTTCCGCTTCGAGCTGGAAGGGCCCGCCGGCGTGCGTCTGGGCTCGCCGAAGTTTCCACCGGGCGAGCGTCACAAGGACGAGTTCTTCGGCGAGACGGAGACCTACCGCAACGAGGTGCGCATCCACGTGCCGGTAGAAGGCGCCTCCGAGGGCGAGACGCTCGCCCTGGTGGTGACCTCCCAGGGGTGTGCCGACGCGGGCGTGTGCTACGTCCCCATGGACTCGAAGGCCAGGGTCGTCATGGCCGGCGCAGCCGCCGATGGGCCCGCCGGGCCGGCGATTTCCGAGGGGCCGCGCAGCGTGGAAGCCGGGCCGCGCTTCTCGCTTTTCGCCACCGACCTCGAGATCGCCCGGCTCTTCGAGGGGAACGTCGCTCTGGTGGTGGCGAGCTTCCTCGCCTTCGGCGTGCTGCTTGCCTTCACGCCTTGCGTGCTGCCCATGATCCCCATTCTCTCGAGCATCATCGCGGGCGAGGGGCGCCGGCTCGACAAGCCGCGAGCGCTCGCGCTTTCCCTCGCGTACGTGCTCGGCATGGCGGTGGCCTACGCGGCCGCCGGCGTCGCGGCCGCGTTCTCGGGCTCGCTCCTCGCCGCCGCCCTGCAGAACGCGTGGGTGCTCGGCGCCTTCGCGCTCGTGTTCGTGCTCCTGGCCCTCTCGATGTTCGGCCTCTACGAGCTGCGGCTGCCGAGCTTCCTGCAGACGCGGCTCGACTCGGCTCATCGAGGATTGCGCGGCGGCCGCGTGGCCTCCGTCGCGGCGATGGGCGTGCTCTCCGCCGTGATCGTCAGCCCGTGCGTCGCCGCGCCGCTCGCGGGCGCCCTCCTCTACATCTCGCAGACGCGGGATGTCGCGCTCGGTGGCACCGCGCTCTTTTCGATGGCGATCGGCATGGGAATCCCGCTCATCGCGGTCGGCGTGTCGCAAGGGGCGCTGATTCCCAAAGCCGGTCCATGGATGAACGGCATCAAGAAGTTCTTCGGCGTGCTGCTCCTCGGCGTGGCCATCTGGATCGCCTCGCCCGTTCTGCCGCCGGCGCTGCAGATGGCCGCCTGGGCGGCGCTGTTCATCGGCTCCGCGGTTTTCCTCGGCGCGCTCGACCGGCTTGGCTCCGGCGCGGGCGGTTGGGCGCGCCTGTGGAAGGCGCTCGGCATCGTGGCGCTCGTGTACGGGGTCGCCCTCCTCGTAGGCGCGCTGGGGGGAAGCCGCGACCCGCTCCGGCCGCTCGCCGGCGTGATGGGCGGCGCTTCGGTGGTGGAGGCGCCCGTGCCGTGGGTGCACGTCTCCTCGCCGGTCGAGCTCGACGAGCGGCTCGTGGCGCCCGGCAAGGTGGCGATGCTCGACTTCTATGCCGACTGGTGCGTCTCCTGCAAGGAGATGGAGCACTTCACCTTCTCCGATCCCCGCGTGCGCGCGCAAATGAACGAGATGCTGCTGCTCCAGGCAGACGTCACGGGGAATACGGAAGCGCACAAGGCGCTATTGCGGCGCTTTTCGCTTTTCGGCCCGCCGGGGATCATCTTCTTCGACGAGCGCGGCCGCGAGATCAAGGGGCTGCGGGTGATCGGCTACCAGAACGCGGATCGATTCCTCAAGACGCTGGCTCGCGCCAAGGCGCCCTAGTCGTCGCTGCGTCCTAGCCGCGCGCTTCGGCCTGCAGGGCCTTGGCCGCCTCGAGGGCAAAATAGGTCAGGATGCCGTCGGCGCCGGCGCGCTTGAAGCCGAGCAGCGCCTCCATGATGCAGGACGCCGGAAGCCAGCCCTTGTCGACGGCTGCCCGCAGCATCGCGTACTCCCCCGAGACCTGGTAGACGAAAGTCGGGACCTTGAACGTCTCCTTGACCCTGCGCACCACGTCGAGGTACGGCATTCCGGGCTTGACCATCACCATGTCGGCGCCCTCGGCGAGATCGAGGCCGACCTCGCGCAACGCCTCGTCGGTGTTGCCCGGATCCATCTGGTAGGTCTTCTTGTCGCCTTTGCCGAGGTTCTTCGCGGAGCCGACGGCGTCGCGGAAGGGCCCGTAGAACCCGGAGGCGTACTTGGCGGAGTAGGCGAGGATCTTCGTGTGGACGTGTCCTGCCTGCTCGAGCGCGACCCGGATGCGGCCGATGCGCCCGTCCATCATGTCGGACGGAGCGACGATGTCCACGCCGGCTTCGGCCTGGGCGAGCGCCTGACGCGTGAGCGCCTTGAGCGTCACGTCGTTGAGAATGTAGCCGGAAGCGTCGACGACGCCGTCCTGCCCGTGCGAGGTGTAAGGATCGAGGGCAACATCGGTCATGATGCCGAGCTGCGGGAAGCGCTTCTTCAGCTGCGCGACGGCCTTGGGGACGAGTCCCTTGGGGTTGAACGCCTCGCGCCCGTCCGCCGTCTTCAGCCGCTGCTCGATGACGGGAAAGAGGGCGAGCACCGGGATGCGAAGCTCGAGGCAGGCCTCCGCGACCCTCAGCAGCCGGTCCACCGTCATTCGCTCGATGCCGGGCATCGAGGGAACTTTCTCCGTCCGCGACTTTCCGTCCAGAACGAAGACGGGGTAAATAAGATCGTCGGTCGTAAGGACATTCTCCCGCATGAGCCGCCGGGAAAAGTCGTCCCTGCGCATGCGGCGCATGCGCACCGAGGGAAAGCTGCCGTAGATATCCATGTCGTCTGGTCGGAACTTTCTTCGCCGGCGGCGATCTTACTCTGCAGACGACTTGATCGTCTCCCGCTTCTCCTCCCTGAGCGGGTGCCTTAATCCCAAGTTAAGGCGTTTTTGCCCCCGGTTTACATCCCCTTTACCGGGGGCATTTTTATTTCCGCCGCCTGCTCGGAAGCCGGCTTCGACTCCGAAAGCCAGGCCTCCAGCAGGCCGCGAAGCGGGTCCACGCCGTGACGTGTCTCGCTCGAGAAGAGCATCGCCTGCGGCGCGCCCGGCACGGCCCCGAGCGAGCGCTGCACGTGCGCGAGCGCCGAAGCCTGCTCGCTACGACTGAGCTTGTCGGACTTCGAGAGCAGCACGAGGATCCGATGGCCTTCCAGCCAGCCGAGCAGCTGCTGGTCGAGGGGCGTCAAGGGGTGCCTCGCATCCATTACGACGACGACGCCGACCAGCGAGGCGCGGCTGCGCAGATAGCCGCCGACGAGCTCGCCCCACTGGGCGCGCAGCGCCTTCGAAACGCGCGCGAAGCCATAGCCGGGCAGGTCGACGAGGTGCGCGAACTCGCCCAGCCGGTAGAAGTTGATGGTCTGCGTACGGCCCGGGGTCTTGCTCGTGCGGGCGAGACTGCGTCGCCCGAGGAGCGCATTGATGGCGCTCGACTTGCCGACGTTCGAGCGGCCCGCGAAGGCGATCTCGGGCAGCTCGGGCGGCGGCAGGTCGCGCGAATGACCGACGGCGCGCAGGAACTGCGCTTGGGAGAAAAGGCGCATGGCTGCCGAAATCGGGAAATTCTAATAAAATCCGCCCTTTCCTAATGGGGGAGCACGAATGATTCGCGCAGCCGCGCTCGCCGCCTCGCTCGCCATCGCGAGCACGATCGCCGGACAGGCCATGGCGCAAACGAAATCCGGGGCCGCGAAGTCCGACGCCGACAAGGCGCAGGCCATTGCTTCACAGGTTTGCGCGGCATGCCACGGAAACGATGGCAACAGCACGGCGCCGGCGAATCCCAAGCTCGCCGGGCAGTTCTCCGAGTACCTCTACAAGCAGCTGGCGGATTTCAAGGCGCAGGACGGGAAGAAGCCCGCGCGCGTGAGCGCCGTGATGAACGGCATGGTCGCCAATCTCTCCGAGGCGCAGATGAAAAGCCTGGCGGGCTACTACGCCGGGCAGAAGCTGAATCCTGCGCTCGCGACCGACAAGGACCTCGCGCTCCTCGGCCAGAAGCTCTGGCGAGGCGGCAACCCCGAGAGCGGCGTTCCCGCCTGCGCCGGCTGCCACGGACCGTCGGGCGCCGGAATCCCCATCCAGTACCCTCGCCTCTCGGGCCAGTTCGCCGAGTACATGGTCGCTCAGCTTCGGCTCTTTCGCGACGGGGAGCGGGCAAACGACCCGGGGGGCATGATGCGGGGGGTCGCCGCCCGCATGAGCGAGCAGGAGATGCGCGCCGTCGCCGAATACGCGGCGGGCCTGCGCTAGCCCGGAATAGGCGCCTCCCCGCGGTGTTGGCAGAAATTGCAGTCCATCATCCCTCAGGAGGCAAAAGAATGACGAAACAACGCACGTTGGTAGTGGCCGTAGCGCTTTTCTCGGCCGGCGCGGTGCTGGCGCTGGACGCCGCGGCGCAGGCCAAGCCCGAGGTCCTCGTCAAGCAGCGGCAGGCGGCCATGACGATGATCGGCAAGTACTTCGGCCCGCTCGGCGCCATGGCGCGCGGAAAGGCGGCTTACAACGCCGACGTCGTCAAGCGCAACGCCGGCTACCTCGAGGTGCTGGCCCAATTGCCTTGGGACGGATTCCATGAGAGCACCAAGGGCGAGAAGAGCGCGGCGCTTCCGGCCGTGTTCGAGAAGTCCTCGGAGTTCAAGCAGGGGGCAGAACGCCTGCAGAACGAGGTCGCCAAGCTCGCTTCGGTCAGCAAGTCGGGCGACGAGTCGGCGGTGAAGTCGCAGATCGCTGCGGTCGGCAAGGCCTGCGGTGGCTGCCACGACAACTTCCGCGAGAAGCGGTAACCCTTCCATGCCGCCCGCAAGCCCCGCCAAGGCGGGGCTTTTGCTTTTGGCGCTGCTCTTCGGCGCGGCGCTTCCTGCGCTCGGCCAGGGCGACGTGAAGCGTGGCGAGTATCTCGCGAAAGCGGGCGGCTGCCTCGGATGTCACACGGCCGCCGCGCCGGACGCGACGCCGTACGCCGGCGGCCGCGCCCTACAGACGCCGTTCGGCACATTCTACGGACCCAATATCACGCCGCACCCCATTGCGGGAATCGGACGCTGGTCAGCGCGCGACTTCATCAATGCGATGAGAAACGGCGAGCGTCCGGATGGCAGCCACTACTATCCCGCGTTTCCGTACACGTCCTTCACGAAGATCGTCGATGAGGACCTTCGCGATCTCTGGGCCTACCTGCGCAGCCTTCCGGCGAGCGCTCAGCCAAGCCGCGCGCACGAGCTCCGATTTCCGTTTTCGTACCGGTTTCTGCTCGCGGG
>Ga0079224_100016771_pt1 | contig 10304 bp, 8 predicted proteins | sample Stecom2015_FD_80414 | JGI IMG/M metagenome (GOLD analysis project Ga0079224, IMG submission 80414) | Agricultural soil microbial communities from Utah to study Nitrogen management - Steer compost 2015 | ecosystem: Environmental > Terrestrial > Soil > Agricultural land | place: USA: Utah... | reverse complement strand
TGACGGCGCTTCTTCTGCTGTCGGCCTGCTCGGACGCAGACAAACCGCCAACCCCTTCGGTTGAAGGAAGTGTTGAAATTTTATGGGACATGGGCACCGGGTTGTCCGCCGATCATCACCTCATGCCCTATTTGTAAGAACGATACCCCGACGTTTCTTTTCATGCAACAAGCGTCTGGAGACGGGGAATGGAGGAGACGGTCGCCCCCGGCATGGCGAACACGAGCTACTACGACGTGGTGGAACAAGGCGTGGCGGGCGATCTCGTCATGTTCGAAAGCACGCTGGCGCCGTACATGTTCAAGACCGGTTACCTCGAACCGCTGGATGATTTCTTGGCGACGAATCCCGATCTTCTGGACCGGCTGGAGCCCGATGCCGTCCGGTTCGTGCAGGCCCAGGGCGGCGGGAGGACGTATGCGATTCCTTTCGGCAAAAACGTGTACGCCCTTTTTTACAACAAAACGATCTTCGATGAGCTGAACATGCCTTACCCGACCGACGGCATGACATGGGACGGCGTGTTTGATCTGGCGCGAAGGATGGCGGATCATCCGCGGCTTGCCGGGCGGGCCGCCCTCCGGATTCCGGACGGCCATCTGGTGTTCAGCCAGCTGCACATCCGGGTGTTCGATCCCGAAACCGGCGAGCCGGACGCGGACAGTCCGGTCTGGGAACGGCGGCGGGCATTCTATGCCGATTATCGCGATTTGCTGGAACGGGAAGGGGATGCGCGGATCGAAGGGGATTATGCGGGATTCGGCGCCGGCAAGGTGGCGATGCTGGCCGGCCGTTGGATTGGCGAGTCGGCAGAGCGGGGGAACGAATACACAAGGGGGTTCAGCGCGCCCGCGGACGAATGGGACATGGCCAGTTTCCCGGTGCACGCCGACGCGCCCGACACCGGACCGGCCGCCTACTATTACTACCTCGGCATCGCCAAGCACAGCAACCGAAAAAAAGAAGCCTTCGACATGATTTCGCATCTCGTGTCCAATGGCCCGCAGCTTGAAAACAGCAGAAAAGGCGTGGGCAGCGTCCTGGCCGATTCAGAAATGAAAACCCGTTTTGGCGAGTTGTCGCCGGTGCTGGAGGGCAAACATGTCCAGGCGTTCTTCTATCATGAGAAAGCGGGGACGATGGATCCGGCGTTCGATCTGGAAATGCAGCGATGGAGCATCTACAACCTGGAAAACGGAAAGCTGAATGAAATCATGGACTACTGGCGGCAACGGATCGCGAAGATCGGGGCGGAAACGGAATGACCCGGCGGCCTCCGCCGGGTCTTTCTATTGATCAGATAAAGGAAAAGTAAACGATAGATCGGAATGGAATCATTTATCCGGTTTGCTGCATCTTCATCCTGCTGGCGTTGATGATGCTTCTCTTCGCTGCGGCTCTTCGTCCTTGATTTATAAGCAATCCAAAATCATCAAATTGAAGGACGACTCCTTTTGAAAGAATGATTCCATCTTTGGACAGGAAATACGCAAAGGGAAAGGCTCCCAGTTTGACTTCATTTTTTATTTCTTCCGTAAGCTCATATACGGGTGCTTCGATGTTTTTTCTTTGATGATATTGGTGATGCCTGTGATGTCACCATGGTGCTGCGGTTCCATGAATACCACGGTTTTTCGGGATGCCGGCCCTGGACAGCCCGCTCTGGGAAAGGGCGCTGGAATTCCATGGCCGATGGCGGGACCTGAATAATTTATTTGTTAAGATGGAATTTGGAAAAATAGACAGAATGCATGAAACCATTCATTTTCCAAATTTCTTGGGGAGATGAGCGGATGAAAGGAAAATTCTTGTTATTATCCAATTTTTTCGTCATCGCGATGATGCTTTTTTTGGCGTCCTGCATGGAATCGGGGGGGAAAATAAAAACAATTGACGGCCCATTCACCGTCATCTGGGACAGGGGGGCCGGTCCGTCCTTCGAAACGCATTTTGCCAACCATCTGTCGGCGAAGTATCCGGAAGCGGTATTTGAACAGACCTTTATCATTCGCGAGTTTCGCTATTTGGGCGGCGGCCGGGATGCCATGCATCCGCTGGATGTGTACGACATTGCGGAGAAAGATTTGCCCGGCGACATCATCATGTTCGAGAGCACGCTGGCGCCCTATTTGTTCAAATCCGGGTATCTTGAACCGCTGGACCCCTACCTCGACACCATCCTTGGAATCATGGGCCGGATTGACAGCCGGGCACTGGATTTTGTCAAGGCCCTGGGCGGGGGCCGAACCTATGGCATTCCCTTCGGCAAGGATGTCTACGCGCTATACTACAACACCGCGCTATTTGATGAACTGGGCCTTCCCTACCCGACCGACGGGATGACCTGGGATGACGTCTTCGGCCTGGCCCGGGAGATCATGAATCATCCGCAGATGGGGACAAGGGCCGGACTGGCGTTGAGCGACATGACGCTGCCGTTCAGCCAGTTTCATCTCCGCTTTTTCGATGAATTCGGCATGCCGGACGATGACAGTCTGCTTTGGGCAAGAGCCCTTGAATTCAAGAAAACCTTCAATGAACTTTACGAACAGAAGGGCATGAGTTTTTACATTTATGAACATCCATTCGGGTTTTCCGACGGGCAGGCGGCCATGTATGCCGGTCATTACTTGGGCGACATCAATCCGTCCGGGTTCAGGGACCGGCCGTTTACGCCCCCGTACAAAGGAGATTGGGATCTGGTCAGTTTCCCGGTTTTTGAAGATGCGCCGGATACCGGTCCGCTTGCGGACTATTATTTGCTGGGCATTCCAAGAAACAGCCAGAAGAAGCCGGAAGCGTTCCAGCTGATCGCCCATCTGCTGTCGGACGAGGTGCAATTGGCCAACAGCCGGCTCGGCGTGGCCAGCATTTTGAGCGATCCGTTCTGGATCGAATCGTTCGGGGCGGATCTTTCCCATTTTCACGGCAAGCGGGTCCGTTCCTTTTTTCATCATCCCGAGGAAGGGTCGCTGGACCTCGATTTCGACTGGCAAATGCAGCGGGCCGGGTACAGATTGTTGGAAGAAGAGAGGGGCTGGATGATGGATTACCTGAATTACAGGCGGGAGAAACTGGAAAAAGTGGGGGTGGTGGAGGGCGCCCATCTGGAGCGGTGAGCCGGCGCTTTGGTTCATCGCGGTCCGTACCTTCATCGCCCGGCGGCATATGCTGTAGAAGAGACACCTTCCATGGAAGCCGGGAAGGACGGATGCGAGCGATGAGGGATTTCGGCCGTTTCGTGAGCGATCTGAACCAGGGGCTGGATGAAGTAATGGGAACGATCGACCGGATGCAGAAGCTGTACCGTTCGTTCCGGGACCTGATCCCGGTCTGGCAGCAGCTGACCGGCTGGCTCCAGCGCCAGGAGATGGCGACGACCAGCATGTCGCGGCCCGTCCGGCACGTCTGTTCCCGCTGCGGAAGGAAATGCAGACCCGCCCGGCGGAGAACCGGGAAGAGGAAAACAAGAACCGATCGGATGGTCTTTTGGTGACATCATGAACGGGGAGGCTTCGGCCTCCTTTTTCTTTTTGGACGGATTGTCAGCCATAAATTGATTGAGCCCCTCCTGGCGGACCAGGCGGGGCTTGTTTTCGCTGTTGATATCGTCGCAACGCTTCACAGCTTCTCCACGTACAAACGGCTCGTCTCCGACCAGGTTTCGCCCGGCTTCAGGGTGATGACGCCCGTTTCTTCCGCCGGGAGGTTCACGTTCGGCGCGTTCACCATGTTCGTCTGCGGTTCCGGGCAGAAGAAGCGGCCGTTGGACTTGTTGTTCCAGATCATCCAATGCCTGTACTTGAGGCCGGCGTCGTACACGAACCGCACGCCCGCCTTGCGGTCCGCGATCTCGGCGAAGTTCCGTCCGCCTTGCGGCGCCGCCGTGTAATGGTTGTCCAGGTCTTCGAAATACGGATCGCCTTCCCCCGCCGCCATGCGCGCTTCCCCTTCGGACAGGGCGAGTTTCCGGCCGGTGGGCAGCATCCGCCCGTCCAGTTCCCACCGCTCGCCGATGGTCACACGGACGGCGATGTCGTCCCGCGTGCCGCCCGGGGCGAACGGCGCGTTGACCGCCGTGTGGAAACCGAGCATGAACGGCATGGCGTCGCGGCCCTCGTTGACGGCTTCCACCTTCTGCGTCAGGCCGTCACCGGACAGCACATATGTAAGGGTCAACGAAAACTTGTGCGGGAAATGCCGGTGGAACGGATGGGTTTCGTCAAAAGCCAGCTTCACCTGCACCCAGCTTTTGCTTTCGTCGCTGCCGAATCCGGTCACCGTCCATTCGGTGTCGGCGGCAAAGCCGTGCAGGTGGTTGCCCGTCTCCGGCTCATTGACCGGGAATTCGTACTGCCGGCCGTTCCAGGCAAAGCGTCCCCCGTCATACCGGTTCGGCGGCACGAGCACCGGAATGCCGTGCACTTTCGGGCTTTTTGCAAAGTCGGCAAACTCCTCTTCGGACGGCTCGCGCAGGAAACGCCATCCTTTCTCGTCGTCGCGGAACGCGACCAGATTGCCGCCCAGGCGCGGCAGCAGGATGGCGGAATAAGCTCCGTATTTCAGCACGATGGCCCGCTCGCCCTGGTATGTCCCTTCTTTCGCTTCATGGATGATCAACCCGGACACCTCCAATGCGTACTGGTTCCTTCCACCATCATACTCCGGCATGCCCCGCTTTTTCAAATGGATCGCGCACGCGGTGGACCCGTTGTCCGGCAAATCGCCGCCGGGCTGGACGGACCGGCGGGAACCCTTTACAATCAAGATCAATGGACAACCACCGGTGCAACGTCGGGATGATATCCCGGTCGGACGGCCATAACGGTGGACAGGAATACCCATCGGGTCAGAAACGGGGCTGATGCCATGTCGCTGCGGGCGCTGAAATGGTTCACGGTGTTGCTCCCGCCCTTCATCATCGGCAGTTTCGAATACATCCGCCACAGTGAATGGATGCTCCGTCATTTGTCGATGGAGCGGGGGAATCTGTACATCACGCTGCTCAGCCTGGCGGTGTCGTTCGCCGTGTCGTCGTTCCTGTTCCGCCGAATCGAGCGGTCGAACCGGCGTCTGGCGGAAGAACGGGCGGCGCGGGCGGTGCTTGAAGAGCGGGAACGGCTCGCCGGGGAGCTGCATGACCGGATTGCGCAGATGCTGTTTTACCTGAACGTGAGCCTCAAGGACGGCAAAGTGGAGGATGCGCGCTCCGTGGCGGCGGAGATCGACGGGCATCTGCGGCAGGCGATTTTCAACCTCAGGCAGCCGCCGGAGCGGGACGGGTCGTTCCCCGCGCAGGTGGCCCGGTGGATCGGGGAGTGGCGGCTGCTTGCGGGCGTGGAGACGGCGGTTTCGGTGGACGTGCCGGCGGATTATTTTGACGATCGCGAGCAAATCGCGCTGATGGGCATCATCCAGGAAGCGTTCACGAACATCCGCAAACACGCGGAAGCGGGCCGGGTGTTCTTCGCGCTGCGGGCCGATGACCGCGGGTGGGAGATGCGGATCCGGGACGACGGCAAGGGGCATGATCCGCTGGAGGCGGCGCGCATGCTGGAAGCGGACGGGCCGGCGGCCGCCGGAATGCCGGAAGGAAGGGGCAAGTATGGCATGTCCATCATGCGCAAAAGGGCGCGGGAACTCGGGGCGGACATGACGGTCGACACGAAGCCCGGCGCCGGATGGGAACTGGTGCTGACGGGAACGCGGAACGGAGGGTGACGGATGGTTGGTATGGCCTACCGCGTGCTGATCGTCGATGACCACCCCTATGCCCGCAAGGCGATCCGCAGCCTTCTGGAAGACGATCCGGCGTTCACGGTGGCGGGGGAGGCGGAGAGCGGCGAAGAGGCGCTGCAGCTGTGCGATGAGCTGAAGCCCGACGTGGTGCTGATGGACATCCGCATGCCGGGCATGGGCGGGCTGGAGGCGACGCGGCGGCTGAAAAGGCTATATCCGCAGCTCCGCATCGTCATGCTGACCGTTTCCGACGCGGCGGAGGATCTGTTCACGGCGCTCCAGTTCGGGGCGCAGGGGTATTTGCTGAAAAACATGAAACCGGAGGAATGGTGCGGGTATTTGCGGGCCTTGCTGGACGAAAACGCCGAAGGATCCCGGATGATCGCCGACCGGCTGATCCGCCAGTTCCGGGAGCGGCCGCGGGATGCGGTTGGCCGGGACAAAGCGGCGGCATCCGCCGGGGAGGAAACGGCGGCCGGCGGTATGGCCGGTGAACGGCCGCCCGACGTGCTGACGAGCCGGGAGCGGGAGATCGCGGCGTTCATCGCCGAAGGGCGGACGAACCGGGAGATCGGCCGGCAGCTGAACATCAGCGAGAATACGGTGAAAAACCACATCAAAAACATGCTGCACAAACTGTCCCTCGACAACCGGGTCAATCTGGCCGCCTACGCCATCCGCCACGGCTTGACAAACATTCGTCACAAAAAACACGAGAAATAGCCCCATCGGGTGATTTTCATCACGCCCATCTCCCGGGAAAATGGATGGGGAGGGATGGGGGATGCTCTCGAGGGAATCGGGAAAGGGCGCAATCCGCAAGCGGACGCTGTGGTTTGCCGCCTTTTTGTTTGCCTTCTGTGCGGCGTTGGCGGCGATGCCGGAACCGGCGCTGGCCCACGCCTCCCTGACGGACGCGGAACCGGCCGCCGGCAGCGTGCTGGACGAGCCGCCGGATGCCGTCCGCCTGACGTTCAACGAACGGCTGGAAAGCGGGTTGTACGCGATCCGCGTTTTTGACGGCCGGGGGCGCGAAGTGACGAAGGACAAGGCGGTGCTGAGCCCGGATCGCCGGGAAGTGAGCGTGGCGCTGCCGCGCCTTGCGGACGGGACGTATACCGTCAGCTACCGGGTGCTGTCCGCCGACGGCCATCCGGTGGCCGCGTCCTACGTGTTCCACGTCGGGGATCCGGCGGCATGGGCGGACGGCCGGGGAACGGCGGGCCGTTCCCGGACGACGGAGACGCCGGGCGGCCCGGGAGCGGGCGGGCATGCACATCGCCACGCGGAGGGCGCGAATGGGAAGTCGATGCTGCTGCACGGCGTCAAGGCGGTGTACCTGATTGCCATGCTGCTGTTTGCGGGATTGGCGCTGTGGCGCGTGCGTCCGGGGTTGTCATGGATGCGGGCCGCAACCGGCCGCGGGTCCGGCTGCGGATCCGGCGTGGCGGCTGACAAGGCGGGATCGGCAGGACCGGAAGGCTATGGGACGACGGAGACGGATCGCCCGTCGGATGCGCCGGGATCGGATCGGCTGGCCTTCTGGCAGCTGACGGCGCTGCGACTTTTTCTACTGGCGTTGATCGCCTGGATCGGTCTTCAATTGCCGCTGCTGACGGACGGGTGGACGGCGGACCATTGGGCGTCACTCCTTAAGACATCCCTCGGCCGACTTTGGGCGGCGCATGTCGTCCTGGCCCTGATCGGGCTGGCCGTGTCGGGCGCGGCGGATCGCCCGGCATCGGGACGTCCGGCGGCGCAAGAACGACCCGGAGCGAACCAGCCGGGAACGAATCGCCCGAAACCGAATCCCCCGAAACCGGACCGCCCGATTCCGCGGCTTTCGGCGTGGCCGCGCGTCGCGCCAGCGGCCATCGCCCTGCTCATGCTCGCCGCCAAGGCGACGAGCGGCCATGCGGCCGCCGCGGCGCCGGTCTGGGCGACCGTTGCCTTCGATGCGATCCATCTGCTGATGGCCGCCCTCTGGGCGGGCGGCCTGTTCATCCTGCTTGTGCTTTGGCGCCGGGAACGTGGCCGGTTGGCGGCGTTCCTCGCCGCGTTCGCCCGGTTGGCCTGGATCAGCATCGCCGTGCTGGCGGCCAGCGGCTTCCTCATGACCTGGCTGATGCTACCCGGCTTCCGGTACGTCCTGTACAGCGTATGGGGAACGGCCTTGCTGGTCAAACTCGCCGCCGTGCTGCTGGTCCTGCCCGTGGCGGGCGCGATCCGTTGGCAGATGAAGCGGCGCGGAATCCCTTCGGGACGGCTTGTCGCCGCGGATTTCGGTCTGGCCGTGGCCGTCGTCGCCATCGCGGCGGTGCTGTCGGGCCTGAATCCCGTGCCGGCCAACAAGCCGCTGCACTGGCACGTCATGGGCGAAGACATCCACATGACGGCCCAAATTTCCCCGAATGCGCCGGGATCGAACCGCTTCATGGTGAAGGTTTGGCTGCCCGAAAACGAAGGCGGGCCGGAGCGGGTGCAGCTGCAGCTCATTCCCCGGATCGGCGGGGATGAACCGGCCCCGATCGACGTGCCGCTGGCGCCGGCGGAAGATTTGGGGGAGAGGGATTTCTTCCCCGGGTTCAACCGGTACGACTATGCGGGCGAAGGCATCTATCTGGCGTTTCCGGGCGAATGGCGGGTCCGCGTGATGGTGACGGCGCCGGACGGCCAATCCTATTCGTTCACCCATGGCATGCGGATCTATTGATGCGGACAACATGGATGCGGATTCCACTGATGGGGATTCCATTGAGGATTCAAGGATGACGGTTTTATGGAAGCCGGATGAGAAAGGAGCGTTTCGCACATGAAAAAGAAAATCCTTTTGTCCATGCTGGCGGCGATGTTATTGACGCTGTGGGCATCGGCCGGTTCCGCTTCGGCCCACGTGGTGGTGTATCCGCGGGAAGTGTCGCCGGGCACCTACGAGAAATTTGCCGTGCGGGTGCCGACGGAGAAAGACAGTTCGACCGTCAAGGTGGAAGTCCGGATCCCGGAAGGCGTGAACATCACCCGTTTCGAGCCGAAGCCGGATTGGACGTATGAGCTGGAACGGGACGATACCGGCAAAATCGTGAAAGTCACCTGGTCAGCGACGGGGCCGGGGTTTGGTCCCACCGAGTTCGGCGAATTTTACATGCAGGGACGGGTGGCGGACGACGCGGCAGATCTCGTCTGGAACGCCTGGCAAACATACGCGGACGGGGAGGTCGTCGCCTGGACGGGGCCGGCGGAGGCGGACAGGCCCGCATCGGTGACGAAGGTGGCGGCGCCGGGAGCCGGCGGAGCGGGCGAAACGGGCAGCCCGGGCGGAACCGTCGCCGGCATCGTGTCGCTGGTCCTTTCCATCTCGGCCTTCGTCTTGTCGCTGCTTGCACTGATCGTGGCCGTGCGCGGGTGCCGGGCTGGCGGGACGGGCCAGGGAACCGCGTGAGGCCGGAGGACAAAGCCAGGGGCGGACCATTTGGGGTGCCGGGACATTTTTGATGAAAAATCGTACAAAAGGTTTCGGAAACGGGCCGTTTCTGCCTTTTTGTTCGAAAAATCATTCAAAACGGGCAACGAGGCCGGCGACCGGGCTCCATTTGCGTGAAAAAACATGCAAAACGTTCGTGAAAGCCTCATTTTCGAAATTTAGGGGTGGAAAATCATACAAAATGCATGGACCCCAAAAACAAGGAGGAAGCGGCATGCTTCCTCCTTCATTTTTTCGCTTGTGTTTTGGCGCGCGCGTTGGACGCTCAAACCTCCAGCCAGTTGTTTTTGACGACCTTCTGGTACCAGTAGTAGCTGTCCTTCGGCGTGCGCTTCAGGGTGCGGAAGTCGACGTGCACGATGCCGAACCGCTTTTCGTAGCCGAAGGCCCATTCGAAGTTGTCGAGCAGCGACCAGAGGAAATAGCCTTTCAGGTTGACGCCGGAGGCGATGGCGCGGCCGAGTTCGGCGATATGGGAGCGCAGATAGTCGATGCGCCGGTCGTCGCGCACGCGGCCGTCCGGCCCCGGTTCGTCGTTGTAGCAGGCGCCGTTTTCCGAGATGTAGACCGGCATGTCGCCGTATTTTTGCTTGAAATGGAGCAGGACGCTGCTCAGCCCTTCCGGCATGATGATCCAGCCCATTTCGGTGCGGTCGCGGCCGTAGTCGACATACTCGGCGTCGAACATGCCGGCGCCGTCCCGGTGGCGCACCATGTTGCCGCTGTAGTAGTTGATGCAATAGAAGTCCAGCGGTTCGCGGATCAGCTCCATGTCGCCCGGCTGCACGTGCAGCTTGGCCCCGTGCTTTTCAAAAATGCCGATCAAATATTGCGGGTACTCGCCCTTGAACACGGGATCGAGGAACCAGTCGTTCTGCCAGCCCATTTCCCGGCGGGCCGCCTCCGCGTCTTCCGGACGGGTGCTGAAGGGCACTTTCCAGGTGACGTTCGGGGCAAACCCGATTTCACCGGAAATGCCCAGCTCGCGGAACCGTCGCACCGTCTTTCCGTGGGCGACCATCAGGTTGTGCGCCGCGTCCACGCCCATCTGCAGATCCCTGTATCCCGGCGCGTGCTCGCCGAT
>Ga0079224_100016769_pt1 | contig 10305 bp, 9 predicted proteins | sample Stecom2015_FD_80414 | JGI IMG/M metagenome (GOLD analysis project Ga0079224, IMG submission 80414) | Agricultural soil microbial communities from Utah to study Nitrogen management - Steer compost 2015 | ecosystem: Environmental > Terrestrial > Soil > Agricultural land | place: USA: Utah... | reverse complement strand
GCCGGGCTAGCTCCCGCTTTCCCGTCATCCTTCACCTTTTGAGGGATTGCGGTGACGGCAGCCAGCGGCGGGGCGGGACCGCTCCGCCCGCCGCGGCAACGATTTCCGCGCGCGAGCGGTGGCTGCTGCCGGCGACATCACGGTCGAACGACTTTTCCCAATGGGACCGGCGAATCGCATGACCCTCTTCCGCACCATCGTCTTCGCAGCAGCGCTCACGGGGCTTGTCGCGGGCCTCGCCATGACGCTGATGCAGAGCTTCGCCACCGTGCCCCTCATCCTCGAGGCCGAGGCCTATGAGCAGGCGGCGCCCACCCACGCGCACGCGCCCGGCACGGGAGCGCATGATCACGGCGATGCCTTCGCCCCCGCCGACGGGATCGAGCGCACCGCCTTCACGGCGGCCGCCATGACGTCGTCGGGGATCGCCTGGGCGTAGCTGCCGTCGTCGGCGAACCAGTCGGCGATGAGCTTGCACCACCCGGTGGCCGCGGCCTCGGCGGCGGCCGCTTCCGGCACCTCCTCGACGGGCACCTGGCGCCCCCAGCCGGGGAAGAACCGGCCGGCGACGGCGACCGGCAGTCCAGCCTGGACGACTCGGGGGTGGCCGGGCCCCTCCCCGAACCACGTCGGGAGCCGGCTCGCGGAGCCCGGCACGCGGACGACGGCCGTCCCGGACCGGACGTGGGCGTCGGCGTCGGCGCGCAGCTGGGCGTCGTCGAGCGGCTCGCCGATCGCGACGGTCCCGGGGTGGGTGTGGACGTCGACCAGTCCGGGGACCACGTACCCGCCCTCGTGGAGGGTCCTGGCCCCCGGGAGCGGTTCGAGGCTCAGCCGGTCCTCGGTGAACCAGAGGTCACGGGCGACGCCCTCGGGCAGGACGGTGGCGCGGATGTGCCAGGTCATCGGGCCAGTCTGCCAGCCCGTCCCCACGGCCTCAGGCGAGGGAGATGAGCTCGGCGTACGCCTCGTTCCACAGGTCCTCGTCGCCGTCGGGCAGGAGGAGGACCCGGTCGGGGTCGAGCGCCTCGACGGCGCCCTCGTCGTGGGTGACGAGGACGACGGCGCCGGTGAAGGTGCGCAGCGCCCCGAGGATCTCCTCGCGGGACGCCGGGTCGAGGTTGTTCGTCGGCTCGTCGAGCAGCAGGACGTTCGCCGAGGACACGACGAGCACGGCGAGGGCGAGGCGGGTCTTCTCGCCGCCGGACAGCACCTTGGCCGGCTTCTCGGCGTCGTCCCCGGAGAAGAGGAAGGAGCCGAGGACGGAGCGGACCTGGGTGTCGGTGAGGTCCGGCGCGGCCGAGCGGAGGTTCTCCACGACGGTGCGCTCGACGTCGAGGGTCTCGTGCTCCTGGGCGTAGTAGCCGATCTTCAGCCCGTGCCCGGGCACGACCCTGCCGGTGTCCGGCTCCTCGACCCCGCCGAGGATGCGCAGCAGCGTCGTCTTGCCGGCGCCGTTGAGGCCGAGGACGACGACCTTCGCGCCGCGGTCGACGGCGAGGTCGACGTCGGTGAACACCTCGAGCGAGCCGTAGGACTTCGAGAGGCTCTCGGCGGTGAGCGGGACCTTGCCGCACGGCGCCGGGTCAGGGAAGCGCAGGTGGGCGACCTTGTCCGCGCGGCGGGTCTCCTCGAGGCCGGCGACCATCCGCTCCGCGCGGCGGATCATGTTCTGCGCGGCGACCGCCTTCGTCGCCTTGGCCCGCATCTTGTCGGCCTGGGCGAGGAGCGCGGAGGCCTTCTTCTCCGCGTTCTGCCGCTCCCGGCGGCGACGACGCTCGTCCATCTCCCGCTGCTTGAGGTAGGCGTCCCAGCCGAGGTTGTAGACGTCGAGCTCGCCGCGGTTCGCGTCGAGGTGGAAGACGGTGTTGATGGTGTCGCGGAGCAGCTCGACGTCGTGGCTGATGACGATGAGGCCGCCGGTGTAGGCCTTGAGGTAGTCGCGCAGCCAGACGATGGAGTCGTGGTCGAGGTGGTTGGTCGGCTCGTCGAGGAGGAGCGTCTCCGCGCCCGAGAAGAGGATCCGTGCGAGCTCGACCCGGCGGCGCTGACCGCCGGAGAGGGTGTGGAGCGGCTGGTCGAGGACGCGGGTGGGCAGGCCGAGGTTCGAGGTGAAGCGGGCCGCCTCGGACTCCGCGGCCCAGCCACCCTGCGCGGTGAACTCGGCGTCGAGCCGCGCGTAGCGTTCGATCGCCTTCTCCTGCGCGCTCCCGGTCTTCGTCGACATGTCCGCCTCGGCGCGGCGGATCCGGCGCAGGATCCCGTCGATCCCGCGCGCGGAGAGCACGCGGTCGCGGGCGAGGACGTCGAGGTCTCCGGTGCGCGGGTCCTGCGGGAGGTAGCCGATCTCACCGGTGCGGGTGATCGTCCCGGTGTGCTGGACGACGCTCGAGGTCGCGTCCTCGCCGGCGAGCAGCTTGGTCAGGGTCGTCTTCCCGGCCCCGTTGCGGCCGACGAGGCCGATGCGCATCCCGGCGTCGACGCGGAAGCTCGCGCCGTGGATCAGCTCACGGGCGCCGATGCGCATCGAGACGTCGTGGGCGGTGATCACAGGCAGACCTCAGAGCGGTGCGGGGGTGTGGGGGCGCCGGGGCCGACGGCCGCGCGGCGCCGTCCAGTCTACGGCGCGGGTGCGACTCCTTTTCCGGAGGAGGCACGGCTCACGGCGTGGCGACGGCGAAGGTGTCGCACGCCTGGAGGGTGCCCTGCTCGTAGCCGGTGGTGAACCAGCGGGTGCGCTGCTCCGCGGAGCCGTGGGTCCACGTGTGCGGCGAGACCTCCTGGCCGGCGCCCTGGTGGATGCGGTCGTCGCCGACGGCGGCCGCGGCCTCGAGCGCGGAGGCCACCTCGTCCCGGGTCGGCTCACGCAGGAAGGTCTCCCCCGAGTCCGGGTCCACGGTGCCGGCCGCGGCACCGACGAACATGCCGGCGTAGCAGTCCGCCTGGAGCTCGAGGCGCACGGCGTCGCTCTCCGGACCGGTGTCCTGACGGTCCGCGGAGGCCATCGTGCCCAGGGAGCTCTGCGTGTGGTGCCCCCACTCGTGGGCGACGATGTACATCTGCGCCAACGGCGCGTTGGTGGCGCCGAGCTGGGACTCGAGCTGGCCGAAGAAGTCGAGGTCGAGGTAGACCGAGGAGTCTGCCGGGCAGTAGAAGGGCCCGACGGCGGAGGTCGCCGAACCGCACCCGGTCGCCACCGAGCCGGTGAAGATCTCGAAGCCCGGCATGACGTACTCCTGGCGGGTCTGCTCCGCCATCGTGCCCTCCCAGTAGACGTCGAGCGCGTCCGCGGTGAGGACCATGCGGCACTCGGTGTGCTCGTTCGCGTCGGCACCGGTCTCGCAGTGGCTGAGGTCCATGCCGGGCTCGGAGCCACCCTGGCTCGTCCCGCCGTCGAGCAGCTCCGCCGGGTTCTGCCCGGTGAGCAGCATGATCGCGAGCACGAGGATGAGGCCGCCGCCGCCGAGGCCGCCACCGATCGCCATGCCGCGTCCTCGTCCGCCGGAGGACGTGCGGACGCGCCGCGAGCTCCCGCGGACCCCCTCGTTGAACGTCATGCTCAGGAGCGTAGCCGCGGGCCAGGTCCGGCTCTCGGCGAGAGCCCGGCTCACGGCAGGTTGGTGAGGACCGCCCGAGCGATCGGCGTCGCGCCCTGGGTGACCTCGAGGACCCGTCTGCGGATGCGCGGCTCGTGGAGAAGCTCCGCCAGGGTGGCGGCCACGTCCTCGCGCGGGATCTCGTCGTGGGGCTGCGCCGCGCTGAGGGAGATCCTCCCGGTCCCGGGACGGTCCACGAGCAGGGACGGGCGGAGGATCAGCCAGTTCAGCGTGCTCATGCTCACGGTGACGTCGACCAGCTTCTTCACCGCGAAGTAGAACTCCACGTCCTCGCCCAGGTCCTGGCCGCGCCCGGCCTCGGGCAGCACGGACACCAGCACGAAACGCCCTACGCCGGCGAGGCAGGCTGCGTCCAGCGCCGTCACCACGCCCTCGCCGTCGATCGCGGATGTGACGTCCCTGCGGCCGCCGTTCGAGCCTGCCGTGTAGACGACGACGTCCGCCCCGGCGAGCATGCCGGCCAGCAGGTCCGCGGTGAGCTCGGCGAGCTCCGCCACGTGGGCCGCGACCCCGCCGGCCCGCAGCCTCTCGCGCTGGCCCTCGCGACGGACCAGCCCGGTGACGTCGTCGCCCCTGTCGACCAGCTCCCGGGCGAGGAGTCCCCCGACGGCCCCGCTGATCCCGATGATGAAGACCTTCATCGTCCCAGGCTGGCCGTCGCGCCGGGTCGTCGCGTCGGTAGCCGTCACCTACCCGCCTGCTCCTCGGCCACCTCAGGGAAGGCGGAACGACCTGAGCTCGCGACGTGAGGTGATGCCCAGCTTGCGGAAGATGCTGCGCAGGTGCGCCTCGACGGTCCGTGGGCTGAGGAACAGCTGTGCGCCGACCTCCCGGGACGTCGCTCCCGTCGCCACCAGCCGCGCGACGTGCAGCTCCTGGGTGGTGAGCTCGTCGGTCGGCTGGGCGGTCCGCGCACGGGGGTGCTCCCCCGTGGCGCGCAGCTCGCGGGCGGCCCGGGCGGCGAAGGCGTCCGCTCCCATGTCGGTGAGGAGCTCGTACGCGGTCCGCAGCTGGTCCCGCGCGTCCCGCCGGCGGCCCTCACGGCGCAGCCACTCGCCGTACACGAGGTGCGTCCGGGCGAGGTAGCCGCCCATCCTGCTGCGCCCGAGCTGCTCGATCGCCTCCCGGTAGTGCTTCTCGGCTGCCGGTCCGGCGCTCGTGAGCGCCTGGGAGCGCGCCGCCATCCCCAGCGCCCATGCCGTGCCGCTCACGTGGGCGCGCGCGCAGAGGTCCTCCATCGCCGTCGCCGCGAGGTCCGGCTCCCCGCTCCGAGCCGCTGCCTCGATGAGCTCGGGGTGAGCGAGGTTGCTGTGCGACAGCTCATCGGACCGGAACGCCCGTGCCGCGGCGGTCCGGGCCGCGTCGTACTGACCGAGGCCGTTGTGGAGGACAGCCATGCCGTACTGCGCCAAGGAGACCTCGGTGTCGTCGCCCCGGCGGGCGGCGTCCTGCTCGAGAGCCTCGTGGATCTCGGTGGTCTCCTGCGTCTGACCGCGCCACGCCGCGAGGATGAGCCGGGCGTGGAGCAGGGGCACGGCCGTGGTCGAGGTGGCGAAGGCGGTCTGCTGGGCGGCCGACTCGGAGGCGCGGGCAAGCTCACCGGCGAGCACCAGCATGACGGAGCGGACGAGGAGCGCAGCCGGGAGCGTCGCCAGCGCCCCGCTCTCCCGCGCGAGGTGCACGTGACGGTCCGCGAGGGTGTGGGCGAGCTCGTCGTCGAAGACCGCCATGGCGGTCCTGCTCACCAACCAGAGCCAGCGGTGGCTGTCGCCGCCGCCGGCGCCGGGCTCGTCGGCCTCGAAGGCGAGCAGCGCCCGCCGCAGTCCGGGAAGTCCTGCCTCGTAGCCGTCCGTGAACGTCGTGACGAGTCCGTCGAGCAGCAGGTCCGTCGGCCGGGCGGGGCTCGGCGCTGCCGGCGCGGCGCGGGCCGCCTGGGCCACCTGACGCACGCCCCGCCCGCTGTCACCCGTCACCAGGGCGGCGTCGAGCGCGTGCAGGTACGTCTCACGCGCCTGGGCCGCGTCGAGGGGGCCGAGCGTGGTGGCGGCGTCCACCAGCATCTCCGGCACACTGGCCCGCCGGCTCTGGTGGTAGGTGACCTGGGCGCGGAGCAGCTCGCGGCGGGCGCGCGGCAACGGCTCCAGGGGGCCGGCCGACGCCATCGCCAGCAGCTCGAGGGCCGCCTCGGGCGCACCGGCCTCGTACCTGGCGTGGGCACCGACCAGCGCCCGTCGCGCGCGATCGGCGGGATCGGGTGAGAGCTCGGCCGCTCGCTGCAGGAACGCGGCAGCGGCCGCGACACCCCCGCGGGACCGCGCCCGCTCGGCCGATCGCTCCAGCTGCTCGGCGGCCTCCTCGTCGGCCGCGTCAGCCGCCTGCGCGCGGTGCCACGCACGACGGTCGGGATCGGCCTGCGGCTCGGTCGCCTCGGCCAGGGCCCGGTGGGCCCGGCGACGGTCCGGGGGCACGGCCGCCCGGTAGACCGAGGACCGCACGAGGGGGTGGCGGAACCGGACCCTGACGCCGACCTCCAGCAGCCCGGCGACCTCCGCGGGCGTCGCCGCCTCCCGGGTGAGGCCCAGGTGCCCGGCCGCCCGCCACAGCAGTGCGGCGTCTCCGGTGGGCTCCGCGGCTGCCACCAGGAGGAGCAGCTGGGTCTCGCGCGGGAGACTGCCCGACCGGCGTGTGAAGCTCTCCTCCAGGCGGCGCGGGACGCTCTGCACGTCGGGCAGCTCGAACCCGCCCGCGAACTGCGCCGGCCGCATGTTGCGGTGCAGCTCCAGCAGCGCCAACGGGTTGCCGTCCGCCTCGGCGAGGATCCGCTCCCGCACTCCCCCGTCCAGCGGGGTGCGCACCGCGGCGGCGAGCAGCGCCCGGGCGTCCGGCTCGCTCAGCCGCTCCAGCCGCAGCTCCGGCAACCCGGCCAGCGGGAGGCGGTCCCCGTCGTCGGAGTCACGCACCCCGAACACGAGGGCCAGCCGTTCGGCCCCCACCCGCCGGGCCACGAAGGCGAGGACCTGCGCCGAGGCCTCGTCCAGCCACTGCGCATCGTCGACCAGACACAGCAGCGGCTCGTCCTCGGCGGCCTCGGCCATGAGGTTGAGGATGGCCAGGCCCACGAGGAACCGGTCCGGTGGAGCGCCACCGTGGAGCCCGAACGCCACCCCGAGCGCGGCCTGCTGCGGCTCGGGCAACGTGCCGGTGCGGTCGAGCAGCAGGGCGCACAGCTGGTGGAGCCCGGCGAAGGCGAACTGCGTCTCGGACTCGGCGCCCACCGAGGACTCGACCCGGAAGCCCGAGGCGGCTGCCGTCCGCCGAGCGTGCTCGAGGAGTGCGGTCTTGCCGATCCCGGCCTCCCCGCGCACCACCAGGGCGCCGCTGTGCCCGGAGCCGGCCAGCGAGAGCAGCCTCGCGACTGCCTCGCTCTCCTGGTGTCGACCCACGAGATACGTCAGGGTCCGCTCCCGTCGACGACGCCCAACAGTAGGTAACCGCACGGTAGTGGTCCCTGACGCGAGCGCGATAGCCCCCCTCGCTCACCTGCGAGCCCGCGGTCCGCACGCGCCCGGGGCGGTGAACGCCTACGTGGTCGTGACCGACGCGGTGCCCCGGCCTCCGGGACGAACCTGGGCACCTCGCTCCCGAACCGCTCGAGACACCAGCTCGTGAGCGCGAGGCGAACCCCTCGCCTCGGAGGACCACCGGAAGGAAGACCCATGGGACACATCACCGTCGGCACGGAGAACAGTACGCCGATCGACCTGTACTACGAGGACCAGGGGGCCGGCAGCCCCGTCGTCCTCATCCACGGCTACCCGCTCGACGGGCACAGCTGGGAGCACCAGGCACGGCGACTGCTCGCCCGCGGCCACCGCGTCATCACCTACGACCGTCGTGGCTTCGGCCGGTCCTCGAAGGTCGCGACCGGGTACGACTACGACACGTTCGCGGACGACCTGCGCACGCTCCTGGAGACCCTGGACCTGCGCGACGTCGTCCTCGTCGGGTTCTCCATGGGAAGCGGTGAGCTTGCGCGGTACGTCTCGCGGCACGGCAGCGACCGCGTCAAGGGACTGGCCTTCCTCGCCGCCCTCGAGCCGTTCCTCCTCGCCCGCGACGACAACCCCGAGGGGGTGCCGCCGGAGGTGTTCGACGCGATCGTCGCCCGCGCGACGGCGGACCGCTACGCCTGGTACACGCAGTTCTTCAGCAACTTCTACAACCTCGACGAGAACCTCGGTTCACGGATCAGCCAGGAAGCGGTCACGGCGAGCTGGAACGTGGCAGTCGCCAGCGCCCCGGTGGCCGCCTACGCCGTCGTCCCCGCGTGGCTCGAGGACTTCCGTGCCGACGTCGAGGCGGTCCGCCGCAGCCGGACACCCGCCCTGATCCTCCACGGCACCGCCGACCGGATCCTGCCCATCGACAGCACCGCACGCCCCTTCCACCGCGCGCTGCCCGGCGCCCGGTACGTGGAGGTCGAGGGCGCCCCGCACGGGCTGCTCTGGACCCACGCCGAGGACGTCGACGACGCCCTGAGCACCTTCATCGACTCCCTCGACGGCGACGACGGTCTCGTCGCCGCCCGACCCACCCACTCTGCAGCACCGGAAAGGACAGCACCATGAGTGTCATCGAGCAGCTCGTCACCAGCTTCCAGGAGCTCGTCGCCCAGGTCCCCGAGATCCTCCAACCCTTCATCGTCCTGCTCGCGGCCGCGGTCCCGGTGATCGAGGGCGAAGGGGGGACCGTCGTCGGCATCCTCGGCGGGATCCATCCGGTCCTCGCCGGCGTCGCCGCCGCCACGGGCAACTTCCTCAGCGTCCTGGCAGTCGTGACGGTCACCTCGCGCGCCCGTACCGCCGTCGTCGACCGGCGACTGGTCGCGGTGGGCGCCGGCACCGGCGAGGGACGGCACACCGCCCCGGACGCCGCCCCGGAGACGGCAGCCGTGCAGCCGGAGTCCAAGGGGCGCCGGCGCTTCAAGCGCTGGGTCGTGCGCTTCGGCGTCCCCGGCGCGAGCATCCTCGGTCCGCTCGCCGTCCCGACGCAGGTCACCTCGGCGATCCTCGTGGGCAGCGGGACGCCCCGCCGGTGGGTGCTGCTCTGGCAGGCCGTCGCCATCGTCATCTGGACCACGGTCGCCACCGTCTCGGCGTGGGCCGCGCTCACCTACGTCGTCGGGGTGGTGTAGGACGTGGCGGCCGGCAGTCCCGGCGGGACGGGCCTCGACTCCGACCGGACGCTGGCGGAGGACCTCCTCCTGCTGCTGTTCCAGCCCGGGTCCGGGACGTTCGCGGGAGAGGGCACCCTCTTCTACGTCCTTGCCGGCGCCGTGCTCACCGACCTCGGTCTGGGCGGCCATGTCCGGACCCGGACGGGACGGCTGGGATCCACGACCGTCGAGGCCGTGGCCGAGCGCCCACCACCGGACCGGCTCCTGCGCGCCGGCTGGGAGTACGTGGCCGACAGGTCCCGCGGCGTCCAGGGCGTCCTCGCGGCGACCGGACCGACCCTGCGTGAGCCGCTGCTGGACCGCCTGGTCGAGCGTGGGGACCTGCGCCGGAGCCGGCGCAGGTCCCTGGGGCTCTTCACCTTCTCGGTGCTCGAGGAGGGCGGGACGGGACGACGTGAGGAGCTGCTCGGCGCCGTCCGCCGCGTGCTCGACGACCGTGTCGACCCCACGCCGCGCACGGCCGCACTCGTGGCGCTGCTGTACGGCAGCGGTGCCCTCGCCCAGCTCGACCCCGACATCCCGTGGACGGCTCGTGTCATCGCTCGTGCGGAGGAGCTCAAGGAGGGGAGCTGGGGCGCGGGAGCCGCGGCGGAGGCGGTCACCCGCACGACCACCACTCACATCGTCAACAGCGTCATCGCTGCCACTGCCGCTCGACCACGCGGCTGACCCGCGGGTCGGCAGACCTCAGCCCCGCGACGGGCCGGGAGGGGCGGCGGCGAACGGTCCGCCCGCGGCGAAGGCGTGCCGCGCGAAGCGGGTACCGATGAGCTCGTGGGTCTCGGTGTCCGGGTGCAGGGCGTCGGGGAGCGGGTGCTCCTCGGCGTCGTCCGGCCCGTAGAGGGCGGTGCCGTCGAGGTGGTGGAGGTTCGGGTCGTCCCGGTCCGCAACCACCGAGGCGAGCAGGTCCCGGATGACCGTGAGCGTGAGCCGGCCGGCGGCGACGTCCGCGGGGGCGCCGGACGCCGCGAACCTCACGTCACCCGCGCGAAGGCGCTCGACGTCGAACATGCCCGGCCCCGGGGTGTGCTCGTGGATCGGGCAGTGGATCGGCGAGACGAGCAGGAGCGGGGTCGTCGGGTGGCCGTCACGGACCGTGTCGAGGAAGCCGTGGACCGCGGGGACGAACGCCCGTACGCGCATGACGTCGCCGTTGACGACGTTGATGCCGAGCTTGACGCTGAGGAGGTCGGCCGGGGTGTCGCGGATGACGCGGGCCATGAACGGGTCGACCATCGAGCTACCCCCGACGCCGAGGTTGCGCAGCTCGACGCCGCCGCGGCGTGCCGCGAGGGCCGGCCACGTGCGGGCCGGGGAGGTGGCGTTCGACCCGTGGCTGATCGAGCTGCCGTGGTGCACCCAGCGCAGGGCGGTGCGCGGCGCGGGGGCGAGGGCGGCGTCGGTGCGCAGCTCGACGAGCTCGACCGACTCGTTGTGGGGCAGCCACAGCTC
>Ga0079224_100016768_pt1 | contig 10305 bp, 6 predicted proteins | sample Stecom2015_FD_80414 | JGI IMG/M metagenome (GOLD analysis project Ga0079224, IMG submission 80414) | Agricultural soil microbial communities from Utah to study Nitrogen management - Steer compost 2015 | ecosystem: Environmental > Terrestrial > Soil > Agricultural land | place: USA: Utah... | reverse complement strand
CGGCGGCGGCGAGGGCGTCGAAGACGCGCTGGAGCTCGACGGGTTTGACGAGGTGGTCGTCGAAGCCGGCGCGCAGCGCGCGCTCGCGGTCTTCGGGTTGGCCGTAGCCGGTGAGGGCGATGAGGCGCACTTGCAGGCCGGGGAGCTCGCGGATGCGTTGGGCGACCTCGTAGCCGTCCATGACGGGCAAGCCGATGTCGAGCAGGACGACGTGGGGCTCGAACTCGCCGACGGCGCGCAGGGCGCCGGGGCCGTCGTGCTCGACGCGGACGTCGTGGCCGACGGCGGCGAGGGCTTCGGCCATGAGCTCGGCGGCGTCCTTGTTGTCGTCGACGATCGGGACGCGCTGGGCGGAGCTGGGGGGGGCGGCGGGGCGCGGGGGCGGGACGGAGCCCTCGGCTTCTTGGCGTTCGGCGGTGGGCAGGGTGACGCTGAACTCGCTGCCCTGTCCGGGGCCGTCGCTGCTGACGCGGAGGGAGCCGCCGTGTTGCTCGACCAGGCTGCGCACGATGGTCAGGCCGAGGCCGAGGCCGCCGAGCGAGCGCGCCATGTTCTGCGGGGCTTGCACGAACAAGTCGAAGATGTGGGGCAAGAGCAGCGGGTCGAGGCCGATGCCGTTGTCGCGCACGGAGACGGTGACGTGGCCGTCGTGCGTGCGCAGGGTGACGTCGATGCGGCCTCCGGGCTCGGTGTACTTGGCGGCGTTGGTCAACAGGTTGGAGAACACCTGGGAGAGGCGCGATTCGTCGCCGCTCACCCACACGGTGCCGTCGCCCAGGTCGAGCGCCAGGTGATGGCTCTTTTGCTCGAGCAGCGGGCTTGCCATCTCGATGGCGCGGGTCAAAACGGTGCTCAAATCGACGCGGGCGAGCTTGAGCTCGATCTTGCCGCGGGTGATGCGGGAGACGTCCAACAGGTCGTCGACCAAGACCTGCAGGTGTTGCACCTGGCGTTCGATGACGTTGCGCTCGCGCTCCCAGCCGTCCGCTTGCCGGAGCTGCATGAGCTGCAAGGCGGTGCGGATGGGCGCCAGCGGGTTTCTGAGCTCGTGGCCGAGCATGGCGAGGAACTCGTCCTTGCGCCGTTCGGCGAGCTTCATGCGCGCGTAGGCGGAGCTGAGCTCGGCGGCCGTGTGTTCCAGGGCGGCCCGCGCGGCCTCACGTTCACCCTCGACGAGCTTGCGCTCGCTGATGTCCTCCATGAGCCACAGGCACTGGACGGGGCGGTCGTCGTGCAGCACGGGGGCCGCCCAGAGCGCGACGTCGATGGTGCCGCGGTGTTTGGTGACGCGGGTGGTCTCCAGGTTCTGGATGTGGTGGCCGGCGGCGATCCGCTCGAGGTTTCGCTGGAACTCGAGCTGCTTGTCGGCGGGGATGGCGGGCAGGACCTGCCCCAGCACCTCGGCTTCGGTCCAGCCGAAGATGTGGGTGGCCGCGTCGTTCCAGAGTTGCACGGTGCCGTCCAGGTCGAGCAGCAGGACGGCCACCGGCGTGGCGGCGATCACGGCCGCCAGCGTCCGGTTCGACTCGTCGAGCTGCGCGGCCGAAGACGCGAGCTCGGTGAACGCCCGAGCCCGCGCGAGCGCGAGCGCGCAGTGATCCGCCACCAGGGTGGCAAAGCGCCGCTCCCACTCCTCGACGGGACGGTCCCGGTAGAAGGTCACGGCCATGGCCCCGTACGCGGTCTTCTCCACCAGCAAGGGCAGACAGGCCATGGTCAGCCGGCGCGTTTCCCCTGCCGCGCGCAAGCGCTCGACCGACGCAGGGTAGCGCCGCGCGAAATCTTCCGGGCGCACGATGATGGCGGTTTGGGTGCGCACGCACTCCGGCAGCGGCGCGTCGCGATCGAGCGAGACGCGCGGAAATTTGTCGAGCACCGATCCCGGCTCGCCGGTGTCGAGCAGGCGCAGGCTGTCTCCGTCCGGCTCGAGCTCATACAGGCTGACGGCGTCGGCGCGGACGGCGTCGTGCACCCCCGAGGCGGCGACCTTGGCGAGCTCCCCGATCGACACGGCGCGCGAGATCGCGCTGGTGGTTCGCTCGAGGCGACGGGTGATCTCGAGCACGCTCTCGGCGCGCCCGCGCTCGGCCTGGGCTTGCTCGTAGGCGCGGGCGTTCTCGATCGACAGCCCGATCCGCTGTGCGAGCTCGGACAACAGCTCGAGATCGGAGGCGGTGAAGGGAGGAGCCGCGTCGCGGCGCAGGACGCCGACGGCCCCCTTGAGGTCGCTCCCGCGCCCCGTGATCGGCGCCACCATCAGGCTGCGCGGTCCATAGCCGATCAGAAACTCCCGCAGCGCCGGGGGATTGACGCCTTCGAGTTGGCGAGGATCGATGTGCTCGACCAGCACCGGCACGCCGCTTTTTGCGACCTGTGCGCTGAGCCCCGGGCTGTCCGGCGGTGGGTCGCGAAGGAACGCAGCGAAGCGCTCGGTCCACTCCGGGTCAGGGTCGTGGAAGGCGAGCGGCGAGGTGGCGTCCCCGTCGATGGTCACGATGTAGCAGCCGCCCTGCAGCTGCCGGCTGACGACCCGAACGGCGCTTTGGACGATCTGGTCGACCTGTTGTTGCGCCGTGGCAAATTCGGTGGAGGCCTCGGCGAGCACGCGCTGCCGTTCGGCATACGCCTCCAGGCGGCGCTGGGCATGGGCGATCTGCTGGCGGCTTTGGGCGTGTTGGGCTTCGACGCGCTTGCGCTGGGTGATGTCGCGCGTCATCACGAACACGCGGCCGTTCACCAGCGAGATGCTGTTCTCGAACCAGCGATCGAGCGGCGGGTAGTAGGTTTCGAGGGTGCTGGGCGGGCCCCCGCTCGCCACCGCGTTGAAGCAGCGCTCGAGCTCGGTGCCGACCATCTCCGGCGCGACCTCCCACAGGTTTTGGCCAATCAGGCTCGCGGCGTCGCGCTGGAAGGTGCGGGCGCCGGCGGCGTTGACGAAGAGGATTTCACCGTCCCGGGTGTAGACGGCGAGCGTCTCCGGCAGCCGTTCGAGAAACGCCGTTGCCCAATCGGGCGCGAGCGAAGAGGAGGATGCCAACGAGAGGACGCTACCACAGGCCGCTCGCGGCCGCTGGGAGGTCTGCGAGCGTTGCTCGGCGTATGCTCCGCGCTCAGCGGCCGGGCTCGATGCGATCGGTCCCCATGAAAGCTTGCAGCGGCGCCGGGATGCGGACGCTGCCGTCGCGCGTCTGGCACTGCTCGAGGATGGCGACCAAGGTGCGGCCAATCGCCAACCCAGAGCCGTTCAGGGTGTGCAGCAGCTGCGGCTTGGCTTTGGGGGCCGACCGGTAGCGAATTTTTGCGCGCCGGGCCTGATAATCCCCGAAGGAGGAGCAGCTGGAAATTTCCCGGTACGTCTGCTGTGAGGGCAGCCAGACCTCGAGATCGTAGGTCTTGGCCGCCGCGGCCCCCAGATCCCCGGCGCAGAGCTCGACCACCCGGTAGTGCAGCCCCAAGCGCTGCAGCACGCGCTCGGCGTGCCCGGTGAGCAGCTCGAGCTCCTCGAGCGAGCGCTCGGGCTCGCAGAAGCGCACCAGCTCGACCTTGTCGAACTGGTGCTGGCGGATCAGGCCGCGCACGTCCTTGCCGTACGAGCCGGCTTCGCTGCGGAAACAGGGCGTGTAGGCGCAGTAGGCGCGCGGCAGCTCGGCCGCCTCCAGGATCTCGTCCGCGTGCAGGTTGGTCACCGGCACTTCAGCGGTGGGGATGAGGTACAGGGGATCCGGATCGTCGGCGCTGCGCTGGGTCTTGAAGAGATCGGCCTCGAACTTCGGGAGCTGTCCGGTGCCGCGCAGCGCGCCCGCGCCGACCAGGTACGGCGGATACACCTCGGTGTAGCCGTGCTCCTGGGTGTGCAGATCGAGCATGAAGCTCGCGAGCGCCCGCTCGAGCCGAGCCCCCAACCCGAAGAGCACGGAGAAGCGCGCCCCGGACAGCTTGGCGGCGCGCTCGAAGTCGAGGATGCCGAGCTCGACCCCGAGCTCCCAGTGCGGCTTCGGGTCGAAGTCGAGATCCGGGGGCGCGCGCCAGACCCGCCGCACGGGGTTGTCCGCCTCGCCGCTGCCCTCGGGGACGCTCGGGTGCGGCAGGTTGGGCACCGCCAACAGGTGCTGTTCGACCTCTGCCTCGACCTGCTTGGCCTGCTCTTCCAGGACCTTGGTCTCGGCCGTCAAGCGCTTGAGCTCGTCACGGCGCGCCTCGAACAGCGCCCGGTCGCCGCCCTTGGCGAGCGCGGCCATCTCCTGGTTGGCGGCGTTGCGGCGCGCCTGCAGCTGCTCGGTCGTCTGGATCAGAGCGCGGCGGCGCGCCAGGATCTCCGCCACGCCGTCGAGCGAGCTCGCGGCGGCGGCGGAGCGCCGTCCGAGCGCCGTGCGGGTTTCCTCCAAGTGATCGGCTACGTAGCGCGCGTCGAGCATCGGGCGAACTCCTCCGGGGGCGCTGCTATTAGCCCTGAACGCGCCGGGAGTCGAATCGCGCGCGCCGCGCGGACGCAGAGCCCCGGCGGTCTTTGGCTCAGAACCCGACGCCGATGCCGAAGCCGATGCCCACGCCTGACCGGGCGCGGCGTTGATAGTCGCGGATGGCGATCAGGTGCGTCACGAGCGTGCACGTGCGCTTCTGCGGCCCTTCGCAGCCGGTCCAGCTGCCGCCGTAGGCGCGCTCGCCGTCATCGTCGAAGTAGGTGACCTTGCCGTCGGGCATCACGGCGAGCCACGCGGTGGCGGAGCCGGGCGGCGCGGCGTTGGCGAGGCCAATGAAGCCGAGCGCCTGGTCGTCGGTGCCGACGACGTGTCCGTCGGGCAGCAGGATCGCGACCGGATCGTTGTCTTCGTCGACCACGCGCCCCGCGCGGTCGATCAGCATCAGGGGCTTGCCGTCTTCGGTGATCTGCCCGCTCGCCTGGACCTCGATGACGCCGCTGTCGCCGCGGTCCCAGCGCGCCGGGGCGATGACCAGCGGAGCGCCGCCCTCGGCCCAGCGCGGCGGCGGCGTGGCGCTGCAGGCCGTCGAGGCGATCGCGGCCACCACCGCGCACCAGGTGAGCCTCTGCATGCCAGGAAGGATAGCGCGAGTGGCCTCGCGGCGCCTACCGTGGGCTCGCGGGTCGGGGCGCGGGTAGAAATCCGGCGCCTGGCTCGAAGCAACACCTGGGGGGCAGTGGTGCTAAGAACGATCCTCATGCCAGGAGCCAGGAAAGCAACGTCATGAGAGAACGCGCGAAGGCCAAGCTGGGTTCGACGATGGCGCTGCTTTTCTGCGCCGTGGTCAGCGGCGGGTGCGGTGGCCCCGCCCGCGGGGCCCGTCCGGCGACCCTGCAGCAAGCGGGAGAGCTGACGCCGCTCGGCGCGCGCGTCTACAAGCAGCGCTGCCTGGCTTGCCACGGCCGCCAGGGCGAGGGCTTGGGCACCGCGCCGGCCGTGCTCGGTCCGACGGCGTTGCCGCTGCAGGGGATGAAGGGGGACCACGGGCCGTTCCGCACCGCTCAAGACGTGTTCGACTACACGAAGGCGAACATGCCGCTCCCTCGCAATCGGATCGGGACGCTGACGGATGAGCAGTACTGGGCCGTGGTCACGTACATGTTGCTCACCAAGGGCGTCGCCATGCCTGAAGAGGGCCTGAGCCCGGAGACCGCGAGCAGCGTCGTGGTCAACCCCGGCTGAGCGCCGGCCGCGGGCGAGCGCCGCTTTGGGGCGAGGCGCCGCGTGTTTTTTGCCACCCGCGGCGTCGCCGTCGCACCATTTCGCGACGACGAGGAGCGAAGAGCGATGGTCGAGCGGATCGAGCACGTCACGAGCGGCAACGGCTGCGTCGGTTTTTCGGCGGGGCCGCGGCTGATTTGGCTTTCGGCTGGCGCCAGCGGCGGCGGTGGCGCCGAGCCTGCCCCTTCGGTGGCTGCGCTACGCGCGGCGCCCGAGGCGGGCCCCTTCGCCGTGTTCGTGGGCGTCCTCGGCGATCTGCTGCTCGAGCATGGGGCCGTCCGCGCGCGGGCCACGCTCTGGCCGCTGCTCGCGGGCGAAGATTTCGACACCCGCGACTTGGACGAAGCGGCGCTCCAGAGCTTGTCGGCGTTCTGCGCTGGTGATGGCGCGCGCGCCCGGGCAACGGCCGGGTTCCTCGCGACCGTTCGAGCCTGGCGCGGCTCGATGGAGGGTGGGGGGCACGATCTGTCGGCGTGCGGCGACAAGACGCTGGATCGTTTCGCGGCAGAGATCTGCGCCGCCTTGCTTGGGGCGCCCGCGCGTGCCGAGGAGCTGCGCCTGAAGCTGCGGCGTCGCGGGGTCGCGGCGTTCGGTCTGTTGAGCGCGGCCTGAGCGCGCCCGGGCATTGCTGCGGCGCCCAGGGCTTCGTCGCTACCGGTATTCGCCCGATGACGGCGCCGGACACATCGGCGCCGATCGTGCGATAATGTGGCATTTTTGGCGCGAAAAACGGCCTGTGGGGGCGACGTGGCGCTTGTGTGGAGCAGGTCGGGTGGGGAAGTATTGAAGCAGGCTCTGACACTCGTCGCTCGCGTCGAGGGGAAGGTACGTCGTGCACATCATGTTCGGACGGCTGGCGTTGCTAACTTTGCTCGCGGTGCCGCTGTCCGGCGCGTGCAGCGCCGGGGGTGGAGAGGACGGAAACGGCGGCGAGGGCGCCGTCGGGTCGGGAGCCGCGGGCTCGGGCGGCGGCGGTACGGGGGGAGCGGCGACCGGCGGGGACGGCAACGTCCCCGTCTTGACCACCGATCCACCGCCCGTGGAAAACCCCTGCGAACGGGAGGACGCGCCGGACAACTGCATGCTGGTGGCGGCACCGGCGTGCGGCGACGGAGAGATCAACCTCGACCCACCCGAGGCCTGCGACGACGGCAACAGCGTGCCTGGCGATGGCTGTTCGGGTGCGTGTGTCGTCGAGCCGTACTTCACCTGCCCGACGCCGGGGGCGCCGTGTGTGTCCACGATCGTCTGCGGCGATGGCGACCTGGGGCCCGGGGAGGCGTGCGACGACGGCAACCAGGCTTCGGGAGATGGTTGCGCGGCCGACTGCAAGTCCGTGGAGCCAGGCTACCGCTGCCGGATCGCGAGCATGGCGTGCGAGAGGGTGTACCTGTGCGGCGACGGCGTCGTCGACCCGAACGAGGGCTGCGACGACGGCGGCACCGAGCCGATGGACGGTTGTGACCAGAAGTGTCGGGTCGAGGTCGGGTTCAAGTGCGAGGGGGCGCCCAGCACCTGCAGCCGGACGACCTGCGGGGACGGCGTGCGCGAGGGCGCGGAGAGCTGTGACGACGGCAACGACATCCCCTTCGACGGCTGCGACGAGCGCTGCCAGGCCGAGCCGAGCTGCGCGGGCGGTGGCGCCTGTACCTCGTCCTGCGGTGACGGCATCGTGCTCGAGGAGGCGTGCGACGACGGCAACCTGCGCGACGGCGACGGCTGCTCGAGCAGCTGCACGGTGGAGCCGGGCTTCTCGTGTGTCGACGATGGCCCCGGGGCTTGCGAGCAGGTCGCTGACCAGTGCGTGCTGAACGTGCCCGCGCTGTTCCGCGACTTCCAGAGCGACACCGTCAACACGGACTTCCCCGGCTCGAACTGCAACGTGCTGACGGGCCTGGTCGAGGACCAGCTGGATCCGGACGGCAAGCCTGTCTACGCCGGCAGCGGCAGCTGCATCAAGTCCCAGACCACCTTCGCGCAGTGGTACTCCGACAACCAGTACAACCGCACCATGCCGGGGCGCATCACGCTCTTCGACAACGGCGACGGCGGCTACGTCAACCGGCTCGGACCGAACGGTGAGCAGTTCGTCGCGCCCACGGCGCAGCCGATCGACAGCACGGCGCCCTGCACGACCGACGACTGCTTGCCGTGCCGCTACTCGATGAACCAGACCTGCGGGATTCTGCGGCTCGACGGCAACCCGATGTTCTTCCCGCTCGACGGCTGGGACGGCGCGTTCGACGACGCGCGCGCCGAAGGCCACGTGCCGTCCGAAGTGTACGGCGCCGACGGCTGGCCCGCGGAGAGCGCCTGGCCGTATTGGCCCGAGGGTTACACCGCGACCGGCGCTCGGAACTTCCTGTTCACCAGCGAGGTACAGTACTGGTTCCGCTACGACGCCAGCAGCACGGCGACGCTCGAGTTCGTCGGTGACGACGACACCTGGGTGTTCATCAACGGCCGGCTCGCGGTCGATCTCGGTGGCATCCATGTGCCCGCGCCGGGGGCGGTCACGCTGGACGCCACGACCGGCCCCGATTTTGGGCTCGAGGATGGCCGCGTCTATCCGATCAAGATGTTCCACGCCGAGCGCCGCCCCACCGGCTCGAGCTTCAAGCTCACGCTGAGCGGGTTTTCCACCGGACGCAGCGAGTGCTCGACGGACTGCGGCGACGGGGAGGTCGCCGTCGGCGAGGAGTGCGACGACGGGCCGAACAACCTCGGCGGCTACAACCAATGCTCGCCGGACTGCACGCTCGGACCGCGCTGCGGCGACGGCATCACGCAGCCAGAGGAGGCCTGCGACTACGGGGACGGCTTGAACGACGGTTCGTACGGCGGCTGCGCGCCGACCTGCCAGCTCGGACCGCACTGCGGCGACGGCATCGCCACCGACGGCGAAGCCTGCGACGACGGCGTCAACGATGGCGGCTACGGCGAGTGTGCGCGCGGCTGCGTGCTCGGCCCGGTCTGCGGCGACGGCGGCTTCGAGCCGGAGTTCGAAGAGTGCGACGACGGCAACAACGAGGACAAGGACGGCTGCAGCGCCGCCTGCAAGCTCGAGAAGATCGTGACGGAGTGACGCGCGGGGCGCGGGCGATCAGATCCGCGCCGAGACCAGGTATTCGAACAGCTCGGCCTTCGAGGTGCGTTTGCGCAGGGTCTGGAGGCGGACGTCGCGGAAGCCGGTGCGTTCGAAGAGGCTGGCGAGCAGCCGTTCGGCGGGCAGGAGCACGTCGTAGAACTTCGAGTTGCCGATGACGTAGTGCGCTTCGGCGCCCGGCTCGAGGACGGCCGGGAGGCCCGAGACGTGCAAGGCCATGTCGTGGAAGTACTTGGCGACGTAGCGCGACAAGAGCTCGCTCTGGCGGCCGATCGCGCCGAGCACGGGAGAGAGCTCGGGCAGGAGATCCTCTTGCCGTGAGGGCGCTTGCCACTTGCCGACCCGGCTGGTCGCCGTGCCCCAGGTGCCGCCGATGAGCCGCCAGTCGAGCTCGCCCGCGGCGCGCCCGTCGTCGAGGTAGCCGAGCCAGTACATGTAAGGCCTAAGCTCGCGGATGTAGCTCATGCGGTTCGGATAGGGGGGCGAGGTGATCACGGTGCGGTAGCGGCGCTGGTCGAGCGCCGCCGACAGCGCGCGGGCGTCGCCGAGCCGGGCGGCGCGGCGCGTGCGCGGCAGCTTGCCCGCGGCGCCGATCACCGACGCGAGCGCGCGCTCGAACGCTTCGGCGACCGGGCGCGCGCCGCCCGTCACCGTGCCGGGCGCCTTGAACGACAGGGACTGGTGGTTGAAGCTCGCGTTGGAGCTGTCGATCAGGGCGCGGCAGAAGGCGAGCTTGCAGAGATTGACCGCTGCCTTCGACGCCGTCTCGGCGCGCAGGACCTCGAAGGCGCGCGCCAGCGCCGCCAGCGTGTCGGGCGGCCACCAGCGCTCGATGTTGTGCAGGGCGGGCCGCCAGGCGGTGCGGCTCCGGCCCCGCAGGACTGCGGTGAGGGCGCGCTCGCCGAGGGCCGCAGCGGCGCTCCGCTCGCGCGCCGAATAGCTTCGGCTCTTGGCGCTGGCGAGCCACACCAAAAATGGGTTCAGATCGAGCGTGTCGCAGTCGAGGCCGAGCTCGGTGCAGACCAGGAGCGTGGTGCCGGTGCCGCAGAACGGATCGAGCACGGGCCCGCCGGCGTCTCCGCGCGTCGAGACCAGCTCGCGCACCAGGTGCAGGGAGTAGGCCGGGGTCAGGCGCAGCCAGCCATAGCGGGTGGCGCGCAGGTTGCCGCGCTGCGTGTAGCGGAGGCGCGCGCTGGTCGGTGGGAGCTCGGCCGGGGCGATCATGGGTCGTGGGGCGCCGCTCTTGTACCTCAGGTGGCCACGGGCGCGCTGCTGGGACGGCCGATGAGGGTGATGAGCAGCACGGTGGCCGTCGCGCCGAGGGCGTAGGCGAACGGCAGCGGTACCCCGAGCACGACCGGGAAGTAGCCGAAGAGCAGCGCGATCACCATGGCGGCGACGGCGTACGGCAGCTGGGTCGCGACGTGGTCGAGGTGGTCGCAGCTCGCGCCGATGCTGGACATGACGGTGGTGTCGCTGATGGGCGAGCAGTGGTCG
>Ga0079224_100016767_pt1 | contig 10305 bp, 7 predicted proteins | sample Stecom2015_FD_80414 | JGI IMG/M metagenome (GOLD analysis project Ga0079224, IMG submission 80414) | Agricultural soil microbial communities from Utah to study Nitrogen management - Steer compost 2015 | ecosystem: Environmental > Terrestrial > Soil > Agricultural land | place: USA: Utah... | reverse complement strand
CTCGAGCCGCTCGACGGGCCCGCCTTCCCCACCGTCCGCGAACTCGAGCGAGCGCGGATCGATGCGAGCGAACCACGCGACGGTGAAAAAATGGATGTCCATGGCGGGGTAGACGTCACCGCTGCCCGAGGTGTCTTCGGCCGGGGTCGCCAGGCGAAGCGTGGCGCTGCTGGCCGAGCGCGGCCGCAGCCGCCTGCCGACCTGCACCTCCCCGCGCACCAGCGCCGCCACCGCCGCGTACGGGACGGGCATGTCGCGCTCGCTCAGGCGCAGCACCAGCTGCTCGGGCTCGAGCGCGATCCCGCGCACCGGGACCGCGTGGCGTTCGGCTTCGTAGGCCACCCTCGTCGGTACGGCGACCGCGCCGAAGCCCTCCTGCCGGAGCGACGCGAGCAGCTGCTCGGCGGCGTCGAGGTCGGCGAGCGCCTTCACCACCCCCCAGGCGCCTGCCCGGATGCGCGTCTTGAGATCGTACGCCGACAGCCCGGTCAGGCGCGCCAGGCGGGCCAAGTCCGGACCCGGGAGCGGGTCGGACGGCTGCAGCAGGATCAGCAAGGGATCGCCTTTGGAGGAGGGTTCAGGTTAGCTCAACCTGGTGATCCTCCGTAGTTTTTGCGATTTCATCCGCGATTTTCGCAAAAATCCTGGGATTTTTCGGCCAAAGTGGCCCGGCGGGCCGAGCGCCGAGCCCAAAAACCGGTTCGCAGCGGGCGGTCGAGTCGTGATACACGCCCCGGAGTCGAGGATTGGCACAGCCCCCCGCCGGTCAGACCCTCGGGAGGCCCAAAACGCGAGGCGAGATGGAGATCACCTGGGAACCCTTCGTCAAGGCACTGGTCGCTTCGATCGTCTACTCGCTGCTCGGCATCGTGATGTTCGCGCTGAGCTTTTTGATCATCAAGATGATCGTCCCCTTCTCGCTCCGGAAGGAGATCGAGGAGGACCACAACACGGCCCTCGCGATCTTGATCGGCGCGGTCATCCTGGGGCTCAGCATCATCATCGCGGCCGCGATCGGCGGCTGATCCATGGCGGCGCAGGCCGGCTTTCCCGAACAGAAAGCGGCTGAGTCGGGGCGCCGGGGCCGCCCCCTGGTGCTGCTGACGATCGTGCTGGTGATCGCGACGGCGGGGCTCGTCTACGAGCTCTGCATGGCCGCCGTCGCGAGCTACGTGCTCGGCGATTCGGTCCGACAGTTCTCGATCGTCATCGGGCTGTACCTGTCGGCGCTGGGGCTGGGCGCGTACCTGTCGCGCTACATCGTGCAGCGGCTCGAGCTCACGTTCGTGGACGTGGAGCTGTCGGCGGCGCTGCTCGGCGGCTTCAGCGCGCCCGCGCTGCTGCTGGCGTACGACCACACCAGCTACTTCCACGCGCTGCTGTACCTCACGGTCCTCTTGGTGGGGACGCTGGTCGGCCTCGAGCTGCCGCTGCTCATGCGCATCCTGCGCCAGCAGCTCGAGTTCAAGGATCTGATCGCGAAGGCCCTCACCTTCGACTACGCCGGCGCGCTGCTCGGCTCGCTCGGCTTCTCGCTGCTGCTGGTTCCGAAGCTAGGCCTGCTCAAGAGCTCGCTCGTGTGCGGGCTGTTGAACGCGAGCGTGGGCCTGGTCTCGACCTGGGTGCTGGCCGCACCGGGGCGGCAGGGCGCGGCCTGGCGGGCGGCGCGGCTGCGGGCGGTGATCGTGCTGGTCTTGCTCGGCCTGGGGTTGGTCCAGTCCGGCGCGCTGGTGGCGCGCACCGAGGCGCGGCTGTTCGGCGGGCGCGTCCTGGTCGCCGAGCACTCGGAGTACCAGCGCATCCTTTTGGTGGAGCGCTCGGGCGCGATCGAGCTGTACCTGAACGGCAACCTGCAGTTCTCGTCGCGCGACGAGCACCGCTACCACGAGGCGTTGGTGCACCCGGCCATGCTCGCCGCGGCCAGCCGCGCGCGGATCCTGATCGGGGGCGGCGGCGACGGCTTGGCGGTGCGCGAGGTGCTCAAGTGGCCGGAGGTGACAGAGGTCACGCTGGTCGATCTCGACGCGCGCATCACCGAGCTGGCTCAACGCCAACCCGATCTGGTGCGACAGAATCGCCGCGCGCTCTTCGACCCGCGCGTGCGGGTCGTCAACGACGATGCGATGCGCTGGTTCGCGGGCGCGACGGACGCGTTCGACGTCGTGATCCTCGATTTCCCCGACCCCACCAACTACTCGCTGGGCAAGCTCTATTCGACCCGCTTCTTCGCGTCGGCGCGCCGCCTGCTCGCTCCGGGCGGCGCGCTGGTCGTGCAGTCCACCTCTCCCCTGTTCGCGCCAGCAGCGTTCTGGTGCGTGGAGCACACGTTGCGGCAGAGCGGCTTCTTCGTGCGGCCCTACCACGTCTTCGTGCCGTCCTTCGGAGAGTGGGGATTTCTGCTGGCCAAACGCGAAGATTTCCAGCCGCCGGGCGCCGTCCCCGCGCTCGATCTGCGCTACCTCGACGGCGCCGCGCTGCGCGCCGCGTTCGCCTTCCCCGCGGACATGCAGCGACGCCCGACCGAACCGAACCGGCTCGATAATCAAGCGCTGGTCAACTACTACGTCTCGGAGTGGGAGCGCTGGAATTGAGCGCCCGCTTCCGGACCCCGCCGGAGCCGTGGTAAGCCAGCGGCCATGCACCCTTCGCACGCTTGGGCTCGCTCGGCCGTGTCGATCGCGGGATTTGCGGTAGCCGCCGTGTTCGGCGGAGAGGCGTCCGCCGAGCGGCCGTCACCGGCCGCGGTCGAAGATCCCGCCGTGGCGGCGCTCGGGCAGCTCTCGCTGCAGAAGGCCACGCTCGACAACGGGCTTCGGGTGGTGATGAACGTCGATCGCAGCACCCCCACCGTCGCCGTGTGCGTCACCTACGACGTCGGCTCGCGTAACGAGGAGCGCGGCAAGAGCGGCTTCGCTCACCTGTTCGAGCACATCATGTTCCAGGGCAGCCGCAACGTGCCCAAAGGAGAGCACTTCAAGCTGATCAGCGCCCGCGGCGGCACGCTCAACGGGACCACCTCGCCCGATCGCACCAACTACTACGAGATGCTGCCGATGAACGAGCTCGCGCTCGGGCTGTGGCTCGAGGCCGACCGGATGCGCTGGCTCGACGTCACCACGGAGAACTTCGAGAACCAGCGGCGCGTGGTTCAAGAGGAGTACCGGATGCGCGTCTCGAACGCCGCCTACATGCAGGGCCTGCTGCGGCTGCGCGAGCTCGCGTTCGCCGACTACTGGCCCTACGGGCACGACGCCATCGGCTCGATGACGGACCTGGACAACGCCCGCTTCGAGTGGGTCAAAGACTTCCACGCGAGCTACTACGCGCCGAACAACGCCGTGCTCACGATCGCCGGCAACTTCGACACCGACGAGGCGATGCGGCTGGTGCGCGAGTACTTCGGCCCGATCCCGGCGCAGCCCGACGTTCCCCCCTACGCGCCTGGGGAGGCGCCCGAGCAGACCGCGGAGCGGTCCGAACGCCTCAGCGACCCGAACGCCCACACCCCCGGGCTGTTTTACGGCTTCCGCATCGCCAAGACCCGCACGCCCGAACACTACGCGCTCGAGCTCGCGGCCCTGCTGTTGGCGGACGGCGAGAGCTCACGGCTCTACCGCACCCTGGTTCGCGAGCGCGCGGTGGCGCGGGAGGTCACCGCCTGGACCGAAGATCAACGCGGCCCCGACCTGCTGACGCTGATGGTGCTGCTGACCGAGAAGGCGGATCTCAAGAGCGTGCGGCAGCTCGTCGATCGGGAGATCGGGCGGCTCGCTGAGCGACCGCCTTCCACGGCCGAGCTCGACAAGGTGAAAAACCGCCTGCGAAGCTCGTTCATTTTCGGCATCCAGTCGAACCTCAACCGCGCCGTCAGGCTCGGGGAGTTCGAGGTGCACTGGGGCGACGCGCGGCTCTTGACCCGGGAGCTCGACCACTACCTCGCGGTCAGCCCGCAGGCGGTGAGCGCGGCGGTCAAGCAGTACCTGATCCCGGCGAGGCGATCGACGATCGAGGTGATGCCACCCGGCGGCGCGCAGGCGGCCTTGCAAGGAGCGGCACGATGAGCATCTGGCGTCCCGGCAGCCTGACGCTCGCCGCCTCGCTGCTCCTCGGCTGTCAGCCGTCCAAGACGGCGAGCCCCCCGTCCGCGCCGGGCTTCGAGCGCGCCCCCGACGCCGAGCTGGTGCAGCAGGAGAGCGCGCCGACGACCGAGCCGCCGCCCCCCGGCGTCACGCCCGCCGCGCCCTTCCCCACCATCCACCACCGCGAGCTCGGCAATGGCCTGGAGGTGCGCGTCGTCGAGCGCCACAACCTGCCCATCGTCGACCTGAACCTGATCGTCATGTCGGGGCAGGCGAGCGACAGCAAGCCGGGCGTGGCCGTGCTGGCGGGGGAGCTCTTGAAGGCGGGCGGCGCCGGCAAGTGGGACGCGGAGCGGTTGGTGGAGCGCGCCGAGTCGCTCGGAGCGACCCTGTCCGTGCTCACCGAACGCGACGCGACCACCATCAGCATCGCCGTCACCACCCACAACCTCGACGCCGCGCTCGAGCTGCTCGCGGCCGTGGCGCAGAAGCCCCGCTTCGCGCCGCAGGAGTTCACCAAGCTCAAGCAGCGAGAGATCGAGCGGGTCAGCAGCCTGGCCAAGGACAGCCCCGAGTGGGCCGCGTCGATGGTGCTGTACCGGGAGCTGTACGAGCTGCCGACCGGCGTCCACCCCTACGCGAGCTACGACGCCACGGCGGCCGCGATCGGCGAGATCTCGCTCGGCGACTGCCGCACCTGGTACGGCACCCACTTCACACCGCCGAACGCCGTGCTGGTGGCCGCCGGGGACGTCACGCCGGAAGACTTCGCCAAGCGCGCCGAGGCCGCCTTCGGCGCCTGGAAGGGGGAGCCGCCGCCGGCCCAGAGCTTCCCGGCGGCGCACGTGCCGGAGCGGCTCGAGATCTTGCTCGTGGATCGACCCGCGAGCACGCAGAGCCTCGTCTACGTCTCCGCGTTCGGGCCGGAGCGGCGGAGCGCGGCGTGGCCAGCGCTCCGCGCCACCCATCAAATCCTCGGCGGCGGCGTCGCCGGGCGCCTGTTCCTCGACGTGCGGGAGCGGCGGTCGCTCGCCTACCGCACGGGCTCTTCGCTGGTCGAGGTCGCGCACGGCCGCGTCCCGATGCTGCTGCAGGCCGGGACGCAGACGGAGAAGGCCCCCGAGGCGGTCGCGGCCTTGCTGGAGCACGTGGGCCTGCTGAAGAAGGCCGCCCCGGAGGCCGCCGAGACCGAGATCGCGACCCGCTATCTCGCCGACAGCTTCCTCATCCAGCTCGAGACGGTCGGCGCGCTCGCCAGCCTCACCGGCAGGCTGCGCGTGCTCGGCTTGCCCGACGACTACTACGACCGCTACCGCGAGCAGGTCCGGCAGGTCTCCCCGCAGGACGTGTCCGCGATCGGTCGGGAGTACTTCGACCCCGAGCGCGTCGTGGTCGTCGTGGCCGGCGACGCCGATCGCCTGGGCAAGCCGCTGTCGCACTTCGGTCCGGTGACCGTGGTCTCCCCGGCGCGCGCGTTCGTCATCGAGCGCAAGCTGCCACACGATCCCAGCCAGAAGATCGAGGTCCCGCCGCTGCCGGCCAAGCCGTAGCGCGCCCGAGCGGCAGCGCGACCCCGCTCACCCGCTGCCCGGCTTCGTGCAGACGTTGGGCGTCACCAGACCGCACATCTCGGGACGCCGGCAGCTGCCGCAGTTCTGAAGCTGCCCGCAGCCATCGTCGATGCTGCCGCACTCGGCGCCGAGCGCGTCGCAGGTCTTCGGGCGACAGCCGCAGCGGTTCGGTGCGCTGGCGCCGCACATCTGCCCGTCGGGGCAGCTGCCGCAGCGCAGCACCCCGCCGCAGCCGTCGTCGATCTCGCCGCAGTCGGCGCCGAGCGACTCACAGGTCTTGGGCTGGCATGGGCGGGGGCCGCAACGGTTGGCGCCGTCACCACCGCACACGTCATCGCCGGTACAGCTGCCGCACTCGAGCATGCCGCCGCAGCCGTCGGGCAGCGTGCCGCAGTTGGCCTCGAGCTCGGCGCAGGTCTTGGGCTGGCACACGCAGCGGTTGCCCTCACAAGCCGCCGACCCGGCGCAGGTGCCGCAGTTGAGGGTCTCGCCACAGTCGTTTTGGATTCGACCGCACTCGGCCGCCTCGCTGCTGCAGGTGATCGTGGGCGTGCAGCCGCACAGGTTGGGCACGCCGCCGCCACCGCACGTCTCGGGATCGTCGCAGCTGCCGCAGTCGACCATGCCGCCGCAGCCGTCGGGGATCATCCCGCAGTCCTGGTCCTGTGCCGCGCAGGTGGTGGGCGTGCAGCCGCACTGGTTCGCCACGCCCGCGCCGCCGCAGGTCTCGGGGGCCGCGCACGCCGGACAGCTCAACACGCTCTCGCAACCGTCGGAGATCTGGCCGCACTCGGCGCCCAGCTCCTCGCAGGTCTTGGGGGCGCACGGCAACAGGCCGCACTTGTTCATGCCGCCGCCGCCGCACGTCATGAGCACGTCGCACGTCCCGCATTGCAGGGTGCCACCGCAGCCGTCCGGGACGTTGCCGCACTCGGCGCCCAGCTCCTCGCAGGTCTTCGGCGAGCAGCCACACTGGTTCGGCGTGCCACCGCCGCCGCAGCTCTCCGGCGCCGCGCAGCTGCCACAGTCGATGGTGTTGCCGCAGCCGTCGTCGACGCTGCCGCACTCGACCCCCATCTCCATGCACAGCATCGGGGTGCACCCGCACTGGCGGCGCACGCCGCCGCCGCCGCAGCTGTCCGGCGCGTCGCAGGTGCCGCACTCGAGCGAGTCCCCACAGCCGTCCGAGACCATGCCGCAAGCGGCGCCGAAATCGTCGCAAGCGAGCGGGCTGCACGGGATCGAGCCGCAGCGATTGGCCCCGCCGCCGCCACAAAACTCGCCCTCGCTGCAGTCGCCGCACTCGAGCGTGCCGCCGCAACCGTCACCGATCCTCCCGCACTCGGCCCCGAGCCCCTCACAGGTCGATGCCACGCAGCCGGGCGGACCGCCGTCGGGATCCGTCACCCCGGAGTCGCCCGAGCTGCCCGCAGCGCCGCCCGCGGCATCCCGTCCCGCGTCCCCGCCGCCCGATCCGCTCGAAGCGTCGCTCCCAGCGTCACTGCTGCCCGGCGCGAGCGCGTAGCCGTCGAAGTCGTAGTCACCGACGACGAGGCAGCTCGGCGCGGCCGCCGCAGCCACCGCGGCCAGCGCGGCCCCGAGCAGCCAGCGCCCCAACGATCGCAAGCTCGGCGCGTTCATCGGAAGCTCCCGCTGAGCGACAGCGCCGCCCCGCCTGGCAGCGACGCCACGCCGACGCGCTGGGTGGGCGCGCCGGAGCCGTCGTGCGAAAGCACCAGGTACGCCCCCGCGCCGAGCCCCACGACGCCGACGGCCCAGGCGACCGCGTTCGCGATCAGCAGCGTGCGCCCCTCGGAGGCCGCGTTGAGCCCCGCTTGGCTGCAGCGGCTCCCGGAGCAGTTGTCGTCGACGGTCTGCTGGCGGTCGGCGACCATCAGGCCCGTGACGACCCCGGCGCCCACGCCCAAGACCCCCACCCCCCCGAGCACGTAGCCGAGCACGGGGAGCGACGGCGCGGCCTCACCCCCTGCCACCGGCCGCGGCTCGGGCTTCGGGGTGCCTGGGGCGACCTCGATCTGCTCGCGCTCGGCCTTGGCGAGGGTGATCTCGTAGCGCCGCTCGTGGTGGGCCGGCGCGCGCACGGCGATGACGTGAGCGCCCGGATCGATCGGGAGCGCTTCGCCCAAGCTGCCGGGCCCGAGCTGCACGCCGTCGCGCAGCACCACCGTCCCCTCCGGAGCCGCCACCAGGGTGATGGTCAGCCACGGCACGTCGGGCTCGAGCGCCTCGAGCCGGCCCTTCGCGAACTCGATCCGTTCGTCACCCGCCGGCAGGTGCGTGAGCGCTTCTTGCCAGTGTTGCCACGCGCTCGCCAGCCGCCCGAGCTTCTCCTCGCAGGTCGCCAGGTTCATCAGCGTGCCGGCGCCTGGGTCGAGCCGCTGGCTCTCGGCGAACTTGTCGCACGCCTTCTCGAAATCCCCTGCCTCCAGCGCCTCGCGACCCTGAAGGAACAGCGCCTCGGCCGCGGCTGGATCGCGCGCCTTTTGCGCGGCGACCGCGAGCTCGGGCGCCATCGCGACGGCCGCCCCTGCGCCGAGGGCACACGCCAACGTCCAGCACCACAGCCGTCGCACCATGCTACTTACTTGCGCCGGCTGAGGGGATCGAAGGGCGCGACCTTCGACGCCGCAGGCGTAGGCGTAGACGCAGATGCAGACGCGGGCGGCGCGGGCGGCGTCGAAACCGCGGTTGGCGACAGGACCTGCGGGCGCGGCGCCGCGAGCCGCTGAGCGGGCTCGAGCGCCCGCTTTTGCTTGCCGGGTGCGGGCGACGGAGCGCTCGCCGTCGACGCTTCGGCGGCCGAAGGAGCGCGCTGCTTCGAGCCGAACGGCGCGACGGCCGCGCTGCGCAGCGGCGGCGGACGGGTCCAGCGCGGGTCCTCCGGCGGCAGGATCGGCGGCTCCACGGGGACGGCGCTGGCGCCCGCGGTCCGATGCGGCGGCTCCGCTCCCGGCGTGGCGTCGAACATGGCGAGGATGGTGACGGCCAGCGCGCCCGCCGCCAAGCCCACGAGGCCGATCCACCCGTGCCGCCGCACATTTCGGCCAACCGACGAGCCGTCCGAGGTCGCCACCGGTTGATAGGTGGTGGGACCCGGAGCGCTGGGAGAGACGGACGGGAGCGTCGGCGCGAAGGGCGTTGGTGGCAGCGTCGGCGGCAGCTCGCCGGGCCCGCCGATGGCGGCGTACGCCGCGCGCACGCTTCGCTGCATGGCTTGCGCGTCGGCGAAGCGCTGCTCGCGTTCGTAGGCGAGCGCGGTGTCGACCAGCTCTGCCACCGCGGGCGGGATGTCATCCGCCACCGTCCCGAGCTTCGGTGCGGGGCGGGTCATGGCGGCCAGGAGCTCCTCGTTGGCGGTGTCCGCCTGGTGCACCAGCCGCCCGGTGAGCAGCAAGAACAAGGTCGCCCCGAGCGCCCACAAGTCCGTGCGCGCGTCGATGTCCTCCAAGCGGCCGCGGGCCTGCTCCGGCGCCATGAACGCCGGCGTGCCCATGGTGGCGCCGAACTGCGTGCGCGTGGTCCGGCGCGATTCGGTCATGCGCGCGATGCCGAAGTCCAGCAGCTTGACCTCACCGTCGCGGGTGATGAAGACGTTCTCCGGCTTGATGTCCCGGTGGATCACCCCCACGGCGTGGGCCGCGGTGAGCACGTCGAGCAGCTGATCGGCGATCGTCAACGCCTCGACCGGCTCGAGCCTGCCCCCGGAGCGCTGCAGCCGCGCGTCGGCGGTCTCGCCCTCGAGCAGGTCCATCACCAGAAAGGCGGAGCCATCCTCGGTCATCCCGTCGTCCAGCACGGAGACCACCCCCGGGTGACCGACGCGGTTGGCGGCGTACCCCTCCTCGATGAACCGCTCGCGGGCATCCGGGTACCCGGACAGCTCCGGATGCAGGATCTTGAGCGCCACCCGCTTGCCGTTGCGGTGCGTCGCGGCATAGACCGCGGCCATCCCGCCGACCCCGAGCAACGCATCCAGCCGCCATTTGTCGCAGACCGTCTGCCCGACACGCTCGGTGGCGCGCCGCAGCTGCTGCTCGAAACTGACGGCGACGGGCGAAGAATCGGGCATAACGGGTAAGGTAGGCTTGTGTCCCACAGCGGATTTGGGGCGTCAAGCGTTGGGGATTTGGCGTCTTTGGAGCCTTTTTCTGGCCTGACTCCTCGCGGCCGGTCGCTGCCGCATGCAGATCGTGCGCCAGCGGACGGTGCGCCGCGCGCGCCCGCATTTTACCCGACTCAGCCTCGAATCGGAGTGGCCGATCCGCCGGCCCCGCGCGTGGCAATTTGAGACAGCTTGCCTCGCTCCGTGCCAAGACGCCACGCGAGGCCCCCGCCTGCCGCTCGAGCCATGGCGCCCGGCAGGCCCCGGCCTAAACTCGCGCCGCCATGCCCACGTCCCCGCACCCTCCCAGAACGCTGAGCGTCGGGGCCGCGCTGCGGATCTACTACTTCGCTTCCTTCGCGGCGTTTGGCGTCTACTTGCCATTTTTGCCGGCGTGGCTGGCCGAGCAGGGCCTGCATGGCCTGGAAATGAGCGCCATCGTCGCGCTCCGCTCGGGCTTCGGGATGATCTCACCCATCGTCTTCGGCTTGATCGCGGACACCTTCGGGCTCCGAGGCTCGCTGCTGCGCCT
>Ga0079224_100016766_pt1 | contig 10306 bp, 9 predicted proteins | sample Stecom2015_FD_80414 | JGI IMG/M metagenome (GOLD analysis project Ga0079224, IMG submission 80414) | Agricultural soil microbial communities from Utah to study Nitrogen management - Steer compost 2015 | ecosystem: Environmental > Terrestrial > Soil > Agricultural land | place: USA: Utah... | reverse complement strand
GGCACTTTCCTGACCTTCTCCGATTACTCACGCAATGCGATTCGCATGGCTGCGTTAATGAAGCAGCGTGTTGTGCACGTGTTTACCCACGACTCCATTGGTTTAGGTGAAGACGGTCCTACCCACCAGTCCATCGAGCATGCGTCCAGCTTACGTTTGATTCCAAATCTGGATGTATGGCGTCCTTGCGATACCACTGAAACGGCAGTGGCTTGGGCTCATGCGGTTAGTCGTCCAAGCAGCATCGGTATGGATGTGCACGAAGGTGGCCCTAGCGCCTTACTGCTGTCGCGTCAGAACCTGCCGTTCATCGAGCGTGATGAAGCAGGTATCGAGGCCATTGCCAAAGGTGGTTATGTATTGGCGGATGCTGCCGATGCGAAAGCCATTATTATCGCTACCGGTTCAGAAGTGGCGTTAGCCATTCAGGCCCAGAGTGCGTTGGCTGATAAAGGTATTCCGGTGCGTGTGGTATCGATGCCATGCACCAGCGTTTTCGATGCACAAGAGGCTGCTTGGCGCGACCAAGTGTTGCCTGCCCATCTCCCGCGTGTGGCGGTCGAGGCTGGCTCTACAGGCTTGTGGTACAAGTACGTGGGGCTAAATGGGGCAGTAGTTGGCATCGATACTTACGGCGAGTCCGCACCTGCTAATGTGCTGTTCGAGCATTTTGGCCTAACTGCAGCGCGTGTCGTTGAAGCCGTTGAACAAGTTTTGTAATCAGGAGATCTATTATGACGATTCGCGTCGCGATTAATGGCTACGGCCGCATTGGTCGTATGACCTTGCGAGCCCATTACGAGTACGGGAAAAAGCACAATATCGAGATTGTGGCAATTAATGCCCCAGGTCAGGACGAGGTTGCTCGTCACCTGACTCGCTTCGATACGGTGCATGGCCGTTTTAACGGAGAAGTCGAGCTTGAAGGTACCGACTACCTGATCGTTAATGGTGATCGTATTCGTTTGCTGTCCGAGCGAGATCCTACCAAATTGCCTTGGGGCGAGCTGAACGTTGATGTGGTGTTAGATTGCACCGGTCGCTTCACTACTAAAGAAGCTGCCAGTGCGCACCTACAAGCGGGTGCCAAGAAGGTGCTAATTTCAGCACCGGGCGGTAAAGATGTAGACGCCACCGTGGTGTACGGTGTGAACCACGATGTACTGAAGTCCAGTCACACAGTGGTGTCGAATGCTTCGTGCACAACCAACGGTTTAGCGCCATTGGTGCAACCTTTGCATCAAGAGTTGGGTATTGTGAATGGCTTGATGACCACCATTCACGCTTACACCAACGATCAGGTGTTAACTGACGTAGCACATAAAGACTTGCGTCGCGCTCGCTCGGCCACCATGAGCATGATCCCCACTAAAACCGGTGCGGCCGCTGCTGTGGGGTTGGTATTGCCCGAGCTTAATGGCAAGCTTGATGGTTTCGCAGTACGCGTACCAACTATTAACGTATCGATGGTCGACTTGTCTTTTGTAGCGGGTCGCAGCACCACTGTAGAGGAAGTGAACCAAATTCTGAAGGCGGCTTCCGAAGGGCCACTTAAAGGTATTTTGGCCTACAGCGACGAGCCATTGGTTTCCATCGACTTCAACCATACCACAGCCTCCAGTACGGTCGATTCCTTACTGACTAAAGTGTCTGGCAGTTTGGTGAAAGTCTCTGCGTGGTACGACAACGAATGGGCATTCTCTATTCGTATGCTCGATACAGCAGAAGCCATGATGACAGCTAAGTAAAAAGCAAAAGCAATCGAAGGCGGGTTCAGCCCGCCTTTGTTGCGTCTTGAGGAAAATAACGTCACATCATGATTTCTACTGTAAAAACTTTATCGCAGCTCGCTAAAGATGGCCAAATTAAAGGTAAGCGAGTACTGATTCGTTCTGATATGAACGTCCCCTTTGCTGCGGGGCTAATCACCGAAGACACCCGTATTAAAGCCTCATTACCGGCAATTCGCATGGCGCTGGATGCTGGTGCCGCGGTGATGGTGATGAGTCATCTGGGGCGCCCTAAAGAGGGCGAAATTATGCCTCGCGATACGCTGACACCAGTTGCCGAGCGTTTAAGCGAACTGCTGAATATGCCAGTGCCGCTACAACGCGACTGGATTGACGGGGTGGAAATTGAGCCCGGTCAGCTTATTTTGTTGGAAAACTGCCGTTGTAATGTAGGCGAAAAAGCCAATGACGAAACCTTATCCCGCAAAATGGCGGCATTGTGTGACGTCTTTGTGAACGATGCGTTTGGTGCTGCCCACCGAGCGCAAGCCAGTACAGAAGGGGTAGCACGTTACGCGCCTGTGGTCTGTGCAGGCCCGTTGTTGGAAGCTGAGTTAAACGCGTTATCGCGCACCTTAAGCGAGCCAGCTCGACCCTTAGTGGCCATTGTGGGCGGTGCTAAGGTATCCACCAAATTATCCATTCTGCGAGCCTTGGCCGAACGCGTCGATAAATTGATTGTGGGCGGTGGCATTGCTAACACCTTTATGCTGGCTACAGGCTTAGCCATTGGAAAGTCGTTGGCGGAACCCACGCAAGTTGATGAGGCGAAAGCAGTCATCGATTTGATGAAAGAGCGGGGTGCCGACGTACCGATTCCTACCGATGTGGTGTGCGCTAAGAGCTTTTCCACGGATGCGCAGGCGACGATTAAAGCCGTTGGTGATGTAGAGGAAGATGACCTTATTCTGGATATCGGCCCCGACAGTGCACACGAGCTGGCTGCCATTTTGAACGATGCGGGCACCATTGTTTGGAACGGCCCAGTGGGCGTGTTCGAGTTCCCGGCTTTCTCTGAAGGGACTCGGGTGGTGGCAGAAGCTATTGCGGATTCACCCGCGTTTTCAATCGCTGGTGGTGGTGACACCTTAGCAGCCATCGCCACCTTTAATATTGCCGATAAAATTGGCTATATCTCAACGGGTGGCGGGGCATTCCTAGAGTACCTTGAAGGTAAAAGCTTACCGGCTGTAGCCATCTTACAAGCACGCGCTGCTGAATAAATTTTCGTTAGTACGTGTTGTTAGGCGTGTAAGCGCGGCTGAGCAGCAACAATGGCATGGTAGCCCGCTAGGGTGTCCGGCCATTTGGGTTGCCAGCCGCTGTTTTTTAAACGTTGGTTCGATAAACGTTTTCCGGTAGCAGGGGCTTTAACGTCGGGAATAGGTGCTGGAGCCCCGATGAGTGCGGCGACACTTTCGTATAAGGTGGCTATTTCCAGCGGCGTATCATCTGTGCCAATATAAATGGACTGGGGGTGTGTCAGTTGCAGTAAATGTGCACAGGCCGATGCAGCGTCGTCGCTGTGGATGCGGTTGGCCCAATTCCCCGCACTCGCCGCAACGTGAACGCTGTCTTTCATTAGGCGACGCATCAAGGCAGTACGGGTGGGCCCATAGATACCACTGAAACGAAGGATAACGGCTTTATCGCCCAGTGCGCTCAGCACCCGTTGCTCGGCATCCAGTAAAGCTTGTGCGTTAAAGCGCGTGGCATCGGTAGGGCTGTTTTCATCCACCAACTCGGTACTGTGCCCATACACGGCAGTAGATGACACAAATACAAATCGTTGTAAGGTCGTTAAATTTAGGGCATCCAGTAGGTTGTTTAAGCCGATGCGGTACACCTCATCGTAGGCTTCCGGACTTCGTGCACTAGGGGTAGCGGTGTATAAAACGTGGCTAATCGACTCGGGCAAACGGTTTAAGGTTCGCGGCATGGTTAAGTCGGCCTGTAAACAGCTTAGTGGCGAGTCGTGATGATCTGGCGTACTACGTCGTAATGCCCACTGTTGTTGGGCCTTGTCGTGTAGTAGGAAAGCGCACTGTGTGGCGATTTCACCGGCTCCGGCATAAAGAATGTGCATGGTTTGCATCGTTTTCCTCCTGCTGCAAGCTTAGCAAACTTTTACGGCGGGGTGCGGTAGAGCTTTGTCACGTCTTATACTAGGTGAAACGGTAATTATTAAAGGGAATCGTTATAGTTATGCACAACACGAAGCGTTTGACGCGTCAGCATCCTGACGAGTTATTGGTCGGTTTGATTTCCATCTCGGATCGCGCCTCACGAGGTGAGTACGTAGACGAAGGCATTCCTGAACTTAAAAACTGGCTGGATCAAACATTGGTGGGTTCCGCGCAGTATGAAACGCGTCTTATCGCCGATGATATCGACACCATCGCCCAAGCGATTGTCGAATTAGTCGATGAGTGTGGTTGCGACTTGGTACTCACCACGGGCGGTACCGGGCCTGCACGCCGTGACGTAACGCCCGAGGCCACCTTACGTGTAGCCACTAAAGAGATGCCGGGTTTTGGCGAACAGATGCGTCAGATCAGCCTGAAGTTCGTACCTACGGCAATTTTGTCGCGGCAAGTGGCAGTAATTCGTGAAACGGATGATCACGCTGCCCTAATTATTAACTTACCGGGTCAGCCTAAAGCAATTCGTGAAACGCTAGAAGGGTTGCGTAATAAAGACGGTGCGGTAGAGGTTGCAGGTGTTTTTGCTGCTGTGCCGTACTGCATCGACTTAATTGGCGGGCCTTATATCGAAACAAACGAGTCCATCGTAGCGGCATTCCGGCCTAAATCAGCACGTCGGCCTAAAGCCTCTTAAGGTGGGCAAGCAAGAAATCGCAATCACCTTTAAAATTAAGGGTGATACCGTTATTTATTTTAGTATTCAGGAGATCTCCCATGGCCCTGGTTTCCATGCGTCAGTTGCTTGATCATGCAGCTGAAAATGGCTACGGCATTCCCGCTTTTAACGTTAATAACCTGGAACAAGTTCAGGCGATTATGGAAGCGGCTGACGAAACCAACAGCCCTGTCATTATGCAGGCTTCCGCAGGCGCACGAAAATACGCCGGTGAAAAGTTCTTAAAAGCATTGATCCAGGCCGCCGTTGACACCTATCCGCATATCCCTGTGGTTATGCACCAAGACCACGGTCAGTCGCCCGCTATTTGCCAAGGCGCTATCGATTTAGGTTTTAGCAGTGTCATGATGGACGGTTCGTTAGAAGCAGATGGTAAAACCGTTGCCGATTACGAATACAACGTGGAAGTTACTCGTCAGGTTGTTGAAATGGCCCATAAATTGGGTGTAACCGTCGAGGGCGAGTTAGGCTGTTTAGGTTCGTTAGAAACCATGCAGGGCGATAAAGAAGATGGTCATGGCTTTGATGGCACGCTTACCCTTGACGAGCTGTTAACCAGCCCTGAACAAGCGGTAGACTTTGTACGTCGTACCCAGCTTGATGCATTGGCCATTGCCATTGGTACCAGCCACGGTGCGTATAAATTTACGCGTGAGCCCACAGGCGATATTCTCTCGATCGAGCGTGTGAAAGAAATTCATGCACACTTGCCCGATACACATTTGGTGATGCACGGTAGTTCCAGTGTGCCACAAGAATTGCTAGCCGAAATCCGTGAGTTCGGCGGCGACATGAAAGAAACCTACGGTGTGCCTGTTGCTGAAATTCAAGAAGCAATTAAGTACGGCGTGCGTAAAGTGAATATTGATACCGACATTCGCTTGGCCATGACCGCAGCGATCCGTCGCTTCTTATTCACCTACCCCGACAAATTTGACCCTCGCGAGTACTTGAAACCCGCACGTGAAGCAGCGAAAGCGATTTGTAAAGCGCGTTACGAGCAGTTTGGTACCGCAGGTAATGCGTCCAAAATCAAGCCAATTGCTTTGGATGAAATGGCGCGCCGCTATGCCGCTGGCGAGTTAGCTCAACGGGTGCAATAAACCCATGCAACAGGCCATCTCGTGTAGATGGCCTGTTTTATTGTGTGCTATGTGTTTAGCTTAGTTTGTATTCCGTTACGTAACCCTACGGCGGACCGTTTTTTGCCTTAAGGAACTCATCGTGCAAAAGGCTCTTTATGAATCCACTTTATCCTCGTTGCCTTTGGTCGCGCGCGGTAAGGTCAGGGATATGTATGCGGTAGGTGACGATAAGTTGTTAATTATCGCATCAGACCGAATTTCAGCCTTCGATGTGGTTTTTGATGATCCAATCCCGGGTAAAGGGGCAGTGCTTACCAGCATGACCGAGTTCTGGTTGAAAAAGATGGCGCACATTATTCCCAACCATGCGACCACGGTGAACCCAGTGGATGTGGTGGCGAATAACGAACGCCATATGGTGGCAGGCCGAGCCGTAGTGGTAAAACGCTTAAAGCCTATTTTGGTCGAGGCAGTGGCACGTGGTTATTTAACCGGTTCTGCTTGGAAAGATTACCAACGTAGTGGTTCGGTTTGCGGCATTAAGCTGCCGGCTGGTTTACAGCAGTCAAGTAAGTTAGCCGAGCCGATTTTCGCACCAGCAGCCAAAGCCGAGGCAGGGCTACATGATGAAAATGTTGATTTTGCACATGTGGTGGGTGAAGTGGGCGAGGGCATGGCCGCAGAAATTCGGGATGTGACATTACGCCTGTATCGTGAAGCAGCCGATTATGCGGCAACCCGAGGCATTATTATTGCGGACACCAAGTTTGAGTTTGGCTTAGATGAAGACGGTGTGTTGCACCTTATGGACGAGGTCCTAACCCCCGATTCTTCACGTTTTTGGGATGCCGAAGCCTATCAGCCGGGGATCAGTCCTACATCCTTTGATAAGCAGTTTTTACGTGATTGGTTGGAAACGCAAGATTGGGATAAAACGCCTCCAGCGCCACGTTTACCAGCCGAGGTCATCAAGCTGACCGCGCAAAAATACCAAGAGGCCTTACAGCGATTGGTGGGCTAGGGCACATCAGGTATCGCCTCGTGTAGTGTTGTCATGGCAGTGCGGGGGCTTTCAGCTAAAATACCCCTTTTTTATGAATCAGAGTGAAGTCATGAACCAAGACGCTGTTGCAGGTCAGTCGGGTCGGCCGTTGGTCGGTGTAGTAATGGGTTCTTCCAGCGATTGGCCTGTCATGCAACAGGCGACGGCCATTCTGGATGAGTTCGGCATTGCCTACGAGGCCTTAGTCGTGTCAGCCCATCGTATGCCACTGGATATGGTGGAATATGGGGCAAAGGCCAGTCGTGAAGGCATGCAGGCCATTATTGCTGGGGCGGGTGGGGCAGCCCATTTACCCGGCATGCTGGCTGCCTTAACCGAAGTCCCTGTGTATGGTGTGCCAGTGCCGTCGCGTTATTTGCGTGGCGAAGACTCACTGCTTTCCATTGTGCAAATGCCTAAAGGCGTACCCGTGGCAACCTTTGCCATTGGTGAGGCGGGTGCAGCCAATGCGGCCTTGCATGTGATTGCAGCCCTATCCATGACTAACCCCCAACTGCGTAGCAAATTGATCGCTTTCCGTCAGCGCCAAACCGAGGTCGCACGCAATATGGTGGTTCCTCCTGTTGAATCTTAATTTCTACCTTTTGTTAGCACTACACCATGATAAATAAGGCTACAGACTCCGAACTGATCGCGCCTGGCGAATGGCTGGGCATGATTGGCGGCGGGCAATTAGGGCGCATGTTCTGTCATTCGGCCCAGCAGCTTGGTTATAAAGTTGCCGTTTTAGATCCTGATACGCAAAGTCCTGCCGGGGCGGTTGCCGAATTACACATTTGTGCGGCCTACGATGATGAGGCGGCACTGGAACAATTAGCGTCGCGTTGCCGTGCGATTACCACCGAGTTTGAAAACGTACCCGCTCACAGTTTGCTGCGCTTGGGCGCTGACCGTCGGGTTACTCCCTCGGGTGATGCAGTAGCCATTGTGCAAGATCGTATTACTGAAAAAGCCTTTATTGTGTCGGCGGGCGTGCCCGTTGCGCCGTATGTGGCGGTGTTGTCGCCTACCGATCTAGAAACAGCACCTGAAGGTTTGTTTCCCGGTATTTTGAAAGCGGCACGTTTTGGCTACGATGGTAAAGGGCAGGCGCGGGTGGCAACACGCGAAGAGGCTTTACAGGCTTTTGCCGAGTTTAAAGGCGTAGCGTGTGTGCTTGAGGCACTGCAGCCCTTAGCCGACGAAATTTCGGTGGTGGCGGCTCGTGGGTTGGATGGCAGCATTAAAACCTATGTGCCATCGCATAACGAGCATCGTGACGGCATTTTGGCAGTATCCACCGCGGCCGACCATGCACAATCCGCGTTGTATCAGCAAGCCATTGAGGCCACCGCTTCTATTGCTACGGCCCTGTCGTATCACGGTGTGTTGTGTGTTGAGTTCTTTGTGCTTAGTGATGGCTCGCTGTTGGCTAACGAGCTAGCGCCTCGCCCGCATAATAGTGGCCACTTCACCATGGATGCTTGCGCCAGTAGCCAGTTTGAGCAACAGGTACGGGTCATGACCGGTTTGCCCTTGGGTGATACCACGGCGCATACCCCGTCTTTGATGTTGAACCTGTTGGGTGATATTTGGTTTGATCAGCAAGGAACATACCGTGAACCCAACTGGGCAGCGGTTCTGGCTGAGCCCGGTGTGTGCTTACATTTGTATGGTAAGGCTGAGGCACGGGTAGGGCGCAAAATGGGCCACATTAATGTGTTGGATACAGACCCCCAGCAATTGCAGCACAAAGCAGCGCGTGTTGCTGCGGCTTTAGGAATTCAGTATGAGCAGCCCAGCGCCTGAGTTGGATCAGGATACGATTCATCGGGCCGCCGAGTCGCTATTGAAGGGCGAATTAGTCGCCTTTCCTACTGAGACGGTCTATGGCTTAGGTGCTGATGCCGAAAATGAGGCAGCGGTACGGGCTATTTATGAGGCCAAAGGCCGACCAGCGAATCATCCCGTTATTGTGCATGTGGCCCCTGGTGCTGATCTGTACTATTGGGCGGCTTATATACCGGCTGAGGCGTGGCGGCTAATTGAGCGTTTTTGGCCCGGGCCGCTAACGCTGATTTTGCCACGGGCTTCGCACATTCCCAACCAAGTCAGCGGCGGGCAAGATAGCATCGGCCTACGGTGCCCTTCGCACCCTGTAGCACAAGCATTGTTGACGGAGTTTGCGCGTTTAAAGGGCGGGCATGGCGGTGTAGCAGCACCCTCAGCCAACCGTTTTGGGCGTATTTCCCCAACGCAGGCAGCACACGTAAGGGCGGAGTTTCAAGAGCTGGCTGATGGTCCGTTAACGGTATTAGATGGCGGGTCAGCTCAAGTGGGCATTGAGTCCACCATTGTTGATCTGTCGCGTCGTACTGATCAGGGGCAAACCTTAATAACGGTATTACGACCCGGTCACATTACACTTGCCCAGATAGAGGAAGCCTTAGGTACCTCCTTAAGTACCCCCGCGCAGCCTCGGGCTGATGCCCCACGCGTATCGGGTTCGTTAAAAGCCCATTATGCGCCCACCACGCCACTGTATTTGGTCGACGCAGAACAACTTGAAGTGTTGCAGCGGCAGGAAGCTGATAAGCGCATCGCTATATTGGCCTTTGGTGAAGCGCCTGCTGAACTGGGGGCCTACACAGCATGGCTGCGTTTAAGCGATGACCCCGTGCAGTACGCGCATCAACTTTATGCCATGTTGCGTGATGCCGATCAGCAGGGCTTTGATGCTTTATATATTCAGCGACCTCCTGCTGATGCGCGGTGGGAAGCGGTAAGCGACCGTATTTGTCGCGCAGCGGCAGCGTTTGAGTCGTAAACGTTTAGCTAGATTGCTGCACTAGCACTGCCTGAATAAAGGTGGCGCAGGCATCGCGTAAGACTTCAGGGCGTTCAATATGGGGAACGTGCCGCACTCGGGGCATAATCATCAGCTCGGCGTGCGGTACGCGACGTTGAACGCCATACACTTGTTCAAGCGAAGCGTATTCATCTTCATCACCTTGTACCAGCAATAAGGGGCACTGAATGTGCTCCAGCTCGGCTTCAATGTTCCAGTCTTTAAAGCGCTCACTTGACCACGCGTTGCACCAATTCCAGAAGGTGGAGTCTACATCTGCGTGATAGCGTGCTAAGCGCTGTTTTAACCCTTTGTTTAGGTACCAGTCGGCACTTTCAGCAACGCTACGTTGGGTCAGATCCTCGACGTTGATATGTGGCGCTACCACAATCGCCGCTTTGACTGGGCTGTTCGCCATGGCTGCGTATAGCAAGGCAATGGTGGCACCGTCGCTGTGACCGAATACGATGGGTTGCTTGTGTTGCAGGCCTAAGGCATGTAATAAGGCAGGCAGACGTACCTGAGCTTCGCTATGCAGGTAATCTGTTTCCAAGGCGTCATGGCTATCGCGGGGCGTACTTTGGCCATAGCCTACGCGTGAATAAACTAGGCCTCGACACTGTAAATGAGTGGCTAAGTAATCTGGCCAACTTCCCCAATG
>Ga0079224_100016765_pt1 | contig 10306 bp, 11 predicted proteins | sample Stecom2015_FD_80414 | JGI IMG/M metagenome (GOLD analysis project Ga0079224, IMG submission 80414) | Agricultural soil microbial communities from Utah to study Nitrogen management - Steer compost 2015 | ecosystem: Environmental > Terrestrial > Soil > Agricultural land | place: USA: Utah... | reverse complement strand
TGACGCTATCTGTGGCCTGGCTGTTCCCATTCGTAGCCAGGATGGAAAAACCATCGCGGCCTTGAACGTTAGTTTGCTGGCTGGCGAATTTACCGAGCAGGCGGCTGTTGCAAAATTCCTGCCACTACTGAAGTTGACGGCTTCACAATTGCGGGCAGCCGCAAAATAGACAGGCCTGGTCGGCGCAAACCGACGCCGGGCGTCAGCAACTATAATTTCCAATACCCGCAGGAGCAGGTTGTAGTGCAAGGCCCAGCCGCCGCGAGAGCGCATCCAGGCTTGTGCCGGGAGCGAGATCCAGCACTGTCGGGATCGTTCCTGATAGCTCAAACACAGCAAAATCGGTGTAAAGACGTTTTACTACGCGGTCCCCCGTCAGTGGCAGCGTACATTGCTGAACGAGCCGCGCCTGCTGGTCCTTGCCAAAAAGATTCATCATGACAAATACACTACGTGCGCCCACGACCAGATCCATCGCGCCGCCAGGAGAGGGTAGATTCGCCTGGGCGCCGGTAGACCAGTTAGCCAGATCTCCTGAAGCAGACACCTGAAAAGCGCCGAGTATGGTGATGTCAAGATGGCCGCCACGCACCAGAGCAAATGAATCGACATGATCCACAAAATGGCCGCCGCAAGCGAGGCTGACAGTCTTGCGCCCGGCATTGATCAGATCAAAATCCTGCCGGGGCCCGTCAACTATCGGGCCCGATCCGACAATGCCGTTTTCGGTATGGACAATGATTTCGTCCGAAGCGGCGAAATAGTTCCCCACCAGCTCGGGCATTCCAATCCCCAGATTGACCACTGCACCGGGAAAAACGTCCTGCGCGACGCGCCTTGCCATCTGTTCCCGAGAAATCGCATGCTCCTTCGTCATTTTGTTTCCTTTTTAAGATTGACTACGCTTTGGACAAAAACGCCCGAAGTCACAATGCTTTCGGGATCCAGCATGCCCAGGGGCACCACATCGTCTACTTCGACGATGGTGGTTTTCGCTGCCATGCACATGGCCGGGCCGAAGTTGCGTGCCGTCATGCGGTATTGTAGATTGCCCCATCGGTCGGCACGACGCGCCTTGATCAATGAAAAATCGCCCGTGAGCGCCGGTTCAAAAACGTAGCCGCGATCGCCGATCATCCGGGTTTCTTTACCGTGTGCCAGATCAGTGCCGAAGCCTGTCGGAGTGAATATTCCACCCAGACCGGAACCGCCCGCACGTAGCCGCTCAGCGAGCGTGCCTTGTGGTACGCACTCCAGCTCGACTTTTCCTTGTTTGTACAAGCGTTCGAAAACGTCAGACTCCCAGGAGCGGGGAAATGAACATATCATTTTTCGGACTCGGCCTGCGGCCAGGAGCCTGGCTACGCCCAGCAGGGCATTGCCGGCATTGTTATGGACCAGCGTAAGATCCGTTGCGCCATGTTCGAGCAGCGCGCCGATGAGTGTTTCCGGCACACCCGCGCCACTGAATCCGCCGACCAGGACCGTCGCCCCATCGGATATATCACTGACCGCGTCAATTGCGCTATCGCATATTTTGTTAATCATGATCCGCTCCCACGGTGCTGCGAACGTTCATACCCGCTCCAGGATCAGGGCAATGCCTTGCCCTACGCCGATGCACATGGTGCACAGGGCATACCGTCCGTTGCTCCGGTGCAACTGATTGACTGCGGTCATTGCCAATCTGGCGCCGGAAGCGCCCAGCGGATGGCCCAGGGCTATCGCACCGCCATTTGGATTGACAGGTGCCGCATCGTCAGCCAGGCCACGCACGCGCGTCACGGCCAGCGCCGGCGCCGCAAAGGCCTCATAGAGCGCGCTGACGTCCATATCCCGGATGCGCAGGCCAATCAGGGCAAGTACCTTGCGTACGGCCGGCGCGGGGCCAAAGCCCATTATTCTGGGTTCAACACCGGCGAAAGCCATCCCAACCACCCTGGCTCTGGGTTCCAGTCCGTATTTTTTTGCTGCGTCGCCAGAAGCAAGCAACACCGCGCATGCGCCGTCATTGACGCCAGACGCGTTACCGGCCGTGATCGTGCCATCGCTGCTGACGATCGGCTTAAGTTGCGCAAGTTTTTCCAGGCTTGTCTCACGCGGGTGTTCGTCGCGAGTGACAATGTTCTGTTCAGATTTTTTGCCGATAAGGGTCACGGGCATGATTTCATGATCGAACAGGCCGGCGGCGATTGCACGCGTTGCCCGCTGTTGACTGCGGTAGGCAAACGCGTCCTGATCCTGGCGCGAGATACCAAATTGGGTTGCAACGTTTTCAGCGGTTTCAGGCATCGAATCGATGCCAAAGTTCTGCTTCATTAACGGGTTGACGAATCTCCAGCCCAGCGTGGTGTCAAACATTTGTTGCTGGCGGGAAAAGGGGCTGCTTGCCTTGCCGACAACATAGGGTGAGCGCGACATGCTCTCGACACCACCGGCAATCATCAGTTGCGCGTCACCGCTTTTGATCGCACGGGCCGCGGTGCCGATGGCGTCCAGGCCTGAAGCGCACAAGCGATTCAAAGTGGACGCGGGCACCTGGACCGGAAGGCCTGCCAATAGGGTGGCCATGCGGGCAACATTGCGATTGTCTTCACCGGCCTGATTGGCGCATCCGAAGACGACGTCGTCGACGGCCGACCAGTCAACCTTTTCATTTTTCTTCATGATCGCCGAAATCGGCAATGCGGCCAGGTCGTCGGTGCGCACCGTGGACAGTGCGCCGCCATAGCGTCCAAAGGGCGTACGAATCGCGTCGCACACAAAGGCGTCTTGCATCAGATTGTTCATGGATATTCTCTTTACTAAAATTGGGTTCTCGTCATGCTCATATCACGCATGATTTACGTAATTGGGTCAGCTCGCTTTCGTCGATGTTCAGCAGCTGTTGCAATACTTCGTCTGTATGCTGGCCGACGGCAGGAGGAGGCAGGTCATATGTTGGCGGCGTACTCGTCAATCGCAGCGGGGAAGCTGCGGCGCTGATGCGGGCACCATCTGCGCGTTGCATGTCGACTTTCAACTTGCGATGGATGACCTGCTCGTTCTGAAAGACCTGCTCATAATTATTAATGGGGCCGCAAGGTACATTGTTTTTTTCCAGTACTTCAAGCCAATCGGCAGAGTTGCGGGTTTGCATGGTTTGATTCAGATGCTCGTCAAGGCGTTCCCGATTAACGATGCGGCCTGTGACCTTGGTGAAATCTTCATCGCCGGCGAGGTCTTGACGATCTATTACCGCACAGTAGCGTTGCCATTGTTCGTCGTTGCCGATAGCGATGATGATGTGTCCATCAAGGGTTGGGTAGACGCCATAGGGGACCAGGCTCATATGGGCGTTACCCATTCTGGCTGGCACCTTACCGCTAGCAAAATAACCCGTGATCTGGTTGCTGCCCAATGCCACAATGCAATCGAGCAGTGACATATCGATAAATTGTCCCTGACCGGATTTATTCCTGTGATTGATCGCCGCCAGTAGCGCGATCGTGGAATACATGCCGGTCATGATATCGGCCAGGGCGATTCCCACTTTCTGCGGTCCCCCGCCGGGCAGGCTGTCTTTCTCGCCTGTAATGCTCATCATCCCGCCCATTCCCTGGAAGACGAAATCATAACCGGGGCGATGCGAATACGGGCCGTCCTGACCAAAGCCGGTTATGGAACAATAGATGATTCGGGGGTTCTCCTTTAGTATGGATTCGTAATCCAGGCCATATTTTTTCAAGTTCCCGACTTTGAAATTTTCGATGAACACATCGCTAATCCTGGCCAGCCGCTTAATCAGCGCCTGGCCTTGTTCGGTAGTGATATCAATCGTTACCGAGCGCTTTCCGCGGTTGGCCGCGGAATAGTAGGATGAGTCTGTTTGCTCGTCCTGTTGCTGGCCAGGTAACCAGGGAGGCCCCCAGGCCCGTGTATCGTCTCCGTTACCCGGACGTTCGACTTTGATTATCTCGGCGCCCAGATCGGCCAGATTCTGGGTACACCAGGGCCCTGCAAGGATGCGCGTCAGATCGAGCACCCGGATATCCGATAGCGCCTTATCGTCGCTGCCTTGTCCGGATTGGTTAAAGATATGCTCCAACATGGTGTTTTATCCTGTTAATTCTGACTGATGTGTTACTTCGGAAGGGTGATATTGGCCTGTTGTATGACTTCAGCCCATTTATCGATCTCCTTATTCACATAGGCATCGAAGCGTGGCTGCGGCATATTTCCGGGGGTTGCGCCCAGTGCGGCAAATTGCTTTTTGATGTCTGCGGATTGAAGGACATTTCTGACATCGTTTGATATTTTTTCCAGTACCATTGCGGGCATGTTTTTCTGACCATATAAGCCGAATATTGAAATTGCCTCGAAATCCTTCACGCCGGCTTCGGCAATGGTGGGCACGTCCTTAAGTTGGGGAACCCGCTCTTTGGAGGTAACGCCAAGGGCGCGCAAGGAACCGGACTGGATATGCGCCAGGACGCCCGGCACCGAATCGAACATCACCGGTATCTGGCCGGCCAGCAGGTCATTGAGAGATGGCGCAGCGCCCCGGTACGGGATATGCGTCAATTTGACGCCAGCCATATATGCAAAAAGCTCACCGGATAAATGGTTGGCGCCGCCGATCCCGGCTGAACCAAAGTTGATCGCGCCCGGCTTTTCTTTGGCCATCCGGATCAGATCCTGTACGGTTTTCGCCTCGAAGTTCTTGTTCACAACCAGAACGTTGGGCACAGACGCCACCAGGGCGATATTGCTGAAGGCGGCCTTGGTGTCATAAGAAATCGTGTCCTTGAGCAACGTGGGGTTAATGATGTGATGCGTGGCGGTGAAAAGTAACCGGTATCCGTCGGGTGAGCTGCGGGCGACATCCGCGGAACCGATCGTGCCGCTGGCGCCGCTTTTGTTTTCAATGACGATGGGCTGCCCCCACTTTTCGGATAAGGCCTTGCCCATGTGCCTGGCCAGTACGTCTGTGGTGCCTCCGGCAGGAAACGGAACAACAATGGTCACTGCTCTATCGGGATAGCTGGCTGCCGCTGCGGCTGTACATGCGAATGCAGCAAGTACCCCGGTCACGACACGAACGATATGTTTCATGAATTGTCTCCAGAATAGGAATAGGGCCGTCGGCGCCGCCGACGGCTCAGGTTTTGCAGGTTCAGTCGTCTGAAAATTCCACCATGGCTTCTCCTTCAGCCACCAGCGTATTTTGCTGGTTCGTCACTGCAACTGAAACAACAACCCAGTGAGCTTTCTCTGTTTTCTTGACGATCTTGACGATCCCCTTGGGGGTTATCGTGTCGCCCGGTTTGACCGGAGCTTTCCAGCGGGTTTCCAGGCGTCGATGAGTGCCGCCTAGCGGCAATGCCCAATCTGTCATCATCTTGGTGATCAAGCTGAAGTTGGACATGCCATGCATGATGATCCCGCCGAAATTGGTTTTGCCAAAATCGGACTCCATGTACTTGTCGTCCCAATGCAGCGGGTTGTAATCAAGGGACGCTTCACAAAACGCCCAGATTGTTTCACGCGTCGGACTGAACGGCGTTCCCTTGATTTGCAGGCCTTCTTTGATATCGAATGTATTTTCCATGTCGTGTTCCTTACATCGGGCGGATCGTCCAGCCACGGCCGGAGCAGATCACTTCATTGTTTTGGTTGAAGAAGACGTTGTCATGAATGGCAAACAGCCGGTTGCCCTTGATGAACTTGTCCAGCGCGCGTGCCTGTAACGTAATGACGTCTCCGGGGCGGGCCGGTTGGTTGTAACTCCAGGACTGGCCCGCGTTAATGGTTCCCGGGCTGCGCATCCAGTCATCGTTGGGCGTGCATGAAAACATCAGCAATACATGAATGGAAGGTGGTGCAATCAGGCCACCCCATTTCGTTGTTTTGGCGTATTCCTCGTCAATGTACAAAGGATTCATGTCGCCGGTCGCTTTGCACAACGTGTGGATCGCTTCCTTGGTAAGGGTGTAGGGAATTGTTTCGCGTGGGGCGCCCGGGACGATATCGTCCCAGATTTTCCGGGCCTTATTGCCTGCCCAGAAATCGGTGTCGTACTTGTATTGCATAAAGCCTCCGATATGAATGAACTTAATTTGCTGTTATTTTAAATAACCGCTAAGCGGTTATTAACAACCGCTGTACGAACTATTCTAGATAGCTTTATTCGTCATGTCAATGGTATAAATACACATTTGTTCGTGTTTCAAGGCGCACATACAGGGCAACAGAAGGCCGATCGACAATACTCGTTGGCATATCCGCTTCTATTGGGCGGAGTCGTCGGGTATGCTTGACAGCTTTATGTAAATAAGTAGGGGAGTTAAATATGGCGAGTCCGGACAGTGAATCATTCGTGCGCACCTTTGCGCGAGGATTGCAGGTGATTGAGTCGTTGGGTCGCAGCAAGCTGGGTCTGAATATTGCGGGTGTGGCTGAAGATACGGGGTTGAGCCGGTCAGTGGTCAAGCGCTACCTGCTCACGCTAACTGATCTTGGATATACCAGTACTGCGGGACGCGGGTACGCGCTTACTCCCAAAGCGCTCAATCTGGGGCTTTCCTATTTTTATTCCCTGCCGTTCTGGCGGCAGGCGCAATTGGAGCTGGAAGAGCTGTCCCAATCCATCCAGCAGTCATGCGCCATGTCGATCCTCGATGGCAATGAAATCGTTTATGTCGTCAGAATCCCGACGTATAAGATTCTGCGATCCAGCCCTACGCTGGGCAGCCGCCTGCCAGCCAATGTGGTTTCCATGGGTCGGGCGCTGCTGGCAGAATCTGAACCAGATGTCATCAACGGTTTTCTGGCGACTGCGCCTCTTAAACGGCTGACGAACCAGACCATCACTGATCCGCAGAAGCTGCGTGCCGAGATCGAGCAGACCAGGGAAAAGGGGTATGCCTGGGTAGATGGAGAGCTGGATGAAGCCATTTGCGGTTTAGCCGTTACCGTGAAAGATCTCGAAGGAAAGGCGTTGGCTGCGATCAACATCAGTTTGCCTGCAGGTCAGATAACCCAGGAACAGGCGGTTGAAAAATATCTGGGGGCATTGCGACGCACTGCTTCTACGATTCGCTCAGCCTTGTAAGCTGTTTTATTTCATTGTCGGTATCGATGCGTTTAATTGTACAAACGCTGCGTGCGGAAGGAGCGCGAAGCGCGCTCCTGCGTTGCTTGCCTCACGCACCAAACTGTGCGATCACCTCCCTCAGTGGCACATGTCCCAGGAACGAACCGGAGCCAGCCGGTGTTTCGCCGTTTTCTATTGCAGTTGCAAAGGAAACGGCCGGGCTGCGGCTAATGCGCTCGCGCATGGTCGCAATGTTGGGCCACCTGGCGGGATCGGCCACCTGATGAAGCAGCAGCCATCGGGCAACGCCGATAAAGAGAGCATCGGCCAGGCAGGGTTGGGCGCCCAGCAGGAAGGGGCTGTCGCCAATCATCTGTTCCAGTTTGTCATGGCGATTGATGACGCCGGCATTGCCCACCTGCTGCAATATTGTTTTTACCTGCGGGTCCGGGTTTTCCATTTCCCATGCCTGCCACAGCGGGATAAAGGCGCTGGTGAACCCCGTATTGATGAAGGCCATGAGTTGATGCATACGGTCAGTCTGCGGGGATCTTGGCGCAAAGCTGATACGTCGCTCGCTGTCCCGGTCTTGCAGCCAGTTGGCAATCGCCATCGTCTCGGTCAGAACCTGGCCCTGATCGGTGATCAGGACTGGCGTTTCCCGTCTGGGATTGATACGCAGATAGGCTGGCTCAAGCATGTCGCTTAACATGTCTACTCGGCACAGGCGGTATGGCTTGCCCAGCCATTCCAGGGCTGCGATCAGTCCCATGGAACTGCCGGCGGGAACGCCATAGAGTAAAATCGGTTCCATCAAATATTCTCCATAATTCATATGTGATAGCCAGGGCGGCTTGCGCATGCATTATCGATGCGTGTTCAGTTCCATGTAAATTACGCACTTTTTGGTAACCACAAGCGGAGGCATCATGAAAGATCTGGTTTCGTACTGTCCTATCGAGGAAGTCATGCAGGTATTGAGCGGGCGCTGGCCGACGTTGCTGGTCTATTATCTGAAAGACGGCGTTAAGCGATTCAGCGATCTGAAGCGGGACAATCCCACGGTCTCGCATAAAATGCTGACGTTTGAATTGCGCAAGCTTGAACATGCCGGCATTGTCCGGCGCACGGTATTTGAGGGCTATCCCTTGCGTGTAGAATATTCCCTAACGCAGGGCGGGCAGGGGTTGGTGCCGCTGATTGATGCGCTGGGTGATTGGTGGAGCCAACTGCCGGCGGACGCGTCCATACAGCAGACAATAAAGAAACCTGCGCTCGCGGCTGAATGAGCGGCCTGGTTCGGTTCTTGCGGTAAAGGCAAAAACGATCTCAAGGATCGAAGATCAAAACGAAAATGCCAAACTCAATAACCCGATTTGTCTGGCGTAGACCGTGCTATCCTGCGCCAGTCTTGTTGCTGGGCTATACTTTTGCCGGCGCAGGATAGCTGTCGATTGCGACAGCTTGTCTATCTGCATATAAAGCGCTGGCCTTGTAATAAATATGACTTGTCTATGCAATAGACTCTGTGCTCGCACTCAATCTATTTTGGCGGAGAGTAAACCGGTGAACGTTGAATTGTCATTTGATCGCGATGCACTGAGAAATCAGCTCGACTTCTACAAGAGGCTAAAACAAAACGGATATCTTGAATCGGCGCAAAAGGAACTGGCGTCTATCGAGCGCCAATTGGCGCTTCTGCAACAGTCGCATCCCGACGAATACACAGCACTGAAGGCTGAAATAGGGCTGTAAGCGAATCGGCCATGGTGCTGCCGCAAGGCAGTGTCAACCCCGATCCCGGACCATCGGGTGAGGATTGAGGTTGTCTCTGCTTGCGGTGGATGAGCGGCCGGCAGTCAGCCGGTAATGCGCTGCCGATCTGCCGCCATGTCGTGCTGGCGGCTTGGCGGGCTTTTGGTAAGCACGGCCTGATCATGGGAAAAATAGTCGAACGTTGCTGCAGGAGTGCGCACGTCGTCAGGGACCCGCATCAAAAGCTCCCTTTGCGGTTCCAGCACCCGATCGCCTTTGGCATCGCGTACGCGCGTAACCAGACCCATCCGGTTCATTTGCTCAATAAAGGGTGCGGGATCCAGTTCTTCCACATTGACCATATGCCCGACATCCCAGATGCCATCGGCAATCAGCATGGCTGCGGCGACAACAGGCACGCCGGCTGTGTATGAAATGGCCTGGCTGCCCACTTCTTCATAGCTCTCTTCATGATCACAAATATTATAAATAAGCACTTCCTGCGGGGTGCCATTCTTCGTACCTTTCACCAGATCGCCGATGCAGGTCTTGCCGGTGTATCCCGGGGCCAATGATGCCGGATCGGGCAGCACCGCCTTGACCACTTTGAGCGGTACGATTTCATCGCCTTCTGCGGTGCGCACAGGTTTCTCGGAGAGCAGGCCCAGACTGTTCAGGACGTTGAATACATTGATGTAATGGTCGCCAAAACCCATCCAGAACCGGATGTTGGGAACGCCCAGGTTTTTTGACATCGAGTGCAGTTCGTCGTGGCCAGTCAGGTAGGTCGTGTGATTGCCCACCACCGGCATCTCCCATTGCTGGCGATGCTCGAACATCCTGCTGGCTTTCCAGCGGTTCTGTTCCCAGGACCAGACGGTAGAGGTGAACTCCCGGAAGTTGATTTCCGGGTCGAAGTTGGTGGCAAAGTAGCGACCATGGCTGCCGGCGTTGATGTCGATAATGTCGATGGATTCGACCTGGTCAAAATAGGTGTCCAGGGCAAAACGGCCGTAGGCATTGACCACGCCCGGATCAAACCCAACGCCCAGCAGGGCTGTCACGCCGGCTTTTTTGCAGGCATCGCGTCGTTTCCATTCATGATTGCCATACCATGGCGGCGGCTCGCATACCTTGTCGGGATCCTCGTGAATAGCAGTATCCAGATAGGCGGCGCCGGTTTCTATGCAGGCAGTCATGACGGACATATTCAGAAAGGGTGAGCCGACATTAATGACAATCTGGCTGCCGGTTTCACGGATCAGCCTTTTAGTGGCCTCAATGTCGAGCGCATCCAGGGCATGCGCCTGCAGGCGGCCTGGGCCGTGTTTGCTGTCTTTGTCTTTGATAGAGGCGATAATGGCTTCGCATTTGGCGACGGTGCGTGAGGCAATATGTATGTCGCCAAGCAAAATATTGTTTTGTGCGCATTTGTGTGCTGCCACGTGTGCGACGCCGCCGGCGCCGATGATCAGA
>Ga0079224_100016764_pt1 | contig 10306 bp, 8 predicted proteins | sample Stecom2015_FD_80414 | JGI IMG/M metagenome (GOLD analysis project Ga0079224, IMG submission 80414) | Agricultural soil microbial communities from Utah to study Nitrogen management - Steer compost 2015 | ecosystem: Environmental > Terrestrial > Soil > Agricultural land | place: USA: Utah... | reverse complement strand
AGCGTACAACGGGACTGCCATATGACCCATACCTCGGCCGAGGTGCATGAACTTCTTCGGGAAGGATTTGATCGTTCCCCCATGTTCAATGGCCGGATCAAAAGTATCGGACCCCGCTACTGTCCCTCCATCGAGGACAAAATCAACCGTTTTGCGGACAAGGATTCCCATCAGATCTTTGTGGAACCCGAAGGCTGGAATACGGTGGAGGTCTATGTCAACGGGTTCTCCACCTCCCTGCCGGAGGATGTACAGTTCAAGGCACTGCGATCGGTGAAGGGCTTTGGGCAGGTCAAGTTTTTTAGGCCGGGATATGCCATTGAATACGACTATTTTCCGCCCACCCAGCTCAAGCATACCCTAGAGACCAAGGGGGTGGAACACCTGTATTTCGCCGGGCAGATCAACGGGACCACAGGATATGAGGAAGCGGCTTCCCAAGGCTTGATGGCCGGAATCAACGCACACTTGAAGCTAAGGGGGAGGGAGCCTTTTATCCTTAAACGGGACGAGGCCTATATCGGGGTATTGATCGATGACCTGATCACCAAGGGCACCGAGGAGCCCTACCGGATGTTCACCTCCAGGGCAGAGTACCGGACCTTATTGCGGCAGGACAACGCCGACCTTAGGCTTACCCCAAAGGGCCATGAAATCGGTCTGGCCAAGCAGGAAAGGGTAAAGCGGATGGAAGAAAAACTAGCCAAGTCCAAGGCCTTTGTGGACTTTTTTAGGGATACGAGTTTCGAGGCCGGGGAGATCAACCCGATTTTGGAAGAAGTGGATTCCGCCTTGGTAAAACAGTCCGATAAACTTTTTAAGGTGTTCTCCAGACCCAAACTGACCATGGACCATATGCTGCGGCTGGAGGCCGTCGCGGCCTTTGTCCAAGCAAACGATTTGGACCGTGAAGTGTTGGAACAAACCGAAATCGAAGTCAAATACGCTGGCTATATTGAAAAGGAAAGGGCCAATGCGGATAAGTTGCACCGCCTGGAGGAGGTGCGGATCCCGGAGGGGTTTGATTACTCCAAATTGAAGTCCCTCTCCTTTGAGGCCCGGGAAAAGTTGCAGGCCATCCAACCGGTGACCATTTCACAGGCATCACGGATTTCCGGGGTGAACCCATCGGACATCAGCGTCCTCTTGGTGTATCTGGGACGTTGATCCCAGGAATTGTTCCACGTGGAACCTATTCCTTTTTCGGTTTCGGCCATTGCACCTTCCCTGCGTATTTTGGTTGAGGCCCCCGGGAAATTAATGTATCTTCGACGGCAATATAGCACCCTACAGTGCCCACCCCTAGCATGAAACCGTACCTGAAAACAAAAGATCATTCGGTATCCCAAGAACCCTTCGAGCTCCTTTGGGACAGGGAGCTGGACCTATTGGTCACCCAGCCTGTCCCCGATCGATTGGCACCTTATTATGAGAGTGGGGACTATATATCCCATACCGATGCCAACGAATCCTTGCTTGAACGTATCTATCAGATAATCAAGGGGATAAATCTAAAGCGTAAACTACATTATCTTGAGAATCAGGCGGATAGCCCCAATACGCTATTGGATATCGGTGCCGGTACCGGGGATTTCCTCCATTTGGCCCGCACCAAGGGGTATACGGTATTCGGGATGGAACCCAATGCCCGGGCCAGGCAGCTGGCCGCCAACAAGGACATCCACCTGGCTGCGGATTACGGCGGTCTGCCCCAGGGGAAGTATCAGTTCATCACCCTATGGCATGTGCTCGAACATATGCCCGACCTCCAAAGGGAGATCCACCGCATGGTCTCCCTCTTGGAGGCGAACGGTACCCTGGTGGTCGCCGTTCCCAATTTCAGGGCCTGGGATGCCAAACACTATGGAAGCTACTGGGCCGCCTATGACGTCCCCAGGCACCTTTGGCACTTTTCCAAAACGGCCATGGGCAAATTATTTGCCCGGGAGGACATGGAGATCGTTTCCATCCATCCCTTATGGTTCGATGCTTTTTATGTTTCCCTGCTCTCCGAAAGGTACAAGGGGGGGAGCTTCCCTTGGCCCAAGGGTATTTGGTACGGCCTGTGTTCGAACCTAAAGGCCCTCCGCTCCGGGGAATACTCTTCCCTGATCTACGTCCTTAAAAGGAAAAATAGGCCTTCTTAGGCCTTTTGCGCCCTTTTTTGGCCCCGGGACATCCCTTCCCCTCCCCGGAAAAAGAAAACCGCCCAGCGCTTAGGCCACAGCGCCGTTTTCCATAGAGGCAGACAATTTCGGAAAGGACGGCGATAGGCTTTGGCTATGGGCGTCCCCCGGCCCTTATTTGGGATTCCAAAAAAGAATCCCGCCCATTAAAAAAGCTTTCCTATTTTTGCCCCGCAACAAATTGTAAAAAATGAAAAAATTATCAATAGTTGCCGTGGCCCTTTTGGCCATGGCCTGTCAAGAGAACAAAATCGGGTTTGTGAACAGTATTGAGCTCATGGACGGATACCAGGAACGCATCGAGCTCGAGGCCCGCTTCAAGACCAAGGCGGATGCCATGGGCAAAAAAAGGGATTCCATTGCCCAGTCCTTCCAGTTGGACCTTCAGGATTTCCAGGCCAAGGCCCAGAAGATGTCCCAAAAGAATGCCCAGGAGGAATACGCCCAGTTGCAACAGCGTGGCCAGTTTGTCGGCCAGCAGTTGCAACAGGAGGAACAACGCCTGCAACAGGATAGCCAGGTTGAAATGGATTCCTTGGTGGGCAAGGTCAAAAAGGAGATACAGGCCTATGGCAAGGCCAATGGCTATACCTATATCCTAGGTGGGGGCGAAGGCGGTGCCGTTCTCTATGGGGAAGCGAGCCAGGACCTGACCGAGGCCATCCTGAAGATCCTGAACGACAAATACAAAAATTGAGCCCCGGCCCCCAGCGCCACCGCAGGGGGACAAAAGGCAGGGAACCCATTGGAAAGGATGGGTTTTTTTATGGGCCGGAAGGTCGGGCCGCCGTAGCGCCAAAGGATCGGGGCTTTGACTAGCGTTGCATCAAGAAGACCAGAAATACCGTTGGGATCAAATAGATGACCAAGGTCTGGGCCCCGGCATAATCCTTTACGATCCGCTGCCCCAGGAAAAGGAGCAGGAGGGTAATCGCCGAGAGTACCGCCCCAAAGAATCCGATGGAGCTGTGTCCCTCGATGATAAACTGTATGGCCCCGACCCCGCCCAGGATCCCGGATAGCATTTCCAGGACCATGACGAGCCCCAAAAGGAGGGGTACCTGATCCTTGAAGATCGACTTGGCAAAATGTCCGTTGAGCCAGCCCAGATTTCCCTTCCAATCCAACATTTTGTCCAGGCCACTCTGCAGAAAGGTAATGGCCAAAAAAATCAGTATCAATATCTGCGTGGCGTGCTGAATCATATTTTCCATAGTCCTGGCTTTGGTCGGTTATCGCAATACAAAAGGCAATGTGTCCTTGGGCAACAGGGGCATTTCCCAAATGTGGGAGCGTCCATGGGGACGTATTGAAGAAAATCCCCTGTCAGGACATCATCCCTGCTATAACGCTGCCAGGGCACTTCTTATTTTGTGGCAGGGGCATAATTTAATGCCGCCTTAGGTGGCCTGGGTATGCAATAAGCGGGTGAGTTTGATCGAAAGATCGGTAAAGATGAGCTTGGCGTTCCCATTGCGTTCCACGTGGAAAATGGCGGTTTCCAATTCCCGGACGATGTCCCCGAGATTGTTCTCATGGACAAAGGGCGCGAACTTTTTCAGGTCAAAACCCTCCACATGGCTCTTGCCATGGACCAGTTCCCCGGCCCCGAAGTTCAACAACATCGCCTGTCGTATCTGGGCAAGGCAATGCTGGAGAAACTGCTTCTGTACCTCGCGGCCGGCCTTGGCGACCTCCTCGCTCCACAAAAGCAGTTCATGGATGGCCCCCTTGTTGCCCTTGGCCTTGAAGGCGGAACGCACCCATTGGACGAACCAACGTTCAAAGACCAGGTCCTCCGAATCCCGCCGGTAAAGGTCCAGGGCCTTGTTGAGGTTCCCATCGGCTTCCTGGGCGATGGCCTGGGCCTCGGCCATCCCGGCGCCCCGCGCCATAAGTTCGTCTTGGATCGCATGTTCCGACAAGGGCGGAAAGGTCAGGATCTGGCAGCGGGAGAGGATGGTATTGAGCATCTGTTGGGTGTCCTCGGCCAGGAGCAGGAGGAGGGTTTTCTCCGGGGGCTCCTCGATGAGTTTGAGCAATTTGTTGGCGGAGGCCGTGTTGAGCTGTTCCGCCATCCAGACGATCAGGATCTTGTGGCCGCCCTCATAGGATTTAAGGGAAAGTTTTTTGACGATCTCCTGGGCCTCGTCCACGCCGATCTGCCCCTGTTTGTTCTCGATGCCGATCAGCCGGTACCAATCCAAAAGGTTCCCATAGGGCTGTTCCTTGATGAACTGTCGCCATTCCTCCAGGAAGTGGTCGCTCACCGGATGGCTTTTGATCCTTGGGGTGGTGGATACCGGAAAGGCAAAATGCAGGTCCGGATGGTTCAGGGAGGCCACCTTGGCATTGCAGGCGGCGTCCCCCCCCTGGTTTTCCCCCCCGACATTGCCGCAGAGCAGGTACTGGGCATAGGCCAGGGCCATGGGCAACAGCCCACAGCCCTCGGGCCCCACAAAGAGTTGGGCATGGGCCACCCGACCCGCATCGGCGGTGGCCACCAGATGGTTTTTGATATGTTCCAGGCCCAGGACGTTTTCGAAAAGCATGGCCCAAAGATACATTTTTTAGATTCCCCTACGGGGCGGGCCGTGCAGCGCCAAATCCAAAATATAACAAATCCATCCCCCTCCAAAGGCCGGAAATCTTTATTTTTGGGACGCTTAATACAGACAGACACTATGAAGACCATGGACGATTTTGATTTTGATGGAAAAAGGGCGTTGATCCGGGTGGATTTCAATGTCCCCTTGGACAAGGATTTCAAGGTGACCGACGCCAGTAGGATCTTGGCCGCCAAACCCACGGTGTCCAAAGTCCTGGAGGATGGGGGAAGCGCCGTATTGATGAGCCATCTGGGGAGGCCCGCTGGCCAGGTGGACCCGGACCTGTCCCTGGCCCATATCGTGGCCGTGGTCTCCGAGATCCTGGGCCTGGAGGTAAAATTCGTCGGGGCCTGTGTGGGCCCGCAGGCCGATAGTGCCGTGGCGGACCTTCGGCCGGGGGAAGTCCTGCTGTTGGAAAACCTGCGCTTCCACCAGGAAGAAGAGGCCGGTGACGAGGCCTTTTCCAAGGCGCTGGCCGGCCATGGGGACATCTACGTGAACGATGCCTTCGGCACGGCCCACAGGGCCCATGCCTCCACCACCATAGTGGCCAGGCACTTCCCCGGCAACAAATGCTTTGGCTACCTCATGGCCAAGGAGATCAAGGCGATAGAAAAGGTAATGCGGACCGGGGAAAGGCCCGTTACCGCCATCCTCGGGGGGTCCAAGGTGTCCTCCAAGATCACCATCATAGAAAATATCCTGGACAAGGTTGACAACCTGATCATCGGAGGGGGGATGACCTATACCTTCGTCAAGGCCCAAGGGGGGAAGGTAGGGGATTCCATCTGCGAGGACGACCGCATGCAATTTGCCCTGGATCTCCTGGAGACCGCTGCGGCCAAGAACGTCAAGGTCCACCTGCCCGTGGACGTAGTGGCCGCCGACGCCTTCGACCCCGGGGCCAATACCCAGCTCGTGGCCGTGGACAGCATTCCCGATGGTTGGCAGGGCCTGGATGCCGGTCCCAAAACCCTGGAAAATTTCAGGAAGGTCATCCTGGATTCCCGGACGATCCTGTGGAACGGACCGGTAGGGGTCTTTGAAATGGAGCCCTTTGCCGGGGGTACCGTTGCCCTGGGCAAGGCTATAGCCGAGGCCACGGAGCAAGGGGCCTTTTCCTTGGTCGGGGGTGGGGATTCCGTGGCCGCGGTCAAGCAGTTCGGCCTGGAGGACAAGGTCAGTTATGTGTCCACCGGGGGGGGCGCCATGTTGGAGAGCCTGGAAGGAAGGACCCTGCCCGGGATCGCGGCAATATTGGACTGATTTTTACGTTATGGGTGGACAGGGGATGCCCTGGCGGACAAGATTTTGCCCTGAAATTTTATTTTTTCGGAAAAAAGCGCCATTTTCGTCAGTCCCAAGAAAATCAAACCCAGTCCGAATGAACCAAAAATTTTGCTTGGCCCTTTGTACGGCCCTGTTGGCCGCGGCCCCGTCCTTGTCCGCCCAACAAGAGGATGTGGTCCCCCCTGCCCTGGAGGAGCTATCCACCCAAGAAAACCAAGGAGCGATCCCAATCCCGGTAAACCCGCTGCAGATCGATGGCAGGACCATCATCCTGGAAAAGGACGGGCAGGGGAATTATAAATTGCAGGACATGGAGGCCGCCTGGAAATACGATAGCCTTTGGCTAAGGGAACTCCACACAAGCGCCCAACATTTCAGTGAGCTTTTGTTGGAGATCCAGGGGGAATACGACAAGGAGGCCCAGTATGAGGTCCACCTGCCCACCGATACCCTTAAGGCCCGCTTGGCCCGTTTGGACGAAAAGAGTCCCTTCAACATTGCCTACAACCCCTCCCTGGAGAGCGTGATCAAATCCTTTTTGACCCGTAGAAGGGACCTGATGCAACGGATGATCACGGCGAGCCAGTTTTATTTTCCGCTTTTCGAACAGGAACTGGACAACCACAACATTCCCCTGGAAATCAAATATCTGGCCATCATAGAATCGGCCCTTAACCCCCGGGCCAAATCCCGGGTGGGCGCTACGGGCCTCTGGCAGTTCATGTACGGTACGGGAAAGATGTACGGCCTGGAGGTGAACAGCTATGTGGACGAGCGGCACGACCCCATCATGGCGACTTCGGCCGCGGCCAAATACCTCGGCAAGCTGCACGACATCTTTGATGATTGGGACTTGGCCCTTGCGGCCTACAATTCAGGCCCCGGCAATGTAAACAAGGCCATCCGCCGTTCCGGGGGCTATGTGAACTATTGGAACATCCGCCCTTTCCTGCCCCGGGAGACCGCGGGATACCTGCCCGCATTCTTGGCCACTATGTACATCTTCGAATATGCCGAGGAACATGGGCTGGTCTACAACAGGGCGGAGCGGCCCTACTTTGAGACGGATACCATCCACATCAAGGAGACCATCAGCTTTGACCAGATATCCAAACTGGTGGACATCAGTACCGAGGAACTCGAAATGCTCAATCCCACCTATAAGCTCAACATCATCCCCAAGGTGAAGGGGAAGGACTATGTACTCCGCCTGCCCATTGCCAAGATCGGCAAGTTTGTGAGCAATGAGCAGGAGATCTATGCCTTTGCCAAAGCGGAGCTGGCCTCCAAGGAAAGCCCGCTGCCCCAACTGGTGGCCGCCGATAACCAGATCCGCTACAAGGTGAAGAGCGGGGATTACCTGGGCAAGATCGCGGAGCGGTACGGGGTAGGGGTCAGCCAGATCAAATCCTGGAACGGGCTAAAATCCAACAACCTCCGGGTGGGCCAACGCCTGACGATTTTCCCGAAAAAATCCTATGTGGATCCCTCGGCCCCGAGCAAGGCCGCAAGTAACACGGTCACAGATGCTTCCAAGGAACACACGGTGCGCTCGGGGGATTCCCTTTGGACGATCTCCAAAAAATATCCGGGTGTTTCTGTGGAGAATTTGCGAGAATGGAACGGTATTAGTGGGAACAATCTAAAACCGGGCACAAAACTAAAGTTGTGCGATTGTTCTTCGTAAATTCACCGTATGAAAAAACCGATTGCCCTTTTCCTCGCCCTGGCCGCCTTATGGCTCGGGGCCTGTAAAAATGAACCCAAGGAACGCTTCCTGCCCCCTTCCACCGGAGGGGTCAACTCCTTGATGGTCGTCATGGACACCGAACTCTGGCAGGGTCCTGTCGGGGACAAGATCCGGGAGGAATTTGCCGCCCAGGTCCTTGGGCTCCCCCAGGCCGAGCCTCTGTTTTCCATCACCCAGGTCCCCCCCCAGGTCTTTAAGACCACCACCACCTATTCCCGTTCGGTACTTTATGTGGAACAGGAGGAATCCTCCTTGGCCCACATCAATAAGGACGTCTATGCCAAGCCACAGAATGTGGCCGTGGCCACCGGGGCCACCGAGGAGGCCTTGATCGCCAACCTGGATGCCCTGGCCCCCAAGGCCATTGCCGCCTTCAAAGCCACGGAGATCGCCGAGGCCCAACGCCGCATGGGGCGGTCCCTGAGCAAGGATGCGGCCCTGGAAGAGGTATTCGGGCTGCGCCTGGACGTGCCATCCCTCTACAAGGTCGGCAAACGGGACGATAATTTTGTCTGGATGGACATTCAGATTCCCAAGGGGAGCATGAACATCATCGCCTATGCCCTGCCGGAAGACTATTTCACCGCCGATTCCACCTTGGTGGAAGATATTGTCCGTATGCGGGACTCCATAGGCAAGCTGTATGTCCCTGGACCCAACCCGGGCAATTATATGATCACGGAACGGGCGTTTTCCCCCCATCTGTTTCCCGCGGAAATCGGTGGCAAGAAGGCCGTGGAGGTCCGGGGCATGTGGGAGATCCACGGCTACCCGATGGCAGGGCCTTTCCTCTGCTACGTGATCAACGATAAGGAAAACAACAGAAAAATGGTGATCGAGGGCTTTACCTTCGCCCCCTCGGCCGCAAAAAGGGACCATATGTTTGAACTGGAGGCCATCCTGAAGTCCGTCGATTTCAGTCCCAGGGCCCCCCTGGACTAGGCCCAAGGCCCCTAGGGGATTTCCCCAAAGCAAAAGCCCGGTCCATGACGGCCGGGCTTTTGCTTTGGAGGTCACGGGCGTCAATCAAAGGCAAAGCCAGTGGCCAAGCGGTACACAAAGGCATAGAGCACAATGGCGCAGAGCACGAAGCTGAACCAGGCGAACATTTTAAAATAGTTCACCACGATGATATGGCCCAGATTGCGGAAGCCTTCCAAATAAATTTCCTTAACGAGTAGTAGTTTCTTCATAGGTCCAAATTTGAGTGTGTCACTGCAAAGATTGGAATCCTTCCTCCCCTGGGGCAAGGAAAGGGACGAAAGGCACCAAAAAATGGACAAAGGCCCCAGCACCCCACTACAGTTCCTTGAAAGCCAAAGATTGATCGATGAACGGCCCTGGGCATCCAACGGCTTATCGATCAATAGTTTCGTCCAAAGGTAGGCTTGGGGAAAATATTCCCCCAAATCGTAGGTGAAAAGAGGACTTTTGGACCGCTGCCCTTACTTGGGGTCGACCCATGGGTATTTATGGCAAAGGGAACGGGAGTTATTGGGCGACAATATGGAACTCGGACCTGCGGTTGGCCCTGTGCTGCTCCTTGGAACAGCGCCTACCATCGGAACAGGCGTTCAAGGGACGTTCTTCCCCGTACCCCTTGGCACTTTGTATTTGGGAGGCACCCACCCCCTGGGCCAAGAGGTACTCCAGGGTCGCCTGGGCCCGTTTTTCCGAAAGCCGGAGGTTGTAACCACGGTCCCCCACCGCGTCGGTATGGGCCTCAATGGAGATTATCAAGCTGGGATTTTCATGCAAGAGGGCCGCCAGTTTATCCAATTCCAGGGCGGCCCGCGCCGTGATGTCGTGGCGGTCGAAATCAAAGTGTACTGCCTCGGGATCCAGGACGATCTGCCCCTGGCCCACAACCACACGGTCCAAAGGCCTTTGGAGGATCGGGTCGATCTCCACGGTAGCGTGCTGCTGGGTTGTGGCCAAGACCTGCGCCTGCCCATACCCTTCCTTGCTGGCCATGATCGTATAGGGGGTCATCGGGGCGAGGTTCCGGAACCCATACCGGCCATCGGCCTGGGTGAGGGATTCCCCCAAAGGTTTTCCGGCCCGGTCCAAGAGGGCCACCCGCACTTGGTCCAAGGGCTGCTGGGTCAAGGCGTCCGCCACGATGCCCGTAAGGGTGTTCAAGTTGGGGACCAGGGCAAAGGCATAGAGGTCATCATCCCCTTTGCCGCCCTTTCGGTTGGAGGCGAAATAGCCCCTTTCCCCGGAGGCATCGATAATGAGGGAGAAATCGTCCCGCTCGCTGTTAAAGGGCTCCCCGAGATTTACCGCCACGGAGAAAAGCCCATTTTCATGATCGGCCCGGTAGAGATCCAACCCCCCTAGGCCCATGGCCCTGTCCGAGGAAAAATAAAGGGCGTTTTCGGTGCTATAGGGAAACATTTCCTTGGCCGGGGTGTTCACGGTCCTCCCCAGGTTTTTCGGCTCGGAAAAGCCGCCATTGGGCAGCAGGT
>Ga0079224_100016763_pt1 | contig 10306 bp, 10 predicted proteins | sample Stecom2015_FD_80414 | JGI IMG/M metagenome (GOLD analysis project Ga0079224, IMG submission 80414) | Agricultural soil microbial communities from Utah to study Nitrogen management - Steer compost 2015 | ecosystem: Environmental > Terrestrial > Soil > Agricultural land | place: USA: Utah... | reverse complement strand
CTAAAAAAGCCACTCAATTTATTGAATGGCTTTCTGTTGTTAAGCTCCCCCTCTTGGGCTCGAACCAAGGTTGGGAGATATAGTATTTTCCAGCTATGTTGTTAACTCATCAGCTTTTGTTACCGAATTGTATGCCTTTTTTTAATTTATTATAGTACTGTAATTCTTATTCTAAATATAGAATAAATATAGTTTTTAACTAGCTATCCCGCTAATAAAAGTTTCTACAAACTCTGTTATTTTATTTGTAATTCTCTCTGCTACAGTGGCTCTTTCTTTAAGCTTAGGGCGCTTATTCATCATGTTTATAACATCATCCCTCAAAGGTTTCTTTTCGGTGAACAGAAAGTCTCCTATTACATCCTGTAACTGCTCTATATCTAGATTTTCCTCTTTACTCATAGAAGAGATTGCTTTTACTTTCTCCTTGCTCCAAAAGTCATCAAACTCACTCTCTATCATTTCTGTATCCTCAATAAGCGGTAAATGTTCTTGGATGAATTTTTCAATTAACTCTCTCTTACTTCTTAACTGAGTTTCACTAGCTAATATTTCTTTAATTGCCTTGGTCTTACTCTCTTTTTCAGAAGCAGGAGCATCTTTTATATTTGCTAGTAATTTTAAAATGTATGCTACATTTATTTCATCTCTATGGATAAGCTCTAATTCAAAATCGACATCGTTTAAAATGGAAACTTTTTCTTTAGAGGGAGTAGACTTTGTTTTTTCATATAAATCGAGGTATTTACTTTTATAGTCTTCAAACAGCTGCTCCTCCATATCCACATCTTCATAAGAGAATTCTGTAAAAGTGCTCAATACATTTTTTACCCGCATTAAGGCTCTAAACTTCTTTATAAACTCTAATTCCTCCTCTTCATCTCTTAATTCATCTACACTATTTACACTGGGTGCAACTGTAAGTAAGTTCTTTAGTGCTTCCTTAAATGTTTCTATATAATCTTCATAGGGAGCTAAGATTATTTCATCTTTAGCATTTAGATTTGAAAAGAGTGCAATAGCATCGTCTGTGGCTTGTTTTAAGTTTCTAAAACATACTATATTGCCTTGCGATTTTACTGTGTCTAATATCCTGTTTGTTCTAGAAAAAGCTTGGATGAGTCCGTGGTACCTTAAATTCTTATCTACATATAAAGTATTTAATGGCTTACTATCAAAACCTGTAAGAAACATGTTTACTACCAATAAAATATCTACTTGTTTATTTTTTACTCGTTTTGCAATATCATTATAGTAGTTGTAAAAATCCTGAGAGTTTTTTGTGGAGTAATTAGTGCCATACATACCATTGTAATCGCTAATAAAACGATCTAACGAATCTCTAGAATGCTCATTTTGATACTCGGCATCTGGTTCTGCTGCCTGAAGAAATTCTGGGTCTGGAATATACCCATTTGCATCTTTATCATCTTCATTGGCTTGGTAGGAAAATATAGTAGCAATTTTTAAGTTATGTGCTCCTTGCTCTTTTTTCTGCTGAAATAAATCGTAGTATTTTATTAAAGAATCTACACTACTTGTACAGAACATTCCTGTAAAAGTTTTGTTGTGTGTTTTTCTAGCATGATTTTTAATAATATAATCGGTAACTGCTTCCAATCGTTCAGGGGCATTGAGTACTTCTGCATCGTCTATATCTTCAACCTGAAGGTCTTGTATGTGTTCCTTTTGCTTAAAGGTTTGGATATATTCAATAGAGAAACGAAGTACATTTCCGTCCCTAATAGCATCGGTAATTACATATTTATGTAGACAATCTTCAAAAAGCTCTTTTGTGGTTCTTTTACCTAAGGCATTACTAACTGCATTTTCAGCAAAAATGGGAGTTCCTGTAAAACCAAACATCTGTGCTCCTTCAAAAAAAGCTTTTATTCTATTATGAGTTTCTCCAAATTGGCTACGGTGACATTCATCAAAAATAAAAACAATTCGCTCTTCTTTTAAATGTTTAATTCTGTTTAAATACCGCTGTTTAGAAATGGCAGTATTTAGTTTTTGAATGGTAGTTACAATTAATTTTGTATGGTCTTCTAGCTGTTTTACTAGGTTATTGGTGTTGCCCGTACCGTCTATACTCCCTTTACTAAAACTATTAAACTCTTTGGTGGTTTGGTAATCTAAATCTTTTCTGTCGACTACAAATATTACTTTATCGACATTTGGAAGTTGTGTAAGTAACTGACTTGCTTTAAAAGAGGTTAATGTTTTTCCAGATCCTGTTGTATGCCAAATATACCCATTCTTGGTGCTAGTTTTTACTCGCTCTACAATAGCTTCTGTAGCATAATATTGGTAGGGGCGAAGCACCATAAGTGCTTTTTGAGCTTCATTAAGGACTACATATTTAGTAATCATTTTAGAAACATGGCAAGGCTCTAAAAATACATTGGCAAAATCTTTTAACTGCGAAATAATTTTGTTGTTTTGCTCGCTCCAGAAAAAGGTTTGTTTAAAGCTCTGTTTCTTATTATTAGCATAGTACTTTGTGTTTACACCATTACTTATAACAAATAGCTGTACATACTGAAATAAGCCTGTATTAGCCCAAAAAGAATGCCTATGATATCTGTTTATTTGGTTAAAGGCTTCTTTAAGCTCTAAGCCTCTTCTTTTAAGCTCTATTTGTACCAATGGCAAGCCATTTATAAGTAAGGTAACATCGTATCTGGTTTTATAACTTCCCTCTTGTGTAATTTGCTGTGCTACCTGAAACTCATTTTGGCACCAATGAATTTGATTTATAAACTCTAAATACCCTGTTTCTCCGTTGTCTTTGGTATATTGTACTTTATCTCTTAGAGTTTTAGCCTTTTCAAATACATTTCCCTTGCTAAGATGATTCGTTACTTGTGCAAATTCAGCATCGGATAGCTTAGTTTTATTATGCTTCTCTAATTGTGCTTTTAGGTTGGTAAGTAATTCTTTTTCATCTTTTAGAATAACCTTTTTATAGCCTAAGTCTGCTAACTGCTCTATAAGGTTATTTTCTAGTATTTGTTCTGGCTGTTTAGTCATAATTAGATGTTACTCTGATAAATGAAACTCAATATCATCTGATACAATCTTCGTTACATCTATTGTTGGTAGCAAAAATTTATTAAAATTGGACCCTTCCGTTTTAGCATGTAGAACACCTCGTGCAGAGCTAACCACAAGCATTGTAAGGTGACACATAAATCCTTTAGGAAAAATAATTTTATCTTCTTTGCAGAATTCATTAAAAGCTTCTTCTGTGATGCTAAAATGACCACTGACCTGAACTTTTAAGAAAGCCTTCTTAGATTGTTCAAATGTAAAAGTAACAAATACCCCTACATTTTTGTCTTCAACATTAATTTTGAATTCCAAACCTGTTTTAAGGTCTACTTTTTTACCTTCTTTATAATTTTCCTCAAAACTTGCAAATTGTTCTGTTTTAAGAGCTACCAGAGCAAAACCAATTTTTTTATTTTCCATTATGCTATTTCTAATAGATGATATTTATCCTTGGCAATCTCCTTACGTGGAACACTTTTAAACTCCCTAGTAAACTGTTCTTTGTAAAAAGATTTTCCTTCGCTATGAATTAATTTATTTATGGAGATGTTTACGTTTGAAATACTATCATAAGAAAGGCTAGCTATCTTCTTTTCATAGAAACTAGCCAAAATAGGAATTTTTAATACTTCCTGTAGCTTTACTTGTGTTTCTAAGGTGAGATTTTCTTTCCCCTTTACAATCTTGGTGATTTGTTGCGGAGTTACACTTAATTTTTCTGCTAATTTTTTTTGAGACCATCCTAGCTCATCTAGTTTGGTAAGCACTTTAAGAGCAATATCTTGAGACTCTCGTAATCTCGCTCTATTTTTTATACGTTCACTATTTCTTTGGAGTGTAGTAGTTTTTTCTTTGGAAACTAATTCTTGAAATTTCTCTTTGCTGGTTTTCATCTTATAGTTCACTTTTAAATTCGTAGAAGGAGTCTTTATCAATCACTCCATTATCTGATAATAATGCTTGGAATTGTTTTAATTTTTCTAATTCTTTCTCGGTGTCTGGATGGTCTTTCATATAGTGACTCATCTTAATTGCGCCTCCCGTTATAACAAAACAATTAGTATCTATTTTAACAGCATACATTCTTAAACCATCTGTCTTGGAAGTTTTTCCTTTACGTAGCGATAGTAGTTTAAATCCTGTTTCATGGTTGTGTAATTGATGGAAATATTTGTCTAGTGGTAAATTCTCTTCGGTTAAATCGTGTAATAAGTCATCTATATTTTCTGCATCTCGCAGCCTGTCTTTTACAAACTGGTTCACATTTTTTACCTTATTCACTTTTGCAAATTCCCTGAGATAATTAACATCTGTCCAAAGATCCAAAAGTCTATCATATTCATTGTCTTGATAGCCGTTTCCAACTTCATCGTTATAAACTACGGCAAACAATTTTTCAACAAATATATTAACAATTTTCATTTTATCAACCTATAGGTTTATTTTTAACATCATTTAACTACACAAATAATTGTTGCAACAAGCCTTTTTAAATATTAGGAACTTTTTGGCTGTTTAGTAATTCTGACTTCTTTGAAAATATTTTAACTCATAGTGTGCAGCCGATAGTTCTTCCGTCTTTGCCAAATCCCTAACTGCTGCTATAATTTTTTCGTATTCTTTTGAATCGCCCATTTGTGTCCAAGAAGCAATCTTTTTCATTTTAAGAATAGATTGTATCCTTCTATCTACAGGAAAATGTGGCGGTGTAGGAATCTCTTTTAAACACCATTTATATTTTAAATATAAATTTAATAGCTTTTGACTAACTCCAAAGTTTAATTTTCCGTTACTTAAAATATCGTTTTCTTTATTATAGTTAATTGTATAGTTTACTATTGAGTTTATGTTGTTTATATGGGCTTCATCGGTAATACCTTCCTTGTGGTATTCTTCTAAAACGAGCTTTTCAATATAAAACCTGAGTTCATTTTTAAACTTTTTCTTTTGAGCTTGTGTAGCTGTTTTATTATAAATATTGGCTCGCTGAAAGGCAGCTCCAAATGTTAACACCCAAACTTCATTGTTTAAAAAAGTATCTTTATCATTTACTTCCATTTAGATATTTTATATGCTTATCTATAAATTCATCAATCTGTGATTCTACTTTGGTTAAAACATTTTCTAAGTTAGCATCTTCTGCGATGTACTTTATAAACTTTTTATCTCCAAGGTTTATTATATACTCAGAATCTCCATTAAAAGTATATGTAAGTAACTGATGGTGCACCCAGTCTGGATTAGTAGTAATGGTGTTGTAATTTTCTACAGGGTATTTTTCTTTATTTAACTGGTCGTACAAACCAATAAAGAAATTTCCGTTTACATGCCCTTTGCCGCTAAAACTACTTATGCCAAACATTTTGTTAGGATTCTCTTTTAAAGGCATCCAAATTCCTGAATAACTATCATTAACATTTTTATGTTTTTCTATTACCTCAAACTCTTCTGTTAATTCCCCTGTTTTCTTTAGTTTTTCTATACAAGTCTTTAATTTAGTTCTAAAATTTTCTCTTATTTCTTCTAAAACCTTGTTGTATTTAGCAGCAATTTGTTCTGCTTCTTCTAGGTGGTTTATTATAAGATTTGTGACTTCTTTTTCCTGTGTATTATCCAAAGTATTCGTTATTTTTTTAATTAACAATAGGTATTGTTTAATGCTCTCTCTAAGTAGGGGTTGCTCTGCGGAAATGTCTAAACATTGCTGTAGCCATGCTATAATGTCGTCTCTATAACTAATAATGGAGAAATGCTTTCCTGTTTCCAACCCTCCTTTACTGCTATCGCTAGGGTCTTTACCATCTATATTAAGGTAATAAACAGTGTTCTTTTCAGTATTATAATTTTTATACCGCACTAATTGGTTGTTTTGGTCTCCTGCATCTATTTTGTTTTCTATAGTAATACAAGTTCCTTTACCATCTTTTATAAGAATATCGATACGACCGCCTGTGGTTTCTGTAACCATGCCTATGTAGTACTCTACAAACACTTTGGCGGTAGGAATGTCTATTGCTTTAGGATGATTAATAACCGATAGAAAAGCCTCTAAAAAAACACCGCCCATTAGGTGAGAACCTTTTGGGTTGAGCAACTCGGCTAGAAAAGCAGAGTGTGTATTTACTTCTGCTCTTTCCATTTTTAGGATAGAAAAGATATTAAAGGTTTCTCCTTTAGCTATTCTTAAGGCTTCTTGCTGTTTAAGTACTGTCCCTACTTTTTCTAGTAATATTTTCATATGTGTTGTTTTCTCCATTTTACACAAACAATTGCTGCAACAAGCCTTTTTTAAACTGCTGGGTGTGTTGTAGCTGTGTAGCTACCTTTTCTATTTTGCTATCGATACTGCTTAAAAAGTCTGCTATTTTGGTTTGTTCTTTTAGTGAAGGAAGAAACATTTTAAAATTTTCTATATCTTTTGAGCTTATATTGGGTTGTGCTCCAGCAACTAATACTTTTTCCAATTGTTTTGAAAATTCATTAGAAAATACAAATTGGGTTAAGTATTTATTAAATAGTTTTTCTTTCGAAGGCCTAAATACACCTACTCGTTGATTTACAAACCCCTTTTCATTTAAATTATATATGCTTGACTTTCCTGTAGTAGCACCAGACATCGCTACTATTAAGTCATTTTTGGATAAAATATAATTCTCATTAATATCAAAATCATTATAATAAACTATATTATTTTTTTCAATGTAGTTATTATCATTTGATATGTTTGAAATCCTTATTATCGGAATGCCTTTTTTCTTAAATAGACTACTCTTAAAAGCGTATCCTCCTTGGAGTTTACATATCTCCCCCAATCTCTTCTCCTCCCAATCTGGGAAATCTTTGCCATTGTCGTCTTTAAAGCGGAGTTGCTGACTAAATAGTTGCTGCATCACTCCTTTTTTGTACTGCTCCAACAATGCTTTTTTCTCGGTTAACAAGCGTATTTTTTCATCTACCGATGTTAAAAAGGAAGCTATTTTTTGTTGCTCAGGGAGGGAGGGGATAATGAGGTTTATATTTCCTAGTCTACTTGTTGATAACCCCAAAACTTTAGTTCCTTGAGCAATCTTCATAACCTGTTTTCTCACACTCCAATTTTGTAGCATGTATCCAGCAAAACCCTGAGCCATTTTTCTCTTGTTTGGTCTAGCTAAAAATGTATGTAGCCCAGATAATACTTTTTCATTATTTAAGTTGATGATTTCAACTGTTTTCCCTATATCATTATAATCTTCTGAAGCATCCGCTATTAATAAATCTCCTTCTTGGCAATAGTTTTCATATTTGATTCTTGATATATCAACATCTTTATTTATGAAGGGTACTTGTTCTTTATTAATATTGAATAATGTTAAAAATTTAGTATGAATATCTCCATAGTGAATATTCTTCACTTCGCCTTCTTCATAATTTAAATTATCTCGTGAAAATGAATTTGTAGAGTAGAATGAATATATTTGATTATACTTTTTAATTTCCCATTCATCCTCAAACTCAGGAAACCGCAAGGTGGGCACTAATTTTTTTTCCTTCATCTTAAAAAGGTTTTTCTATTGCTAGCTCTTTGCAAAATGCGGCTATTTCTTTGTCTACAGCTTGTATGCTTCCTTCTAAAGCCTGTAATTGCTGTGCTACCGCTTGTAGGTCTACTGGCTCTTCTTCTTCAAAAGTATCTACATACCGAGGGATGTTTAAATTGTAGTCGTTCTCTGCAATTTCTTCTAAAGTAGCTACATAACTGTATTTATCGGTAGTGGTTCTTTCTTTATAAGTATCTATAATTTTATCGATATCTTCTCCCCGTAGCTGGTTTTGGTTTCCTGCCTTTTCAAAATGCTGAGAGGCATCTATAAACAGTACATTTTCGGTTTCTGTACGGCATTTACTCAATACCAAAATGCAGGTAGGAATGCTTGTTCCGTAAAATATATTGGCAGGCAAGCCTATTACAGCATCGAGGTAGTTTAGGTTTTTTATAAGGTATTCTCGTATGTGTCCTTCTGCAGCTCCTCTAAATAATACACCGTGTGGTAGCACACAAGCCATGGTGCCATTGTCTGCCAATTGGTGAACCATATGTTGTACAAAAGCAAAATCTGCCTTACTGCTTGGGGCTAACTTTCCGTATTGAGAAAACCGTTCGTCGTTGTTGTTTAAAGGGTTGTCTTTTCCTTTCCATTTAGCAGAAAACGGCGGGTTGGCTACAATAGCTTCAAACCGTTGGTCGAGATGTTGTGGGTTCTCTAGGGTGTCTTCTTGTTTTAAATCGAATTGGCGGTAGTGTACATCGTGTAAAATCATATTCATACGAGCCAAGTTGTAAGTAGTACGGTTGAGTTCTTGTCCGTAAAACTCATCTATATCTTCTACCTCTTTTGCCACTCGTAGCAGTAAAGATCCACTCCCACAGGTTGGATCGTACACACTTTTAAGCCTTTTTTTACCAGCGGTTACTAATTTTGCTAAAATGGTAGATACCTGCTGAGGAGTATAAAATTCCCCTGCTTTTTTTCCTGCTCCAGAAGCAAATTGAGCAATTAAATACTCATAAGCATCTCCTAAAACATCGGCATCGATATCTTCGAGCTTAAAATCTATTTTATTTAAATGAAACAAGACTTTAGCAATTAGTTCGTTTCTAGCCGCTACCGTTCTTCCAAGTTTGGTGCTTCCTAAATCTAAATCTTCAAAGAGCTTAACAAAATCGTCTTCACTTTCTGTACCCATGGTACTTTGCTCGATACTGTTAAGAATACGCTCTAAATCTTCTAGAATAAAACTGCTTTGCCCTTCATTTTTTGCATTTCCTTTGGCAGCAATGGTATGAAAAAGCTCGTTAGGTTTTAAAAAATAGCCTAATTTATTAAGAGATTCGTCCATAATAGCATCCAAAGTATCTGCATCGGTTACTTTATGGTAATCGGTTTCTTCTTCTCCCTCTAGTAAGTAATTGGCATATATGTATTGTTTTTCCGACAGGTATTTGTAAAATATAAAGCCCAAGATGTAGTCTCTAAACTCATCTGCTCCCATTTTTCCACGGAGGGTATTGGCGATATTCCACAATTGTTGTTCGAGTAGTTTTTTATGATCTTCAGACATTTTTGGTATTTAGTTTAAGCACGAAATGTAAAAATAAACAAATGATTTATTCTAGGTATGAATGTAAGGATATATAAAATGGTTAAAATAAGATCATCGGTTAAAAGTCGGGTGCACACCCTAAATTTTCATTATAAGGCTGGATATGTTTCCAAAAAGCTTTTCCTGCACTGTTGAGGTAATCGTAGGAATAGTTAAGTTTTGTATTAGAAGCTACTTGGTATAAGTACTCGCTACAATTATAAGAGTATTCATTCTTTTTAAAACATACAATAGCAAAATAATAGGTTTGATAATCTATAGTGGTAGTGTAAAATGTAACCTTGGAAATTGCCGTACTGCTAGGGCTATTATAAGTTGAACCATAGCTTTCAGATTTTACAAATTCCATTAATTCATCGCAAGATTGTGCCTGAGTTCCGTAGGTTAATAATAGGAAAAAGGCAGTTAGGATTGTGTTTTTCATAGGGTTGTAGTTTATAGATATCAAAACTACTTAACTCTTATAAAAAAGACTTACGGAAAACCGTAATGAGGGGGATTGGTGTTTGGGGTGTTGATTTGAGGTAGTTTTTTTAGGGTATTTATTATTCAACCAGCCAATAGGCGACCCCACCATGATGTGAACACGCTCCTCGTCCAGTAGCATTTGAAGTTGTACCATCATTGCAAACAGCTCCAACCCTTATCCTGTTATCTTTTTTTATAGTTCTAGATTGGTTATAATTTCGTTTCTTATAACCTTTTTCTATTGAAGAGTTATCATAAAGTAAATCTTTTTGATAATAATAATTAGTGCTTGAGCTTTTTGGTTTGGAAGATAGTTGTTTATTTAGATAATTTACTTTAGGTGTTTTACCATATTTTTGTTCAATTAAATTATTGTTCTTAACCGTATCAATATCATTGCTTGAATTAGAAATCGCACATAAATAGATTATTAAAAGTCCAACACCTAGAAAGAAACTTAAATTTGGTCTTTTCTTAATAAAAAGAAGTAATAGTAATCCAAAAATTATTCTTGCAATCCAAATCATTATTATCAACTGTAAAATTTTTACTGTAAACTATCTAAGAAAAATTAAATTTACTTATTTTACTAATAAATAACTTACGGAAATCCACATGTTTACATAATTTACCAAAT
>Ga0079224_100016762_pt1 | contig 10307 bp, 9 predicted proteins | sample Stecom2015_FD_80414 | JGI IMG/M metagenome (GOLD analysis project Ga0079224, IMG submission 80414) | Agricultural soil microbial communities from Utah to study Nitrogen management - Steer compost 2015 | ecosystem: Environmental > Terrestrial > Soil > Agricultural land | place: USA: Utah... | reverse complement strand
GCCGCAAGAAAAGCGCAAATTGCGCGAGTGGCCGTGAGCAGCGCGAGTAATCGTGACATAGTCTCTGGCCCTGGAAGCGCGCGGCGACTTACGCTCTTCTCGGACCTCGACGACGGGCTACGCGGGCGACGCGAGCCCGCCTGCATGACAGCGCTATCGCGGCGAAGGGCGCGCGAAGCCAAAGAAGCGTCAAAGACGATGCGTCACAAAGACGAAAGAAGAAGCACGAGCGGCGTCGGTCAACGACCCTCCTCGTTTCCAAGAATCGAGGGCTACCGATTCATTCACACGATTGCACGCTCGCCGAAGTCCGAGATACACGTCGCTCATTCGCTCGAGCTCGGTCATGACGTGGCCGTCAAGGTCCTGCGAACCGGACCGCTTGCGACGGCCGACGCGGGCGAAGAAGAACGATTCGAGCGGGAGCGCGAGCTCCTGATGCGCATCAAGCATCCCGCCATCGTCGACGTCTACGACTGGGGTCATGGCGAGGACTTCCGTTACATCGTGACGGAATATTTCCCGAGCGGCAGCCTCGAGCTGCGCATCCGCAATCTCATGACGGTCAAGGACAGCGTCGATATTTTCGTGCAGATCGCAGGCGCGCTCGTGGCGGTCCACGCGGCCGGCTTGTGTCATCGCGATCTCAAGCCGGCAAACGTGATGATGCGACAGGATGGACGCATCGTGCTCATCGACTTCGGGCTCGCGAAAGCGGTGGACGGCGGTACGCAGCTCACACACGCAGGCGAAGTGCGAGGCTCCCCCTACTACATCAGTCCCGAGCAGGCCGAAGGCGCACCGGTCGATCAACGAAGCGATCTCTACAGTCTCGGCGTGATGTTCTACGAAATGCTCACGGGACAACGTCCGTTTCGCGGCAACTCCGTGATCGCCATCATTCAATCGCATCGAAACGATCCCATTCCGACACTCGCACCGGAGCTGAGTCGCTTCCAACGGCTCATCGACGGGCTCCTCGCGAAAGACCCGAATGAACGCTTTCCGAGCGCATCTTCCGCGCTCGCAGAATTGGCGAGGATGAAGGTTTAAGTTGGGGCTCTGGGCCCATCAAGCCCTGTGATACGGATGCCCCTTGATGATCGTCACCGCGCGATACAACGCTTCTGCGAGCACGACACGCACGAGCGCGTGCGGCAACGTGAGAGCCGAAAGGGACCAGCGGTAATCGGCGCGCGCGTCGAGTTCCTGCGGAAGGCCGTCGGGACCGCCAATACAGAACGCCACGTCTCGACCGTCGCGCGCGCGGGCCTCCAAGAACTTCGCTAACTGCTCGCTCGTCAGCGCGCGTCCCTGCACCTGCATCGCGACGACATAGCTTCGTGCGGGCAGCGCCGCGAGCATCCGATCGCGTTCCTTTGCGAGCGCTTGCCTCGCATCGCCGCTGCCGCGCTGCCCGAGTGGGATTTCCTTGAGCTCGAGCCGATATTCCCCGGTGAGGCGCGATGCGTACTCCGCAAAACCTTCGTTCACCCAGCTCGGCAAGCGGGTGCCGGCAGCGATCACCAGGAGGCGCATCAGGGATGCGGGATCAACCGGCCGCCAGCGCCGCCTCGCGGCGTGCCGCACTGACGTCCCATAAGCTCTCGAGCCGGTAGAACTCGCGCACCCGCGGCAACATGATGTGCACGATCACGTCGTGCAAATCGACCAGCACCCACTCGCCGTCGCGCTCGCCCTCCACGCCCATCGGACGAAACCCCGCCTTCTTCGCGTGCTCGACGACTCGATCGGCGATCGAGCGCACGTGCCGGTCCGAGTTGCCGGTCGCGATGATCATGGTGTCCGTGATGTCGGTGAGCTTCTGTACGTCGAGCACTCTGACGTTCACCGCTTTCATTTCATCGAGCGCACGCTCGACGATCTTGACGAGGGAGGCAGGCGCTTTCACCTTCGCTCCCGAGGATTTCGCGGCGGACTTCTTCGCGGCTTTCTTCGCAACCGTTTGTCGCACTTTCGACCGCGCCTTGGTCTTGGTCGCAGTCTTCGTGCCGGTCTTCGAACGTTTTGCCCGTGAAGTCTTCGCGCGTTTGACGGCCATGCTTACCTCAGGTGAAGAGAGACTCGAGCCGCTGCGAGATGAGCGAACGGCGTCTCAAGGACGAAAAGGTGATAGTTGACGATTGCCGACGAGAGAGCGCCGTCGGAATAGCCTCCGGTTTGCACATGGACGCATCGAGCGTGATGCATTCGGAGAGTGTCATGAGCGCTTGTAGCAACCAGTCTCCTCGATGATCGCTCGTACCGAATCCGGCATCAGATAACGCGGATCGCGGCCGGCGGCGATCATCTTGCGCAACTCCGTCGACGAGATCTCGAGCTGCGTCACGGCGTGGATATAGATGCACCCCGCCCGCGACTCGTGTAGATCTCCGATGCGTCCCGTTCCCCGATCGACGAGCAGCTCGCCGAGCGGCCCCATGCTCGGGGCGCGCCAGCCGGGCCTGTGCGCGACGACCAAGTGTGCCAATTCGAGAAGTTCGCGCCATTGATACCACTTTGGCAAGCCGAGGAATGCATCCATTCCGACGACTAGGCAAAGCGAACGATCCGGGAAATCCGCACGCAGCGTCCGCATCGTATCGACGGAATAGGACAAGCCTTCGCGGCGAATCTCGCGATCGTCGACGACGAAGCCGGGCTGTCCTTCCGTTGCGGCTCTAACCATCGCGAGTCGTTGTTCCGCGCTTGCGACCGTCACATCGCGGTGCGGCGGATTACCCGCGGGCATGAACCGCATCTCGCTGAGGCGCAGGGCCTGTAGCAGCTCGAAGGCAGTACGCAAGTGTCCGAAATGAATCGGGTCGAACGTCCCGCCGAAGATGCCGATTGGCTTCATGGTGTGTGCGATGCGGCCGCCGTCGCCGAGCTCATGCGGCTCGACCCAATGCCGTGCCCGCGAAGCGCGCGACGAGCGCTTCGAATTCCGTCCATACGTTCGTGCGAACGACGCCCTTGATCGCCCGATCGACATTGGCCGCGTCCAGCAGCAGCCCGCGCACGGCGCGTGGCGAGAGACGCTGCAGTGCGAGCTTCATTGCCGGCTGGCGCGGCCGCCACACGTAGAGCGCGTTCATGGCCGAATCGGCACTTTGACCGTTGCGCATGAGCGCTTGCGCCCTTGCGATCCACTGCAGATCTTTATTGAGCGCCCACAGGACGAGCGGCGGCTCGAACCCTTCGCCTCTCAGCCCTTCGAGAATACGTAGCGCGCGGACGGTTTGCCCCTTCATGGCGGCTTCACCGAGCTGCAAGACATCGAACCGTGCGCTGTCCGCCACGGCCTCGATCACGGCTTCGGTCGTCACAGCCCCTTTCGGCATGAGCAGTGCAAGCTTCTCGATCTCTTGATGAGCGGCGAGCAAGTTGCCTTCGACACGCTCTGCGAGCAACGCTGCAGCCGAAGCATCTGCTTGTAAGCCGTGCCGCCTCAAGCGCTCGCGAATCCACGCGGGAAGACGCGCAAGCTCCATCGGCCAAATCTGCACGACCGTACCGTGCTTGTCGATCGCGCTCACCCAGCGAGAGTTGAGCGTGCGGCCGTCGAGCTTGGGTGTGGTCACGAGTACGAGCGTGTCGGGGGACGGATCGGCCGCGAGGTCCGCGATTACTTTCGCACCTTGATCCCCCGGTGCGGCAGTCGGCATCCGAATCTCGAGAATTTTTCGTTGCGCGAACAGCGACAGCGAGCGGCTCTCCGCGAGCAGCGCCTGCCAGTCGAAACCGCGCTCGGTCACGTGCAAATCGCGCTCGGCGAACCCCTCGCCCCGCGCACGAGCACGAATCGCGTCGGCGGCTTCGTTGACCAACAGGGGCTCGTCGCCGGACACCAGATAAATGTGCCCCAGCCCCTTAGCGAGCGCCGCCGGAAATTTGTCGCCGGAGATCTTCACTTAGCTCTTTTTGACGCATCGCCGTTGCAGCTATTTGGAAAGGCTGCGGGGCGGGAAGAGACTTGCTTCAGCACTCGCGCGGAACGTCGGTGGATGAGGTGAACCGATTATGGCGGAACCGACCGTCGGCTGCCACCACGCCCATTCGCACAGATGACGCCAGACGGCGGCGCGGCGAAGCACGAGGTATTCACACGACCCGGCCTACAGGATAGCCTTGGCTCATGCGATCGTTCCGTGAAATCCGCAACCCGCCGCCCTGGCTACGAGCCCTGCTCGTCTCCTTTGCGCTCGGGTTTGCGGTCAACACGGTTGCGCATGCCGGGCACACACACGATTCTGCAAGCACGGTCACTCAGCATGCCACTTGCAGCTACTGCGTGCACTTCGGCGACCTTGCGGACGCGCCATGCTACCCGCACGAGCCCCCCGCTACGCTCCATTCATTCCGGCTCTCGATCCCCGAGGGCGGCATCGTCGATTCGCGCAGGATCTGGCTGTGCGCGAAGCCGCGAGGCCCGCCCGACTTCGAAACCCGCTGAACGAACCTCGCCTCGCGAAGGCGATCGGCGCCGCTGCACAGGCGCCTATATCCATGGGCATTCGGAGTTGCTTCATGTATTTCCGTCGAATATTCGGCATCGCATCGCTTGCGATGCTCGCGGGTCACTCGCCCCACGCACAAGAGACTCAACCGGAAGAGATCGTCGTTACGTCCACGGCCCTGCGCGAAACCGCGCTCGAGGTCGCGCAGCCCGCGAGCGTTCTCGGCGGCGATGCACTGCGCCGGCAGATCGCATCGTCGCTGGGCGAGACGATCGCCTCGGAGCCTGGCGTTAGCGCGACGTACTTCGGCCCGAGCTCGAGCCGTCCCGTCATCCGCGGGCTCGGTGGCGAGCGCGTGCTCATGCTTCATGACGGAATGAGCGCGCTCGACGTCTCGAGCCTCAGCCAAGATCACGCGGTCGCCGTCGAAACCGTGCTCGCCGACCAGATCGAGATCCTCAAAGGACCCGCGACGCTCTTGTTCGGAAGCGGCGCCGTAGGCGGAGTCGTCAACGTCGTCGATGGCCGCATTCCGACGGATTTCACGACCGACGCGGACCGGCGCAGCGTCGAGCTACGCGGCGATACCGCGCTCGACGAGCGGTCGATCGTTGGGCGGCTCGAGCTCGGCGGGCAATCGGTGCGCGTGCACGCGGATGCGTTCCGACGCGAGACGAACGACGTCAGCATCCCAGGCTACGCCTTCTCTGCTGCCGAACGTGCGGAGCACCTCGAGGAGGAAGCCGCAGCAACTTTCACACGCGGAACACTCGAGAACTCGGACAGCGTCACGGAGGGCGGTGCCTTCGGTATCAGTCTCGGCGGAGACCGTGGATTCGTTGGATTCGCTGTGGGCCGCTACGACACGAACTACGGCGTGCCCGCGGCACATCACGAGCACACCGATGAGGCCGAGGAGCAAGACGGCGCGCACGAAGCCGATCTTCGTATCGACATGCGGCAGGACCGCTATGACCTCAAAGCCGAGCGCACGCTCGCATTCGGCGCTCTGGAGCGCGTGCGGCTGCGCGCTTCCTACAACGACTATGCGCATCGCGAGCTCGAGGGCAACGAGGTCGGCACGGTCTTCGAACAGAACGGGCTAGAGATGCGAGGCAATCTCGATCACGGCGATCTTGCCGGCTGGCGCGGCACGCTGGGTGTGCAGTACACCGAAACGGATTTCGACGCGCGCGGCGAGGAAGCTTTCGTGCCCGCTTCGGTGCTGCGACAAGTCGCGCTGTTCGCGTTCGAGAAGCGCGATTTCGGCCCGCTTTCGCTCGAGCTCGGTGCACGCGCCGAGAATCAGCGGATCGATCCGGCGGGCCTCGATCATCGCTACGACGAAACCGCCACGAGCCTGTCGGCCGGTCTCGTCTGGCACTTCGCGGAGGCGTACTCGCTCGCAACGAATCTCACGCGATCGCAGCGCCATCCACAAAGCGTCGAGCTCTATGCGAACGGACCGCACCTTGCGATCGCCCGTTTCGAAATCGGCGCTGCGGACCTCAAAAAGGAAACGGCGCATACGCTCGATGTCACTTTGCATCGCCATGCCGAGCACAGTGTCCATTGGACGTTGAGCGCCTACTACAACGACTTCGCGAATTTCATCTACGCGCTGGACACGGGCGAAGAGATCGCATCGCTGCCGGTGTTCCGGTATGCGCAAGCCGATGCGGAGCTCTACGGCTTCGAGGGCGAGATCACGTTGCCCCTTTACCAAGCGGGCGACCGGCACTTCGAGATCCGGCTCGCGAGCGATTATGTCCGCGGGCGGCTCGGGCACGGCGGCGACCTGCCGCAAATGCCGCCTCTTCGCTATGGGCTCGAGCTCCATTACGAGCGTGGGCCGCTCCACTTGGGCGCCGAAACGTACCGGTACTCGCGGCAAGAGAAGGTGGGCCCGAACGAACGAGAGACGGCGGGTTACACGTTGGTGGACGTGGACGCGAGCTATCGATTGAGCTTCGGTGCGGACGGCACCCTACTCCTGTTCCTCCGCGGCTCGAACTTGCTCGACGAGGATGCGCGGCGCCATCCTTCGCCGCTCAAAGAAATTGCACCGTTGCCGGGGCGTTCCCTCCATGCTGGGATCAGAGTGGAGTTCTGATTGAAGGTCAGGAAGCGTCGCGACGGTGGACGCGAGGTCCTCCGTCGCTGACAATCTACGCATGCGCTTCGATTTCATCGATCTCAAGCTGTTCCTGAACGTCGTGGAAGCCGGCAGCATCACTGCCGGCGCCGAGCGGATGCATTTGGCGGTCGCGGCCGCGAGCACGCGTATTCGCAATATGGAGATCGAGCTTGGAACGCCCTTGCTCAACCGCGAGCGCCAAGGCGTGCACCCGACCCCCGCGGGATTGACGCTCGTCCATCATGCACGGCTGATTCTCCAACAGGCCGAACGCATGCGGGGCGACCTCGGCGAGTACGCCGACGGCTTGAAGGGGCACGTGCGCCTCATGTCGAATACGAACGCGCTGACCGAGTTCCTTCCCGGCCCTTTGAGCGAATTTCTAGCGAGTCACCCGCAGGTCAATATCGACCTCGAGGAACGCTTGAGCGACGAGATCGTCGCAGCCGTGGCGGACGGCAAAGCGGACATCGGCATCGTCGCGGGAACGGAAGACGTCACCGGTCTCGAAGTCTTTCCTTTTCGCGTCGATCGCTTCGTGCTCATTACCGCCAAGAACCACAAGCTCGCATCCGTCGATAAGATGGCGTTCGCCGACGTGCTCGACGCCGATTTCGTCGGACTCGACCGCACGAGCTCGTTGCAGCGTTTCCTCTCCGAAAAGGCCGACCGAATCGGTCGACGTCTCAAACTGCGCGTGCAGCTTCGGAGCTTCGATGCCGTGTGCCGCCTCGTCGAATGTAACGTCGGCATCGGCGTCGTGCCCGAGACGAACGCGGCGCGCAACATGAAGACGATGTCGCTGCATCGCATCGAGCTGACGGACGAGTGGGCGATCCGCAACTTGTCCATCTGCGTACGCAAGCTCAGCGATCTACCCGTTTACGCGCAGGACCTCGTCCGCCACCTTGCCGAACGCTAGCGATTCGGCCGCGCGAGCGTGGCTGTCTCATCGCACGGTCCTCGCGATCGCGCTGCCCGTCATTCTCTCGAACGTATCGACGCCGCTGATCGGCGTCGTCGATACGGCGGTCGTCGGCCGCTTGCCCGACCCGGCCTACATCGGCGCCGTCGCAATCGGTTCGCTGATCTTCACCTTCGTGTTCTGGGCCTTCGGCTTTCTGCGGATGGGCACGACGGGGCTCACCGCACAGGCGTTGGGCGCAAGCGATCACGATGAGGTCGTCTCCAGCCTGGGCCGCGCGCTCCTCATTGCGGGCGCGGTCGGTGCCGTCCTGATTGCCCTGCAATGGCCGATTCGGGAGATCGCGTTCGCACTGCTGCAGGGAACGCCCGGGGTCGAATCCCTGGCACGCAGCTACTTCGACATTCGCATCTGGGCGGCGCCGGCCACGTTGGCCAACTACGCGTTGCTCGGCTGGTTCATCGGCCTCGGCCGCACGGATATCGGGCTCGTGCTCCAGCTCGTCCTGAACGTGACGAACATGGCGCTCGATGTGCTGTTCGTGCTCGGCTTCGGTTGGGACGTGCGCGGCGTTGCGTTTGGCACGGTCATCGCCGAGGTCCTCGCCGCCGCAATCGGCATCGCGATCGCGATTCGGCATGCGCGTGCCATGCATGGACATTGGCGGCGCGCGAGCCTGCTGCAGCCCGAGCGATTGAAGCGAACGATCGCCGTCAACCGCGACATCATGATCCGCTCGCTCGCGTTGATCTTCGTGTTCGTCTGGTTCGTCGCGCAAGGCGCTCGTCAAGGCGACGTCACCCTTGCCGCGAACGCCGTGCTCATGCAGTTCATTTCGGTGAGCGCCTACTTCCTCGACGGCTTGGCATTCGCCGCCGAATCGCTCGTCGGCCGCGCCGTCGGTGCTGCGAACCGCGCGGGCCTGGTGGCAGCGGCACGCATCACGACGGTGTGGGCGGTCGGGCTCGCCGCGCTGGCGGCGTCGATCATCGCGATCTTCGGTCCTGCGCTCATCGACTTGCTCACGATCGACGAGGCGACTCGCGCAGCGGCGCGCGTTTACCTACCGTGGGTGGCGGCAGCACCGCTTCTGGGCGTGTGGGCTTTCCAACTCGACGGCATCTTCATCGGCGCGACGCGCACGGTCGACATGCGCAATGCGATGCTGCTGTCGCTCGCGATCTTCTTGGCGGGATGGTGGCTGCTCACGCCGTTCGCAAATCATGGGCTGTGGGCGGCCCTACACGTGCACTACCTCGCCCGCATCGGCACGCTCGCCTACTTCTTCCCGCGACTGATCCGCTCGCTGTCGAGGGCGTAGCAGAAGAAGACAATCTCGCCACGCACGCGAAGCTAGCTCGCAAAGGTGAGCAAACGAGGAGATCTCTCGCAGAGACGCAGCGACGCGAGCGTCACTCGTCCGACTCGAGCGCCTGATAGACGAGCGTCTGGAATTTTTCCCGGACGTCCGTTTCGTTGGGCATGAGCTGGATCATGAGGACCATCGTGATGCCGGCGGCGGGATCGACGCGATAGAGCGAGCCGTACGCGCCGCCCCAGCCGAACGCGCCCGGCGCGTCCAAACCGTTCGCGCCGTAACGCTCTACCGTCTGGAAGCCATAACCGAACCCCAGACCGCCGTCGGCGGCGTGCAGCGTTCCGACTTGATTGCTTCTCATCAACGCAGCCGCCCGCGGGCCCAGGATGCGCCGACCGTCGAGCGTGCCGCCGTTGCGAATCATCTCCAGGAAGCGTGCATAGTCACGCGCCGTGGACAGCAAACCCGCGCCTCCGGAGAAGCTCTTGCGCGGTCCCTCGACATAGTGGCCCTGCCCTTTCGCGCCCTCCGGTGCACGAACGGCTTTGCCGTCCGAGCTCGCATACACTGCCGCGAGCCGCTCCCGATCGTTCCTCGGCAAGAAGAAATGCGTGTCCTTCATACCGAGCGGCTCGAGAATCTTCGTACGCAAGTAAGCATCGAGCGTCATCCCTGAAGCGCGCTCGATCACGCACCCCAAGATATCGGTGTTGTAGCCATAGACGTAGGCTTCGCCGGGCTGCGATATCGCCGGCAACGTGCCGAGTCGGGCCATCGTGTCGCAGATCGGCTCGTCCTTATCCGCCGTGTACCAGCCGTGTCCCGCCGCCGGCCCCAAGCCCTTGGCTTCGTACAATGCGGCAATGTGCGGCTCCCTGCCGTAGGAATAGCCGGATGTGTGCGTCAGCAGGTCGCGAATCGTGATCCGCCGCTTGCTCGGCACGAGCTCAGCCGCGCCGTCTTTCTCGAGCGCCACCTGCGACTGTGCGAACTCGGGAATGAATTGACTGACGGGGCTGCTGAGCGCGAGCTTTCCTTCTTCGAGAAGCTGCAGTACCGCGACGCTCGTCAATGCCTTCGTTTGCGATGCGATCCGGAAGATCGTATCGGACGTCATGCGTCGCTTTGATTCCTTATCGCTCCAGCCGAAGACACCCTCGTACTTCGTCTCACCGTGCTGAAGCACGAGCGCGACAGCGCCGGCGATACGCTCTTCGTCGACATACTGCTCGAGCAGCCGATCGAGATGCGCCAACCGCTCCTTGGATAACGTGCCACCCCATTGAGTGTCGCCAGAGAGCGCCGAGGTGACCCGCTCGCTCGAGTGCTGATCGGCATGTACAGCGACGCACGCGAACACGAGCGCGAATGCAAAAAAGCGCGAAAGCCAGCGGGATTTGTTGTGCATGCAGGTTCGTGAGTAGCCAAAACGGCCACGTACCGTAGCACAACTAAGATTGAATCTCG
>Ga0079224_100016761_pt1 | contig 10307 bp, 9 predicted proteins | sample Stecom2015_FD_80414 | JGI IMG/M metagenome (GOLD analysis project Ga0079224, IMG submission 80414) | Agricultural soil microbial communities from Utah to study Nitrogen management - Steer compost 2015 | ecosystem: Environmental > Terrestrial > Soil > Agricultural land | place: USA: Utah... | reverse complement strand
GTGCGTTCATTTGTCTGCCGTTTTTCCTATTGGCAGACGAGATTGGCCGCATCACCGGAAAGGTCTTGGATGAGAATTCCAACGGGCCTTTGGCGGGTGTAAGTGTGCAGGTGGTGGGGACAAACGAAGCCACCAGCACAGATTTTGAGGGGGATTATACACTAGGTCTCGACCCGGGGACATATACGCTTCGGTTCTCATCGATAGGATTTGAAGTGAAAGAGATTACGGAAGTGAAAGTCGAAGCCGGAAAAGCCGTTGAGATGGATATCACACTGGCACCTGCCGCAGACGAATTGGAAGAGGTAGTAGTTACGGTCTCTGCAAGGCGGAATACGGAAATTTCTCTGCTCAACATGCAACGGAATGCCGGCGTAGTGATGGATGGATTATCTTCACAAAGTATCCAGCGTACGGGGGCAAGCACGATAGCAAGCGCAGTGCGGGCTGTGCCCGGTGTGTCGGTGCAGGATGGTAAATACGTTTACGTCCGTGGCCTGGGCGATCGCTACAGTAAAACTATACTCAATGGGATGGATATTCCAGGGCTGGATCCGGATAAAAACACTGTGCAGATGGATATTTTTCCAACTAACATATTGGAAAATATCGTGGTCGTCAAATCCGGTTCAGCCGAACTTCCAGCAGACTTTACGGGTGGGGTGGTTGACATTGTCACCAAAGATATTCCTTCGCAAAAACAAATCGGTGTTTCAGCGTCGATCGGTTATAATCCCGACATGCATTTCGATGACCGTTTTGTGACTTATCAGGGAAGCAGTACGGATTTCCTTGGGGTTGATAATAGAGACCGGAAGCTACCGCTGAGCCCAACCATGGATATTCCGAATCGCCTTGGTTCAGGGCGTGAGTCAGTTGAGGGAATAACCCGATCATTCAACCCGATCATGGGCGCCGAACGCCAAAATAGCATGCCCGATTTGAGCCTCGGTTTCGACTTCAGCAATCAATACACGCTTTGGGGCAATCAGTTGGGGGTTATCGCGGCAGTGAACTACAAAAACACCACCTCGTTTTACGAAGGATTTCAGAACGGCACTTATCTCCGGCCGCTACCAACCGATCCGAGCGATCAACTCAGGGTTGACCGCTCACAATTAGGTGATTTGGGCGGGCGAAACGTATTGCTTTCCGGGATGGCTGGGTTTAATTACAAAGCCGGCTCTTCCAAATATTCACTGAACCTCCTCCATATCCAGAATGGGGAAAGCCGGGCTGCTATTTACGATCACAAAGAGCGGGTCAGCAACTACATCGACGCGCTTAAATATAACCTGGACTACGGTCAACGTAGAGTATCCAATTTGCTGCTTAGTGGAAAGCATAGCAATGATGACGCTACATTCTTGACGGAATGGAAGGTATCGCCAACCCTCGTCAGTGCTGACGATAAGGATGTAAGAAACACTACGTTTGTCCGAGAAGGATCAAGTTGGACGATTCGGTCGGACGCAGGGGTTCCCACCCGTATATGGCGGGATCTGGATGAGGTGGATGCAGTTGGCAAGGTTGATTTTACCAAAAAGTTGAAACTGTTCGCAAATGATGCTTCCCTGAAGTTCGGGGGACTATACAGCTACAAACAACGCGACTATGCTATCAACCAATATGAAATTCGATCTATAAATGTCAACCATGCAAATTTAAATGGCGACCCGAATGCGATTTTGACGCCTGAAAACATATGGACACCGGAGACCAACTCAGGCTATTACATGGTCGGTGAGTATGAGGAAGCCAACACGTTCGACGCTACGCAGCACACCGGCGCGCTGTATCTTTCTGCGGAATTCAGGCCATGGGAGAAGTTGCGCACCATTGTGGGGCTGCGTGCGGAGCAATACACGACGTTCTTTACGGGAGCGAGTGTGGTTCCGAGAGCGAGCTACGATAATGTGAAAACGATTGATAAGCTAGACCTCTTTCCTTCCCTCAATCTGGTTTACAACGTGGTCGGAAATCAGAATCTAAGAGTCTCTTACGCCCGCACTACCGCTCGCCCCTCATTTAAAGAACTGTCAGTGATCCAGATCTATGACCCACTGACCGATACGCGGTTTCTTGGGAACCTAGCTCTTGAGCCCACTTATATCGATAACATAGACTTAAGATACGAGTTGTTCGGCGATGGCGCTCAGATGTTTGCAATCGGTGGTTTTTATAAACGATTTATAGATCCCATAGAGCTGCAGGTATCTTCGGACGCAGCCCCGGATAACTTTATCCCTCGGAATGCTCCTACTGCCACTGTATATGGAGTAGAAGCAGAGGCCCGTAAGAATTTCGGCTTTATCTCAGAATCTCTGACCGATCTGAGCCTGAATGTAAACATTACATTGGCTGAATCAGTCATTGAAATGGGCGAGAGTGAGCTGGCTAACAGACAACTTTTTGCCCGCGAGGGGGAAACGATAGACGACACCCGTCAGTTGCAGGGACAATCACCCTATCTGATCAATGCAGGGCTCAACTATAATGACGTGGACAATGGCCTGGAGGCGGGACTTTTCTATAACGTGCAGGGAAAAACGCTCCAAATCATCGGTTTTGCAAGCAACGCCGATGTCTACGCTAAGCCGTTCAACAGCCTTAACTTCAATCTGACCAAGAAGCTGGGGCCGTCTAAGAAGGGCGCAATTAATATTAAAGCCGAAAATATCCTGGATGCTAAACGCCAAAGCGTTTATGAGTCTTACGGCGCTGCTGATCAATTCTATCAGCTCCGTATACCCGGCCGCACCTTCAGTGTGGGATATAGTTACACGTTCTAAGCAAAATCATTCTATATATCAATACAACCGGAGCACTGACATGCTCCGGTTTTTTTGCGTAAATATATATTGCCGGCAGGTTTTTCCGGTTGGTTGCTGATCGCTGTAGATGGGACCCTTTCGGTGATTGTAAAACCGAAGCCTTCAGTCCTCCGCGACCTTGTAAGTCGGGTCTTCCAGTATATTGACTTCAATCAACTCGCCTGCGTTGCTGAGAAGCCGGCGGCAGTCCTCGCTTAGGTGTTTCAGGTGCAGCTGCTTGCCTGCCTTACGGTAACGTTCAGTCAGCTTATTCAGCGCCTCGATGCCGGACATATCCGCCACGCGGCTTTCCTTGAAATCGATGATCACCTCATCGGGATCATTTGCGATGTCGAATTTGTCGTTGAAAGCGGATATTGAGCCGAAGAATAGTGGGCCGTATATTTCATAGTGCTTTACGCCGTTCGAGTCTATGTATTTTCTTGCGCGGATCCGCTTGGCACTCTCCCAGGCGAACACCAAGGCGGAGATCACCACGCCGATCAGCACAGCCAAAGCCAGGTTATGCAGCAGGACGGTTACCGCGGCCACCAGAATGCCGACAAAGATGTCATGCCGGGGCATTTTGCCGATCATGCGGAAGCTGACCCACTCAAAGGTTCCTACGGACACCATGATCATCACACCGGTAAGCGCGGCCATTGGCACTTTCTCAATGAGTGGTGCACCGAACATGATAAACACCAGCAGCATCACTGCGGCCACAATGCCTGAAAGCCTGGCGCGGGCACCTGCCGAGATATTGATCAGGCTCTGACCGATCATGGCGCAGCCGCCCATTCCATAAAAAAGGCCGCTCAGGATGTTGGCGCCGCCCTGTGCCACGCATTCTTTGTTGCCGCGGCCGCGGGTGCCGGTGATTTCGTCTATAAGGTTCAGTGTGAGTAGGCTTTCGATCAGTCCTACGCCGGCGACGATGGCGGCATAAGGCAGGATGATGGTTAATGTATCGAGGGTTAAGGGAACGCCGGGGATATGGAACGGCGGAAACCCGCCCTGAATGGACGCGATGTCTCCGACCGTTCTGGTTTCCAGGCCCGCAAAGGCGACCAGGGCAAAGACAACGAGGATGGCCGTCAGGGATGCGGGTACGGCCTTAGTGAACCGGGGCAGGAACACCATAATCGCGATAGTCAAAGCCACTAGGCCCAGCATGGTAAAAAGCGGTTCTCCGCTCATCCACACCAGCTCGCCGTCTACATTGTGTTTAAAGTTGTCAAGTTGGGCCATGAATATGACGATGGCCAAGCCATTCACAAAACCGAACATTACCGGGTGCGGAACCAGCCGGATAAGTTTGCCCAGACGCAAGAGTCCCACTACAACCTGCAGTATACCGGCCAGGATTACAGTTGCAAAAACGTATTCGATCCCGTGGGTCTTGACCAAGGCGACCAGAACTACGGCTACGGCTCCTGTGGCACCTGAAATCATGCCGGGACGGCCCCCGAGGATGGCGGTGACCAAGCCCATCATAAAGGCGGCATAAAGGCCCACCAGCGGCGGCAGACCGGCAATCATGGAAAACGCAACGGCTTCAGGAATAAGGGCCAGTGCAACGGTGAGGCCTGCCAGGATCTCAATTTTATAATCCACCTTCTGCTTAAAGTCGAATAGACGTAAGTACGGATGCATAATAATTAATATTGTAGTAATGATGAATGATGATGTAACGTGTTGGACGGATCCAAAAAGTATGGTGTAAGCGAGAGCCTGTCCCTTAAGAGACAGAAACTGCCGGTAGCGCCTATAAGGGATTAAGGCGGTGTAACGGGACTATTTTGAGTAGTGAGTCTCATTTGCCGGCAAAGTTAGAAAAATCCTTTGAAAGACTGGCTTTCTTATTCAATTCCCAGCAGCGCATAAATGCGCCGGGCGATTTCGGTATTGTCCATGAACCCTTGGAAGTGCTCCGCGCCCGGGCCGTAGGCCGCCAAGGGAACGGGAATGCCGGTGTGGTCGGTGGTGGCGAAATCGCCCAGGACATGGCCGGTCCTGGGGTTGCCGTCCAATACGACCAGTCCGCCGGTTTCGTGGTCAGAAGTGACCATGACCAGGGTTTCCCCGTCCTTATCGGCGTATTCAAGGGCCTGGCCGACCAGTCTGTCGAAACTGAGGTATTCGGTTATGGTGAAGGGCATGGAATTGCCATGGCCACCACCGTCTATCTTGGCTCCTTCCACCATCAGGAAGAAACCGTTACCGTTGCTCTGCCGCTGCAGGAATTCAACAGCGGGCGTGAATGCATGTTCGATCATGCGGTAGGAGGTGCTGATGCTGTCCTGTTCCTGGCTCAGCTTATCCCATTCCCGGCTTACCCGGTCCTCTGCGAAGGCCAGCAGGCGTTTACTATTGCTCACCGCGATACCATCAAGGCCCTGCTGCACCTGGAATCCCTTGTGACGCAGCCCGCGGATCAGCGTGCTGTCCCCGTTGGCAAAAACGGGGTGAAAGCCACCTATGATCAGGGAGAGCTTGGATTCCAGCAGATCATGGGCGATACTGTCAACTTGGTCACGTTCGCTGACGTGGGTGTAGAATGCAGAAGGGGTGGCACCGGTTACACGGTCATTGGAAACAATGCCGCTGGCTATGCCTTTCGCCGCCAGGCGGTCCGGAATGTTCGTTACCGGGTTGCCCAGCGTGTCCACGCCGATATAACGGTTGCGCGTCTTGACGCCGGTGGCCAGGGCGCTTCCCCCGGCGGCTGAATCCGTGTGGTAGTTGTCTGCCGAACCCGTGTAGAGATACCCTGTATACGGCATGTTGAGCACATTGAGCATACCGCGGTTGGCAGTGGCGGCCGCCCACAGCTGGGATAATCCGGCCCCATCGCTGATCAGCAGGATAACGTTGCGCGGCCTTGTGCCGGGCTTGGACTGGTTCCCCGGCTGATACGGCGTGTGGGGCGTCTGCTCGCCGTAACTGTGCCGGTCATAATGGCGCATGAAATCCGATACGGCGGCCGGGTCATCGGTATTGATGTAATCGATGCCCAGTTTCACCCACTCGTACCAGGTGGTCCGGGTATCCGGGCTGGCCCAGAAACGGATTTTCTTGCCGAGACGGTGCACAGAGTCCACAATGGCCTTTACTTTTTGCAGGTCGGGCCCGGTGAGCCTCCCCAGCCCGTTCCATTTGGAGACAGCGGGAAAAGGTGCGCTGAACAGCCCGATGCGCGCCAGCTGCCCAGGGGTATAGGTTGTACCTAGGTTACCATCGAAAAAGAAAATATCATCGAAGCTGTCGAAATCGTCTGCTTTGGGTCTATTGCCGCTGATGACCAGTTTCACCGCCTTTGGATTGTTCCGGCTGTCAAAAAGGTCACGGTAGGGCCGGAGTTTTTCGGTCAGCACCTCCAGTACCGGGGTTCCGTCGGTCTTGGGGTCTATGAGAAGCTGGAGCTGCCCACTGTCCGGGTAGAGGTAGCCATCTTCGGAGCCCCTGAAAGCCTGAAGGATGGGCTGCAAATATAGCCGGTCAAACGTACGTTCGGGGGTGATCTCATTGGCCTCATGCGCCACATACAGTTCACCGTCGCGGAGGAACAGGTCCACCTCTATGGAACCGACGCCCACGCTGTAGGCGAGGCTGAAGGGATTGTTCCGGGTGTAATCGTTATGGGAGTGGACATTGGCCACGTAGGCAACGGGCCGGATCTGCGATGCAGCCGGCGTGGTGGCAACCAACGCCACAGCCAGTCCGAGCATATGGATAGCGCGATTTTTCTTCATGAGTCAGGGCAAAGGTAGCACAAGTACGTTAATTTAGTATTGGCGCCAGGTTGCGCCAGGATTAAAATATAAAAATGAATTTGGTGGAATGATTTATTTATCGTAATATTGCGATTAAATAACGAATGAAGTCATGGGTGTAACGCGGACTGAGATATTTACCGATGAACAGAACCGGCTTGCCGTATTGCTGAAGGCGTTGGCGCATCCGGCGCGTATTGCGATCCTGCAACACATCATGGCTGCTAAGACCTGCATCTGTGGGGATCTGGTGGAGGAATTGGGCCTGGCGCAGGCAACTATTTCGCAGCACCTGAAGGAGCTGAAAAATGCTGGACTTATACAAGGGACCATTGAAGGCGTAAGCGTCTGCTATTGCATTCACCCCGGTAACTGGCAGCAACTGAAAGAGCAAGTGAGTGTTCTGCTGAATGCCTATCAGGACACGGATAGTTGCTGCTGATTTTTTTTGGATGTATTAATCGTAAAATTGCAATATTATGGATAGTTCGAATTTAATGACTTGGAGCGCCTTTAAAAACAAGCTGGTTGCCCATCCTGATGCGGTGCTGCAATTCCAATATGCTGAGGGCAAATGGGTGGATGCGGCTTATCACATAACGGAAATCAAGCAGGCTCCGATCACTTCCGTTGACTGCGGAGGGGTGATGAACGCTTGGACGGAGATCATTGTCCAGTTGTGGGAGCCTGAAGGCAAAGACGCATCGCGCGCCATGGCGGTGAGTAAGGCGCTCTCCATCATCGAGGTGGTAGAACGCGTGTTACCGCTTAACCCAGCCGGCATCGTAAAGATCGAATTCGGGAATTCTCAGTTTGACACGCGGCAGATGTATCCCGGAGAAGTGATCGAAGAAGGGGAGAACCTGGTAGTGAACCTGGTGCCGGACGTCACACAATGCAAAGCCATAGGCAGGGGAGGTGACTGTGGTCCGACTACCCAGTCAAGAAGTGAAGCCACGCTGGAGCTCCTGGCAACGGCAAATGTTTGTACACCAGGGTCTGGCTGCTGCTAAGGAGTTAAGGAAAGTGATGATGGGAACGGAACTACGCCTTATGACTTCTTCAGACTGGCCGGCCGTGCGGGAGATTTATGTTCAGGGCATTTTGACCGGACAGGCGACCTTTCAGACAAACGCGCCGGGTTGGGAAGAGTGGGATAAGTCGCATCTCCCGCATTCGCGGTTACTGGCTGTCATTGATGACGGTGTTGCGGGTTGGGCCGCACTCACGCCGGTGTCCGGCCGGTGCGTCTACGCAGGCGTCGCAGAGGTAAGCCTCTATGTCCATGAACGGCATCGCGGCAAAGGCGTTGGGGCGTTTCTGATGCATCACCTGGTCGGCAGCAGTGAGCAGCATGGGATTTGGACCCTTCAGTCAGGCATCTTCCCTGAGAATGGACCGAGCATCCGCCTTCATGAAAAGTTCGGATTCCGGCAGCTCGGTGTCCGCGAGAAAATAGGCAAACACCATGGTGTATGGCGTGACACCGTAATGATGGAACGACGCAGCAAGGTGGTTGGAATTGATTAACAGATTTAAACCGATAAAAAAATGAGCAACATCCTAGTCCTCTGCACCGGCAACAGTTGCCGGAGCCAGATTGCTGAAGGTTATCTCCGCCACTTCGCGGGGACCACGGCGAACGTTTACAGCGCAGGCATCGAAACCCATGGGGTGAACCCAAAAGCCATTCAGGTCATGAAAGAAGATGGGATAGACATCTCGTCACACACCTCCAATCATGTGGACGAATATCTGGACATCCCGTTTGACTATGTCATTACGGTATGCGACAATGCGAAAGAAAGCTGCCCGGTTTTCCCTTCCCGGGCACAGAAATTCCATCACAACTTCCCCGATCCGGCAAAGGCACAGGGCAGTCCCGAGGAGGTCATGGACCAGTTCCGCGCGGTGCGCGACCAGATAAAAGCCTATGCCGCCACATTTGTCAACGAACACCTCACCGATCGGTAAGAAAATGGCTGTAGATCACTGTGCACCCGTTGCGGGCCGGAAGAAACTGGGCTTTCTGGACCGGTACCTGACCTTGTGGATTTTCCTGGCCATGGCCATCGGTGTGGGCCTTGGATACTTCGTCCCTTCAAGCGCTGCGTTCATTGATTCATATTCCAGTGGGACGACCAACATCCCGTTGGCCGTGGGGCTGATCCTCATGATGTATCCGCCGCTGGCAAAGGTCCGTTACGAAAACATGGGCGAAGTATTCAGGGATGTGAAGGTATTGACCGTGTCGCTGATATTGAACTGGGTAATTGGGCCATTGCTCATGTTTGCGCTCGCCATCACCTTTCTTAGAGACTACCCGGAATACATGGTCGGTCTGATCCTGATCGGCCTTGCCCGCTGCATCGCCATGGTAGTGGTCTGGAACGAGCTCGCTGAAGGGAACCGTGAATACGCCGCCGGACTGATTGCACTTAACAGCATCTTCCAGGTCCTGTTTTACAGTGTGTTTGCATACCTATTCATCACCGTGTTGCCTCCATTATTCGGTATCCAGGCCACGGAGATCGATATCACCATCGGACAGATCGCTCAGAGTGTCGGCATCTATCTGGGCATACCGTTCGCCCTGGGACTGATCAGCCGCTATGGCCTGATCGCCCTGAAAGGTGAGCGATGGTTCCAGGAGACATACGTTCCCTTTATCTCACCAGTTACCCTCATCGCGCTGCTGTTCACCATCGTGGTGATGTTCAGCCTCAAGGGCGAACTCATTGTGCAGATTCCCATGGACGTGATCCGGATTGCCATTCCGCTGGTCATCTATTTCGCCGTGATGTTCGTTTTCAGCTTTCTGATCGGCAAGCGTTTCGGGGCTGACTATTCCCGGAACACCGCCATTGCCTTTACCGCCACGGGAAATAATTTTGAGTTGGCCATAGCCGTGGCCATAGGCGTATTCGGCATCAACAGCGGCCAGGCCTTCGCGGGTGTGATCGGTCCGCTGGTGGAAGTTCCGGCGCTGATTGCACTGGTGAATCTGGCGTTCTGGTTCCGGGACAGGTAGAACTTTGTCCGATTTTTACAATTCAGGCGTTTGGTTTCGTCGTAGGTTTGTGTAAACAATAACACCCAGCAATATGAAACCGACAAGATTAAATTATATACAAATGAAACTGAACGCAGGAATCATCACCGAAAAACTGGAAGAGACCAAAGTATTCTATACCAATGTCTTGGGCTTTGGCGTATCCTTTGAAAATGAATTTTATCTGTTGATGCATACGCCGGATGGGTCGGCTGAGATCAGCTTTCTTCTGCCCAACCATCCCAGTCAAAAAACCATTTTTCAGTCACCGTTTAACGGCGAGGGCGTCTATCTCACAATAGAAGTGGAAAATGTGGATGAAGTATACCAACAAATCAGGAATAAGGGAATCTCAATTGAGGTTGAGATACGCGATGAGCCCTGGGGTGACCGGCATTTCGCCATTGTTGATCCAAATGGGATCGGCATTGATATTGTGACGTTTTCGGCACCGGAAGGGTAGGGGGTTGTGCTTCGGAGGCAAGCTTTCGGTCTGGGAGCTTCCTTGCGCTTGATTGCAAAGCCTTTTTTATGCGCGGATCCAAGGCGCTCTGCTTCGGGATCCGCTTGTCTGTGCCTGTACGACAGCGTCTGCTATGGCTTTGCTGCTCAGCGCTTCGTCCGGCTCCCAACGACCTCATGCTTGCCTCCTTCGCTCCAACGAGG
>Ga0079224_100016760_pt1 | contig 10307 bp, 19 predicted proteins | sample Stecom2015_FD_80414 | JGI IMG/M metagenome (GOLD analysis project Ga0079224, IMG submission 80414) | Agricultural soil microbial communities from Utah to study Nitrogen management - Steer compost 2015 | ecosystem: Environmental > Terrestrial > Soil > Agricultural land | place: USA: Utah... | reverse complement strand
GGAATCCGCCTCTGGCCCTGGTCGACGTAGATGATCGCCACGATCATCAAGAGGAAGAGCACCACCATCACCGCGAAGCGGATCGGGTTGCCCATCTGGACGGTGTTCGCCCACATCTGGCCGAAGATGAACGGGAACTGGCTGATGATGCTCACGAAGATCAGGAGCGACATCCCGTTGCCGACGCCCTTCTGGGTGATGAGCTCACCCAGCCACATGACGAACGCCGTGCCCGCGGTCATCGTGATCACGATCACCGACACCCGGCCGAATGTGTAGTCGCCGACCAGGTTGATGCCCCCGGTGAACGTGCCGTTGTAGAAGAGGAAGGTGAAGGCGGTCGACTGGATCAGAGCCAGGATGACCGTCAGGTATCTGGTCCATTGGGTGATGACCTTGCGGCCGGCTTCACCCTCGTCCTGCAGCGCCTGGAGCCGGGGGATGACCACCGTGAGCAGCTGCATGATGATCGACGAAGTGATGTAGGGCATGATCCCCAGCGCGAAGACTGAGAACTGCTCGAGTGCCCCGCCGGAGAAGAGGTTGAGCAGGCCGTAGATACCGCCCGCTTGCTGCTGCGCCTGGAACAGCTGCACGGCTTCGAAGTCGATGCCAGGAACCGGCAGGGTCGCACCGAACCGGTAGACAGCGAACATCGCCAGCGTGAAGAGGATCTTCCGCCGGAGGTCCGGCACCTTGAACATGTTGCGGTATATCGAAAGCATCGTGGCCTACTAGCGGGTGGAGACTCGGAGAGTCGGAAGTCGGAAGTCGGAAGTCGGCAGTACCCGGAGATGGTAGCGACCGACTTCCGACACGGATCTCAGCCTTCTATGAGCTCGGCGGCTCCGCCGGCGGACTCGATCTTCTCTTTCGCCTTCGCCGAGAAGGCGTGCGCCTTGACGGTCAGGGCACGGTCGATCTCACCCTCGGCCAACACCTTCACCCGGCCGCGATGGCGGATGAGACCGCGCTCACGCAAGAGCTCGGGGGTCACCTCGGTGCCGGCGTCGAACTGGTTGAGGGTCTCCAGGTTGACGATGGCGAAGTATTCCTTGTTGGGGTTCTTGAATCCCGGCAGCTTCGGCAGCCGCATGGACAGCGGGGTCTGGCCGCCCTCGAAACCGGGGCGGAGGCTGCCACGGGCCTTGAGCCCCTTGGTGCCGCGACCGGCGGTCTTGCCGCGGCGTCCGCTCTCACCGCGACCGACCCGGATCTTGGGCTTCTTCGAGCCCGGCGCCGGTTGCAGGTGATGGAGCTTCAGTTTTTCTCTTTCGTCGGACATGCCGTCCTCCATCGTCGGAAGTCGGAAGTCGGAGTTCCGCTCCGACGTCGACTACTTCTCTTCCACTTCGACTAGATGCCGGACCCTGTGGAGCATGCCGCGCACGGTGGCGGTGTCGGGGTGCTCCACGGTCTGTCGAATCCTGCGCAGACCGAGGGTCTCGACAGTGGCCCGCGTCTTCGGCTTCTCGCCGATGAGCGAACGCTTGAGGGTGACCTTCAGCGTCTTGTCCGCCATGCTCAGCCCTCCCCTCCGGCGGCGCGGAGCGACTCGGTCGACCGGTACGCCGCCAGCAGGCCCGGCGGGATCACCTCTTCGGGCTGCTTGCCACGCAAACGAGCCACCTCGTCGGGGCGCCGTTGCTTCTTCAGGGCGTCGACGGTCGCCTGGGCGACATTGAGATGGGTCGGTGAACCGAGTGACTTGGCCAGGGCGTCGCGGATGCCCGCCGCCTCCAGGATCTGGCGGACGGCACCTCCGGCGATGACACCGGTACCGGGGGCGGCAGGGCGAATCAGGACGCGGGAAGCGCCGTGCTCGCCGACCACCTCGTGGATGATCGTGCTGCCCGCCATCGGGACGTCGAACATCGCCCGGCGAGCGATCTCCATCCCCTTCTGGATCGCGGCCGGCACTTCCTTCGCCTTGCCGTAGCCGATCCCGACGCGGCCGTTCCCGTCACCCACCACGCAGAGCGCGGTGAACGAAAACCGGCGGCCGCCCTTGACGACCTTGGCTACTCGGTTGATCTGGACGACTCTCTCGTCGTACTGGTTCTGTTCAGCCATCTAGAACTCCAATCCGGCCTCTCGGGCAGCGTCGGCCAGCGCCTTGATACGGCCGTGGAACTTGTATCCGGCCCGATCGAAGACCGCCTGGGACACGCCGGCTTCCTTCGCCCGCTCGCCGAGCAGCTGGCCCACCTTGGCGGCCGTGTCGACGGTGAGGCTCTGCCCGCGGAGGTTCTCCTCCGCCGAGGAGGCGGCGACGAGAGTGTGGCCCTTGTCGTCGTCGATGAGCTGGGCGTAGATGTATCGGTTGCTCCGAAAGACTGCCAGGCGCGGCCGTTCGGCCGTTCCGTGGATCTTGCGTCGCACGCGCTGATGACGACGAGCCCGAGCGGCAGCGCGGGTGGTCTTCATCACTTACCTGCCTTTCCGGCCTTGCGGCGGACATACTCACCGACGTAGCGGATGCCCTTGCCCTTGTAGGGCTCCGGCGGGCGTACCTTGCGGACATCGGCGGCTACCTGGCCGACCAATTCCTTGTCGATGCCGATCACCGAGATCTTCGTCGGCTCCGGCACCTCGAAGTCGATGCCCTGGGGCGCAGAGACCGTCACCGGGTGGCTGAATCCGACCTGCAGTTCGAGGTCCTTTCCCTTCAGCTGGGCCCGATAGCCCACACCCTGGATCTCGAGGTCCTTGCGGTATCCCTCCGACACACCCGTCACCATGTTGGCGAGGAGGGCGCGCGACAGCCCGTGCAGGGCCTTCGACTCGTGGGAGTCGTCGACACGCGTGACCGTCGCCACCCCGTTCTCGATCGAGATCGTGACGCGTTCGGGGAAGCGTCGGCTCAGCTCTCCTTTGGGGCCCTTCACCGTGACCTCCGGTCCGTCGACTCTGATCTCGACGCCGGAGGGCACGTCGATCGGGGCGTTTCCGATTCGACTCATATCACCAGACCTCGCAGATGATCTCGCCCCCGAGGCGGCGGCGGCGCGCCTCCCGATCGGGAAGCAGTCCCTGGGAGGTGGACACGACTACGACACCCAGTCCCCCCTGCACCCGGGGCAGCTCGGAGGCACCCTTGTACACCCGGTGGCCGGGCTTCGAGACGCGACGCAGACCCTGGATCACCGGACGACGCCGGTCCACGTACCGAAGGCGCAGGGTGAGCGTCTTGCCAGGACCGGAAGGCTCCACATCGTAGCGGTCGATGTAGCCTTCCTCGGTCAGGATCCGGGCCACCTCTTCCTTGAGCTTGGAAGACGGCATGCTGACGGACTCGTGGCCGACGGCCACGGCGTTGCGGATCCGGGTGAGCATGTCGGCGATGGGGTCGGTCATCATGATTACCACGACGCCTTTCTCACTCCGGGAAGCTCTCCGCGGGAGGCCAGCTCCCGCACGCAAATCCGGCACATGCCGAAATCGCGCAGGTAGGCGCGAGCGCGGCCGCACCGCCGGCAGCGGTTGTACTGGCGGACCTTGAACTTTGGCTTCCTGTTTGCTTTGGCGATCAATGATTTCTTGGCCATTGGGTCAAACCCCTGCGGTTCTGCGGAACGGGAATCCGAAGGCTTCGAGCAACGCCCGAGCCTCTTCGTCGGTGTTGGCGGTGGTACAGATCGTGATGTCCATGCCGCGGGTAGCGCTGACGTCGTCGAAGTTGATCTCCGGAAAGATCAGCTGCTCGGTCACCCCGAACGTGTAGTTGCCTCGACCGTCGAACGACTTGGGGTTGAGACCCCGGAAGTCGCGGATTCGGGGGATGGCGATCGCCAGCAGCCGATCGAAGAATTCCCACATCCGGTCGCCACGCAGCGTCGCCGAGACCCCGATGGGGGTGCCTTCCCGGAGCTTGAAGCCGGCGATCGACTTCCGCGCCCGGTTGACCCGAGGCTTCTGACCGGTGATGAGCGCCAGCTCGTTCGTGGCCTGCTCGATGATCTTGCGGTCCTGGTTGGCGGCGCCGAGGCCCATGTTCACCACGATCTTCTCCAGACGCGGGGTCTGCATCGGGTTCTCGAGCCCCAGCTCCTCCTTCAACCGGGGAGCGATCTCTTCGTTGTACTTGACTTTGAGGCGGGGAGCACTCATAGCTCGTCTCCACACTTGCGGCAGATGCGGGTCTTGGTGCCGTCGTCTTCGATCCGCACGCCGATGCGGGTGGGGCCACAGTCGTCGCACACGATCATCACGTTGGACACATCGATCGGCATGTCGCGTTCGATGATCCCGCCCTGCATGGTCTGGCCACGGGGCTTCTCGTGCCGCTTGACCGTGTTCACACCCTCGACGAGCACCTTGCCCTGACGGGGGAACACCCGGGTCACCCGCGACTCCTTGCCGCGGTCCTTGCCGGCGATGACCATCACCTTGTCGCCCTCGCGGATGCGGATCTTGCGGGGCACGGTTTGCGTCTTGCGAGCCATCACAACACCTCCGGAGCGAGCGAGACGATGCGCATGAAGCGGCGGTCGCGCAGCTCGCGAGCCACCGGACCGAAGATGCGGGTGCCACGGGGCTGCTGGTTCTGGTCGATGATCACGCAGGCGTTCTCGTCGAAGCGGATGTAGGTCCCGTCGGGACGGCGACGCTCCTTCTTGGTCCGGACGATCACGGCCTTCACCACATCGCCCTTCTTGACGGAGCCACCGGGCGTGGCCTCCTTGACGGCCCCGACGATGATGTCGCCGACACTGGCATAGCGGCGGCCGGAACCACCGAGCACGCGGATGCACAGCAGCTCGCGTGCGCCGGTGTTGTCGGCGACCTTGACACGTGATTCCTGCTGGATCATCGGGCCCGCTCCACGATCTCGACGACCCGCCATCTCTTCTGCTTGCTGAGAGGGCGCGTCTCCATGATCCGGACGGTGTCACCCACCCGGGCTTCGTTGTTCTCGTCGTGGGCGTGGAAGACGGCGGAGCGCCGCACGATCTTGTCGTAGCGGGGGTGCTTGAACGAGGTCGGCACCTCCACCTTGACGGTCTTGTCGCGAGCGTCAGACACGACCACGCCCTGTCTGACTTTGCGTCGACCTCGTTCGGTCATCGCTTGTTCTCCTCTGCCTGCTCCCGCTCCCGCATGACGGTGCGGATTCGGGCGATGTCCTTTCTCACCTGCTTGATACGCGCGGTGTTGTCCAACTGGTTGGTGGCGAGCTGGAATCGGAGGTTGAACAGCTCCTCCTTGGCCTCGGCCAAGTCTTCGGCCAGCTCGTCGATGGTCTTGTCGCGGAGGTCGGCGGTCTTCATGCGTCCTCCCTAGTAACGAAACGAGTCTTGACCGGGAGCTTGTGGCTCGCCCGGCGCATCGCCTCACGGGCGAGCGTCTCGTCGACACCTGCGAGCTCGAACATCACTCGGCCCGGCTTGACGACGGCCACCCAGTACTCGGGGCTGCCCTTGCCCGAGCCCATCCGGGTCTCGGCAGGCTTCTGGGTCACCGGCTTGTCCGGGAACACGTTGATCCACACCTTCCCCCCACGGCGGATGGCACGGGTGATGGCGATACGGGCCGACTCGATCTGGCGGGCGGTGATCCACCCGGACTCGAGCGCCTGCAGTCCGTACTCGCCGAAGTTCACCCGCGTACCGCCCTTGGCCTTGCCGCTGCGGCGGCCGCGGTGGCCCTTGCGGTACTTGGTTCGCTTGGGCATCAACATTTCGTGCCTCGCTGAGCTCGGCGGTGATAGGTGTCAAGTGGTAGATGGTGAGTCATCGTTCCCCGCCCTCGTCGGACTTCTTGTCGTCCCAGCGACGGAAGCCGGCGGCCTTGGCCGCTTCCTCGTCCCGGAACCAGACGTCGGCGTTGGTGCGGCCGAAGTAGGGCGAGTCCTCGGTGTGGTAGAGCATCGACTTGGCGTTGCCCTTCACCGTCCAGCCCTCGGGACCGGAACCATCCTCGGCGGGCGCGGCCGACCCGGGCCCGTAGGGACCCTCTTCGGCCGACCCCTCGGGAGCAGACTCCTCGGCAGGACCCTCGGCCTCATCGGCCGGAGCCTCCGTCTCGGCGGGAGCCTCCTGCGGCGTCTCGGTCTCGGGCTCGGCGGTGGTCGTCTCGGGGGCGGCGGTCTCCTCGCTCTTCACCTCTTCGGTGGTCTCGGACACGTCCGCACCGGGGATCACCGGACCGACCACCTCGATCTCCTCGACGGCGGTCTCGTACTCGACCTTGGCTTCGGCGGCCGTGGGGCGACGCCCGCCACCGGCCTCGATGATGCGGCGCTCACGCTTGCCGCCTCCGGCTTCGACCAGACGCTTGCCGCCTCCGGCTTCGATCAGCCGAGTGCGACGCTCTCCGCCCTCGGCGGCGGTCTCGGCGCGGGACTTGACGCTCTGGCGGCGGCGGCGAGCCGGCCCACCGGTAGCGAGATCTGCTTCGGCGGCGATGCGGTCCGAGGTGACGGCGGTTTCGATCACCTCGCCCTTGTAGACCCAGACCTTGATGCCGATCGCTCCCACGGTCGTGTGGGCGGTGGCCGTACCGAAGTCGATGTCGGCGCGCAGGGTGTGGAGCGGAACCCGTCCTTCCCGGTACCACTCGCGCCGGCCCATCTCGGCACCGCCGAGCCGGCCCTTGGCCTCGACGCGGACGCCTTCGGCCCCGGCCTTCATCGCCGCGGCGACGGCACGCTTCATCGCCCGACGGAAGGCGATGCGGTTCTCCAACTGATCGGCGATGCCGCGGGCGAGCAGCGTGGCGTCGAGGTCGGGGTCCTTCACCTCGTTGATGTTGAGTTTCACGGGACGACCCGTCAGAGCCTCGAGCCCCGAGCGCAGCCGCTCGGCTTCGGTCCCGCGCCGGCCGATGACCACCCCGGGCCGGGCGGTGTGGATGTCGACGATCAGACGGTCACGGGTGCGCTCGATGTCGATGCGCGACACCGCACCTCGGACCAGCTCACCCTCCAGGTAGTCCCGGATCTGCCAGTCCTCGTTGACCATGTCGACGTAGTTCTGGTCGGAGAACCACTTGGACTTCCAGTCGGTGACGACACCGAGGCGGAAGGCGTAGGGATGTGTCTTCTGGCCCATGTCAGCTCACCTCTTTGGCGGGTCGTCGGGCGTCTACTTCGGAACGCTCGGCGACGACCACGGTGATGTGGCTGGTGCGCTTGCGGATCCGTGTGGCCCGGCCCCGAGCACGGGGGCGCCAGCGACGGAGGGTGGGCCCCTCGTCGGCGTAGGCCTCCGCCACGATCAGCTCGTCGGCGTCGAGAGCGTGGTTGTGTTCGGCATTGGCGACTGCCGAGCGCAGCACCTTGCGCACCGGCTCTGCGGCCGCCCGAGCGGTGAAACTCAGGATCTGGTCCGCCTCCTGCACCGGAAGGCCGCGGACCAAGTCGAGGACCTGACGCACCTTGTAGGGCGATTGGCGGATGAAGCGGGCGTGGGCTCGAACTCTCATCCGCGCCTCGCTGCCTGTTCCTTGCGGCCGGCGTGGCCGCGGAACGTACGGGTCGGGGCGAACTCGCCGAGCTTGTGGCCGACCATCGACTCGGTGATGTAGATCGGGACGTGCTTGCGGCCGTCGTGCACCGCGATCGTGTGCCCGATCATCTCGGGGATGATCGTCGAGCGGCGACTCCAGGTCCGGATCACTCGCTTCTCGTTCTTCTCGTTGAGAGCCTCGATCTTCTCCGCCAGATGCTCGTCGACGAAAGGGCCCTTCTTCAGACTGCGCGCCATCTCAGATCACCTCCGACCCTTCTTCGTCCGGCGACGCACGATGTACCTGTCCGACGGGTGGTTCTTCTTGCGGGTGCGCGACTCGGGCTTGCCCCACGGGCTGACCGGGTCACGGCCACCTGAGGTCTTGCCCTCACCACCGCCGAGCGGATGGTCGACGGGGTTCATGGCCACGCCCCGGGTCTGAGGGCGCACGCCCTTCCAGCGGTTGCGGCCGGCCTTGCCGAGCTTGATGAGCTCGGCCTCGGTGTTGCCGACCTGGCCGACGGTGGCACGGCAGTCGAGGGGCACCATCCGCATCTCGCCCGAGGGGAGACGCAGGAGGGCCATCTCGTTCTCCTTCGACATCAACTGCACCGAGGACCCGGCGGCGCGTGCCAGCTTGGCTCCCCCACCCGGGCGCACCTCGATGGCGTGCACGACCGTACCGCCGGGGATGTTGCGGAGCGGCAGTGCGTTCCCCGGCCGGATCTCGGCGCGCGGACCGGACTCGAGCACATCCCCCGGCTTCACCCCGACCGGGGCGAGGATGTAGCGCTTCTCCCCGTCGGCGTAGTGCAGGAGGGCGATACGAGCGTTGCGGTTGGGGTCGTATTCGATGCTGGCGACCTTGGCGGGGATGCCGTCCTTGTCGCGGCGGAAATCGACGATGCGATACCGCTGCTTGTGGCCGCCACCGCGGTGCCGCGACGTGATGCGGCCGTTGGTGTTGCGCCCGCCCGTGGACTTCTTTTTGGCTATGAGGGACTTCTCGGGCTCGGTCTTCGTGATCTCGGAGAAATCCGAGACCGTCTGGAACCGGCGACCGGGCGAAGTCGGCTTGCGCTTCTTGACCATCTCAGACTCCAAACAGGTCGATCGAGTCGTCCGGGGCGAGCTTGACCAGGGCCCGCTTGGTGTTCTTGCGGCGGCCCAGCACGTAGCCGGTCCGCTTCACCTTGCCCTTGCGGTTCATGGTGTTCACCGACAGGACGCGCACACCGAAGATCTCCTGGACGGCGTCCTTGATCTCGCTCTTGTTGGCCTGCGGTGCCACCTCGAAGGTGTAGGTGTTGTTCTTCTCGATTAGGTCGTAGGACTTCTCCGACACGACCGGGGTGAGGATGACGTCGCGTGGATCCTTCATCACCCTTCACCTCCCTCGGCAGCCTCGGCGGCCGCTTCTTCCTTGACGAAGTCGTCCTTGCTGACGGCGTAGCCACCGTTCGTGCCGACCATCCCGACGGTGTGGTTCGTGAACACGACCCAGTCGGCGGCGAGCACGTCGTAAGCGGTGAGATGCCCCGGCTCCACGATCGCCACGTCGCTCAGATTGCGGAACGACTTGGCGGCGACGGCGTCGGAACGATCGAGGACCACGACAGTCTTGGCGTCAGCACCCATGGTCCGCAGGAGTGCCACGGCCTGCTTCGTCTTCGGCTCCGCCCAATCGAGAGAGTCGACGACCAGGATGGCGTTCTCCGAAGCGCGAGCGGAGAGGGCGCTGCGCAGCGCCAGACGCTTCATCTTCTTCGGGGTCCTCTGGGCGTAGCTGCGGGGCTTGGGGCCGTGGGCGATGCCGCCGCCGACCCATATCGGGGAGCGGATCGAGCCGTGGCGGGCCCGGCCCAGTCCCTTCTGCCTCCACGGCTTGGCTCCGCCGCCGCGGACCTCGCCGCGGGTCTTGGTCGAGGCAGTGCCCGCCCGCTTGGCGGCGAGTTGGGCGGTCACGACCTGATGGAGCACGGCCATGTTCGGCTCGATGCCGAAGACCTCGGGGTCGAGGTTGACAGTTCCCTTCGACGTGCCGTCGGCCCCGAACAGAGGTGCTGTGATCTCAGCCACGGACCTTCACCGCCTCTCGCACGACTACATAGGAGCCCTTCGCACCGGGAACGGCGCCGCCGAGCAGGAGGAGGCCACGCTCGGCGTCCACCCCGACGACCTCGAGGTTGAGCGTGGTGACCCGATCGTTGCCCATGCGGCCGGCCATGCGCTTGCCCTTGAAGACCCGGGCGGGAGTGGCGCAGGCGCCGATCGATCCGGGGGCCCGATGCTTCTTGTGGTTGCCGTGGGAAGCGCCCTGACCGGAGAAGTTGTGACGCTTCATGACACCGGCGAATCCCTTGCCCTTGGAGGTACCGGTCACATCGGCCTTCTGACCAGGCTCGAACACGTCGGCCACGGTGATCTCCTGGCCGAGCTCGAATCCCGACGTGTCCGGGACCCGGACCTCGAGAAGAGCGCGGGCGGGAGCGACGCCAGCCTTGGCGTAGTGACCCTTGGCGGGGTTGTTGACCCGGTTGGGCTTGACTTCCCCGAACGCGATCTGAACTGCGGAGTAACCGTCCTTCTCGGGGGTCTTGATCTGGACTACACGTACCGGCCCCGCCTTGATGACGGTCACGGGGCGCGCCTGGGCGTTCTCGTCGAAGACCTGGGTCATCCCCAGCTTCTGACCGATGATGGCCGGCAGCGACACCTGCGTCTTTTCGGTCGTCATAGCTTGATCTCCACCTCGACACCGGCGGGAAGCTCGAGACGCATCAACGAGTCGACGGTCTTCGGCGTCGGCTCGAGAATGTCGATCAGCCGCTTGTGGATGCGCATCTCGAAGTGCTC
>Ga0079224_100016759_pt1 | contig 10308 bp, 6 predicted proteins | sample Stecom2015_FD_80414 | JGI IMG/M metagenome (GOLD analysis project Ga0079224, IMG submission 80414) | Agricultural soil microbial communities from Utah to study Nitrogen management - Steer compost 2015 | ecosystem: Environmental > Terrestrial > Soil > Agricultural land | place: USA: Utah... | reverse complement strand
GGCGGCGGACCGCCTCGGCGAGGACCTCGCGGTCGTCGAACGGCAGCACCTCGCCGAGCACGTACTGGCCGCGCTCGTGGCCCTTGCCGGCGACGACCAGCACGTCGTCCGGGCCGGCGCGGCGGACCGCCAGGTCGATGGCCTCGGCCCGGTCCGGCTCGACGGTGATCCGGGCGCGCTCCTCGCGGGGCACCTTGGCGACGCCCTCCAGCATGCTGTTGAGGATGGCGACCGGGTCCTCGCTGCGCGGGTTGTCGTCGGTGAGGACGACGGCGTCGGCGAGCCGCGCGGCGGCCTCGCCCATCAGCGGGCGCTTGCCCCGGTCCCGGTCGCCGCCGCAGCCCACCACGATGGTGAGCCGGCCCCGGGCGACCTGGCGCAGCGAGGTGAGCACCGCCTCGATCGCGCCGGGTTTGTGCGAGTAGTCGACCAGCGCGGTGAACTCCTGGCCGGCCTCCACCCGCTCCATCCGGCCCGGCACGCCGGGGGCGGCGGCCACGCCCTCGATCGCGGTGTGCAGGTGCACCCCGGCCTCGATCAGGCCGACGATGGCCGCCATCGCGTTGGAGACGTTGAACGGTCCGGGCAGTCCGACCGAGGCCTCCGCCTCGACGCCGCCCGGGCCCACCACCCGGAACGTGCTGCCCCGGGGGCCCAGCACGATGTCCTCGGCGCGCCACTCGGCCTCCGGGTCGCCCTCGGTGGAGAACGTGGTGGCCGGGACCTCGCCCCGGTCCTCCACCATGTCGATGAGCGCCCGGCCGAACCGGTCGTCCCGGTTGACCACGGCGACCTTGGCGTACTCCGGGGTGAACAGCCGGGCCTTGGTCTCGAAGTAGTCCCGCAGGTCGGAGTGGAAGTCCAGGTGGTCCTGGGAGAGGTTGGTGAAGATCGCCACGTCGTAGGTGGTGCCGCCGACCCGGCCCAGGGCCAGGGCGTGGCTGGAGACCTCCATCGCGGCCGAGGTCACGCCCTGCTCGCCCATCGCGGCGAACAGCCCGTGCAGGTCGGTGGCCTCGGGCGTGGTGAGGGAGGAGTCGACGCGCTCGCCGCCGACCCGCATCTCCACGGTGCCGATCAGCCCGGTCTTCTCGCCCGCGGCGCGCAGGCCCGACTCGACCAGGTAGCTCACCGTGGTCTTGCCGCTGGTCCCGGTGGTGCCGATGAGCAGCAGCCGGTCGGCGGGGTGGCCGTAGACCCAGGCCGCCACCTCGCCCAGGCGGGCGCGCGGGTCGGCGAGGGTGACGACCGGCAGCCGGGTCGCGGCGGCGCGGTCGTAGCCGGTGGGGTCGGTGAGGATCGCCGCGGCACCGGCCTCGGCGGCCTGCGCGGCGAAGTCGGCCCCGTGCACGCGGGCGCCGGGCAGGGCGGCGTACAGGTCGCCCGGCTGGACCGCGCGGGAGTCGTGGGTGACCCCGGTGATCACGGTGGCCTCGGGCTCGGCGGGCGCCTCGGGGTCGGCCGCCCCGCGCCCGCCGGGCAGCGGGTCGGCGGTGGGGCCGTCGTCGACGCACGTGACGAGCGCCTCCGGGCCGAGGAACCGGGCCAGCTCGCCGAGCTGGCGGAGAAGTCTGTGGTCAGGTCGCATCACGGGTGGCACGTCGAGAGGCTATCGGCTGAACGGAGCCCGAGGTTAATCCGCGGACCGGGGCGTGTCCCACATTCCCCGGCCCGCGCCCCGGCGCCCCGCCCGGTCGCCGCTCAGTCGTCCTCGAACAGGCGGATCTTGGGCGCCTCGGTCTCCGTCGGCGGGATCTTCAGGGTCTTCAGGCCGAACGACATCACGTCGGTGAACAGCGGGCCCGCCGCCTCCCCGCCGTAGTACTGCTTCTGCGGGTTGTGCAGCACGACCTGGACGATCAGCCCGGGGTCGTCGGCCGGGGCGAACCCGACGAAGGTGGAGGTGTAGCCGCCGCCCTTGTAGGTCCCGGTCTTCGGGTTGACCCGGTTGGCGGTGCCGGTCTTGCCGGCCACCCGGTAGCCGTCGATCCGGGCCTGCTGGGCGGTGCCGTGGTCGCCGGTGACGCCCTCCAGCATCAGCGCCACCTCCTCGGCGGTCTTCTTCCCGATCACCCGGCGCTCCTTGGGCGCCTCGGAGGGGTGGAAGTCCCCGTCGGCGTCGACCGTGCCGGCGACCAGCGTCGGCTCCACCCGGACCCCGCCGTTGGCGATGGTGGCGTAGACGCTGGCCATCTGCATCGCGGTGACCGACAGGCCCTGGCCGAAGGAGACCGAGGCGAGCTGGGTGCCCCACCAGTCGTCGGGGTGGTGCAGCACGCCGGACTCCTCCCCGGGCAGGGCCAGCCCGGTGGGCCGGCCGAAGCCGAAGGCGGAGAGGTAGTCGTAGAGGCCCTGCGCGCCGAGCTGCTGGCCGACCTTGATCGTGCCCACGTTGCTGGACTGGGCCATGATGCCGTTGAGCGTCATCCGCTCGGTGTCGTGCACGTGGGAGTCCTTGAAGGTGCGGTCCTCCACCTTCATGGAGTAGGGCACCGTGTAGACGGTCTCCGGGGTGGTGACGCCCTCCTCCAGGGCCCCGGCGGCGGTGATCACCTTGTTGGTGCTGCCGGGCTCGAACACCTCCGACACCGCGCCGTTCTTCCGCTGCTCGCCGCTGGTGGACTCGATGTCGGTGGGGTCGTAGGTGGGGTAGTCGGCCATCGCCACGATCTCCCCGCCGGGGCGCATCACGATGACGCTGCCGCCGTCGGCGTCGAGCTCCTCCGCCCGCTCGGCCAGGGCCTGCTGGGCGTACCACTGGACGTCGGCGTCCAAGGTCAGCTGCACGTCCTGGCCGGGCACCGGCTCGCGGGAGTAGCCGCCGGCCATCGGGATCTGCTGGCCGTTGGCGCCGGTCTCCACCTGCTGCTTTCCGGGCCTGCCGGCGAGGGTGTCGTCCATGACGGCCTCCAGCCCCTCCAGGCCGGCGCCGTCGGTGCCGACGAAGCCGACCAGGTCGGCGGCGCCGGTCTCGTCGGGGTAGACGCGCTTGTAGCCCTTGTCCGCGCCGACGCCCTGCAGCCCGAGCTCGGCCAGGTCGGCCCAGTCCTCGGGGGAGACGTTCCGCTTCACCACCTCGTAGCGGGACGGCTCCGCCTGGACCTTGGCCCGGACCTCCTTGGGGTCGAGCTGGAACCGGGCGGCCAGCTCTGCGACGACCTTCTCGCTCTCCTCCTCGTCGATCTCGGCCGGGTCGACGAAGACGGTGCGCACCTCCACCGACATGGCGAAGGCTCGCCCGGCGGCGTCGGTGATGGAGCCCCGGGTGGTGGGGATGTCGATGGTGGCCATCCGCAGGTCCGCGGCCTCGTCGGCGTAGGTCGCGGCGTTGAAGCCCTGGATGTAGACGAGCCGGCCGGCGAACAGCACCAGCACCGCGGACATCAGGGCCAGGGCGATCTTGATCCTGCGCTGCGGGTCGACCCGGCGGAAGCGCCGGCGGAGCAGCGGGGACGGCGGGGGCGCGGCGGGGCGGCGGGGCCGGCCTCCGCCTCCGCCCGCCGGGCGGGGGCGCGGGGAGCGGGCCCGGTCGCCGTCCCGGGCGGGGCGGCGGGGGCGGTCCGGGCGGCCGGCGCGTGCGGCCGGCCCCCGGGCGGGGCGCCGCGGCTCCTTGGAACGCCCGTCACGCGACGCGCTCAACCGCGGACCTCCGTTCCGCCCGGTGCGCCAGCGGGGCCGCCTTCCTCACCTCTGCCACGTCCCTTCCGCTCACTCCGGCGCCTCACTCGGCGCCGCTCCCGCCGCTGATCCGGCCGTCCTCGGTGTCCAGGAACCTCGGGGCGTCCCCGGGCTCCATGCCCATGTCCTCGGCCTCGCGCGCGATGCGCTCCGGCGACTCCAGGCGGAGCACCTCCTCGCCGAGCTGCTCCTGCCGGTGGCCGAGCTCGGTGTTCTCGGTCTGCAGCCGGGAGATGGTGAAGGAGTCCTCCAGCAGTACGGTGCGCAGCGCCAGCAGGCTGACCAGGGCGCCGGCCAGCAGTCCGAGCACCAGCAGCACGAACGGCATGCGCGGCGGCCGCGCGGAGCGCGCCGGGCGCCGGGCGGGCGCAGTGCGGGGAGCCGTCTTCGGCGGGGCGGCGGGCCGGGTGCGGGGGGCCGTCCTGCGGCCGGTGCGGGAGCCGCCTCCGCGGGAGGTGCCCTCGGTCTTGGTGGTCATGTCCTGTGCCCTCCCTACTCCCTCGGTCGGCGCCGCCTCAGTGCCGGCGGAGCCGCTCCGCGGCCCTCAGCCGGGCCGACGCGGCCCGCGGGTTGCGCTCGTTCTCCTCCTCGGTGGGCGCCTCCGCGCCGCGGGTCAGCAGCCGCAGCTCGGGCTCGCTGCCCGGCAGCGGGACCGGCAGCCCCGGCGGGGTGCGGTCGGTGGCCAGCTCGGCGAAGGCCCGCTTGGTCATCCGGTCCTCGAGGGAGTGGTACGACAGCACCGCGATGCGGCCGCCGACGGCGAGCCGGTCGATCGCGGCGGGCAGGGTGCGCTCCAGGATGCCGAGCTCGGCGTTGACCTCGATGCGCAGCGCCTGGAAGGTGCGCTTGGCCGGGTTGCCGCCGGTGCGCCGGGTCGCCGCCGGGATCGCCTCGCGGACCAGCTCGGCCAGGCGCCGGGTGGAGTCGATCCGGCCGGCGGCGCGCTCGCGGACCAGGGCCTGGGCGATGCGCGCGGCGAAGCGCTCCTCGCCGTAGACGCGCAGGACCCGGGTGAGCTCGGCGGCGGAGTAGCCGTTGACGACGTCGGCCGCGGTCAGCTCCTGGGTGCGGTCCATCCGCATGTCCAGCGGCGCGTCGTAGGAGTAGGCGAAGCCGCGCTCGGCCTCGTCCAGCTGCGGTGAGGAGACCCCCAGGTCCAGCAGGACCCCGCGGACCTCGCCGATGCCGAGGTCGTCCAGCACCCGCGGGAGGGCGTCGTACTCGGCGTGCGCGAACTCGGTGCGGCCGGCGAACGGCGCCAGCCGGGCCCGGCTGCGCCGCAGCGCGCTGGTGTCCCGGTCGATGCCGACCAGCCTCAGCCCGGGCAGCGCGGTGAGCATGGCCTCCGCGTGCCCGCCCAGGCCCAGTGTGCCGTCCACGAGAACGGCGCCCGGCTCCTGCAGCGCGGGCGCGAGCAGCTCGACGATCCGGTCGAGCATCACCGGAACGTGCTCGGCGCGGTCGTCCGCCCCCGGGTCCGCGCCGATCCCGGTGTCCCCCATCAGCACACTGCCCTCTCTTTCCCGTTCTCCCCTCCGGGCCGGCGCCCCCTGCGCCGTGCCCTGCTCCCCGGGCCTGGCCCGGAGAGGCCTCCAGACGCGGTACCGCCTGGCGCCGGGGAAGTCGCGCCAGCCGGTCCCCATCCGCGTCTGAAGGCCGTGTCCCGTGCCGTCCTCTCCGGCGGCCCCGGGTCTTCCCGGGCGCGCGCCCGCATCAGGACGCCCCCGGCAGCACCTCCTCGGACAGCTCCGCGAACACCTGCTCCTGCTCGGACTCGTACTGCGCCCAGGCCGCGGCGTCCCAGATCTCCAGGCGGGTGTCGGCGCCGATCACCACGCAATCCCGCTCCAGCCCGGCGTAGGAGCGCAGCGCCGGGGGCAGGGTGATGCGACCCTGCTTGTCGGGGACTTCGTCGGAGGCTCCGGCGAACAGCACGCGGCTGTAGTCGCGCACCGCCTTGGCGGTGACCGGGGCCGAGCGGAGGTTCTCGGTGACCCGCCGGAACTCCGCCAGCGGGAAGACGTAGAGGCAGCGCTCCTGCCCCTTGGTGATCACCAGGCCCCCGGACAGCTCGTCGCGGTACTTCGCGGGAAGGAAGAGCCGCCCCTTCGCGTCGAGCCGCGGCGAATGGGTGCCGAGGAACATCGGCCCCACCTCCCCCGGTCTCGATGCCGCGACCTCTTCCTCCACAATGCCCCACTGTACTCCACTCTCCCCCACCGTCAACAGAATCGCGCGCTCCACGAAACCGTTTCCCACGACAAAATCGCAGGTCAGGTGGGGTGGAGCGGAGAAGGGGGCGACGGCGGGGCGCCCCGGGCGCGGCGCCGCCGGGCGCTCCGGCCTCCCCGGGGCGAGGCCCGGGGAGGCCGGCCGGGGCCCGGTGCCCGGTCGGCATGGATTGCTCCGTTTAGATTTGCTTTCCCTCCTTTTCCTTCTAGCCTCGGTTCCGCGGAGGCCGCGCAGCGCACCGCGGGCGGACCACGGGAATCGGGAATGAGGGGACACGTGTCACTCGGCACCCATCACAACGGCGCCCCCCGGCCGGGGGGTGAGAGCGCCGACCCGGTCCTCGGCCACGCCTTCCGGATCCGCAAGGCGATCGAGACGGTCATCGAGGGCAAGCCCGAGGTCGTGCGGATGGCGCTGACCGTCCTGCTGGCCGAGGGGCACCTGCTCATCGAGGACGTTCCCGGGGTCGGCAAGACCATGCTGGCCAAGGCGCTGGGCCGGGCCGTGGACGGCACGGTGCAGCGCATCCAGTTCACCCCGGACCTGCTGCCCGGCGACATCACCGGGGTCAGCGTCTACCACCAGGAGCGGCACGCCTTCGAGTTCAGCCCCGGCCCGGTGTTCGCCAACATCGTGCTCGGCGACGAGATCAACCGCGCCTCCCCCAAGACCCAGTCGGCCCTCCTGGAGTGCATGGAGGAGATGCAGGTCAGCGTGGACGGGACCGCCCGCCCGCTGGAGCCGCCGTTCATGGTGGTCGCCACCCAGAACCCGGGCGACATGGAGGGCACCTACCCGCTTCCCGAGGCCCAGCGGGACCGGTTCATGGCGCGCATCTCGGTGGGCTACCCCACCCCGCAGGCCGAGCTGGACATGATCGACATGCACAGCGCCGCCTCGCCGCTGGACCGGCTGGCGCCGGTCGCCGGGGTGGCCGACGTGCGGGCGATGGCCGAGTACGTGCGCACCGTGCACGTGGCGCCGGGCGTCCGCCGCTACGTGGTCGACCTGGTCACCGCCACCCGCACCTCGCCCCTGCTCCGGCTGGGCGCCTCCCCCCGCGCCACCCTGCACCTGGTCCGCGCCGCGCGCGCCTACGCCGCCCTGGAGGGGCGCGGCTACGTCGTCCCCGACGACGTCCAGGCGCTCGCCGTCCCGGTCCTCGCGCACCGGCTGCTGCTCGCCCCCGAGGCCCGGATGGAGCAGCGCACCGCCGAGCAGATCGTCGCCGACCTGGTGGCCCGGCTGCCGATCCCGGCGCCGCGCTGAGCCCAGTCCCGGGCGGGCGCCGGCGGCGCCGCCCCGAAACGAGGTGAGACCGCTGAGAGCATTCACCCCCCGGGGCGTGGGCCTGCTGTTCGCCGGGGCGACCGTGCTGGCCGGCGGGTTCCTCGTCGGCGAGCGCGACCTGGTCGCCCTGGGAGTGCTGCTGGTCGCGCTCCCGCTGCTGTCCGGGCTCTCCCTGCTCGGCGCCTTCCGCGGCATCGGGCACGGCCGCGCGCTCCACCCGGCCCGCACCCCGGTGGGTTCGGAGGCCGAGGTGGCGGTGCGGATCGGCAACACCGGTTCGGTGCGCCCGCTGGGCGGGGTGCTCGCCGAGGACCTGCTTCCGCCCGCGCTGGGCGAGCCGCCCCGGTTCCGGGTCGGGCTGCTGGCCCCCGGCCGCGACCGCGACCTGGCCTACCGGGTCCGCGCCTCGGCGCGCGGCCTGTACCCGGTCGGCCCGCTCCGGGTCACCCTGGGCGACCCGCTCGGCTGCTTCCGGGCCGTCCGGGACCTCGGTGCGCCCGCGGCGCTGATGGTGACGCCCGAGGTGGTGCCGCTGGGCGGCGGCGCCTCGTCCGCGGGCGCCGCCGAGCTGGGCGGCAGCCCGGCCCGGGCGATGGCCGCCTCCGGGGAGGACGACCCGGTCCCCCGGCCCTACCGCTCCGGCGACGAGCTGCGCCGGGTACACTGGCGCAGCACCGCGCGCCACGGCGAGCTGATGGTCCGCCGCGAGGAGGCCCGGCACGACGGCGGCGCGGCGGTCCTGGTGGACCTGCGCGCCGCCGCGCACACCGGCTCCGGCCCGGAGTCCACCCTGGAGACCGCGGTCAGCGCGGCCGCCTCGATCGCCGTGCACCTGGCCGGGCAGGGCCGCCGGGTGCGGCTGCTCACCGACGGCGGGGAGGCGGGCGTGCCCGCCGCCGGCCCGGCCGGCGTGGTGGAGGCGCTGGCGCTGGCGCCCGCCTCGCAGCGCACCGGGCTGGCCGCGGGCGCCGAGCCGCTGCGCACCGCCGGCTCCGGGCCGGTGGTCGCCGTCCTGGGCTCCCTCGACCCCGCTGACCTGGAGGTGCTCGCCTCCGTCGCGCGCGGCGCCACCGGACCGCGCACCGCGGTGCTGTGCACCGGCCGCCCGGCCGAGGCCCAGGGGGCCGCGGCCGCGCTCGCCGCGGCCGGCTGGCGCGCACTGGTGATCGGCCGCCCCTCCGAACTGCCCGCCGCCTGGGGGTCCCCGGTGCGCGGCGCACCGACCGCGGGAGGCCTCCGATGATGGCCGGGTTCCGCCTCGCGGTGCTGACCCTGGTGTCGGCCGGCGCGATGCTGTGCGGGCTGTGGCTGCTGGACCCGCTGGTGTCCGGGAGCGGCTGGCTGCCCCCGTCGGCCGCTGTGCTGACCGCGATGGCGCTGGTCGGCGCCGGGCTGCGGTTCCTGCCGCGGGGCGCGGCGCTGCTCGTCCCGCCGGCCCAGCTGCTCGTCGCGCTGGCGGTGGTCACCGCCGTGTTCGCCCCGCAGGCCGCGGTGGCCGGCTTCGTGCCCACCCCCGCCTCCCTGGACGAGCTGGGCCGGATCCTCCTCCAGGGCCGCCAGGAGATCGACGCGAACCCGCCGCCGGTCGCCGGCACCGCGGGGGTCGCGCTGGTCTTCGCGCTCGGCGCGGCGGCCGCCGGGGCGGTCGGCGACGTCCTCTCGGTGACCGCCCGCACCCCTGCGCTGACCGGCGTGCCGCTCTTCGCGATGCTGCTGTTCCCGCTGGCCGTGGACGACCAGGGGGTGGGGGCCGGCGCGTTCGCCCTGGCCGCCTGCGGCTACCTGGCCCTGCTCGCGGTGGACGGCTGGGTGCGCGGCTCGGGCTGGGCGCCGCACGCCGGCGCGCCGGCCTCCCGCGCCCTCGGCGCGCTGCGCCACGGGCTGCTCTCCGCCGGGGTCGCCGCCGCCGCGCTCGCCCTGGCCCTGCTGGTGCCGGTGACCCTGCCCAACCTGGCGTCCGGCTCGGTCTACGAGATGGCCGGGCCGCCGGGGCCGGACCAGACGGTGACCACCACCCACCCCCTGGTCTCGCTCCGCCACGACCTCGGTTCCCGGTCCGACAGCGTCGTCCTGGAGTACACCACCGACTCCTCCTCCCCCGCCTACCTGCGCACCTTCGTGCTGGACGCGTTCGACGGCACCGACTGGACCATGTCGCCGGTCCGGCTCGACGAGGGCGATGTGCTGGACGGGGCCTCGCTCCCGCCGGTCCCCGGCCTGACCGGCGGCGACTACGAGCGGGTCAGCTCCGAGATCACCCTCGAGCGGGACGTCAGGGACACCGCCTTCCTCCCGCTGCCCTACCCGGCGCGGGAGCTCGGCATCGAGGGGGAGTGGTACGCCGACCCGGACAGCCTGATGGTGTTCGGCACCTCGGTGCAGGACCCCTCCCCCCGGTACACGGTGACCAGCCTGGAGCTGCAGCCGGACCCGGCCCGGCTCACCGGGTCCGGAGCGGACTCGCTGGACGAGCGGTTCCTGGTGGTCCCCTCCGGCGTGGACGACCGGGTGGCACGGCTGGCCCGGTCGATCACCGAGGACGCCGACGACCGGCTCGCCCAGGCGGTGGCGCTGCAGGACTGGTTCACCGGCGACGGCGGGTTCCGCTACGACCTGAACCCGCCGCCCCTCCCGCAGGGCGCCGACCCGCTGGCGCACTTCCTCTTCGACTCGCGGGTCGGCTACTGCGAGCAGTTCGCCGCGTCGATGGCGCTGATGGCGCGCCAGCTCGACATCCCCGCCCGGGTGGCGGTGGGCTACACCGCGGGCTCCCGGACCGCCGACGGGAGCTGGCAGGTCCGCGAGTCCGACGCGCACGCCTGGCCGGAGCTGTACTTCCCGGGGCAGGGGTGGCTGCGCTTCGAGCCCACCCCGGGCGACGGGCAGGGCACCGCCTCCGTCCCGGAGTACGCCACCGGCGCCCCGTCCGCCCCCTCCGACCGGGAGTCGCCGGAGGAGGACTCCCCCGACCCGGAGGAGAGCGAGGCCCCCGAGGAGGAGGACGACGCCGCGCCGGACCGAGAGGACACCGCCGCCCCCGACCGGGAGCTGCCCGATTCCGGTGGGGCCGCCCCGGGGGACGGCGGCGGCCCGTGGCCGGCCGCGGCG
>Ga0079224_100016758_pt1 | contig 10308 bp, 11 predicted proteins | sample Stecom2015_FD_80414 | JGI IMG/M metagenome (GOLD analysis project Ga0079224, IMG submission 80414) | Agricultural soil microbial communities from Utah to study Nitrogen management - Steer compost 2015 | ecosystem: Environmental > Terrestrial > Soil > Agricultural land | place: USA: Utah... | reverse complement strand
TTAAAGTAAATAACATGTCAATTTGTGGCCTCACCCCAAGCGGGGTTGAACCAATAATGCCGTGGCTATTTATGAAACTCCACGGGTGCAAGGGCGCGCGCGGTTGGGCTTTGGGATCGCCCCCATGGCTGTTGATGTCTTGCGCAAAGGCAAAAGTGTCTGGCGGTCACATCCTGCGCAGGCAAACAGCAGCCGCTTTTCCCGCAGGTGACGGAGAATTCAATGTGCAGCAGCTTGGCCGTGTTCAGATCACCCTCACTGACCGACCACCGTGCGGGCAAGCCCAGCGGTGCCGTGCATTACATCAGGCCGCTACTATCGCGTGACGCGGCATGTGTGCTGAGGGCAGGTTCACTCGAAACGGCATAAAGCCGCAGCGCCTTGGTGGTGATCGACCGCACCTCGGGCCAGGTGGTGGGCTCGTCCCGCTACTACGAGTGGGACGAAGCCGCCCGCGAGGTGGCCATCGACTTCACCTTCCTGGCCCGCTCCCAATGGGGCGGCGCCAGCAATGCGGAAATGAAGCGGCCCATGCTCGAACACGCCTTCCAACGCGTAGACCGCGTCTGGTTCCACGTGGCGACCACCAACGGGCGTTCGGCCCGCGCCATGGCAAAGATCGGCGCCACGCTCTCGCACCAGGCGGTCAAGCGGCTCAACGGCACGGACACGCCGTACGTGTTCTTTTGCGTCGACGCGCAAGACCCCTGGCGTGGGGCTCAACTCACTGGCACTTGCCCGCCGCCTTGAGCAAGGCATTGCACGAAGCCGCCGGCTTGGCCGAGGCCTTGCCGTGCTGCGGCTGGCAGATGGCATCGGAGACCACGCGGCCCGTGACGGCCACCGTGCCAGTGACATAGCAGCTGTACTGCCTGCCGGTCTTGGTCTTGACGAGGTAGCTGGACTTCACACCGTCATTCACGCGTTCCGAGATGGTGAAGCTGCCTTTGGGCAAACCCAGAGCCACCGCGGTGTTTTGTTGAATGGCGTCGTCACTGACGGCGATGGAAGCGCAACCCGCCACCGAGGCGAGCAGGGCGAGGGTAGCGAAGCGGGCAAGGGAGAGACGGTTCATGACGGTTTCGATTTCTATGGATGAATGAAGGGCTCATTCTTGCTCAGGAACCAGGCGATGACGTGCTCAAGCCGAATGGGCAGCGGCCGCACAGCCCTGCTTGGTCGAGGCCAGCACGCGCTTTAACGCAGCAAGGCGTCCCAGCCGGCGTTACGGACAAGCGCCTCAGCGGACTGGGTGGGTATATGGATCGCACACAGGACTTGGTCTTCGCGTGCAAGGTATTTCTGGAAGTGATCCCACACGGCGGTTCTGCTGGTCTTTTGCATACAGGGGAAGTAGTCAGGCGCCAACACGGCTTGCCCGCCCTTGACCACCGACGTTTCGGGATCGAAAGGCAACTTGGGCGCCACCACGGACGCCACATCGCAAGCCAAGCGCCGAAGGTGGGGGGCGGGCACCTCTGCCGACTCCAATTCGGGGTAGAGCGCGACGCCCTCGGCGCGCAGGAAGATTTTCTTGACCAGGCCGTAAACCGCCGGGTTGTAGGTCTTGGTGGCGATCACTTCCGGCAGTCCGCCTTCTATCGCCCGGATCGAGGCGAAGTGCAATTGCACGAGCGCCGCAAACAGGTCGCTGCCCCGGTACGCGTTGCCGATCATCGCGGTCCAGATGTAGAGGAAGGGGCGCCCATCATGAAACTTGAGCCACTTCGAGCCGATCAGACCCACCACGTCGCCGTTCTGGCGATCGATCGTGATGGCCAGATGGTCGTAGGACTTGAAGATACCGGGCTGGCTTGCGAAATACTGCGCCACGCCATGGTCGGGCATCACGCGCCGGAGATCGGCAACGATGCGGTCCCCCAGTCCGTCGGGCATGTCCTGTCCGGGCTGACAGGCCAGGTGCGTCAACGTGCCCATCGTCCATGCGGTGTCCCAGCAGAACCCTTCCCAGTGAAAGCCCAGGTCGACACGCGGTTCACTTTCCGTTTGCATCACCTTCATCATTGCATTCGCCTGCCTGTTGACGTCGATTGGAAAAGCATTCCCTCGCTCCTGGCGGAGACGCTGAACACCATCGTTGACAAGGTGCGCATTATCCGCAATCCGGTTGAGGCTGCCTTCTTCCTGTGGGTCAACCTGGCCTATCTGCAGCCCTTTGCCGACGGCAACAAGCGCACCGGTCGTCTGAGCGCGAACATGCCGCTCATGCTCTACAACTGCGCACCGCTGTCCTTCCTGGACGTGGAGCGCTCGGACCACGCGACCGCCATGCTCGGTATCCACGAACAGCGCAACGTGGCTGCGGCGGTGGACTTGTTCGAGTTCATCTACCGCCGCTCGGCCATCTCTGGAACATCGCGGAAACAAAAAAGCCCAAGTGCTTGATTCACTTGGGCTTTTTGATTATTTCCTGGTCGGGGTGAGAGGATTCGAACCTCCGGCCTCTACGTCCCGAACGTAGCGCTCTACCTGGCTAAGCTACACCCCGCGGTGGCTTTGAACGCGAACGGATCAGGAAGATCGGTTCACCGAGTCAGCCGATAATTCTAGCAGAGCCTGCAAATAGACGGAAGGCGGCAGACCTTGCAGATGGCTCTGCGCGAGGTCGGCCTGCTCGCGCGCAGCCTGTCGCGTCACCTCGAGCGCGCCCGTGCTGCGCACGATCTCGACGATCTCGGCCATGCGCTCCACTTCGCCATGCACGATGGCATGGCGGATCAGTTCTCGCTGCGCCTCGGTGGCACGCTCCATGGCGGCCAACAGCGGCAGGGTGGGCTTGCCTTCGCGCAGATCGTCTCCGATGTTTTTGCCCAGTTCAGCGGTGCTGCCTTCGTAATCGAGCAAGTCGTCGATCAGCTGAAACGCGGTGCCCAGGGCCCGGCCGTAGGCTGCACAAGCCTCTTCCACCTCGGGCGACGCCTCGGCGATCACCGCGCCCAGGCGGGCACTGGCTTCAAACAGCTTGGCCGTCTTGTATTCGATCACCCGCAGGTAATCGGCCACCGAGATGTCGGGGTCGTGCATGTTGACCAGCTGCAGCACCTCGCCTTCGGCGATGACGTTGGTGGCCTCGGCCAGCACCTGCATCACACGCAGCCGGCCCGTCGAGACCATCATCTGGAAGGAGCGCGAGTAGAGGAAGTCGCCCACCAGCACGCTGGCGGCGTTGCCGAACACCGCATTGGCCGTCTTGCGTCCGCGGCGCAGATCCGATTCGTCGACCACATCGTCGTGCAGCAAGGTCGAGGTGTGGATGAACTCCACCACGGCGGCCAGTTCGTGGCGCTCGGGCGTGTCGTTGCCCAAGGCACGCGCCACCATGAGCAGCACCATGGGGCGCACCCGCTTACCGCCCGCGTTCACGATGTAGTGGGAGATCTGATTGACCAGAACCACCTCGGAAGCCAGCCTGCGGTGAATGACCTGATCGACCTCCGCCATGTCAGGGGCCATGAGGCTGCGGTAGCTGGCGGAAGTGGTTTGGATATTTGCGGACACGCTGCGCTTGGTTCGTGGTCGGTAATCTGCGATTATAAGAATCTTCCCCTTGCGCCACTTCCCTGCGGATCATGTCCCCTCAACACGTTCAAGCTGCCGTCGAACCCGCCTTTTCCATGGCCATCATCGGCGCCGGCCCCGCCGGTCTGGCGCTGGCCTTGCAGGCGGCGCGCGCGCTGCCCGAGGCTCGCATCACCGTTTTCGACGCGCGCCCTCCCGAACTGGACCTGAAGCAAGACCCCCGCACCCTGGCCCTCTCCCTAGGCAGCGTGCAAGAGCTCGAACGCATGGGCGTGTGGCCGGCGGTGCAAGCCAGCGGCCAGGTCGAACCCATCCGGGCAGTGCACGTCTCGCAGCAGCAGCCCACGGTGCTCTGGCGGGGCCGCGAGCAGCCCCATGTGCTCATCAGCGCGAAAGAGCAAGGGCAGGCGCAACTGGGGTCGGTGGTCAACTATGGGGCCTTGGTCGCTCCCCTGCATGCGGCCTGGCAGAGCGCGGTGGAGCAAGCGCCTCATCGTCTCGGCTACCGCATGAACACACGGGTGCGTGAGCTCAAACCCCTGGTATCCGGCCGCGTGGAAGTCGACGCCGACATCGCCGAGACGCACGACCTGGCGGTGGTGGCCGAGGGGGGCGTCTTCTCCGACCAGCCAGGCTTGAACTGGCCCAAAGGCCTGAGCCACGATTACGACCAGACGGCCTGGGTGGGCCAGGTGCGCCTGCAGGACGTGGCCGAGGCTTATGAAGGCATCGCCTACGAACGCTTCACGCCAGCGGGCCCGGCCGCTTTGCTGCCGCTGACTCGCGGCCAGGTGCGCGAAAAGAGCCCGGCCGGCCGCCGCGCCGCGCTGGTGTGGTGTGTCCAGCGCAACGACGACCCGGTGCGCGACCTCACCCCGGCCCAGCGCCTGGTGGTCCTCAACAGCATCTTTCACGAAAGCGTGGGCCGCATCGAAGAGGTGTCCGAGCTGAAGTGCTTTCCCCTGGGATTGAACGCCCACCGCCGGCTGGTCAGTGATGGTGCTGTGGTGCGCATCGGCAACGCCGCCCAGACCTTGCACCCGGTGGCCGGACAAGGGCTGAACCTGGGCTTGCGTGACATGCACGAGTTGCTGGCCGCCCTGGTACACACGCCGCACACCGCTGATCACGCCACTTACCTGCGTACGGCGCTGCAGCGCTTCGAGCGCAAGCGCCAGCCTGACCGCTGGGCCCTGATTGCAGGCACCGACTTCCTGGCGCGCAGCTTCACCTGGCCCGCGCCCATCCTGGCCACCGCACGCGGGCTGGGTCTGGGTGCCATGCAGACCCTGGGCCCGGTCAAACGCCGGCTGGCCCGCACCATGATGTTCGGCTTGCGCTGAAAATCAAACCTGCAGCACATAGCTGCCGGGCGCCGCCATCAGCGGTGGATAGGCAGCGCTGCCGAGTTCCACACGCGCCTTGATGCGTGCACCATGCCGAGGCGCCAACCAGCGCACCCAGTGAGGCCACCAGGAGCCCTGTTGCTGGCTGGCCCCTTTCAGCCACTCGCCCGGATCGGCGGGCATGTCAGTGCCGGTGAAATGCTCGATGCGGCCCAGGCCGGGGTGGCGCAAGATGCTTTGCACATGCCCGCTGGTGCTGAGCACAAAGGTCTGCCGCCCCCGAAAGTGCCGCGCCGCACGGTAGACGCCTTGCCAGGGCATCAGGTAGTCGTCCTGGCCGCCCACGAAGTAGCCATCGATGCCCAGCTTGCGAAAATCGATGGCGGTGCCGGCCAGCGTCAAGGCGCCCGGACACTCGAACACGCGCCGGTCGACCATGTCGACGAAATCCCGGTGCAAGGCAGCCGGCAGACGGGTCGAGTCGTTGTCCCAGTACAGCACATCCAGTGAAGGCGGCTGGCGCCCCATCAGGTAGTTGTTGACCCAGTAGTTCCAGACCAGGTCGTTGGGCCGAAGCCAGGCGAAGACACGGGCCAGCTCTCGCCCCTCCATGAGGCCTCGCTGCTGTGACCAAGCCACTGCCCCCTGCATGGCCTGGCGCGATGCCAGTCGCTCCGCGATGGAGCCGTTGTTCGCCAGTGGGGCCGTCACCAGCAGGCTGTGGTGTGACACGGCACGGTCGCGCCGCATGGCCAGCAAGCCCATGGAAGCAATGGCCGTCAGCCCGCCGGCGCAGGCGCTGATCAGGCCGACCGAGGCACAGCCAGAAATGGAACGGACCACCTCGATGCCCTGCAAGGTGGCTTGCACATATTGGTCCAGGCCGACATCGCTCAAGGCCGAGTCGGGGTTGCGCCAGCTGAGACAGAAGACCTGGAAGCCTTGCTCGATCAGGTAGCGAAAGACGCTGTTCTCTGGCCGCAGATCGAAGATGTAGTACTTGTTGATCTGGGGCGGCACCATCAGCAAGGGCTTGCGGTGCACCGTGGGGGTGAGGCTGCCGTACTGGATCAGCTCGAACAGCGGGTGCTGGTAGACCACGGCGCCTGGCGTGAGCGCCAGATCCACCCCCAGCTCGAACGCATCCGGCCGGATCTGCCGGGGCATGCCGCGCCGGTGTAGCACGTCGTCGGCCCAGGCCTTGAGCCCCTGCACCGCGCTGGCGCCTTCTGTGGATTCGGCCCGCTTGAGTGCCGCCGGGTGCAAGGGCAGATTGGACGGCGACAGGGCCGCCCACAGCTGTTCGAGCAGGAACTGAACCGCCTGATCGTCTTCAGGTGTGAAGTCTTGCTGGCGCACCCACTCACCCAAGGTCTGGCGCCAGGCCAGGTAAATCTGCAGCAGGGCACGGTGCACGGGGCTGGTGCGCCACAGGGGGTCTTTGAAACGTCGGTCGCCCGGGTCGGGCTCGAGGTCCAGCGTCTGCTGGGAAGCCGCCAGCGCCAGGCGGGCGAAGCTGGCGTAGTGCGCGGCCAGGCAAGCGGGGTCATTCAGCACCCGCGACAGCATCACTTTCAAGGTGTGGATCAGGCCCTTGTCATTGAGCCCCCGCTCAACCGCGGCCTCGCCTGAAACCGGCTCGTCGGAACCCGAGGCGTTCGCGCCTGAACCCCCACCCGACCCGGCATCGGCAACAGCATCTGGCTCGGCAGAACTGGCGAGCACCCGGCCATGCAGCCAGTCGACCAGGCGGCGGGCCTCTTCGAGCAAGGCCTGCACTCGCTCCAGACCGCCGCCCGGCTCGTCCCCCGTCTTGTCCACGATGGGTCAATGCCCACCTTTTCCAGACCCGCCCTTGCGGGTGCGGGTGCTGGCGGCTGGGGCGTCAGTTGCCTCCGGGGCCTGCGTCTCGTCCGTCCCGGAGGCACGGGGTGACGCGTCTTGCGCCGGGGTCGACGCATCTGGCAGGCGACGCACGATAAAGGGCACCCCCTGATTGCTCAAGCCCGGCGCCACGATCGAACCCAGAAGATCCTGGTTCACGGGCAGTTTCTCGTCGATGCGCGCCAGGATGCGCACAATGGCGCCCTCACCTTGCTTGAGCGCAAGCCGGGCCGGCTCGACCTGCACCACCCGCTCGTCGAGCTCTCCCTGCACGATGAGGTGCACGCTCATGTCCTTCTCGCCGGGGTTGTTGACTGCAAATGCCGCGTGGCCGGTCTCACCGGCCCGGCCCACAATCAGCAAGGCCGGTCGGGCCGGCGGCTTGCCGGGCTCGTTCGGAGCTGGCTCGTCGGGATCGACCGTGGGCGGCTCGGGCTCTGGTGAGGGCCCCCGGGTAAGCACGTCATTGGCGTCCTTGAGATAGTCCTTGGACAGGTGCAACAGGGTGGACGTGTAGCGCAAGTTGAGTTCAACCGCGCCTTTGAGCAACTCGGAAACTCGGCTCATGAATGGGCTCCGATGACAGGGCCATTGCCTGGGGTGCCGGCGCCCAGCGCCCCCAGACAAGGCCGTGGCAAATAGAAATGGTCGTACCAGTGAAGAACGTAGTCGGGCTCATCATTGACCTCGACTTCCCGGATGCAGGGGCGTGAAGCGGCCACTTCGTCGACCGTCCAGCGCAGGTAGTGGTTGCGGCAGCCACGCACCCACAGGAGGGCTTCGTGGTCGATGCAGCGGCAATCGGGGCCGGGCTTCTGGTCGCGCGGCACCGTGAAAGTGGCCGTGACCGCGATGCGTTCTTTCGGACCCAGGGTGACCGAGGCAGTGGAAAAGCTCACCGCCGACGCGCTGGGGCCTGTGGCCGCGAACTGATAGCTGTGGGGCCGAAAATCGCCGTTGGTGACGACCAGGCAGACCGTGCCGCTGTCGCCCGGGCGCAGGCAGCATCGGAAGTCGCCGAGCGACTTGGGCATCCAGCAGGGCTCGGGCACCTCGCAACCATGATTGCGCCTGGGAAGCTGAATGCCGCGCACAGCGTCGAGCGCACCGCTGGCGCCACCCAGCAACTTGATCGCTTCCTTGCCCAGAAGCAACTGGGCATTGAGCAGCGACTTCAGGCCGTTCTCGATGCCATCAAGGCCACTGTTGTCCTCGCAAGGTTGACAGTCTTTCTTCATGATGTTCCTTTGGATGTGCCGGGAGCCGGCCCGGCCACCTCGATGCGCAGGGCCACGTTGTGCTCCGCGATGCCAAGTACGCCGTGGTAGCGATGACCCGCCTTGAGCTTGGGGCCCAAGGTGGTGAACAAGACCAGGAGGCGTCGCTCGCCAGGCGCCAGGGCCTGGGCGCCACCCTCCACCCGCAGTTTCAGCAAGCCGCCGTGGGCGTCACGCAAACGCGAGAAGATGTGGCCGACGATCTGGTTCAGGTCGTCGGATTCCAGCCGGTAGGTGCTGGCAAGCGCGGCTTCGATGCCAAGGTCGTCGAACACGCCCGTGACCAGTGCCTCGCCCAAGGGGATGTCGACGTTGCCCAGGTTCTCCAGCATCAATTGGGCGGACACCTCGGCGCCCGGCTCCCCGACAAATCGCAAGGTGCCCGGTACGGTGCGCAGGCGGGCATGCGCCTGCACCTGCACCTTGACCTCGCGCTGCTGGCCATCGGCCAGGTCGAGCACGGCGACGTATTCGCCGGCCGGTGTGGCCGGGTCGAGGCGCAAGCGCAAGCGCGAAGGGTCGCGACCACCACCGCGCAGACGAGGGGCCGGGACACCCACGGGCGTTGACTGCCCCCAGTGAACGCCCTGAACACGCTGCCCTGGAACTTGGCTTTGCAGCTCGGGCGCGACCAGGTGAAGGTGGCCAGGCGGCCCCAGGAAGTCGGGGGTTCCGAAGCCCGGCTCAGCCATGGCTGGCCTCGCTGGGAGTGGAGACCATGCGATCGAGCGTGGCCAAGTCAGGCTGGCGCAGCAAGCCGCTGCGGGCCTCACAGGGGTTGGCGACATAAGGCTCGGTGATGACTTGGCCTTGACCGCACAGGCGCACGCAGAACAGCTCGGCCCCCAACAGGGACAAGCCCACGCGGTAATCCAGCGGCAGATGGGCCCGGATAGCGGGGATTTCCTTGAGTCGAAGGGACAGGTCGAGTGGCTTGAGTTCCAGGGGCCGGATCTCGATGGGGGCCAGGTTCAGGCTGAGAGGGGCGACATTGGCGTTGATCGTGTAGTTCGTGGGGATGCCACTGACATCAAGATCAAGGCCAAGGTCGATGCCGAAATCAAAACTGGAGGGGATGCTGAGGCTCATGCGGTTCTCACTTCATCGCGGCAGATGGTGACGTCGCAACAACAACGACAAGCTAGGCACCCGGTTTGTACGGCAGAGGCCCAGTTTACGAAAAACCAAGAAAATGAGACAACCCCCTAACACAATCAAAAGGCACGGCGCGCGATGAGACCGCCACAAGCGGCCGCGCAGAACGGCTGGCGGTTTGAGACAATGAGCACCATGAACACGCAGCAGCACCTCACCCCGGACGTCAACCTGCCGGTTGATCAGTACATGAACGCCGTGGGCCAGACGGCCCGCGTGGCCGCCACGGCCATGGCCGCGGCCTCGACCGCGGCCCGCAACGATGCCCTGCTGGCCCTGGCGGGGCAGTTGCGCGCCAACGCGGAAGAACTCAAGGCCCGCAATGCCGACGACACCAGCGCGGCCCAAGCCAACGGCCTGAGCGCCCCCATGGTCGACCGCCTTCGCCTGACGGACCCGGTCATCGAGACCATGGCGCAAAGCTGCGAGCAGGTCGCGGCCCTGCCCGATCCGGTCGGCGAGATCGTCCACATGCGCCGCCGCCCCACCGGCATCAGCGTGGGCCAGATGCGCGTGCCCATCGGCGTGTTCGGCATGATTTACGAAAGCCGCCCCAATGTGACCATCGAGGCGGCCTCGCTGGCCATCAAGAGCGGCAACGCCTGTGTGCTGCGTGGCGGCTCCGAGGCCATCCACTCCAACCTGGCCTTGTGGAAGCTGGTCCAGGCGGCCCTCTCGCAAGCGGGCCTGCCGGCCAGCGCCGTGCAACTGGTACAGACCACCGACCGTGCCGCCGTGGGCCAGCTCATCGCCATGCCGCAGCACGTGGATGTGATCATCCCGCGCGGCGGCAAGGGACTGATCGAGCGCATCAGTGCAGAGGCCAAGGTGCCCGTCATCAAGCACCTCGATGGCAATTGCCACACCTATGTGGACAGCGAGGTGGATCTCGACTTGGCCGTGGCCGTCACCGACAACGCCAAGACGCAGAAGTACAGTCCCTGCAACGCCACCGAATCGCTGCTGGTGCATGCCAGCCAGGCCGAGGCCTTCCTGCCCCGCATCGCGCGAGTGTTCGCGGCCAAAGGCGTGGAGATGCGCTGCGACGCGCAGGCCCGCAACATCGTCGACAAAGTACCAGGCGCGAAGGTGATGGACGCGACCGA
>Ga0079224_100016757_pt1 | contig 10308 bp, 10 predicted proteins | sample Stecom2015_FD_80414 | JGI IMG/M metagenome (GOLD analysis project Ga0079224, IMG submission 80414) | Agricultural soil microbial communities from Utah to study Nitrogen management - Steer compost 2015 | ecosystem: Environmental > Terrestrial > Soil > Agricultural land | place: USA: Utah... | reverse complement strand
TAAAAACGTAGTTGTGCTGGGCACCCAGTGGGGTGATGAAGGCAAGGGCAAGATTGTTGACCTTCTGACAGACAAGGTGGCTGCCGTTGTCCGCTTTCAGGGCGGGCATAATGCCGGTCACACACTGGTGATCGAAGGTAAGAAGACGGCTCTGCACCTGATTCCGTCCGGCATACTGCGGCAGGATGTCCAGTGCCTCATCGGGAACGGTGTGGTGCTGTCGCCGGAAGCCTTGCTGAAAGAAGTGCGGGAGCTTGAAGCGAACGGTGTTGCCGTTCGTGACCGCCTGAAAATCAGCCTGGCTTGCCCGATCATCCTGCGCACCCACGTTCGTATCGATCAGGCCCGCGAGCGTGCCCGTGGCAACGACAAGATTGGTACTACCGGCCGGGGTATCGGCCCTGCGTATGAAGACAAGGTTTCCCGCCGGGGTGTTCGGCTGGGTGACCTGTGCAACCCCGCTGATTTCGAGATCAAGCTGCGGGAAATCATGTCGTACCACAACTTCGTTCTCACCGAGTACTTCAAGGAAGAGGCCGAGGATATCGATGCGGCCCTGGAAGAGCTCAAGCAGATGGGCGAGGAAATCCTGCCCATGGCCGCAGACGTAACCGACATTCTGCACGACTACCGCAAGCGCGGAGAGCACATCCTGTTCGAAGGCGCGCAGGGCTCGTTGCTGGATATCGACCTGGGTACCTATCCGTACGTGACTTCCTCCAATACCACCGCTGGCGGCACCGCTACCGGCTCCGGTTTTGGCCCGCTGTATCTGGACTACGTGCTGGGTATTACCAAGGCTTACACCACCCGGGTAGGTTCCGGCCCGTTCCCGACCGAACTGTTTGACGACATGGGCAAGCACCTGGCGGTCAAGGGGAACGAAGTGGGGACCACCACAGGTCGTTCCCGTCGTTGTGGCTGGTTTGATGCGGTGGCGCTGCGCCATGCCATCCAGATCAACAGTGTGTCCGGTATCTGCCTGACCAAGCTGGACGTTCTGGACGGTCTGGAAACGGTGAAGGTGTGTGTCGGCTACAAGACTCCGAACGGCGAAATTACGCGTCCCCCTATTGGCTGCGACAGCTACAGCGATATCGAGCCGGTGTATGAGGAACTGCCTGGCTGGAGCGAGAGCACGGTCGGCCTGACCAGCGTGGATCAGCTGCCGGAGAATGCCAAGGCCTATATCCGCTTCCTGGAAGAGCAGATTGAGGCGCCGATTGATATTATTTCCACCGGTCCGGATCGTGTGGAAACCATTACTCTGCGGCATCCGTTCGGAGAGTAAGTTCAGAAAATAAAAACCGCCTGGGGTGGATGCCCCAGGCGGTTTTTTTGTGCCGGTTTTCTGGTGCAGGGTGTCAGGGCTTTTCCGCGATCAGTGTCGCCCGCTTGGGGCCCGGGTAGCCTTCAATGGTTTTTGAGGAATCGCCCGGGTCCAGAAAGTCCGCCAGTGAATTGAATCGCATCCAGTCGGTCTGGCGTTGCTCATCGGTGGTGGTCTCACTGACGTCCACCACCCGGGCATTGCGAAAGCCGGTTCTGTCCAGCCACCTGAGCAGGGTCGGGCAACTCGGTAAAAACCAGACGTTGCGCATCTGGCCGTATCGGTCTTCGGGCATCAGGCTGTAGCCCTCAGGACCGTCCACAACCAGGGTTTCCAGCACCAGTTCACCCCCGCGGCGCAGCGTACCCTTGAGTTCCAGCAGATGGTCCAGTGGGGAGCGACGGTGATACAGCACGCCCATGGAGAAGGTGGTGTCAAAGCATTCCATGTCGCCCGGGAGATCTTCCATGCGCACCGGTAGCAGGTCCACCGGAGGCTGCCCCAGATACCTTTTTACCGCCAGGAACTGGAACATGAACAATAGCCCCGGGTCGATGCCAATCACCCTCTGGGCGCCGGCACCGGCCATGCGCCAGCAGTGGTAGCCGGAGCCACAGCCCACATCCAGGATGGTGCGCCCCCGCAGATCTGCCAGATGCGGGGCTACCCGGTCCCATTTCCAGTCCGAGCGCCATTCGGTATCAATGTAGGTGCCGAAGAAATCGAACGGGCCCTTGCGCCAGGGCATCAGGCCCCGTAGCCCGTTCTCAAGACCGGTCATGGCGTCCGGATCCAGGCCGCCGGGGCTGGTCACTGTGATTGCCGACTGATTCAGGTCGACCCTGGCGTCGGCAACGCCTGGCAAGGCCTGCAGTGCGCTGTGCCAGCGTTCCATATCGCCGTGGGGATTGCCCTCAAATCGGCGCGTGAGCTGTTCTTTCAGAGTCTCTGCCCAGCGCGTGTTACCGGTCTCGCTCAGGTAGGAAAGAACGGGATCAAAGTGGTTGTGCCAGTCAAACAATGCCATGGTGTGTCTTTCTATGGATAAGTCAGGGGTTCTTGATGGCCAGCATGGAGACAAAATTGAAGCACTGGTACCACACCAGTACCTGGCCAAAGCCGGCACGCTGCAGTCGGGCCCGGTGGTCGGCCAGGGTTTCCGGGATTAGCACTTTCTCGATCGCGGCCCGTTTCTGGCTGATTTCCAGATCCGAATAACCGTTGGCCCGTTTGAACTCGTGGTGCAGACGGGTCTGGATGTCCTGTTCCGCGTCGGATTCAAATCGGATCTTCTCGGACAGAACCAGCACGCCGCCGGGCAGGGTGGCATCGCTGATGCGGGTCAGCAGGGCTAGCCGCTGCTCGGGCGGCACAAACTGCAGCGTGAAGTTCAGAGTGGTGACGGAGGCATTGCTCAGTTCGGTGCTCAGGATGTCCTCGCAGCGTAGGGTTACCGGCAGGTCGTGGTCATCCAGGGCGACATAATGCTCGCAGCGCTCGATCATGGCCTCGGAGTTATCCACGCCCACCAGGGTGCAGTCCGGGTAGGGGATGCCATGGCGCATGGCAAGCGTGGAGGCGCCGAGCGAGCAGCCCAGGTCGTAACAATGTGAGCCCGGCTGAACGTACTGTTCCGTGATCACCTCAATCATCGGGATGATGGTGGTGTAACCGGGCACAGAGCGGCGGATCATGTCCGGAAACACCCGGGCGACGGACGCGTCAAAGCGGAAATCCTCGGGATTGCGCTCAGTGGCAAATAACCGGTCGGTAAGTTGCTCCGGGGGCGTGCGATTACTCATCGCCCGCTCCGGCCTCGCGCTCATCAGGGCGAGGTGACGCCAGATCCTTGTCGGTAGGGGACGGCCGTGCGCAGCGAACCCCCCGGTTCTTGTAATCGACCAGGATGCCCCGGAAGGATGGGTCGACGTCAGCGGCAATGGCCAGGTAACCGTTTTCACAAACGGCATGCAGCTCCGAGGATTTTCGGGACATACGGAAAGTTTCGCCGGGTTTGACGTGGATGGCGGTAAATTCACCCACCGGAGCGTGGTCCTTGTTGTCGGAGTGATCAATTCGGCCAGACGCTTCCAGCACCAGTACCGTGCCGACGATGGCAGCAACTCCGGTCACAATCAGGCTCTTGGCTGTGAAACGCCGTTCGTTATCGCTCATGGGTACCTCGTGTCAGAAAATCAGAATTGGCCCGGCAGGCTGATGGCCGGTTCCTGTAACGCGGCCAGCTGTTCCCGTAAAGACAGGATCTGGTCTGACCAGAAACGCGGCTGTGAAAACCAGGGGAAGAATCTCGGAAACGCCGGATCTTCCCAGCGCCTTGCCAGCCAGGCGCAGTGGGCGATCTGCCGGTAGCAGCGCAAGGGTTCAATCAGGTGGCGTTCACGACGATTGAAATCCCGGAACATTTCATAGCCTTCAAGCAATTCGCCAAGCTGGGCGCCCTGTTCAGTGGCGTCTCCGTTCAGAAGCAGCCACATGTCCTGAACCGCCGGACCCGTGCGGCAGTCGTCCAGATCCACAAACAGCATGGTTTCATCCCGGCACAGTATGTTGCCGGCGTGACAATCACCGTGAATGCGTAAGGTGTCTACCGGGCCGGCTTCGGCTATCCGTTCGCGGCAGTTGGCGATCAGGTCCGGAATCAGGGAGTTCCAGGCCGGTTTGAGATCATCGGGAATCCAGTTACCTTCCACCAGCACCCGGTTGTTCTGTTCCAGCCCCGCCAACAGATCAAACCCGGGCCTGTGCTCAAAGGGTTTAAGGGCACCAATGTTGTGAATCTGCCCCAGCCACTGGCCAAGTCGATACAGGGTGTCGGTCACACTGGTATCCGGGGCCTGGCCGCCGCGCTGCAGAAATACCGCGAATCTGAAATCCCCATACTGGCCGAGGGAATGCCCGCCCGGCAGTACCACAGGGGCAACCACTGGAACCCCGGCCTCCTGCAGTGACAGGGTGAATTCGTGTTCTTCCAGAATCGCCGAATCCGGCCAGCGGCCAGGACGGTAGAATTTTGCAATCACCGGCGGCTGGCCTTCAATACCGACCTGGTAGACGCGGTTCTCATAGCTGTTCAGGGCAAAGAGCCGGCCGTTGACCTCGAATCCCTCCGCCTCAATGGCATCCAGAATGACTTCCGGGGTGAGGGCATCGTAGGGATGCGAGGACGGGGTGATCGCCGGAGGTTCAGTCTGCATAGGGCTCAGAATGTGGTGTCGTATCGGGTTTTCATGGATTGCAGATGGTACCAGTTTTCGTCCAGCTCCCAGCGAATGCGGTTGACTCGCCCAGTGGCCAGGACAAGATCCCCGGCTCTGGCCTGAACCTGAGCAAGCTCCCGTTCAGCTTTCTGCCATTCACGATGGGTATCCGCCAGATGGCGCATGCCCGGGAACACGGCGGTCAGGGCCTTCTGGGTCGATACCGAGTGGGATCGAAGAGAACTGATGACGGCAGTATCTCCCTCTACCCGCAATACCCGGTGCTGGTACGGGTAACTGGCGACGGTTCTGTCTTCTTTCAGTTGCGCGTTCAGGTGGGTCACTTCAAAGCCGCGCCAGCCAATCCAGCCGACAAAAAGCGCGGCAACCACCATGACGGTAATAAACTGTTTTCGATCAGACATCGCCAGGCTCCCTGCGTTCGTTCTGTCTTGGGGCAAGTATAACGGTTCTTGGCGGGCAGGTAATGCAACCGGCGTTGATCTGCGGTAATTTCCCTGCCAGAGAGCAGGGTAGAGGAATGTGGAGTGGCTCAGGAGCAGTTCAGTATACAGACCGTAGTGATCGGTGCCGGTGTGGTCGGGCTTGCCATTGGGAGGGCGCTGGCCCGTTCCGGGCGGGAGGTGCTGGTGCTGGAAGCCGGTACCACCATTGGTGAAGGCATATCCTCCCGCAACAGCGAAGTCATTCATGCCGGAATCTATTACCCGGAGCGCTCCCTCAAAGCCCGGCTGTGCGTGGAAGGCCGACAACAGCTCTATGAATACTGCGTGAGCCATAAAGTGGCGCACCGAAAATGTGGTAAGTGGATCATCGCCAGTGATGCCTCGCAGGCCGAACGTCTGGGTGGCATTCAGTTGCAGGCGGGGCGAAATGGTGTGCGCATGGCGTTCTACGAGGGCGCAGCGATGGCACACCGTGTGCCGGAAATTCGGGCCAGCGCTGGGCTCTGGTCTTCGGAAACCGGGATTGTAGACAGCCATGGCCTGATGCTGGCGCTGCAGGGTGAACTGGAAGACGCCGGTGGTCAGATTGCGATGAACAGTCCGGTGGTGTCTGCCGAATCCGGTCCTGAGGGGCATGTTCTTAAGGTGGGTGAAGCCGGAGATCTGTTACTGAAGGCTCTGGAAGTGATTAACGCCGCTGGACTTGGTGCCCCGGCACTTGCGGGGCTGTGGTCGGGGTTGCCAGAGCGTGCGCGGCCGAAACAATGGTTGGCCCGTGGTGTTTATTTCAGCTTCAGTGGTCGGCATCCGTTCAGCACCCTGATTTATCCAATACCGGAACCCGGTGGGCTCGGCATTCATCTGACTCTCGATCTGGCTGGCCAGGCCAGGTTCGGGCCGGATGTGGAATGGATAGACGAGGAAAGCTATCGGGTCGATCCGCAGCGGGTTCGTGGATTTGCCGACAGTATCCGGCGATGGTGGCCGGACCTGGACGAGGCCCGCCTGCAGCCGGCTTATGCAGGGATTCGCCCAAAACTGGCTGGCCCGGATGGCGGCTTTGCGGATTTCCGCATCGATGGCCCTGAGGACCATGGTGTTGGTGGCCTGGTCAATCTGTTCGGGATTGAGTCGCCCGGACTCACCTCCTGTCTGGCCATCGCCGGACACGTGCTGAAAACTCTCGGCGATTGATCAGCCGGGTGTGCGCGCCAGTGCCCAGACCTGGATGTCCCTGGCTCCCGCTCTGGTCAGCACCGATGCCAGCTCGCGAACGGTAGCGCCGGTGGTGACCACATCATCGACAATGGCGACGTTTGCCGGCACTGTCCCGGTAACCTCAAACAGCCCCTGAAGATTGGCTAACCGGCTTGTCCGGTTCAGTTTCCGTTGTGCGCGAACGCGCCTTGTCCGTCGAACCAGGCGCGCGTTGACCGGGATGTTCAGCTGTTTCGCCACCGCCTCCGCAATATCCTGAGCCTGATTGAAGCCCCGCTGCCAGCGCCGGGTCCAGTGCATGGGGGCGGGAATCAGAACATCCGGCCGAGCTTCGGGCGCCAGGTGATGGTCAATGTAGTCGGCAAGACCTGTCAGTAATGGCCGCGCGAATTTGTGCTGGCCGTGGTACTTGTAGCGGCCAATCATGCCATCAACCGGAAACTGATAACGCCAGGGGATCAGGGAGCGGCTATAGCACGGTGGTGAGGCCAGGCATTCTCCACAACGTCCATCCGGGGCTGGAAAGGGCAGGGGCAGCGCGCAGGTCTGGCAGCACCAGCGGTTGGCGGGCAGGTCGTTCCGGCAGTCCTGGCAGAGGCCATCCTGTGCAGCGTCTGCCAGGCAGGTGACGCACCGTCCTGCGCGCCTTGAGCTGTTAACCTTAACCTTTGTCGAGGTTGACAGCGAGATCAGTCCGTTTATCATCGCGGTTTATCCGTAAACCAAAAATCCCGGAAAGGTTAACAGGACTCTCACATGACTGCCACCGCTACCCGCCACGACTGGACGCTTCAGGAAGCTCGCGAGCTTTTCAATCTTCCGTTCAACGACCTTCTGTTTCGCGCCCAGAGCATCCACCGGGAACACTTCGACCCGAATGAGGTGCAGGTGAGCACCCTGCTCTCGATCAAGACCGGTGCCTGCCCGGAAGACTGCAAGTATTGCCCGCAGAGTGGTCATTACAACACCGGGCTTGAGAAAGAGAAGCTGCTGGAAATCGAGAAGGTGGTCGCGGAGGCCCGGGTTGCCAGAGAAAAAGGTGCGTCCCGGTTCTGCATGGGTGCCGCCTGGCGCAGCCCATCAAAGAAAGACATGCCCTACGTTCTGGATATGGTCCGGCAGGTGAAATCCCTGGGCCTGGAAACCTGCATGACACTGGGCATGCTCAAAGAAGAAGAAGCCCGGGAGCTGGCAGACGCCGGCCTGGATTACTACAACCACAATCTGGATACCTCCGAGAAATACTATAACCACATCATCACGACCCGTACCTACCAGGATCGTCTGGATACGCTCGATAACGTGCGCAAGGCCGGCATGAAGGTCTGTTGTGGCGGCATCATGGGTATGGGTGAAGATGAGGATGATCGCGTTGGTCTGCTGGTTCAGCTGGCGAATTTACCCCAGCACCCCGAAAGTGTGCCGGTGAATATGCTGGTGAAGGTGAAGGGGACGCCACTGGAAGATGTGGAAGACCTGGATCCGTTTGATTTCATTCGCATTATCGCGGTGGCCCGGATCATGATGCCGGCTTCTCATGTGCGCTTGTCCGCGGGCCGTGAGCAGATGAATGAGCAGATGCAGGCACTCTGTTTCATGGCGGGTGCCAACTCCATTTTCTACGGTGAGAAACTGCTGACCACCTCGAACCCGGAGGCGGATGCGGACATGCAGTTGTTCCGCAAGCTGGGAATCCGGCCGGAGCAGCGGGAGCAGTGCGCGACCGAGGAGCAGGAGGAAGAGGCCATTGCCGAGGCGGTGGAGTACGAGGCCACGCGGCATATGTTTTACGACGCGACCCGGGAGTCTGCGTGATTCCGCATGCGTGACTTCGCCAAAGAGATAGAACAACGAAAGCAGGCCGGGTTGTACAGAACCCGCCGCCTGATTGCCGGTCCGCAGCAACCGACGCTGACGGTGGATGGCCGGTCGTTGTTGTCGTTCTGCAGTAACGATTATCTGGGCCTGGCCAGTCATGGGGAGAACATTCGGGCGCTGGAGCAGGCACTGCCGGATGGGGGCCTGGGCGGAGCTGCGTCGCATCTGGTCTGTGGCCACCACGAGGCCCATCATCGCCTTGAGCAGAGGCTGGCAGAGTTCACCCGGCGGAGTTCGGCGCTGTTCTTTTCCACCGGGTACATGGCGAACATGGGTGTCATTTCCGCCCTGGCGGGGCGGGGCGATACCATTTTCTCGGATCGACTGAACCACGCTTCGATCATTGACGGCTGCATTCTCAGCCGTGCCCGGGTGCGCCGCTATGCCCACGGTGATGTTGCCGCGTTGGAAGCCATGCTCTCAGAAACCTCCGGCCACAAACTGGTGGTTACCGATGGCGTGTTCAGCATGGATGGAGACATTGCGCCACTCACGGAACTGGCCCGCGTCTGCAAGGCACACGACGCGCTTCTGGTAGTGGATGATGCCCATGGCATCGGTGTTCTCGGGCCGCAGGGCCGGGGGAGCGTACTGGAAGCCGGGTTGTCCCAGGACGATGTGCCGGTGTTGATCGGTACCCTGGGCAAAGGCGTTGGAACTTCCGGCGCCTTTGTCGCCGGATCTGACGTGTTAATCGACTACCTGGTACAGAAGGCGCGGACCTATATCTACACCACAGCCATGCCACCGGCATTCGCCGCCGCAACCTGTGTCAGCCTGGATGTTGTTGAGAGCGGCGATGAGCGACGCGCTCATCTTGACGCGTTAATCCAGCGATTCAGGACGGGTGCTCAGGATCTGGGCTATGAGCTGATGCCATCCCGAACGCCCATTCAGCCCATCATGATCGGAGATAACTGGACGGCATTGGCGCTCAGTCGTGCACTGGAGGATGAGGGGCTGCTGGTAACGGCCATCCGACCGCCCACGGTGCCGGAGGGCGAGGCCCGCTTGCGGGTTACGCTCAGCGCCGCCCATAGGGGAGCCGATGTTGACCGTTTGCTCCAGGCCCTGGCGAAAAGCCGTTCCATCCTGAGTGAGGCCCTGGCCGGGGAGTCAGCGCTATGACCATCTATACCCGAATAGCACCAACGGCTCCTGTTGAGGGCGGAACCGGAACCAAGCAGTCCATTGCTCGCGGCTTCGGTGGCGCCAGTGCCACCTATGACGGTGCATCCCGCCTACAGAAAATCATGGGCGACGCCATGCTCGCCGAGCTTGCAGATACACCAGTGCCCGACTCGGTTCTTGATCTAGGCTGCGGAACCGGCTGGTTTAGCAGGAAGTTCGCGGAGCAATACCCCCATTCCGCGGTTACCGGCGCAGACCTTTCACCAGGCATGCTGGCCGAGGCTGCCAATCGAAGCCCGGGATCGATCCACTGGTTGCACGCCGATGCCGAACAACTTCCGCTGGCCGATAACAGCGTTGACCTTGTTTTCTGTAATCTGATGATTCAGTGGAGCGCCCGGCCGGAACTGATCCTTCGGGAGTGCCGCAGAATTCTCAGGCCTGGCGGACGACTGGCCATATCGACACTGCTGGATGGTACCTTGTCTGAACTGAAACAGGCCTGGGCCGAGGCTGATCCGGGACAGGCGCACGTAAACCGCTTTGTTCCGGAAACGCAGTGGAAAGCCCTCGTGGAGACGGTTCTGCCAAACGCAAAACAGGTTACTGAAACCATCTCACTGCCGTACCAGTCGCCCATGCACCTCAATCGTGAGTTGAAAGAACTCGGTGCGGTGTTTAAAGGGGAAGAGCGCCGGCGGACGGTGACAGCGCCGGGGCGTTTTCGGGCGATGTGTCGTGCCTATCCGACGCGAGCCGACAACGTCGTTGAGGCTGGGTACTGTGCGGCCTGGATATACTGGGTTAAACGATAATATTGGATTTAATTGAGTCCGGACTACCCCTGCCCTCGTCTTACGCTAATAGTAGGAACATTTCAGGCATGGCCAAACACACTTATTTCGTTACAGGCACCGACACCGGCGTCGGCAAAACCATCGTCTCCGCAGCCATTCTCGAGGCGGCCAAATCCGCCGGCAAGCGAACCCTGGCCATGAAACCTATCGCTTCCGGCTGCGACCAGACCCCTGAGGGCCTGAGAAACGAAGACGCCCTGATGTTGCAG
>Ga0079224_100016756_pt1 | contig 10308 bp, 8 predicted proteins | sample Stecom2015_FD_80414 | JGI IMG/M metagenome (GOLD analysis project Ga0079224, IMG submission 80414) | Agricultural soil microbial communities from Utah to study Nitrogen management - Steer compost 2015 | ecosystem: Environmental > Terrestrial > Soil > Agricultural land | place: USA: Utah... | reverse complement strand
TCTTCAACGGAAAGAGACTGACGCCGCAGCTCAAATATTTTAGCACTGTCTCGCTGAAGGTCCTGCACCCTCCCGTCACGAGCCTCTGCGCGGCCATTCTTGCTTGTATGCGAGCGAATACGGCTCTCAATGTACCTCGACCAGTTGAGGCCAAGCGCATCGTATAGCTCCCTGAACCTTTCTATGGGTGAAGCACTGACGTCTTCGATTTTGACGACCTGCCAATCCGGGTGACGTCTTGCCTGAGTAAGCAACACCTTATAGATGGCTCGCCAGTGCACCGCCATCGACTGTAGACGGTCCGGCCATTTTCTCGTCAGCAGATCAACTTCATCTGTAAAATAGTCCTCGACGAGTGCTTTCTGATGTCCCAGCATCATCGTTCTTGGCCACCAGTCGAGTCGCTTCAAACTTGCGGCCAACGAAACGGGATGCCTGACCACGATCACCGGTTTTACGCCGAAAGTGTGATATAGATATTCGGCCATGAGGCATCCCGTCGGGTCTTTTATGACGGCCGCCTTGTGAAACGGGTTAAGTTTGGCCATCCGAAGGTAAAAAGGCCCCCGACTGCCGACGATGTGCTTGATCAGTTTCCTCGTTGCTGAATCCTTTGCGTCGTGGGTCGTACGTAGCGTGAAGTCATACTTGAAAAGACGCTGTATCAGCGCATGGTTTCGCCTCATCTCTTCAGTATCCAGGCTCGGGCGCATGTACCGATACCGCCCTTTCATGCCCGGCATGCCACACGCCGCATTAAATGGCTCGTGTATGTAGTCCACCTCCAGGGGCCAGCTCAATACACGGCCTACGAACGTCGTACCGCTCCGAGGCACCCCGGTCACAAACATCCAATTTTGAATCCTATCGACCGAAATCTTAAGCATCCGGACCACAATCAATGATATCCATACCGCGTCATAATCCTCGACGTAAGGATTTCGGTTAGCTTCCTACTCGACGCGGGCAACTTCATCTTCCACTTCTCATCCAGTACGATTCCTTTCGATTCGTACCGCATCGGATTCCCCGCAATGGTGTGCACGCTGCCACTTCGGAAGTTGTCGACCGCCTGCTCCTCATATTCGCACCCGATCAACCGGCACACCTTCTCAAACGTCTTTTTCGGTTCTGTGGCGAGCGTTTCATAATTGACCAGCATGTAGCTGGCCGAATCAAAAGCAACCTCACCCAACTTTGAGAACAACCGGTTTTGTATCGACCACGCCACGGATTGCCGCGCCGTGAAATATTGTCTCCGAGATGCGGCCACGCCCCCTGACTCTCCGATCAGGTCCTTTGTTACCGAGTAAACAAAAGCACGCGGGTTTTTGACCAGGTGGATCACTTTGATGTTGAACAATCCGGACAGGTGTAGCCACAACAGCCGATACGGATCCTTCGACGCGTCGACGATCCATTCGGGACGGTCTCCGAGCATTTCCTCGGAAACGTCCAGGAATGCCCTGAACACCTCGTCATTGTTCTTTCCGTAGCGCTCGATGTCTGCCGCTTCTTCGGCGGACATTGGTTTCCCCGTCCTGAAGCCCCCCAGCCTTCGTAGCCGGAGCGTATGGCCTGCGTTGTGTTTTTCGCGAAAGTAATCAAGGCCGGGACCTTCCTGTTTCAGCGGGTCCACCCTTCTGCGCATTTCACTCCAGAAGGGACAGGTCTGCACGTATTCACCGCAGCTACAGGGACGAACACCGTTTTGTCGGAGCTCATGCGGCCAGATGTGCAGCTCACCCATTGTGGCAATGAGAGAATGCGCCCCTAGCATGGATTCCAGGAGGGTGGATCCACTACGACCGATACTTGCGATGTAGATGAGGTTTATTTTGGCCGAATCATTCATGTGACGATAAAACCTGGTGTTTGATGGCAACACGCTTTTGATGCCGCAGGGCAATCGCTTCGCGGTACAGCTCGCGGTGTTGGGCTGCTATGGATTCGGGGGCAAACAACCGCGCCCGAAGGGGTCCTTTCCGTTCCAACTCAACCCTTTTTTCGGGATGGGTCAGCAGGCTAATGAGCTGGTCTGCAAACTCGTTATCCGAGGCGAGCACCCCGTATTTGCTTTCATCCAGAACGTACCGGGCGCCGTCGTTCGGAGTGCATAGAACGGCCGTTCCGCTGGCCATCGCTTCCACGTACGAAAGACCAAATCCTTCATAGGTGCTTGGATAGGCAAAAACCCACGCCTTCCGGTAAAGCGCAGCCAGCTCTTCGTCGCTGGGAAACCGTACGTATTCAACGTTTTGCGCAGCCCGGCAGTAGTCACTAACCATGTACAGGACGGCATCGGGTACGCGGCGCACTACCTCCCGCGTGAACACGTCGAACAGAAATGATCCCCGTTTCCTTCCTTCCCACGTACCGACAAACAGGACGGTTGGTTGAGCGGTTTTTTCACCCGGATGGCAGTGGCGCAGGTCCGGAACGGGAGCAGTGACGTGAATGACCCCGTACAGGTTGGCAGTCTCCGGACCAACCGCCATCGTGACGGTCGCCAGACGCGCAGCGAGGTGCTCCAACGGATAAATGCAATATTGGATCAGCCTACGCTTCCACGACGTAGCCGATCGTGCCTCGCCCAAAGCGGAGCCGTGCATGGTCCGCACGGTTGGAACCTGACGCCGAAAGTAGAACCAGTCATCCCCGTGTAAATGCAACACGTCATATTCGGTGAACGACAACCCGTTCAGTAGAAACGGGAGCAGGAAGAGGCGCGCGGCACGGTTGCGACATAGCCAGGGATGGCGGGGAAATAGCCGAACGTGACGGTACCGTGCGTCAGCCGGGCAGCTTGTCAGGCTGAACACGGTCACGTCGTTCGATACGGCCAGCTCGTTCGCCAGGCGATGGACGCTCACTTCAACCCCGCCCGGCTTTCGATCCGGTTCAGGAAGAGTGGTATGGTATATCGCTATCTTCAAGGTTCAAACCCGCAAATGCTTCACTTAACTCCCCTGGCGTCTTCGCACGTACGAAAAACGCCTCCCTCAATACCGTGGGTTGTACCTTGCGTCGTCGTGGAACCATTGAGCGATGATTGCAAGGCTGATAAAAGACCATACAATCACGCCTTTGAGTCCCAGCATCTGATTCGCGAACAACAAGAGGACGATGTAAGACAAGGCAATACCGGCGGCTACCACAGCAAACTGATCGGTTCGCTCTTCCCGAATACCAAACAAGCTTCGTACGAGCAGATACAGGCCCCATCCGTAAAGGAGCGTCCCGGGCCACCCCAGAGTCATCGGTATGGCCAATACGCCACTGTCAAACGTGTTGGTCTGTCCCTCACTCAGTTTGGCCGCTCTGCCCAGGCTGCCGAGTCCTTCCCCTATCGGGTTCAGCAATGCCCTCCCCGTAGCGCTGCGATACAATCCCTGTCTGGCACGCAGACTGTTGTCTTGCTCAATGCTACTGAGTGTGTTGACGCGCCCTCCCACACGTTGAGCAATCGGCGGATAAAGCAATAAGGGCAGGCTCAAAACTATGCCTACTCCGAGAATCACAATCAGGCGCATCCGCAGCTGATTCCGCAATCGCAAAATCAGAAATCCGAGGCCGAGCGCCCATCCGCCCCACGCGCCACGAACGAGCGTGAGCAAAAAGCTCACGTACCCGGGTACAGCGGCCACCCGGGCGAGAGGCCCGCTCCCGTCAAAAAGAATAAGCAGGCCGGCCATGAGCACCATGGCAAACGGACCGGTCGAATTCAACGTGCTAAACACGCGAAAGCTGAATGCCTCCGGACGCCCCATCGAGCTGGTCATCCCGGACTGAACGAGCCAGAACATGTCCCATGCCGGTGGATAGACGTACTGAATCAATCCGTACGTCCCCATCACCAGCACACCCCAGATAAAGGTTTTTCGCACAATCGCACGCAGCGCCGGGTACTCTCGCCAGTAAACCGCCAGATGAAAACCAAACAGAATTGGAAGCATCCATTCCAGCAAGTCAAAGGTGGGGCTGAAAAATCCGGATTTGATGATCCCTATCACATAACCGTACAGCACGCCCAGCATAGCCAGCGTGAAGGGAAAAAAAGATCTCAGGCGCAGGTACTTCCCGTAGCGAAGAAACGTGAAGAAGGAATAAGCGGACAGCAGATACGGGGTCAACATGACCAGGCTCACGGAGGAATGGACACCCATCTGGTAGTCCAGAACGCGCCGGACGAACGGAGTCAGAAACCAGATCCACAGAGCGAACGACACGTATAGACTGGGGCGCGTCGTGTAGAAAAATCCTCCTGCGGCCAGTACGGCAACCGGATACAAATACAATAGGATGTGAACCTGCTGCCCCCAGGCCAGCAAGACGAAAAGACCAATCGATACAAGCGTAATTCCGGTTGCCAGAAGGACCGCCTGCGTGTCAGCCTGTAAACTGCTCTGGAGTCTTACACTCATCTGTCTATACGATCGACCGTTGGCTAATGGAATCCGCGCTTACACGTTCAGAGCCGGACAAGGAGGAAACCCCGAATGATTTTCCGTCCACTTCCGCCATTCGCCTCAATAGTGAATCCGTCACACATTCCCAACTGAACCGGGTATTGAAGTAATCCTGGCCATTTGCGGCTATTTGATTGCGACGTCGAGCGTCTTCTACCAGTTCCAGCACGTTTTGCCTGAATCCGGCCTCATCATTAAATGCCGAGAGCAAAAATGCCTTACCGTGCTGGTCATAAAGCTCAGCGTCGGTCTGGATCCCGTACGTGCTGACCGTCGCAATCTCGTGTTGAAGACCTACCATAAATGAGCCCCGCCGTGTAGAAACCCCCTTTCGAAACGGCGCCAGATAAAGATCCATAGCAGCAAAGTGCTTCGACACATCCTCAGGAGGAAGCGGACCGGCATCAAACACTCGAATGTCGCCTAATATTTCCCTGACGCGGTTTCCCGCCGGCCCGATATAAAGCAGGCACATTCGCTCGCGGATTGCCCTTACTGCTTCTGAAGCCGTCTTTATAAAATTGAGCAATCGTGAAGGATGGGCGCTGCCGAAGACGCCCAGCACAAAAGTGTCTTCGTCAACACCAATCCGGCGCCTCGCCTCGTTTCGAGTAATGGGTACATGAGGAATATTGGAGCTCACCGGCAGGTGAAAAACAGGCTTATCGGCAAACCAGGCGCGAAAGCGTTCGACCCACGGCTCGATAGCGAAGAAAACCAGGTCGGCACCGTGCCCGAGTCTCCACAGCTGCCAGCGTTGCCAGGTCGTCATCACCGCCATCCGGACGGATTCAACGGGCATGAACGGCTCATGGACCATGAGCGCAATGCGTGTCCCCGCCGCCGTTTTCCTCAACTTTTGAAGCATGGCCGGTAACGCCGGATTGAACCCCCAGCGGCCATAGCTGAACGGGTTGTACTGCACAATCAACCAGTCCGGCGCATCCTGCACAATTTGATCGTGTAGCCGGTGCAGAGCGAGCGGCGCGTCCATCGAGAAAGCCTGCACTATCCGTACACCTTCAATGGGATCAAAAGGCCCCTGCCCGGTAAGGATAGTCACACTGGTGTGCTCCGCCAGGCTGCCTGCCAGGCGGCTCGTGTAATCGCCAATGCCGTCCAGAATGGGCGGTAATACCGGAAAAACGAGGTGTACCTTCATCACTAGACTGCGCCGATTATGCCGAGACAGTTTCAGCAGTGCTCGAAGACAGGATATAGCCGTACAGACGCAACTCTTCCCCTGCTATACGCTCCGCTGCCTCGACCTCCGCTTTGTCGCGTTTTCGGTATTTGCCGATCGAATCAGCGTGCGCCGATCGTAGCCTTTTCCAGAAGTGTTTGCTCGGTTTGGCTCCAAGGTGGTCCAAAACGGCTTTGCCGTACTTTTCAGGCTGTCGCATCAGGTCCTCGTACCGCAGAAGCATCACACGGCCACTCTGTTCGATCTCCGGCCGAGAGAAGAAATCGTGGCAACGCCGAACCATGTACTTCCACATCCAGATGGCACGCACATATGGTGATCCTGCCATGAACTCGTCATCTTTTCCGGCTTCGACCCACCAAGGCACGTAATGCACACCGTCGTAGCTGCGCCCCAATCTCATCTCCGAGCCAAGAAGATTCGTCAACCGCTCATTCGAAAGGACGTCGTAACTACGCACCAGCGAGTTGGCAACGTCTCGCCCGTCCCGATAAATGTGGATGATGCGCGCCTCCGGAAGTGCCTGGTAGGTAAAATCCGGCGCCAGACTGAGAAAAGGCTCTTTATAGATTAATCGCTGGATGCCCTTGCGGTTGCCTTTAAACGCATCGATCAGACCTCGCAGACCGGTCGGCGCCGCTCCCCACTTCTGCAAGGCTGCCCCCCTCGAGTAAAAGCGGGCCGAGTGCAGGTAAGCATCCAGTGATCGCTCAAAGCCGACAGCGAGCGCCTCGTAGACGTCCCGAGGAATATCCTGGTTGACCACGTGAGGAATGGCTACCGGCAGCAGCGTACCTACCATACATTCCGAATCAGGCAACCCGTTCAGGACGTGCATCAAAAACGTCGTGCCCGATCTCGGTGAACCTAGTATGACGGCGGTTGATATGCTCATGACGTTGTTCGTTGTAAGTTCGAATTGGTACAGTGGCTCGTCGTCTACGAGACGCCTCGGCTCTCCAGAGGCGCGTTGTTGACCCTCATGATGGCACGGTTGTAAAATGCCTCCAGCTGATCCATAAAGCCTGCCATACTGAATCGCTTACCCATCAGCTCCATCCCGTTTCGACCCAAGTGTTCGGCAAGCTGAACGTCGGAAGCCAGGCGATCGATGCAATCGGCGAGCCCGTCGACGTCGTTCGGTTCTACCAGCAAGGCATACTCTTCTGTCGCATATTCGGGTATGCCACCCACACGGCTGGCGATAACGGCACGCCCGTGAGCTGCGGCTTCCAGACTGACGAGCCCGGCCGGCTCCTGCCAGACCGAAGGAAAAATGACAGCCCTTGCATTCAAAATGAGCCTTGATACCACGCTTTGCTCCACCCATCCGTGAAACGTCACTCGGTCCGCGATGCCGAGACGTTCGGCCAAACGTTGCGATTCGTCTCGTTCATATCCGTCTCCAGCCACGTCGAGATGAACAGGCCGAGAAACCTTGCCGATCGCGCGAAGCAGCCAGGACAGCCCCTTTTGTGGTACGAGACGGCCAAGAAAGACAAAATGGGAAACGCCTCCCGGTTCGGGAGGCCGGTAGGGATGGGTTACCTCCGGTGCAGGCGACAAAATTGTATGCAAGAGTTCCGAAGAGCACCCGGAACGGACCATCTGATGGTACAGATATTGGCTCACCGTATAGGTGGGGACGAGGGAAGCCTGCCGCATTTCGTGGTGCAAACGCGTGAAGTGCTCCTTCACGCGCGCCGGATGCCGGCTCCCACAGCGATCGACGTAGTGTCCCCAGAGGCAACCAAACACACTGTATGCCCGATTACATGGCATTCCGGAGCGAGATAGATACCGAGTCCCACTCGGGCACGATCCCTGGTGACCATGGAAGGTTCGGACGACCGGCACGCGATCTTCGGGCAGAACGTCGACCGGTTTGTGGAGATGTAAGACGTCGAGCCCCAGGACCCGCGCATGCTTGAACAACTCTTCTGAGTTCCTTACCTCGATGTACGAATCCGACTTTACCCCGGTAGCATCCTGGTTGCCAAAGTAATACACAGTATGCCCCAACGCGGTCTGGACGGCTCCCAGCCGGCTAACGTAGTTCGCTATACCTCCTTGCGCCCAGATCATGGGAGCGTAATGTCCTACAATCATAGATTTCCTGAACAAATAACCCGTCCGGGGATGGCGTCAGAGCCGCTGAGCTCGGTTACTCCGACTATTGACTACCAGTTTGCGTCGGTCTCGTATCCCAGCTTGACGAGAACATGGTTGTAGGATTCCTTAAAATGGCGAATGTGGGCCTCCGTGAAATGGTTCTTCCAGTCTCCGGGTACTCCTTTCCTGTAGTGGCTCTTCACGTTCTCCTGACCACGCTTCCGTCCCCCGGCGAGCCGTGAAAAGCTTTTCTTTTCAAGGATGGTCACCAAATCGTGGAGGGGAATGAGCGGAACACTCCGCTGGGGAACGGGAAACATGGGCAAATTACCCGGCATGAACCGTCTGCCTTTCTGGTTCAGCCGGTTCATTTTCAGATTGACCGTCAACAATGCCCGCTGCAGGCCGCCGTGCTCCCTCTCGTCTAGCAGATCGAGGAATCGAACGATCCGAATGAACCCGTTTATGGGATCACCGGTCAACTCCTCCATCTTCAGCTCCAGGACGTTCTCCTGCTCGTAGTCCCAATCGTACATCTGCTCCATTTCGGGCCGGGAGAACTCCATTTCGCAAAACAGACCTTCCTCTTTCGAAAGCTGTTGTAGCTCTTTTCGGTGCGCCTCGAGCTCCGGCCATCCCTTCGAGCTATGGCTGTAGAGGTGCGAGAAGTAAGCGGACACGATCACGTCTCGAGGATCGCGCACAACGTGGAATCCCTTGAAGGGGGGAAGGTCGAGGGTATGGATTCGTTCGGCATTGGTGTAGGCCAGGAACCCAATTCGCTCTTGCCTGACTAGATTGCCGAGCGAACCCGCGTGCAGAAAATGCACGGGAAGGTGAACGATCTTGAAACGGATGCCCATGTGAAAACAAATTTCCCTCAGCACCCCGTCAATCCATCCCGTGGCACATTTATGATGCCCGAAAAAGACCCGAAAAGGAGCGTGTACCAAACTCTCCTTATCGTAATCGCGATCCAGTAAAGCCTGATTATTTCCCACGTTAAGATGCATTGGTGAGAGTAAACGATTGTGAAATTGGATGACGAGCAACGTACTCGAGGCGCTCGTGAATGGCCTTCCAGTTGCCCGTCGGCACGATGAATCCGTTAACCCCCTCCTCGACGTACTCTTTCATTCCCGTATCTTCCGTGACGATCACGGGTACGCCACAGGCAAGCGCCTCGAAGGGTGCGTATGCAAATCCATCCTCGTAAGACGGGTGAACAAAAACGTCGGCCTGGTGCAAGATTGGTAGCGGGTCGCCCGGTGCCAGACGAATCCTCGGGTCGCGACTCATCCGCTCCTCCATGTATCGTCTCATTGCCCGCGTGGACCAGCCTCCAACGAGGATGAGCTCGGCGGGACTGACGGACAGGCGCGAAAAGGCCTCGATCAAAAGAGGTATCCCCTTCGTGGCCTCGACCCTCCCAACGTAAACCACCCGAAAAACACCATCATCTGGACGACCGTCTGGCGGCTTGAATCTGGGGTGTACCGTGAGGTACATCCGTTCAAGCTTCTGCTCAGGCACTCCTTCTTCGATAAACGTCTGGCGGACGTACTCGGAATGGACACGGATTACGTCCGCCAATTCGTACTCTTTGATGGTCTTTCGCCGCTGGACCTCATTTAGCCAGCTATCGTGAATCCCGGTTTCCCGCCCCGCCCGCTTGTGCAAGCGCATTAGATTATTGACGTGGCTGTTCGTAGCGATTAGCTCGAGTTTGCCGAACCCCAGCCGTTTTGCCTTCTCAAAACTGTGAAGCGTCTTCCCGACGAATCCTACCAGTACCCCGGCCGGCTCGTTAAGCTTTGACGCTACCTTGCGGTCGAAAATCTCGCCCTTTGCCACACTCAACCAACTCTGACTGAATCGGACGGGAGTGTAGTGCCGGATCCAGTCGAATTCCCTCAAAGGAATACGCGTACCGTACTGGCCGTCATCCGGCTTTATGATAGGAGTATAATAGTGTTGCAGATGCCCCTTCTCCCTGGCTTCTTCGACGATCTGAGCAAAGTGACGACCAATACCTCCCTTCCCATATGGCGAACCACAGGCAATGATTTTCATACCCATACTTTGTCCATAACGCACTTACCAGCCTGTAAATCTGGGGGAATAAACTACCAATCACGACCTGTACAAACGCACGTCTTCTCCTCACCACGACGCTGAGCCTGAAGGCTGACTGGGTCAATACTTTTGGATTAGATTTCCCCTTCCACTCAGCTGTTCAAATCTAAAGTCCGGGGTAACTTACCACCCTGCATGTCTTTTCTATACTTCTCCTTAGCCGCGGGCTTAGAAACGTTGAGCCAAATAACGACAATGGCTAAGTGATTCTTTTCTAAATAGGTTTCAGATTTACAACTCCTATTTCAATACACTCGCTCTGTGCTTACAAAACCGTTAATATTGCCCTAACGTACTCTCATGTGAACAGCTACTTTCTTCTTGTTATTTTAATTTTTTCTATGAAACACTATTAGACACTGCATCAAATACACTCACATATTAAAG
>Ga0079224_100016755_pt1 | contig 10308 bp, 7 predicted proteins | sample Stecom2015_FD_80414 | JGI IMG/M metagenome (GOLD analysis project Ga0079224, IMG submission 80414) | Agricultural soil microbial communities from Utah to study Nitrogen management - Steer compost 2015 | ecosystem: Environmental > Terrestrial > Soil > Agricultural land | place: USA: Utah... | reverse complement strand
CCGGCCGTTGCGCACCACGCTCGAACTCGCCGAGCTCGTCGCCAACACCGTCCGCACTCGCGAAAAAGGCCAACATCCGGCCACACGCAGCTTTCAAGCTATACGGATTCACATCAACCAGGAACTCCAGGAACTCGCTCGCGCCCTCGCGGCAATTCTGACCATCCTGGCTCCGGGCGGGCGCCTGGCCATCATCAGCTTCCATTCCCTGGAAGACCGCATGGTCAAGCAGTGCATAGCGGCAGCGGCCAAGCCAGGCCTTGAGATGGCGCGTATGCCGATTCCCGAAGATCAGATGCCGCCACCGGTGCTGATTTCGCTGGGCAAAGTTGTTCCCACAGTAGAAGAGACGGCCGGGAATGTGCGCGCACGTTCGGCCGTCATGCGGGTGGCCGAGCGCACGGATACGCCGCTGCCTCCCGATCAGGGGGCTTCCTTCGTCAAGGCGATGCGGCTCATACCCTTGGGCGGCCACACACGGGGGGGGCGGGGCTGATGGGTCGTCTCTGCGCCTTCCTCGCCGTGGCACTGATGATTTCCGCCATTTCGCTGGTGACGGCCCGTCATCAATCGCGCCAGTTGTTCGTGGCCGTAGAGCGTCTTGAGGACCGCAGCCGCGAACTCGACATAGAGTGGCGCCGTCTGCAGCTTGAACGGGCAGAACTGGCGCGCAACGCCCGGATCGACCACGTTGCGCGTCGTGATCTGGGCATGGTCACGGTCACACCGGAACGCAGCATCTATCTTGACAGGCTGGACAAGGCCCCCGGGCAGGGAGGGCAGCGGTGAAGCGCATACCCTTCTTCAACAGCCCAGTGCTCGACCGGCAGATGCCCATGTGGCGGGCTAAGCTGGTCTTTCTGCTTCTGATGCTGGGCTTTGGCGCATTGTTTGCCAAGGCCCTCTGGGTGCAGGGCATGAATGACGAATTCCTGCAAGCTCAGGGCGAGCGTCGCTATGAGCGCACTCTGGTGCTGCCTGCTTCCCGCGGCAAGATCTTTGATCGCAGCGGTTCAGTGGTGCTGGCATCCAGCGTCCCTGTGCGAGCTATCTGGGCGATTCCCGAGGACACTCGATCGGCTACGCCCGAGCAGCTGGCTGAACTGGCCCGTCTGCTGGAAATGGATGTTTCAGACATCACTGCTCGAGTAGCGGACACGAAACGAACCTTTGTTTACATCAAGCGCCAGGTCGCGCTGGATGTCGCCGATAAGATCCGCAAGCTCAACGTACCCGGCTTCCACCAGTTGGGAGAAATGCGCCGTATATACCCGGAAGGCAGCCTGATGGCGCACGTGCTCGGGTTCACCAATATCGAAGAAGACGGGATTGAAGGCATTGAACTCGCCTTCAACGAAGCTCTGTCCGGAGAGCCGGGTTCACGCCGGGTAATCAAAGACCGTCTGGGCCGCGTGATCGAGGATGTCCAGGCAGTCGTGCCTCCCGTGGACGGCACGGATCTGCATGTGTCGATTGATGCCGGTCTTCAATACGACACCTACACTGCCTTGCACAAGGCCATGGAGGAACACAAGGCAAGGGCGGCCGCAGGAATTGTCCTGGACGTGCAGACCGGGGAGATCCTGGCTCTGGTGAATCTGCCTTCTTACGACCCCAACGATCGTTCCGATCGCAAGGGTGCCGCCCTGCGCAACCGCGCCATGGTCGACACCTTTGAGCCGGGCTCCACCATGAAGCCGTTTACCGTGGCGCTGGCGCTGGAAAACAAGAAGATTTCGCTCAATACCACCTTCAATACGGGCAACGGCCAGTATCGCTTTCAGGGCCACACCATTTCCGACGTGAGCCGCAATGGTGTGGTGAACGTGGCGGACATTGTGCGGCGTTCCAGCAATATCGGCATGGCCATGATATCTGAGCGTTTGAGCGCCAAGGAAATGTGGACTGCCTTCAGCGAACTGGGGTTCGGCCGCGCTCCCGAGGCGAATTTCCCTGGAATGGCCTCCGGGCGTCTGCGCCCCTGGGAACGCTGGCGCCCCATCGAGCAGGCCACCATGGCCTACGGCTATGGGCTGTCGGTGTCGCTGCTGCAGCTGGCCCAGGCCTACACTGTGTTTGCCCGTGATGGAGACATGGTGTCGCTTTCTATGCTCAAACGGCAGGGCGAGGCCACCAGCAAGCAGGTATTCAGCCCGGAAGTCGCACGTCAGATGCGCGAAATTCTGGAGGCCGCGGCAGGGCCGGACGGTGCCCGGCTCGCGCAGGTGAAAGGCTATCGCGTCGCCGGCAAGAGCGGTACGGCACGCAAGATTGTGAACGGCAAGTACAGCAAGAGCGACTATCGCAGCTCCGTTGTGGGCTTCGCTCCGGTATCGAACCCCCGCATTGTCGTGGCAGTGACCATCGACGAACCCCGTGGGGGCGCCTACTACGGTGGCCGCGTGGCGGCACCGGTGTTTGCCGATGTGGTGGCCAGCAGTCTCCGACGCATGGGTATTTCGCCCGATGCACCGATAGAGTCAATGGTGGCCATCGGTCCGAAGGGAGAAAGGGCGAGATGAGGGCTGAGGATATCGTCGAATGGCTGCATGGCCAGGTTCAGGCAAAGGCGCATCTGCGTCTTGACTCACGGCAGGTGGAGGAAGGCGACGTCTTCTTCGCTTGCCCGGGAATTGCCGGCGACGGACGTAACTTCATTGGCGATGCAGTCGATGCTGGTGCGGCGGCCGTTGTGGTTCAGCAGCCCTTGCCTGCAGCGCTGCAGGGCATAAGCCTCAATGTCCCCGTGCTGGAAGTATCGAACCTTGTCCCGCTTCTGGGAGAAACGGCCAATATCTGGTACGGGCGCCCTTCTGAAGAACTGTCGGTCGTGGCGATCACGGGCACCAATGGGAAGACCAGCGTTGTGCAGTGGGTAGCGGCGGCCCTGAATGCGGGCGGTGTGCCTTGTGGCACCATCAGCACCCTGGGAGCGACCCTGCCGGACGGCACCAACCTGGGTGGCAGTCTCACCACGCCAGACGTGCTCTCCATGCACGGGCTGATGGCAGACATGCGCGAGGCAGGCGCGCAGGTGGTGGCCATCGAGGCCTCTTCGATAGGTGTCGTGCAGGGCCGTCTGGATGCCCTGCGGCTGGATATCGCGGGTTTCACCAACCTGACGCACGATCATCTGGACTATCACGGTACTTTTGACGACTACCGCGAGGCCAAGATCGCGCTGTTTGACTGGCCTGGCCTGCGCGCCGCGGTCAGCAATGCGGATGACGCGGCGGGCCGTGATTTGCTCGCTAGGTTGGTTGGTCGCAAGTGCCTGTCCTACTCGTTGCAGGCGGGTGCGGCAGCTGACATCATGGCGCAGGACATCCATGCCGGTACGCACGGGCTCATCTTCAACATGGTCCGCAGTGGGGCAAGTGCGCAGGTGCTGACCCATCTGATTGGCCAGCACAACGTCTCCAATCTTCTGCTGGTGGCGGGTGTTCTTCAGGAGCTCGGCTGGTCCCTGTCGCGTACTGCGCGTATTCTGGCTGAACTGCGGCCAGTGGATGGCCGTCTGCAGATCGTTGACCCCAAGTTTGGCAATCCGGCCGGCCCCATGGTTGTGGTCGACTACGCGCACACTCCCGACGCCCTGGAGCGCGCCCTGCAGGCGTTGCGGGGAGTCGCACAGGTGCGCGGGGGCAATGTGACCTGTGTGTTTGGCTGTGGAGGCAACCGTGATCGCGCCAAGCGCGGGCTGATGGGTGAGGTGGCTGAACGGCTGGCTGACACGGTGGTGGTCACCAGCGACAATCCGCGCGATGAGGACGCGAGCGATATTGCAGCGCAGATTGTCGCTGGCATGAAGCACACCCCGGTCATGGAGCTGGATCGTGCGGTTGCCATCCTTGACACCATCTGGCGGGCTCGACCGAACGATGTTGTCCTTCTTGCCGGCAAGGGCCATGAGACCTATCAGGAAATCAGGGGCTGCCGCAGCCTGTTCGACGACCGCGAATGGGGTGGCTTCGCTCTGGCGTGGCGGGGCCAGCATGAAATCAATTCCGACACCCGCACTCTTGAGGCGGGCCAGCTTTTCCTGGCGCTTGCTGGTGAGCGCTTCGACGGGCACGAGTATGTGCGCCAGGCCGGCGAGCGGGGGGCAGCGGCCGCGATAGTTGCGCATCCGGTGCAGGACGTAGGCCTGCCCCTGTTCGTGCTGGGGGATACCCGTTTGGCGTTGCGCCGCATTGCAAGTGCATGGCGGCGCCAGTTCACGCTGCCGCTGATCGCCGTGACAGGAAGCAATGGCAAGACGACCACCAAGGAAATGATCGCTTCCATTCTGCGGGCCTGGCTGGGTGAACAAGCGGTGGTGGCTACACGCGGCAACCTCAATAACGATATTGGGCTTCCCCTGAGTCTGCTGCGGTTGAATGCCTCGCACCAGGCTTCCGTTTTCGAGCTGGGCATGAACCATCCGGGTGAAATCGCGGTGCTTGCGGACGTCGCCAGGCCAACGATAGCGCTGGTGAATAATGCTCAGCGCGAGCATCAGGAATTCATGCATTCGGTAGATGCCGTTGCCCGTGAAAACGGCACCGTGCTTCAGGGCCTGGGTGCTACCGGCGTGGCCGTTTATCCCGGGGATGACCATTACGCACATCTGTGGCGCGAAATGGCAGGGCCGGCGCGCAGCATGTGTTTTGGTTTTGACTCCCGCCTTCCGGTGCATGCGGACGAGATTCGTGCCGAACCGACACATACTCGTTTCCGGCTGTGTACGCCCGTTGGCACCGCCATGGTCGACCTACCGATGCCCGGTGTGCATAACCTGCGCAATGCGCTTGCTGCCGCCGCCTGCTGTCTCGCCGCAGGTGCGCCACTCGCGTCGCTGGTGACCGGTCTGGAGGCCTTCAATCCGGTCGCCGGGCGGATGCAATTCCACACAATGCCAGACGGTCATCAGCTCATCGATGACAGTTACAATGCGAACCCTGACTCAGTGCGGGCCGCCATAGATGTTCTTGCCGGCCTGCCAGGTCGCCGCACCCTGGTGCTGGGCACCATGGGTGAAATTGGCGACGACAGTCCCGCCATGCATGCTGAAGTTGGCGCATACGCCCTGGAGCGCGGCATCGACATGCTATTCACGTTTGGCAATGAGGCCGCCCACGCCGCGCGCGCGTTCGGGGACGGCGCATTGTCGTTCGAGGACATTCCGAGTCTGGTGGCTGCCCTGGCAGAACAACCACCCGGTCATGTCCTTGTCAAAGGATCGCGCAGTACCCGAATGGAAAGAGTAATAGAAGCAATTGTCCCGGCCAGCAACGGTAAATCGGGGGGGCACCATGTTGCTTGAGCTGGCCCGCTGGCTGTCGGACGAACATGTCAGGGCGTTTGGCGTTTTTGAATACATCACGTTCCGCGCCGTGCTGGCATGCGGAACAGCATTGCTGATCGGCCTGCTTGCCGGTCCCTGGGTAATTCGCCGCTTGACTGAACTGAAGATCGGGCAGGCGGTGCGTTCCTACGGCCCCCAGAGCCATCTGCAGAAGACCGGTACACCCACGATGGGCGGTGCGCTGATCCTGATTTCAATTGGGGTGGCCACCCTACTGTGGTCGGACTGGACCAATCGTTTTGTCTGGGTGGTGCTGCTGGTCACCTTCGGCTTCGGCTGGATAGGCTGGGCAGACGACTACAAGAAGGTGGTGAATCGCGACCCGGAAGGTATGTCTTCGCGCCGCAAGTTTTTCTACCAGGCCGTGATCGGCGTCGTGGCTTCCGTCTACCTTACCTTCGCGGTGGCAGCTCCGGACAATGCAGAACTGTGGCCCTTGTTCCGCGACTGGGTGCTGAGCGGTTTCACCATGCCTCTACCCAACCGCACGGACCTCATCGTTCCTTTCTTCAAGTCGGTAAGTTACCCGATGGGCGTATTCGGCTTCGTCGCGCTGACCTGGCTGGTGATTGTGGGTTCGAGCAACGCTGTCAACCTGACGGACGGTCTGGATGGCCTGGCCATCATGCCCACGGTGATGGTGGGCAGCGCGCTGGGCATCTTCGCCTATGTCGTGGGCCGGGTGGACTATTCCAAGTACTTGCTCTTTCCCTACATTCCGGGCGCAGCAGAGTTGATGGTGCTGTGCGCAGCCATTGCCGGCGCAGGGCTGGCCTTTCTGTGGTTCAACGCTTACCCGGCCCAAGTGTTCATGGGTGACGTCGGTGCGCTGGCTCTGGGCGGCGCACTGGGAACGATCGCCGTGATCGTGCGACAGGAGATCGTGCTGTTCATCATGGGCGGGGTATTCGTAGTGGAAACGCTGTCGGTCATGTTGCAGGTCACCTGGTTCAAATACACCAAAAAACGCTACGGAGAAGGCAGGCGAATCTTCAGAATGGCACCGCTGCATCACCATTTCGAGGTCACGGGCTGGAAGGAAACCCAGGTCGTGGTGCGTTTCTGGATCATCACCATGATGCTGGTGCTGGTCGGTCTGGCCACGTTGAAACTGCGATGAATACGACACAGTTTCCCTCTCTGCAGCAGGCTGGTCTGACCCTGATTCTCGGTTTGGGGGAGACCGGTCTGGCTGCTGCACGCTGGTGCCTGCGTCATGGTGTCGGGCTGCGCATCGCAGATACGCGTGAGACGCCTGCAGGTGTGCAGGCATTGCGCGATGAGGCCGGTGACACACTGGATCTGCGCCTGGGGAATGCGGCGCTTGAGCCGGCTGCGCTGACGGACGTCACACGCGTGGTGCTCAGCCCCGGCCTATGCCCGTTTGAAGAGCCGCTGGCAGGCTTTCTGCAGCAGGCGCGCGACCAAGGCGCCGAGATCATCAGCGAAATCGAATTATTCGCCCTGGCTTTGGCTGACCTGGCCGGGTTGGGCTACACACCCACAGTCGTGGCCGTCACGGGGACCAATGGGAAGACCACGGTTACAGCCATGGCCCGCAGATTGGCGGAAGCCAATGGCTGGAGTGCAGTTGCTGCGGGCAATATCAGCCCGCCGGCCATCGCTGCATTGATGCAGGCGCTTGATACCGACAGCCTGCCACAGTTGTGGGTGCTGGAGCTTTCAAGTTTTCAGCTGGAAAGCACTTTCAGTCTGCGGCCGGATGCGGCGGTGGTGCTCAACCTTACCCAGGACCATCTCGACTGGCACGGTTCCATGCAGGCCTATGCGGCGGCCAAGGCGCGCCTGCTGAAGGCTGCAGCGGTGGCCATCGTGAACCGCGACGACTCGATGGTGCTGGCCATGGTGGAGGGCCTTGATTCCGTCAACGCCCGCAGCTTCGGACGTGGAGTGCCTGAACTGGAAGGAGACCTGGGTCTAGAAGAGAGCCAGGGCATCGAATGGCTGTCTGCCGTTCCAGTGCAGACGCCGAATGTACCCGGTTCGACACGCCGCAAGCCTAAAGAAGAGCCCGTTCGGCAACCTGGTTCGGCCCAGCGGCTAATGCCGGTTGACGCCCTGCGACTGAGAGGGCGCCACAACGCCCTGAACGCCCTGGCTGCGCTGGCGCTCCTGCAAAGCGTAGGCGGTGGGCTGGCCCCCATGCTGTATGCCCTGCGTGAGTATGAAGGTGAACCGCACCGCTGCCAGTTCCTGCGCAGTATCGCTGGTGTGGATTTCGTCAATGACAGCAAAGGAACCAACGTGGGTGCCACGGTTGCAGCCCTCGAAGGTATGGGCCGGCCTGTCGTGCTGATAGCCGGCGGGCTCGGCAAGGGGCAGGATTTCATGCCGCTTGCGCAGGCCATCGAGGTTTACGCCAAAGCCGTGGTGCTCATCGGCAAGGATGCACCCCTGATTCGTGAGGCGCTGGGGCAAGCTCATCTTCCCTTGCGCGATGCCTCGTCCATGGAAGAAGCTGTGCAAGCGGCGATGGATCTTGCTGCGCCGGGCGACGTTGTCTTGCTGTCACCTGCGTGTGCCAGCATGGATATGTTCCAGAATTACGGCCAACGCGGGCATCGCTTCGCCGAGGCCGTTGATGAACTGGCTCTGGACCGGGGGGAGGTGGCATGAGCCTGTTCTCTACTCTGGGCGGTTCGGGCGGCGTAAGGGCCGGGCGTACCAGCATGCCTCTGTTCGACACTACGTTGATCGTCGTGTGTATCTCGCTGGTGCTGTTTGGCCTGCTCATGGTGTATTCCGCGTCCATCGCGCTGGCAGATGGGCCGCGGTATGAAGCCTACGGTCGTTATTACTTCGTGATCCGCCACGGGGTGTTCATCGCCATCGGGCTGGTCGCGGCACTCCTGGCCCTGACCGTACCGATGAAGGTGTGGGAACAGCTCGCCATGCCACTTTTCCTTGCATGTGTGGTGCTGCTGGTCATCGTGCTGATTCCCGGCATTGGCCGTGAAGTGAACGGAGCACGGCGCTGGCTGCCGCTGGGAATTGTCAATTTCCAGCCATCGGAGCTGATGAAGGTGGCGGTCGTGCTATTTGCGGCTGACTACACCGTACGCAAACAGCAGCACATGCACAGCTTTTTCCGCGGCTTCGTGCCCATGTGTTGCGCGCTGGCCGTGGTAGGCATCCTGCTGTTGCTGGAGCCTGACCTGGGCGCCTTCATGGTGATCGTCGCCATTGCCATTGGTCTGCTCTTCATCGGCGGCATCAATGGGAAATTGTTCACCCTTCTGCTGGGCAGCCTGGTCACAAGCTTCCTGGCACTGATCTGGCTTTCCCCCTGGCGGCGCGAACGGTTGTTCGTTTACCTGGACCCATGGAACCCGGAAAACGCGTATGGCAGCGCTTACCAGCTGTCGCACTCCCTTATTGCGTTGGGGCGGGGTGAGTGGTTCGGCGTCGGCCTGGGCTCGAGCGTTGAAAAACTCCATTACCTTCCGGAGGCGCACACCGACTTCATCGTCGCCGTCATTGGTGAAGAACTCGGCTTCGTGGGTGTGGCGGCGCTCATATGTGCCTTCGCCTTCGTCGTGTGGCGCGGCTTCGAGATCGGCCGGCAGGCCATCGCCATGGATCGCACCTTCAGCGGCCTGGTGGCGCAGGGTGTTGCACTATGGTTTGGTGTCCAGACCTTCATCAACATCGGCGTGTGCATCGGCCTTCTGCCCACCAAGGGCCTGACCCTGCCCATGGTGAGCTATGGCGGCACGGGTATTGTGATGAACATTGTCGCAGTTGCCCTCATGCTCCGGGTGGATCACGAGAACCGCAATCTGATGAGGGGAAAGCGCACATGAGCACACGCACTCTCGTCGTGATGGCAGGTGGAACGGGTGGACACATCATGCCCGGTCTGGCCGTTGCCCATGAAATGAAGGCCCGAGGCTGGCAGGTATTGTGGATGGGCAACCCGGAACGCATGGAAGGGCGCCTCGTGCCCGAGCACGGATTTGAAATCCTGCCCCTGCACTTCTCCGGTGTGCGTGGCAAGGGTGTCGCTGCGCTAGCGAAATTGCCGTTTACCCTGCTTTCCGCATGTTGTCAGGCGCGTCGCGCGCTCGCCAGGGCAAAACCTGATGTCGTGCTAGGCATGGGCGGCTATGTGGCTTTCCCGGGGGGGTTGATGGCAAGGTTGGCGGGCATACCGTTGGTCGTGCATGAACAGAATGCAGTGGCCGGCACTGCCAATCGCTGGCTGGCTCGCATGGCCCGCAAGGTTCTGATCGGTTTTCCCGGTGCATTGCACGGTGCGTTGATGGTGGGCAATCCCGTGCGCGAAAGCTTCCGCAAGCTGGCTCCCGCGACTGAGCGGTATTCCAGCCGGCAAGGGCCACTGCGCTTGCTCGTGGTTGGTGGCAGCCTGGGGGCCGCCGTGCTGAACGAAGTGGTGCCGCAGGCTCTGGCGCAGCTGGCAACAGAGGAAAGGCCCCTCGTGACTCATCAGGCAGGAGCACAGCATATCGAAACCCTGCAGGCCCGCTACCGGGAAAACGGGGTTGAAGCGCAGTGTGTGCCGTTCATCGCAGACATGGCACAAGCCATGGGCGAGGCCGATTTGGTCGTGTGCCGTGCAGGTGCAATGACGGTTGCGGAAGTGGCCGCTGCAGGCGTCGCGGCACTGTTTGTTCCCTTGCCTCACGCCATCGACGACCATCAGACGGCCAATGCCCGTTACCTTTCCGACTGCCATGGCGCCTGGCTGCAGCCGCAGAAGGAGTTTTCTGCAGAGTGGCTGGCAGGCTGGCTGCGCACCCAGAACCGTGCAGCATTGGCTGAGGTCGCCCGCCATGCGCATGAACACGCCTGCCTGTCGGCAACCCAGATGATTGCCGACGTGTGTGAACAAGCGGCCAGGAGGGCGGCATGAAGCATCGCATACAGAGCATCCACTTTGTCGGCATTGGTGGCTCAGGCATGAGCGGGATTGCCGAAGT
>Ga0079224_100016754_pt1 | contig 10309 bp, 8 predicted proteins | sample Stecom2015_FD_80414 | JGI IMG/M metagenome (GOLD analysis project Ga0079224, IMG submission 80414) | Agricultural soil microbial communities from Utah to study Nitrogen management - Steer compost 2015 | ecosystem: Environmental > Terrestrial > Soil > Agricultural land | place: USA: Utah... | reverse complement strand
GCGTTGCCCAACCGCGACGGTGAAGGCCCCGCCCCACCTTCCGGAGCGCCCTCACGAAGACCGGCATTCGCGTGAGGCGGTTCAGCAGGAGAGGACGACCTTGAACCCCGATGACGCGCGCCAAGACCTCGACCTCCCCGTCGTCGGCTCCAAACAAGGGGGCGGTTTGGCAGGGGTGGGTCCTCAGGAGAACGTGGCACACCAACGTCTCACGCCCTGGCAGCCACCCGACGACCAGGTGCCCTGCCCTCAGCGTGGATGGATCCACCGCCTCGACGATCAGACGGTCTCCGCTTTGGATGAGGGGCCAGAGACTTCGACCGAACCCGCGGAGTTCCAGGGTCTGGCCGGGGACGAGACGGCGGAGTACAGAGGCAAGCCAAGCGGCGTTCCGGCTCCAGAGCCGTGTCCCCGCCTCACGCGTGCGATCGCCCCCGCTGGTCGTCATTCGCACGCGCTGGAGCGGAGCATGTCCACGATCGCAGTTCCCGCGGTGGGTGCATTCCGACAGGTGAACCTCCCGGTACGTCCCTCTTTCAACGCCGCCGCGACACAGACCAGCGCATCACGCGCGGTTGCTCCGGACGCACGGTAGAACGCCTGGCGACACACCGCCTGCACGAGGTCGTGCGCAGGTCGGTCCGCGAAGGCCTCCCTTTCACCGTGCACGAGCGTCATCGTCACCGCCAAGCGAGCCTCGCGCTCCGAGCCCACCAGATCGCGGTCAGAGAAGAAGGGGGTTCCAAGAACCCTCCCTTCTGGAAGGACGCCGACCACCTCGTCTGAAAGCAGGGAGGCTCCGGCTCGAAGTGCCCACCGGGCAATGGTGGACTTGCCCGCGCCGCTGGGACCGGTCACCAATGCTGCCCGTCCATCAACCACGAAGCTGGAGCCATGAACCAGGATGCCGCGCCTCGCCTCGATGGCGCGTGCGAAGAGAAGGCGCAACGCCAGCAAGGCCCCGCGCTCCTTGACAATGGGATGCAACTCGACGGCATCCCCGATGAGGCGGAAGCCGCCTTCCGGGCGCTCAGGTCCAGTGAACGGTGTCCAATTCCCGGCTGCCGAGGAGGCCTTCCGAAGCTCCATCCGGAGGGGGCCAGCCGGCTCGCGTCCCGAGGACCGAAAGACTGTGAGACGTTCCCGGATGACCGGTTCGGTGAACGTCCCGTCCCCCAGTTCGATCGTGGCATGGGCGAATGCCAAGCTCACGGGCATCGTGCGGGTTGCAGGATCAGCCGCGGCGGCGCGGATAGCCGGGCGGTAGGAGAGGGTCTTCTTCGCCACCCCCGCCACTTCCCGGTGTGATCTCCAGAAGTGCCGCCGCCATGACCTTGCGCGACACCAGCGTGGGCGCCTTGTACAGGCGACGGGGTTCAGCCATCGCCTCCCGATGCTCTTCAGTGTCTGACATAAACCTTCCCACCTTCGTCGCGCGGATCACTCACAATGACATCCGGAACGCCGTCGCCCGTCACATCCGCCACGTGCATGAAAACGCCTCGGGTCCGAGGGCCGCGCTGACGCGTCATGTTGAAGCCCGGCAGATCCAGATCATATGGATTCGAGGGGTCCCCCGAATGGTACAGCCCCCATGCACTCGAGCTTCCGCTGGCCGGGTTCCCTCCGACAACCAGGTCCACTCTCCCGTCGCCATTGAGATCTCCGCCCGCGAGGGCGTAGCCGAAGAAGTTGCTCGAAGGGAGACTTCCGACAATTGAATGCAACTGGAAGGCCCCTCCCGACTGTCCTTCGTAGACGAGGAGCCGGGACGCTCTGGGGTAGGCCACCACAAGGTCCGCCCGCGCGTCTCCCACGACGTCGACGTTCCCGAGCATCTGGAAACCGAAGCTCGAATTCATGTCGAGCCCCTGCGCAGGCGCAGGAATTGAGAGGAGGGCTTCCGTGACCACCATCGTCCGATGTCCCGGAACCTGGGCGCTCTTCAGAAGCACGTCCGAGCCGCGATACACGTAGACGGTGTCCACGCTTCCGAGTGATGCCGCGATCGCCAGTTCGGTGATTCCGTCGCCGTCGGTATCGCCAAGCGCCACGATGACGGCATTGCGGCCGAAATCTGCGTTGGGATGCTCGGACTCCGGAGGCATCGACGGCCCGGAGAAGATGACATCGGCGGCAGATGCCGGAACGTACATCGTCGGGTCCCCCGCATCGGAGCCCGTGGCGAGAGTGATCCAATCACCGAGGGAGCGACCGAAGAACAGGTACACCTGTCCGATCACGCCCCGCGAGGCAACGACGGCGACTTCATCGATGCCGTCACCGTTCAGGTCCGGTACGGCCTTGATGTGGCTCCCGAAGACGCTGTCCAAGCCGGGCTCACCCCGGAACTCCACGGCTGGAGTGTGCGAGAGCCCGGTTCCAGGCGCTCCGAGATAGAGAAAGGCCCGGCCACGATTGGCACTCCAGGTCGAGGCCCCCGTCATCAGATCGGCGACGCCATCCCCGTCGAAGTCACCTGCGGCCGGGCTCGTTCCGAAGTTGCCGTCGGGGGCGGTAGGCGTCGTGAGCGTGATCCAGGGTGCGTCGTCGTGCAATGTGGGGCCACCCCGGTACACATACATCGCATAGGCGTTGTCATCGCCGACCGCGAGGTCGTCGACACCGTCTCCATCGAAGTCTCCGGTTGCCACCCGGATTCCGAACCGGGTGCTGATCGCCGGATTGGTGAGGGTGATATTGCCCCCGCTGTTATCGACGACAGGGATTGCTTCGAACGCTGAGTAATTTCCCACCTCATCCACAGCCCGCACCTGGAACGAGTACCGGGCAAAAGGAGGCAGGGTGAGCGTCCGATGCAGCGTCCCGGCGGGAATCAGTCCCGGGTCCACCCGCTTCGTGAGCGGCTCCGCGCCCTCGGACGCAAAGAACTGCTCCTCGGTCTCGATCCCGAACTCGAGGACGGCGCTGGTGGAGTAGCGGAAGTCGTACCCCGCGACCGACCCCGCTGCCCCGTCGTCACCACTGGCCGTCCAGCTCACATCCACGGTGGCTCGACGTGCATGGGTGACGTTGGCCGTGACGGCGGGGGTCGCGGGCGCGATCACGTCCACGACCGTCGCGCGCCCAAGGATCCCGCGGTTCCCGGCTGCATCCTGCCCGATGAACTCGAGGGTCCCATCCGTCCCGTGGGGCAGCTCGAGGGCGAGTTCCACGGTCTGCGTCGTGTTCGTCAGGGTGTGGACCGGAGAGACGTTCTGGCCGGCATAGAGCGCGAACACCTGATCACCGATCTCCCCGGACACGGTCAGCAGGAAGGAGGCCTGCGCATCACCGCCCGGCACCTCATCCAGGACGTAGCCCGCGGTCCCCAGGTTCACGTTCGTCGCAGCGACGAACGTGAGAGCGGCCGCATCCGGGCTCACGGCGTCCACGCTCGGAGCCACCAGATCCACCGAGACGTCCACGAAATCGGAGGTGATCACCGAGTAGGGATTGGCCACCGAAACGGACAGACGGGTGGACTCGCCATGGGCGAGGGTGACGGGGATGCTGAAGGAGCCGTCCGGGGAGATGACCGCGGAGGCCTCGATCGGCCCACCGCTCCTCGACAGGCTCACCTGCTGTCCCGCGCACTCCGGCGAGGTCCCTTCGACCACCGTCTGAAGCCCTGCGGTTCCAGCGTCCACGTCATGCGCCCGGCCGTAGAGCATGGGCCGGTTCGCCGGGGACGTGATCTGGATGGCGCATCCCACGGTGTTCACCGTGACGCCGGCCACCTCGGTGGCGGCCCGGTTTCCTGCGGCATCCGCCACCTCGAAGGCCACATCGAAGGTTCCCGGGGCGAAGGAGAGCGTGCCCACCGCCGAACCTGCAACGACGGGGACTGCGCCCACCGACGTGCGCGTCCCGCCCTGCACCCGGAACACCTCCAGCGAACGCCCGTCGGCACCGCTGACGGTGGCCTCCACGCTCAACTCGGTGTTCCCGTAGGTCGTCCCCGGAGCCGGGCTGGCGACCTCGGAAATCACCGGCGGCGCGAGATCCACCAGCACCTCGTGCACCCGCGCCACGCTCGGGTTGCCGGCCAGGTCCGTCGCCCTGACGGTCAGCGTCAGCGCGTGCTCGGCGCCCGCGTCCAGGGTGAAGAGCACGCCCGCCTCGTTCTCGGTCGGCGTCGCGGTGCGGGTGCTCCCCTCGCCTCCCTGCGGCGCGAGCGTGAACGAGAGCCCCTCGTCTCCCACGTCCGCCGAGGTCCGCGCCCTCGCCAGGAGCTGGTAGCCGGGTGCCCCGTCGGCGTCGCTCGCGAGCCCCAGCACCGCGGCCGAGGGTGAGAGCAGCGTCAGGTTCGGCGCCAGGGCATCCACCGCGAAGCGTCCGTAGCCGTTCACGTCGCCCGGATCGTTCGTGTTGCCGAGCGCGTTGGTCAGCTCGATGCGGAAGTCGACCTCGCGCTCACCCGTCGCGTCGAGCTGCGTGAGCGGGATCTCGACCTCCTCGCCGGTCACCTCCACCGAGCCCAGCTCCGCACCGGTATCGCGCAATCGGACCTTCGCCGTTCCTCCGGCCATCCCCAGCGCATCGATCCGCATCACCACGGGCCCGGCCGCCAGCTCCGCGATGTTGAGCGTCCCATCCCCATTCGCGTCCGCAGGGAGGCTCCAGCCGGTCACCACCGGCCGCGTGTCGTCGAAGCTCAGCCGCAGACGCCGAAGGATGGTGATGGATCGCGGACCCTCCTTCTCGGTGGCCTCGATGCGCAGGATGACCTCGCTCGCCGGCAGGGTCAGGCCGGTGAAGCGGGCCTGGGCGCCGTCGACGGTTCCCTGGGTCTTTTCGCCGAATTGTGCGTCGGGCTCCTCCCGCCACTGGAGCGTCGCGCTGCCGATGGGGACCGGCTGCCCGTTCACGTCCGTCACCCGGATCGCGACGTCCAACTGGAATCCAGGAGCCACCGGATCCGCGTCGCGCGCGGCGCCCAGCTCCTGGCCCTCACGCAGGTCGAGGGTCTCCAGCCGCAGCTCCGCACTCGGCGGGGGCGTCCGACCACACGCCACCCCCAGCGCCAGCAGCCCCATGGCCAGCGCTGCCCGTCCGTTCCATCCAGCTCGTCCGTTCATCTGTTGCTCGACCCGGACCCGGCCCCGGATCGCCCCCAGGCGCGTACGCGCCCCGTTCAATCCAACGTCAGAATCTCGAGTTCGACGAGCTTCTCGACGAACCCGCTCACGTCCCGCGCGCAGACGTCGCGGTCGACCTCGAACTCCTCACACAGCGTCCCGATGATGGCCTCGACGGTCCGCTGACCATCGCTGAGTTCCACCACCCGCTCGCCGACCTCGGAGCGCTCACCGGCTTCGTCTTCGAAGATGTGCAGGAGGTCCGACCGGCCCGCCGCCATCAGCCGTCCCGACACCCGCTCCATGGCGATGTCCGGATGAAGCTTCGGGCGGGAGAGCAACGGGTCGCGCATCAAGCCGCTGGCATACCCCAAAGCCGGTATTGCTGCACGGCGGACGTCACCGCGGCGATGCAAACGGGCCACGCCCGCAATGCGAAAGGGGCTCCGGAACGTGACGTTCCAGGGCCCCCCGCTCAGGTTGCGCGGGCCAGGGGAGCTCCCCGGCCCGGCTTCCGGTGACCGCTCAGCTCTTGAGCTTCTCGAGCCCCTCGCGGAGCTCGGGGAGCACCTTGAAGAGGTCGGCGACCAGCCCGTAGTCGGCCACCTGGAAGATGGGCGCCTCGGGGTCCTTGTTGATGGCCACGATGGTCTTGCTTCCCTTCATGCCGGCGAGGTGCTGGATGGCGCCCGAGATGCCCGCGGCGATGTAGAGCTTGGGCGCGACCACCTTGCCCGTCTGACCGACCTGGAGGTCGTTGGGCACCCAGCCCGCATCACAGACCGCGCGGCTCGCGCCGATGGCCGCACCGAGCAGGTCGGCGAGGGCCTCGATCTCCTTGAAGTCACCCTTGGTGCCGCGGCCACCGGAGATCACCACGTCCGCCTCGGTGAGCTGCGGGCGGGCGCTCTTGACCTCCTGGAACTCCACGAAGCGGGTCTTCACCTCGGGCACGGTCGGGCTGAAGGTCTTGACCTCGCCGGAACCGGACTGCGCGGCCGCCTCGAACTCCGTCGGACGCACCGTGAAGACCTGCACGGGGGTGGCGAGCTTGACCTCGGCCACCACGTTTCCGGCCCACATGGGGCGGGTGTAGACGATGTCGCTGCCGCTCCCGGAGACCGCGACCACATCGGTCGCCATGGCCGCCTCGAGGTGGGCCGCCACACGCGGCATCAGGTCCTTGCCGAACGCGGTGGAGGCGCTGCCGACGAACGTGGCCGAGATGCTCTTGGCCAGCTCGGCGATCACCGGAGCGTAGGTCTCGGCGAGGTAGTGCTCGAAGGCGGCGTCGTTGGCGACGTGCACCGCCTTGACGCCGTAGCCGGCGAGTTCCTGGGCCAGGCCGCTGACGTCCTTGCCGAGGATGGCCGCGTGCAGCTCAGCCCCCGCGGCAGAGGCGAGCTGGCTGCCCGCGGTCAGTGCATTGAGAGAAGCCTTGCGGAGCGCGCCATCCGGCTGCTGCTCAGCGACGATGAGAACGATGGACATGGATGCAGTTCCTCGAAAGCTTGGAAGTTGGATGGGTCCGGGTGCGGGAACGCGACCTCAGACGACCTTCGCCTCGTTGCGGAGCTTGTCGATCAGCGTCGACACGTCCTCGACCTTGATGCCGGCCTTCCGCTCGGGCGGCGGGCTCAGCTTCTGCACCACCACCTTGGGCGTGACGTCGACACCCAGACCGGAGGGGGTCAGCTCCTGGATGGGCTTGCTCTTCGCCTTCATGATGCCCGGGAGGCTCGCGTAGCGCGGGAGGTTGAGGCGCAGGTCGGTGGTGACCACCGCCGGGAGCCCGACCTCGAGCGTCGCCAGGCCGTTGTCGACCTCGCGCACCACCGTGACCTTGCCGTCGTTGACGATGATGCCCGGCTGCTTGGTCTTCTCGGCCTCGGACTCCAGCGACTCCACCTTGGAGGCGAAGGTCGCCTGGCCCCAGCCCAGGAACGTGGCCAGGTACTGACCGACCTGGTTCTGGTCGTCGTCGATGCTCTGCTTGCCGAGGATCGCCAGCTCCGGCTGCTCCTGCTCCACCACCTTCTGCAGCAGGCGCGCGACGCCGAGCTGGTCCAGCTCGCCCTCGTGGTTCACCCAGACCGCCTTGTGGGCACCCATCGCCAGCGCGTGGCGCAGCTGCTCCTGCACCTCCTTGCCACCGATGGAGACCACCACGACCTCACCGCCGTGCTTGGCGGCCAGACGCAGGCCCTCCTCCACCGCGATCTCGTCGAACGGGTTGATCTTGTACTTGAGCCCTTCCTTCACGATCCCCGTTCCCTCGGGGTTCACACGGATCTTCGACTCGGCGTCTTCGACGCGCTTGGCGGTGACGAGAATCTTCACGACGTCTCCTTGGAAGCTGGACGATGAATGGAATTTGACGCGCCGCGGCCGGCACCGCGGACTAGATAGGCGGCTGGGCGGAGCCGGGCAACGTCAAAGCATCCGCCCCAACAGTTTTCCTACTCCCCGTTAGCAGGCCCGCCGGGTGTCTGCAGGGGCCCCGGAGCGAGGGGGTTCAGCTCTTCGGCACCCGCTCCCAGTCCTTCAGGAAGGCCTGGATGCCGCTCTCGGTGAGGGGGTGGTGGGCGAGCTGCTCGATGACCTTGAAGGGGACGGTGGCGACGTGGGCGCCGAGACGGGCCGCCTCGAGCACGTGCGCCGGGTGGCGGACGCTCGCCACCAGCACCTGGGTCTCGAAGTCGTAGTTGCCGTAGATCTCCATGATGTCGGCGATGAGCTCCATGCCGATCTGGGAGATGTCATCCAGGCGGCCCACGAAGGGGCTCACGTAGGTCGCGCCGGCCTTCGCGCAGAGCAGCGCCTGGTTGGCGCTGAAGACCAGGGTCACGTTGGTGCGGATGCCCTCGGCGGTGAGCGCGCGGACCGCCTTCATGCCCTCCACGCCCATGGGGATCTTCACCACCACGTTCTCGTGGATCTTCGCCAGCTCGCGGCCCTCGGCGATGAGCTCGGGGGCGGTCAGGGACACGCACTCGGCGCTTACCGGCCCGTCCACGATGGAGCAGATCTCCCGGATGGTCTCCTCGAGGCCGCGTCCGACCTTGGCCAGCAGCGAGGGATTGGTGGTGACGCCGTCCACCGAGCCCATCTCATGGGCCTTGCGGATCTCGGCGACGTCGGCGCTGTCGATGAAGAACTTCATGGCGTGGCTCTCTTCTCTCTCGGAGGGGAAATGGCGGTGGCGGTAGCCGAGGGGCCTCGTACCGTCAAGGTGACAGGACTTCCAGCCCTCTGGTAACAGCGGCAACGCCTCCCATGCGACCCGTTCCTGCCCTGCCGCCCAGCCCACCTCCCGCCAAGGGGGATGTGCCCGACGCTCTGTCCCACGCCCTCGAGGTCTTCGAGGTGGAGGCCCGGGCCATCCAGAACCTCCGCGAGCGGCTGGACGGGGCGCGGCTGGAGCAGGCGCTGGCGGTCCTGCGGGCGTGTACCGGGCAGATCGTGGTGACCGGGATCGGCAAGGCCGGCTTTCTCGCCCAGAACCTGAGCTCGGTGCTCGCCAGCACCGGCGTGCGTAGCGTCTACCTGCACCCCGCGGACGCCATGCACGGCGACCTGGGCCGGGTACATCCCGGAGACGCGGTCATCGCCCTGAGCAACAGCGGCGCGAGCGAAGAGGTCGTGCGCCTGTTGCCGAGCTTCCAGCGTCTCGGTGTCCCGCTCGTGGCCCTGACGGGCAATCCCCAGAGCCCGCTGGCCCGGGCGGCGGACGTGGTGCTCGACATCGGCCCGGTCGCCGAGGCCTGTCCGCTCGGGCTGGTCCCCACCGCCTCCATGGCCGCCATGCACGCGCTGGGGGATGCCCTGGTGCTCTGCCTGATGCGCGAGCGGTCCTTCACCGCCGAGGCCTATGGGCGCCTCCATCCCGGTGGGCAGTTGGGGCGGAACGTGCTGCGCGTGGCCGAGCTGATGCGCACCGACGCCGCCCTCCCCCTGGTTCACCAGGACGCCTCGCTCTCCGACGCGGTGGTGGTGATGACCAACACCGTGGGGCGTCCGGGTGCCGCGGTGGTGGTGGACGACGCGGGGGCGCTGCTCGGCATCTTCACCGACGGCGATCTCCGCCGCCGGGTCGAGCAGGGGGACACCGATTTCAGCCGCCCCATCGGGACGGTGGTGGGTCGCAATCCCCGGGTGGCGCATCCCGATGAGCGGGTGCGCGAAGCCGCCGAGCGCATGCGGGACACGGGCGTCGATCAGTTGCCGGTGGTGGACGCCGCCGGACGCCTCGTCGGACTCCTGGACATCCAGGACGTGCTTGCCTCCAAGCTCGGCTGACGCGGGCGAACGGCTCGCAGGGCTCCTGGAGGTCCATGACGTTCTTGGCGCCGGGCTCGGCTGACGCGGGCGGGTCCCAGGACGGCCGGTGCAACGGTGTGGAGGGGCACCCGGGCTCGGGCCGCGCGCGCGCCGACCGACATCCACCCATCGGTGCGGCAGCAACCGTCCCCGCCAATGCCCCTCCACGTCGTGCGGGGCCTATCGGATACCTTTGTTGCGCCCGCAACCACGCGCAGGGCGGTGCTCAGCCATCCCGCCAAAGGCCCTCCACGTCGCGCGGGGCCTGGCGGAAACCTTTGTTGCGCCCGCAACCACGCGCAGGGCGCTGGGCCTCCCCGGGCAGCAGAAGAGCACTTGGCCCGGGGATCCCTGCGGAGCGTGCGCCATTCGGAACCCCCGCGCCGGGCGTTCGTTCAGCGCAGCTTCTTGTCGAGGTCCGCGCGCTTGGCGTACGCCGCGTCGCTCCTCGACAGCCGCACCCAGACCGCGCGCGCCGCTTCCCGGTTCCCCTTGGCGAGAAGGGTGTCGCCGAGCGCATCGACAGACTCGGGGGAGGCGTTCACCGCCACGCCCCAGATGCGTTCCGCCACCGCCCCACGACCCAGGCCGACCATCGCCCACGCCATCCCGGCCTGCGCGCGGGTGTTCTCCGGCTGGAAGGGCACCACCCGACGGTAGGCCGCCAGTGCCTCCTGGTAGCGCTCCCTGGCCAGGTGCTCCTCGCCCTCCTCCACCAGCTTGGCGAGGCCGGCCTCGAGCTCGGGCGTGCGCTCGGTGGACTGCACCGCCTCGATCATCTCGGGCGTCAGCGCCGCGAGCTCGCCCTCTTCCTGCGCAGGTCCAGCGCCGGCCATCTGCGACGGCGGCGTCGCGCTGCGGGCCGCAGTGGGAAGCTCCTGGGCGATGCGCTGCAGACGCTCCGCACG
>Ga0079224_100016752_pt1 | contig 10311 bp, 8 predicted proteins | sample Stecom2015_FD_80414 | JGI IMG/M metagenome (GOLD analysis project Ga0079224, IMG submission 80414) | Agricultural soil microbial communities from Utah to study Nitrogen management - Steer compost 2015 | ecosystem: Environmental > Terrestrial > Soil > Agricultural land | place: USA: Utah... | reverse complement strand
TCATGAGAAGCCTCTTCTTTATTAATTTTATACGAACAAAATGTTAGCAAACTACTCTCATCTTACATCAAAACCCACTCATATCAAGGGTTGAGACGACTTATTACATCATGCCGCCCATTCATGACTATATAGAATAGAGAAAAATAGTCTTGAAAAAACCTTGATATTATCGGGTTTCTACTATCAATCTATAATACTCTTAAATAGAAAATAAAAATGGTATGAGCAAAAATATGAGCAATTGTATTTTGGAATCACTCAATAAATGCTGTTAATCACTCGACTTCTAAACGATCTCTTAATATATAGAGTTCAACTAAGTATAAAGGCTTCGATCAATATCATACATCTAATCGAATGAATACATCGTCTTCCATGTCGTAGAATTCCGTTAATGAACTAATATAATTATAAATTGATTGTGCACTTAAATTCGATTCAACATAGAGACTTAAAACATTTTCACTTTTTCTTAAAACTTCATCTGTATAAGATAATAGTTTTTGAAATGCCTTTTGTTTCGGAAGCTCTAAATACTGTTCTAAGTCAAAATCCGCTAACCATTTTAAATAAGTAATTAACGTATTCTTCCATGAATTAACTACAAACTCTTTATCATCAATCATTAGGGTTTTGGGTTTTTTACCAGTAACAGAAAGTAATTCAAAAACAGAGTAGTATGTATCACTCTTTACTTCTTTTACTTTGCTAACATTATCTTTTTCTTCGGGTATCGGACAAAAGTCTAAAATTTGTTTATATAGTTTCAATCCTCTACTATGAATCGAGTCCTTATTCCAAGTATCATAATCACAAATATCTCTAGTTATTTTGATATTTGAATTTTTATAATAACTAATTTTATCATTGAATGATCGATTAGACATTTCAGCGTTGTAATTCGTTAATGTTAGATTGCCTAATACATCTTTATATAATTTGTGATCATCAATCGCATTATCACCGAGTTCCACTCTCCAACTAGGTGTTAGTGTTGCTGGTAAAATATGTTCGATGGAAACTTCTTCAAAATCTACTATTTCCTTATGTGTTTGTATTTCAATTTGACTAAGTATCAATTTAACTAGTCGATGATTACGATTATACATATCTTCGTTAAGAATACTTTCTTTTAATTTCTCATTTCTAGGAAATAAAGCACTTCCTGTCCTACTTAATAAATACTCAGCGACAGAATCTTCTTCTGATTGAATATCTTTCTTTTTATTTGCTTCTTTTCCCAGATTACTAAATACTTTATTTAATGCATTTGTAGGAAAATTAACGATAGCTCTTCTAATTAAATAGGAATTGATAATCGTTAAAATATTAACGAATTGCTCTGTGCTAATTTGTTTTTCTCCATAGTATTTGTCAAATAAACGTAATAGATATGGGTAGGTAACAGTAGATTTTAATTGAACGATTATCATCAAGTGATTTTGAATAATCTTATTGTCACTTTTTGGGTTTAACATCTTGGAATAATAACCAGAAAATTTCAGTAAATCACGTAAAACTGTTTCACTGCTGAGGCTATTTTTGTGCATATAATATTTAAAATTTTGGTACACTTTATTTTTATTTGGAATAACAGCAGTTTTCATCGTTAAATAATCTCTAATGAAATCAGGTATTTTTGAATTTGTTAAAAACTCTTCGATTAATAACCAGTAATTCTTATATAAATGCTCTTGTACAGACGGTGTTTCATTCATTAACAAGAAATTACGGATTAAATCAGATTCGGTTAACGATAGCCCAGTAGAATTTAGACTTTCGAAAATGACTTGTGGATTTTCTTCCCTTTTTCCTTGTTCAAGTTCAATATATACAATTCTAATTTTTTCAAGTGCATTTAATAACTGCTCACTAGTAGCTTTGGAATGTTGAATTAAGTAGACTAATCGTTTATAGTTCATATGAATTTTTGAAGGTCTATCATATTTATCGTGAATTAATAATTCTAAGAAGTCCTTGCGATCATCTTCAACTGATATTAACTTATATTTAAACTCTTCATCAACATTTCGATTTTCAAAATAGGTTTCTTTTATATCTGATTTCGTATTCCCGCTGTCAATAGAATTATAGAGTGCCTTTAATAATAGAAATGTCGTGGTTATTCTTTGTTGCCCATCTATAATAATATAATCACTTCCCATATTAGGAAATGAACTTTTCACAAATACTACAGTACCTAAAAAGTGCCCTTCGATTTCATCGTTTAAAGCGATATTTTCTATATCAAGAAAATATTTGTTTACTTGTTCTTCTGTCCATTCATACTTCCTTTGATATACAGGTATCCTAAATACTGATTTAGGTGGATATAAAAATTCTAGCAATCTAATCGTTCCAGCATCCATTGTTAACACCTCTCATCATTTAGATAAATTTCTCAACTTATTTTTCAACACTCAACCCTTTAAACGGTCTGCCCAGTGCAATCTCGCCAATCTGCCTTATCGTTCCCCTACCGTCGTTCATCGTGTAGAATTTAACCCCTTTTATCTTCACATCTTCCGTTTCATCTTCAAAGACAATCTCTGCTTCGTGTGCATTAATGTAAGTTAATAAATCTTCTTTCCACTGTTCTTCTTCAATATTTCGTCCTTTAGGTTCGATAAATATCTGAATATAATAATCACTATTTTGGAGATATAAAATGAAGTCTGGTTGAAACCCTGTTAAATTCACTTCATCATGTCCACTACCAAATTGGTGTAATTTTAATTTGTTATTCTTCGCCGATTCACGATGCATATTTTCATCCATTCGTATTAAGTACACATCAGTGTATTCCTCTTGTAATTCTGCAACTCTTTCTGCAATTCGATCGATTAATTGTTTTTCGGTTAAGTTAATAATTGCGGAATCATATACAAAATAATTCTCTTTTATTTCATACCGATCCACTGTTTGTGGACTATCCTGCATGAATGCTTTACCTGTGTCATAGTTTGGTACACGTTTACGGTAATTTGCAATGTACTCCTTAATTGGATAGCCAATAAACTTACCAGTTCCACGATGTTTACTATATCCTGATTTTATTTGTTTGGCGACATCAGTAAAGTAACGCTCCAAGATGTTTAATTTTTCACTAGCTGTTAATACAGTACTTTCCATAGTTCGCGGAATGGTAACGTAAATTGTTCGTTTATAAATGTTTAACCATTTCTCTTCCAAAAACTCTTCCCTTGATTTCAGGAGCGGAATGTATTTTTTCAAGTTAGAAAAATGGTAGAATGACAAACGGTTCATAATTTTATTTAGATAACGCTTGTCGAAAGTAATGGGAACATTATAAGCATTTGAATAGTCTTCTTGAACTTGAATATCTTTATAACCTACTTCTTTTAATGCTGAAATATATGGAATGACAACATCATTTTTTGTATCGACTCCATATTTCTCTAATGAATCGTAGTAATCATCATTCACTTCAATAGTTTCATTGTAATAAATCTTGCCATGTTTCCATATGTCCGTTCGTTTAAATGTAGGTTTCACCTTTACATCAATTAACGGATTTTTCTTGTCCTCACCAGTCGGTAAATTCATTTCATCTAAAGCAGCTACTAAGTTTTTCAAGTATTGAGGTTCATTGATTGTATGATAATGAATCGTCTCTAATATTAAGCTATCTTTACTATCATCAACAAACCTACGTGTAAATGAACGTTCTCCATTTAACAAAAATGGATAATATCTAGCTCCACGTCCGATTAATTGTGCTTCTGATATTGTTGTTGCTTTTGTTCCTTTTGCTTTTGGGTCATCACTTAAACGGACAATATCAAATAGGTTTAAAACATCCCATCCTTCTGTAAGTCGAGCAACCGCAAAAATGACACGATACAAATTCGTAGGGCTTTCTAAACTGTTTAAAGCTTCATAGTGACCTTTCTCTAAGATTCCCGATTGACTTGTATCATTGGCATTAATAATACGGCTAGGAGCTAATTCACGCTTTATATCACGAACGATTTCACTTAAATCATCCTCACGTTGACGGTAATACTCATGTGCAAATGCCAATGTTTCACTATCATCTTCAGAAGCGATTTGCGCTTGTCTATTAAGGAATGCCTTTAAAGACTCAACAGTCAAATTATCGATTAACTCATTAAATTGTTCATGTGCAGCATTCGAAGCATCAATCCGCTGTGATTTAAACATGATGACAGGCTTGATATATGCCCCATGTTCTTCCAGTGCATATCTTCTTCTATATTCACTTAATAAAACGACATTCATCATGTTGTCTGCGTCTGTATTACTCGACTGAATTCGCTTTACATTCTTTGAATATTTGTCTTGGATAAAGCGGTCGAGGGTGTAACGATACAGGACTTTGTCTTTGTATTTTTCATAGACATTTTTATTTTCCAGGTCGATGGTAGCGGTAAACTCAAGTAAACGGTTGTCTTCATTGGCATTTAAGATCGTTGAGATTGCTTTTTCCCATGATTGCTCCGTTTCTTTTTCCGACTTAGTAGAAGCGGAGTAATGGTGTGCCTCATCTCCTAATATAACGACTTTATTTCTTGCATAGGCTTCTTTACCCATTGCATTTTCCTTTTGTGTAAAAATATCAGCAGCAATACGTTGGACGGTTGCTAACTTTAAATAGATCGTATTCTTACTTTGATTTTTTGGGAAAGATTGGACTCGTCTAATTTCAATTCGTTCCCCATCTATTTCAATTTGTGGTACATATAGATATTTATCCGATGCAACATTTGTTAAGTTATCAATCGTTTTATTTAAAACCCCATTTGTATTTACTAGGAATAAGAAGTTTTGATAACCGTGTTCTTGATAGAGGTACAAGATAAGTCCTGCCATTAAGTCCGTTTTTCCACTTCCTGTTGCCATGTTGAATAACACATGGTTCACATTCCTGAAACGAAACTCATTCGCTACCTGTGAATAATGAAAAAAACGTAAAGCTCCATCCTGATAATATCGAAATGTATGTACCATGTTCTGTTTAATATATTCAGGTGTTTCCCATTCACCTTCCTCGTTAAATAAACTATCATTTAGTTCTCTTACTTCATCGTATAAAGGTAATGGTAGTTGTTTCTTTTTCTTTGCCACAATCATTCACCACCTTCATTATAGAAGTTTTTATTAAATGCATAATCACTATCAGAAATTAAATCCCGAACATTTTCATCGTCAATTTCAGAGTAATTGTAGTAGAGTTGGTTTTTATCAATGATTTTAATTAGCGTTTTCTTTTGGTCATCAAATGATAGTTCATGTAACGTTTCCTTAACCGCTTCTAAGTCAACACGGAAATCAATTTCCGCTTCTTTTAACATAAAATCAAACACATCATGTAATTCGTCTTGTGTTTTTGCATCACGAATAGATTTTAGGAATCCACGGTTCTTCTCCATTAATTCAACGTAAACAAAACTTCCACCACCTTGCCAGTTTACATCTGTAGAGATACCACCTTGTTCACCTTCAATTACTTTTTGAAGTCTTGGGACAGATACTGTATTTATGTAATCCATTTGTTCGATTCCGATATAGCGGCGGTTCATTTTATGAGCTACAGCTTGGGTGGTAGAAGATCCCATGAAGAAATCTAGAACGATATCCTTTTCTTGTGTCCCTAATTGAATAATTGTTTTAATTAATTTTTCTGGTTTAGGAGTTGAAAAAGGAGCTTTACCGAATAATTGTTTTAGCTCCTGATTTGCTTCACGAGTAGTTCCAGAGTCTGACCATATATTTTCAGGAGTTCTGCCTGACTGATTTTTAAGGTAAATTTTACGGATTATCCCAGTATTATCTTCCTTAAAGATAATTTCTCCACTCTCTATTTTTTCTTTGATTGTCTGTCTTGACCATCTCCAACCATTTTCTGGTGGGGGTATTTTCTCACCATTAGGGGCAATAATATCAAACTTCAATGTTTCACGTAAATTGGGGCTTCTAACATCTCCAGCCCTCCATAGACCATTAGGGTCATTATCTGGATTCTTATAATTTTTGTTATCTTCTTTCGTACGTGGTGCTTCAAAATTTTTTAAACTCTTCTTGTCTTTAGCATAAACCAATAAATGGTTATAATGCCTAGAGAAAAAACGTTCGTCATTCTTGCTCTGTTTTGTATGATTCCAGATCACATCAGCAACAAAATTTTCTTCCTCAAAAACATTATCTAAAAGTACATTTAGATAATGACTTTCATTACTATCTATATTAATCCAGATACTGCCTTCATTGCTTAGTAAATCACGGGCTATATCTAACCTGTTTTTCATAAAAGTTAACCATGAAGACCTATTAAAACTGTCATTATACTTAAATCCATCATTTCCTGTATTATAAGGCGGATCAATATAAATGAGTTTCACTTTGCTAGCTAACTTATCTTTCAAAGTATGTAATGCTAATAAATTATTTCCTTTAACAATTAAGTTATCCTCACGACTAAATTTATCTATCTTATGTTCACCGTTTTCATCATACTTTTTTGCATTTATTAAAATCTTCTTGTCTAAAAGAACATCAATTTCTTCCTTTGCAATTACTTCGTTCAAAAATGGCTCATCTGGACGTAAATCATCTTTATCTGTATCTTCTTTACTCATACTAGCTTTTAAAATTGTATCTTTATAGGGGAAATCTAATACAACATCTGTTGATTCATCAATAAATTTCCCTCCAGCTGTTAAACCAATCTTCTTTGAGTATTTTGTATACGAGTCCTGCCAGTATTCGTCTGCTTCAAAAAGTTCAATAAGCTTATTTGTTTGCATAACGATATTCCCTGCCACATCAATTGTAAAGTTATTTTTTAGTGTTTCACTTGAAATAAATGCTTCAAGTAAATCTGTGTCATAGCTATCTAAATCCTGAATGACTTTGTTTTTATTTAATGCTTCTTCAATAAAGTACTTTTCACCAAATTGCTGTAAAACCTGCCTAATCGCCTCGTTGATTTTAGTTTTCATACCACATTCCCCTTGTATAGTAATTCTATTTATAAATATGTATTTTTTAGCCTCGTTCTAATATTTAAATCCTCCGCTTCTATTCTATCATATAGTCTTTTTACTAAATTCATTTAAAATAACCATACGACTAAAAATTCATCATCTGTTATTTTTTCCTTCGATTACCCTAAGGAATGCAATTTCTTTAAAGAAAAAATAATACGTTTCCTTAAGTGAAATTAATACCTAAATGAAAATACCAATAACCGCTCCCATAAAAGTTATACAGAAGCGGTTAGTCATTCTTTTTTAAGATTGATAGAATTTCGAGTGCTATAGAACATAAAATGTCCTAGTGTATAACCGGTGTATAAACTGCGTTCACTTTTTATCTACAATCCAAACTTGTTTATAAAATAATCTTTAGATAACCGTTTTAATACTTCTACTGTAGCGGAAATAGGTACTGATTGATCATCATTACCTATTTTTTGTTTAAATATTAACCATACGTCATCGCTTCTTGCAACATCTAAAACTTGTTCGCCTTTCTTTGATAGGGCTACACCATGAAAATAAACATCATCATAATCATATAAAAGATGTCCGATCAATAGGCTTTCATCTAACATTTGTTGTAAACAATGATCTATTTCACCTTTACCATAACCATTAATTCTCATTACCCCATTGAAATATTTTCTATCATATTTATCTAAATATAAAAGGATATCCCTTACTAGATCAATATTTTTCATGTTTACCCTTCCTTCGATATTCTTTTTGACTTTAAAAGATACATGCTATATGATAATCCACGCCCACTATGATGGGATAGTTTACGTTTACGTTTTATTTAATGATAAGTCAGTTTAGGCTTGTCTTTTTCGATAATCTTACCATTTTTTACATTTCCTCTTTACTATAAGAAGGGGATGTCATCTTCTTCCCATTCTTCCCCTTTCTTTTCTTTCTTCTCTTTCTTGTTTGTGTCATTTTGTTGTAGTTCTGTTGCTAATTCGTTGTCAATCAGTTGCCGTTCTGTTGTCAAAACCTCTTGATACTCGTCCCACTTAACTATTGATATAATGCTATACTTGTTTGTACTTTCGATGTCAATCATTCCCCACTTTTCCAATTTCTTAACCCAAGACCATAGTGTAGTTTCTTTCACCTTTTTTGTCGGTACAATATAATCATTATATTCCTTACATAATGATTTTCTTCCAGTTACAAATTGACCAGGTTCCAATTTTATTTCATCTTTATACATTAATATTTTTCTACCCTTATATGTTGCTTTTATTAAGCATAATACCCATAACCTAAAAATCTCAGGATCTGAGAAAACAGAACTGTCCTTAACTTTCCTATGAAGCTTAATCCAACCATCCATAATAGTCTCGTTCCGAAAAATAAATTAAAAAATTTATTAAGCTCATATTCATTATTTCTCCTTTCAACATTTCCGTTACACCATCCTAGTATTTTATAACTTGACCTCCCCACCCTGTTCTCGAATTTCTTCAGACCATCGTTCAATGTATTTTTCAACTTCCTTTCTGTTAAAAATCCACTTTTTACCTATTCGGATCTTTGGAAATTGGGGATCATTAAGAAATAGCTTTTCTATAGTGGGCCACGAAAGATTTAATACTTTGCATAATTGCTTACTATCCATAAGAAAGGTATCCATTTCTAATTCTGCGAGATGTTTTTTAACTTCCACTAAATATAATTCTTTCAAGCTTTCCTCATTTAAAGCAAGCTTTACCAGAGGTTTCTCATCCACTATTTATCACCTTCCTTCCCCTGTTCTTGGTTTAGTTGTGCAATTGCAATCATGACTTTCTCTTTTTTATCTTCAGCCATTTCCGTTCTTAGCCATCGATACAAAGTGTTTTCATGAATCCCCAACTTTTGCGCTAACTGCCATGTAAAAAAATATGAATTCTCAATTGCATTCCGTATCTCGGCATTAGGTCTCATTAATTACACCTCACTTCCATTTGTACCGCATAAATATTGTAGTTTATGTGGTAGTGGTGGTATAATGTAATTGTAATTGTTAAAATTACTTTATTCAATAACTAACACAGCACTTTAACCGTACATTTATGAGGTACAAGAAAGGGGTTGGGCATTTCGTGAACTATCTGTACTATCAGTATTCATTATCAGACTTTGTTAGAGTAGATGATTATAAAATAGAGTATTTTTCTAAGGAAAGTAATTTCGATTTTTTTTATAAAACCATATTAGAAAATATAAAAAACTATACACAAAAGCCGATACCTGAAAAACAAGAGATTATCAACAGGATTTATATCCCCAAAGAAGAGATTATTAATTATCTTAGTGGTGAAAAGAAGTTCTATACTTATGATCCATTAAACGATACCCCAGAGCTCTATCTGGAAATGAACAAAATAAATATCTGCGATGAAAAGTCAGTAATGAAGTTTATAAAAAATTATGGGATACCGTTCAACTTATCATTACAGGAAAATGATGAGCATTTTAATTCTAATCTTTCATTTATTAACGATGTCGAGACGGTTTCTGTTGAAATGAATGCTTTGCTCTTCTTTCAGGAGTTAGTTAAATTTCAACAGATATTAAGAATGTGGAACGACATAGTAGAAGAGAATACTGAGATTATGACAAAAATTAAACTTGAATTTGAAAACCAAGCTACATTTAACCAAAGGCACCAAGCACTGTTTAGGGAAGCTTTATCTTCTGAGGAATACGCTAACTATATATTTAATGATTCAAAAATATTCTTGAGAGGAGGTGAATTGAAAAAGGTATATGAAACGTTCAAAGGTAATCCAGATAAGTTACTTGAAATTAATAAGATAGGCGATGAATTAAATAATACTTGGGAGCGGGTTAAGGATGAAACAGATATAAAAACTATTGCCTTCACTTATTTAAACCTTAAACTTAAAGACCTTGAAGCAGGGGAAACAGGTACGCGTGTTATTGATGGCAAAATTGTACCTGCTATGAAATTTAACAACCTTTTGGAAGTCGCTAGTTTCCAGTTAATACAAGCTATTTTTAAAGACCTTAAACTTGAAGAGTGTATTAATTGCGGTGCATTATTTGAGCCAATTCATGGGTCTCAAAAGTTTTGCTCCTCTTTACCAGGTAGAAAAAGAAGCACCTGTGAAAATACTTACAACCAACGTAAAAAACGAGAAAGAAAAAATATGAAGGAGCATTCCTGTAATTAAAGAAATTTGAGGGTTGAACAAAAAAGAGCCCCCTTGGTATGATACGAGGTGTCCAAAGCTGATCAGCAAAAAGGACCCTTAATTGATACCCAAGGAGGACT
>Ga0079224_100016751_pt1 | contig 10311 bp, 4 predicted proteins | sample Stecom2015_FD_80414 | JGI IMG/M metagenome (GOLD analysis project Ga0079224, IMG submission 80414) | Agricultural soil microbial communities from Utah to study Nitrogen management - Steer compost 2015 | ecosystem: Environmental > Terrestrial > Soil > Agricultural land | place: USA: Utah... | reverse complement strand
GTCGCGCGAACAGCTGGAAATTCACCTGCTGGATGAACAGGTCGGGAAAGCGCGCGGACCGGAACGAGACATGGTTCGGGTCGATCAGCCCCTTCTCGAGGACGAAGGTCGAATTCTTGCGGACCTCCTCCGCGACCTGTGGGTCGGTGATTCCGTCGGCGAACTTCCCGTGAATGCGATTGTCTTCGAATGTCGCGATCATGAGGACGAAGCCGAACGGGGCGCCGGCTCGGCGCAACTGGCCGCTCGCACCGAACCCGTCGGCGGGCGCGCCGTCGGGGCCGAGCACCAGCCCGGGGCCGGTCCACTCGAACGAGGCGTTCTCCCGGTCGGCCGGGGTCTCGATCGGGGCGATGTCGGCGAGCCCCTGCCGCTCGACGATGAAATGGTCCTGGAACTTGTTCGAGAACATCGAGATCTTCATACCCATCGCGGACTCCTTCTCCGTGCTGTTCGCCCTGCCCGCGAACAGCGTCTGCCTCGACTCTCACACCCACGCGGCGGCCGGGCCCGCGTAGCTGATTACGCCATTTCCGGTCAGGTCGGACAGCGGCCGGATCTCACCGCCGCCGCGGAATCGAGTACCGGATTACTCACGACGTGGTCCCGGCGGCGAGTCACGATCGGGATCACGGCGAATCGCCCGTGAGATCGTCGCCGCGGTTGCCGACCGCCGCGGGCGCCGACGACGGCAGGGGTTCGGGACCGGGAAGGACGAGACGGCGAGGCGACGGCAGATGAGGACCGGACAAGCGAGCACCGAACAAGCGAGCACCGGCGCGGCGATCACACCGGAGGCGCCACGACCGTCGAGCGCCTGCTACGAATACGACGCCTTCATCTCCTACGCGCACGCCGACCGGCCCATCGCGGCGGGCATCCAGAAGGGTCTGCACCGCATCGGCCGCCGCGTCGGCCGCCTGCACGCGCTGCGGGTCTTCCGCGACGCCACCGATCTGACCGCCAGTCCCGACCTGTGGGGCAGGGTCTCCGACGCGATGGACCGCGCCCGCTACCTGATCGTGGTGCTCTCACCGCACTCCGCGCGGTCCGGGTGGGTGAACAAGGAGGTCGGGCACTGGCTGCGGGAGCGAGGGCCCGATCGGCTGCTGTTCGTCCTCGCCGACGGTCACCTGACCTGGGACGAGACCGCCCGGCGTCTCGACCCCGGCCACTCCGATGTGGCGTTGCCCGTGCTCACCGAGCCGGGATCGCTGCCAACCGAACCGTTCTACGTCGACGTCACCGAGGACGCGCCCTGGGATCCGGCGGCGCCGCTGTTCCGGGAGAAGGTCACCGATCTCGCCGCCCCGATCCACGGCAAACCCAAATACGAGCTGGCGGGGGAGGATCTGCGCGAGCTCAGAAAGTTCCGCCGGTTCCGGCGCGGTGTGCTCGCGGGACTCGCGGTGCTGACCGTCGTCGCCGTCGCCGCGGCGTTCCTCGCGGTCGCCAAGCAACGGGAGGCCGAACGGCAGCGGAACGAGGCGATCGCGTTGCGGTTGGTGGCCGATGGGCAAGCCCTGCTCTCCGGTGCGCGGCCGGGGAGCGATGCGAGGGCGCTGAAGCAGATACTGGCCGCGCGCTCGATCGGATCGTCGCCGGACGACGGGGCTCTGCTCTGGGCTCTGCTGGCACAGCCGGAACTGCTGAAGATCGTTGAGGTGCCTGCCCCGGACATCGCGACGGCCATGTTGTCGCCGGACGGGCAACGTGTGGTCACGGGCGGGAAGGACGGCACTGTCCGGCTGTGGGACGCCGGGACCGGGCGTGCGATCGGTGATCCGATCGCGGCTCACGACGGCCTGGTGTCGGCCGAGTTCACCCGTGACGGGCAACGCATAGCCTCCGCGGGCTGGGATGATCGCACCGCTCGCGTGTGGGATGCCGTCGACGGAACGCCGATCGGCGTACCGATCCCGCTGCCCGCGGGCGACATGAAGATCGCGGAGGTCAGTCCCGACGGCCGCCGGATCGCCGTGGCCACGAGTGCGGAGCAGGTGGGCCGCACCGGTGCGGTGCGGGTGTGGGATGTGCAGACCGGAACACCTGTCGCGGCGTCCGCCATCCACGTCGACGGCTTCGTCCTGGACGTGGCGTTCGCCCCGGACGGGCAGCGGATAGCGGTCAGCGTCGGCGCGCCGCCCGAGGGCGAGGTTCGGATATGGGATGTGACGACCGGGGCGCCCGTCGGAGACCCGATGGGCGGCGGGGACGCGGGGATGACGATCACCGCGGCGTTCTCGCCCGATGGCAGGCGCGTCGCGGCGGGTGGCGAGGACGGTGCCGTGCGGATCTGGGACATCGAGACCTTCCAGGAGCTCGGCGCGCCCCTGACCGGACACGAGGGCGCCGTCGCGAGTGTGGCGTTCTCGCCCGACGGGCGTCGGCTCGTGACGGGCGGAGCCGACCGCACGGTGCGCGCGTGGGACATCGAGAGTCGTCGGCAGATCGGCGACCCCATGACCGGCCATCAGGGGTGGGTGGAGCATGTGGCGTTCACCGCCGACGGTGCCGGAATCGCCTCCGCGAGCGGTTCCGAAGGTGTCGTGCGGGTGTGGAACATCGACGTGGGAGCCGCGAACCACGACGGGGTCACGAGTGTCGCGTTCGCCCCGGACGTGCCCTACTTCGCCTCCGGCGGCACGGACGGCAGTCTGAAGATCTGGAGCGTCGACGGTGAGCGATACGGCGAACCGATGATCGGCCACCGAGGCGTCGTGACGAGCATCGGATTCGCCTCGGCCGGTCGAATCGTCTCCGGCGGAGCCGACGGCACGCTCCGGGTCTGGGATGCGGGAACCCAGCGGCAGGTCGGCGCACCCATGACCGGCCATCAGGGGGCGGTGTTGAGCACGGCCGTCACTCCCGACGGCCGTCGCGTGGTCTCCGGTGGAGAGGACGGCACGGTGCGGATCTGGGATGCCGGAACGCAGCGGCAGGTCGGCGCCTCGATGGCGGGACACGAGGGCTACGTGCTGAGTGTGGCGATCTCCCCCGACGGCGGCCGTGTGGTCTCCGGTGGGCAGGACAACACGGTGCGGATCTGGGATGCCGGCAGCGGACGTCAGATCGGTGACCCCATCAGCGGACATGCCGGTCAGGCGAGGAACGTGGCGTTCACCCCGGACGGCAGGCGTCTGGTGACCACCGATCTCGAGGGGACGATCCGGTTCTGGGACATCGAAACGCGCGAGCGGGTCGGCGCCATCGCCTCCGGGCACGGATTGGTGACCGGCCTGGCCGTCGATCACGATGGCCGGCGCGTCGCCACTGCCGGATACGATCGCACCGTGCGGTTGTGGGACGTCGAATCCGGTCGTCCCCTCGGTCCGCCCATCACCGGTCACACCGCCGTGATCACGAGCATCGCGTTCAGTTCCGACGGGCGCTACCTCGTCTCCGCCGGAATGGACGACAGCATCATGCTCTGGCCGACCACACCGGAGGAGTGGGAAGCCGCGCTGTGCGGCAAACTCACCGTCGACATCGGTCACCGCCAGTGGCGTGAGTGGATCTCCCCGGACATTCCCTACGAAGAAGTCTGCACCGGGCTTCCGGTGCCGCCCGACGCCGCCACCGGCGAATGACCGGTTACCAGCGCCACACCAGGAGGTGCCCGGTGTCCCGCAGCGATGAACGATCCCACCTGAACGACCGCCTCTGGAGCGACGCGGCCCGCACACCCGGCTCCGACCCCCGCACCACCCCCTACGAGACGGCCGTCCTCGAGCAGTACCGGCTCTGCGTGGAGATGGCCGACCGGGTGAGCGCCCGTCGCGGCCTGATGAACTCCTTCTTCCTCAGCCTGAACACCGGGATCTTCGTCCTGATCACCACTTTCGGCGAGCAACCGCCGTCCGGCGCCGAGGCGTGGTGGATGGTGATCCCGCTCGCCGCCGTGCTGTGCCAGTGTTTCGCCTGGTTCTATCTGGTGCGCAGCTACCGGCTGCTCAACAGCGCCAAGTACCGGGTGATCGGCGCGCTGGAGGAACGCCTGCCCGCCTCGCCGTTCTGGCGCGCCGAGTGGTGGGCGCTCGGAGAAGGGCGCGACCGGTCCCGCTACTGGCCGCTGTCCCATATCGAGCAGTGGATTCCGATCCTGTTCGCCACGGCCTATCTCGCGGGTTTCGTCACCATCCTGCTCGCATGACGGCTCCGCCGCTCAGCCGATCGGCAGGCCGCTGAGGATCGGGACGAAACCCCAGTTCATGAGGCGTTCGGCGTCGGCGGTGGCGGCGTCCATGTCCCAGGGGGAGCTGTTGAGCACCACGCCGATCAGGCGCTGGCCGCCCCGGCTGGCCTCGAACAGCAGGCAGGTGCCCGCGGCGTCGGTGTTGCCGGTCTTGATGCCCGCGATGCCGGGATAGCGGCCGAGCAGGTCATTGGTGTTCTCCCAGGTGAAGGCCTTGTGGGTGGGCCCGGCGGGTTCGTGGTGGACCGGGATGGCGACGATCTGCCGGAACAGCGGGATGGACATGGCGTGGCGGGCGAGGCGGACCAGGTCGGCGGCGGTGGACCAGGTGGCGTAGTCGTCCGGGATGGGCAGGCCGCTGGGGTCGGCGAAATGGGTGTCGGCCATGCCGAGCCGCCGCGCGGTGTCGTTCATCTTCGCCAGGAAACCCTGCTGGCCTGGGCCGTACGCCTCGGCGAGCGCGTAGGCGGCTTCGCAGCCCGAGGGCAACATCATGGCGTAGAGGAGTTGGCGGCCGGTGAGCACCTCCCCGGAGTTCAGGTTCGCGGTGCTGCCGCCCTCGGAGGCGGCGTAGTCCAGGGCGGCGCGGGTGACGGTGACCGGCCGGTCGAGGTCGCCGGATTCCAGGACGACGACGGCCGTCATGACCTTGGTGATGCTGGCGATCGGCACCCGGGCGGTCGGCTGCCGCGACCACAGCAGCAGGCCGGTGTTGGCCTCGGCCAACGCCGCGGACGCCGCCCGCACGCCGTCGGGCTGCATGGCGAACGGGAAGGGAAGCTGTCCCTGCGAGCTGCCCGGCGCCGGGGCCGCGGTCGCGGTGGGCGCGGGGGCAGCGCCGGGGGTGAGGAGGGGAGCGAAGACCACGAGCATTCCGGCGAGCGCCGCCGGCACCACACGGGGAAGGATTCGCATCGGCCTATTCTGTCGCCCGCACCGCCCGGATCGCGGCATTGAACGGCCGAGGCTTCAGACTGGTCGGTTATGGACCTGCCCGAGCTTCCCGACCTGCCGATCCGCGGCGTCCTCGATCGTGTGGTGACCACGCTGGCCGAGCGCGGAACCGCCGTGCTCGTCGCACCTCCAGGCACCGGCAAGACCACCCTGGTGCCGCTCGCCCTGGCCGCGCACGGCCGTGGGCGTGTGGTGGTGGCGGAGCCGCGGCGGCTGGCGGCGCGGGCGGCGGCCGGTCGGATGGCGGCGCTGCTGGGGGAACAGGTCGGCGAGTCGGTCGGCTACTCGGTGCGCGGGGACCGCCGCGTCGGACCCCGCACCCGCATCGAGGTGGTGACCTCCGGCCTGTTGGTGCGCCGATTGCAGGACGACCCCGAGCTGTCCGGTGTCGATGTGGTGCTGCTCGACGAATGCCACGAACGGCATCTGGACGCCGACCTGCTGCTCGCTCTGCTGCTGGACGCCAGGGCAGGCCTGCGGCCGGACCTGCGCGTGCTCGCCACCTCGGCGACGGTTGCCGCCGAACGCCTTTCGGCGATCCTGGGTGGGGAGGAACCGGCCCCGGTGCTCGAGGCCCATGGCCGGACCCACCCCGTCACCACCCGCTACGTGCCGCCCCTGCCGAGGGAACGCGCCGAGGCGCACGTCGCGCGCACCGTCCGGCTCGCGCTGGCCGAGTCCGAGGGCGACGTGCTGGTCTTCCTGCCCGGCGCGGCCGAGATCCGCCGGGTCACCGCCATGCTGGCCGACCTGCCCGACGTCGACGTCCTCGCCCTGCACGGACGGCTGTCCGCGGCGAACCAGGACCGTGCCCTTCGTCCCGGCGCGCGACGGCGGGTGGTGCTGTCCACGGCGGTCGCCGAGTCCAGCCTGACCGTGCCGGGTGTGCGGGCGGTGGTCGACTCCGGGCTGGCCAGGGTGCCGAGGATCGACCGGGCCAGGGGATTGTCGGGGCTCGCGACCGTGCGGGTCTCGGCGGCGGTGGCCGATCAGCGGGCCGGTCGCGCGGGCCGGGAGGCGCCGGGCCGGGTGTGGCGCTGCTGGCCGGAACACGAGCACTCGACCCTGCCCGCCTACCCGGAACCGGAGATCCGCACCGCCGACCTGACCCGGCTTGCCCTCGAACTCGCCTGCTGGGGCACCACCGACGGCCGGGGCCTGAGCTGGTGGGACGCCCCGCCGCCGGGCGGGCTCGGCGCCGGAGTCGAGGTGCTGCGCGCTCTCGGCGCGGTCGACGCCGACGGGACCGTGACCGATCGGGGACGCCACATCGCCCGCATCGGCCTGCACCCGCGGCTGGCCCGCGCCCTGCTCGACGGCGCCGAAGTGGTGGGCGCGCGGACAGCCGCGGAGGTGGTGACCGTCCTCGACGACGACAGCCACCTCGACGGCGTCGACCTGGTGGCGGGCCTGCGGAAACTGCGGCGGGAACGGCCGGAGCGCTGGCGGCGGGAGGTCGACCGGCTGGCCAGGCTCGTCGACGGCCGGGGCGATCGGGACGATCCCGCCCACGTGGTGGCGTTGGCCTATCCCGAGCGACTGGCACGACGGCGCGCCGCCGGCTCGGCGAGCTATCTCATGGCGGGCGGGACCGCGGTCACCCTGCCACCCGGCGCGGGCCTCGGGGACGCGGAATGGCTCGCCGTCGGCGCGGCCACCCGTGACCCGGGACGCGCCGAGGGAGTGGTGCGGTCGGCGGCGGTCGCCGACGAGGCGCTGGCCAGGAGCGCGGCGGCCGGCCTGGTGGCCGAGGCGGCGGAGATCGACTGGGTCGACGGCGACGTGGTGGCCCGGCGGGTCCAGCGGCTCGGCGCGATCGTGTTGTCCCGCAAGCCGATCGCCGATCCCGATCCACGCGCCCTGTCCGAGGCCGTCCTGCGAGGTCTGCGCTCCCTCGGCCCCGGCGTGCTGTCCTGGGATGCCGAGGCCGTCGCCCTGCGCCTGCGCCTGGATTTCCTGCACCGCACCCTCGGGGACCCCTGGCCCGCCGTGGACGACGACGCCCTGCTTGCCGCCGCCGAGCTCTGGCTCGGCCCCGAACTGGCCGCCGCCCGCCGCCGCGCCGACCTCGAACGTGTCGACGCCGGCCAGGCCCTGCGCCGCCTGCTGCCCTGGCCCGAGGCCGCCCGCCTCGACGAGCTCGCACCCGAACGGCTCGAGGTGCCCTCGGGCAGCCGCGTCCGCCTCGACTACGCCGCCGACCCGCCGGTGCTCGCGGTGAAGGTCCAGGAGGTCTTCGGCTGGGCCGAGGCCCCGCGCCTGGCCGGCGGCCGGGTCCCCGTCGTCCTGCACCTGCTCTCCCCGGCCCGGCGTCCGGTCGCGGTGACCGCCGACCTGGCCTCCTTCTGGCGCACCGGCTGGCCGCAGGTCCGCGCCGACCTGCGCGGCCGCTACCCCAAACACGCCTGGCCCGAGGACCCCGCCACCGTCCCCGCTCACCGAGGCACCGCCCGCAACGCGCGGACCTGACATCGAGGAGACGGCCCGGCGCCGGCTTCCCTGCCACAGGTCGCGCGAGATGTGTATCCGTACAACGCCGTACAGGCCGTACGGGCAAGCCGCGTTACGGTTGTGTGCGAGGCGGAGGGAGGAAGCATGGCCGATCGCTGTGGGGACGAAAGCGCCGAGGCACTGCGGGACAACCTCTTTCGGCCGGAGTCGGACGCGCCCGACCCGCGGCGGGTCCTCACCCGCCAGGATTTCGCGGCCGAACTGCGTCTGGCCAGGGAGCGCAGCAACCTCAGCGTTCGAGAGCTGGCGAGGAAGGCGGGCATCCCGTCGGGCACGCTGAGCGGATACCTGGTGGGGCGTCATCTGCCTGCCTTGCAGCCATCCGGGCTGCTGCGCGCGATCCTGGCCGCGCTGGGGCAGGAGAGTGCCGCACCCCACTGGGAGGCGGCGTTGCGCCGCGCACGGCGATCGCAGGATCGTTCCGCCGCGGTCGTGCATGCGGCGACCTACCCGGCTCTGCTGCAAGCGGTTTCGACGCACGCTCCCGTGGACCGGTTGCAGGCGCAGCCGACGCTGCGTGGTCGCGACGAGTTGGTCGCGCGTCTGGCGAGCACGGTCCTCGATGCGGATGCACGCACGTGCCGAGTGCACGTCCTGTGCGGTCTCGGCGGCAGCGGGAAGAGCTCGATCGCACTCAAGGTCGCCGAATCGTGTATGGCGCAGCAGATTTCCGTGTTCTGGCTGGACGCCACGGATTCCGAGCGCGTCACCGCAGGCATGTACGCGCTGGCCGCGCGGATCGGTGTGGATCTGAGCCGGTCGGTGCACGGCAGCCTGCCCGACGCGATATGGCGCAGGCTGACCCGACTGCCCGACCGCTGGCTTCTGGTACTGGACAACGCGGACCGCCCGAGCGAGTCGCTCACGCTGCCGAACATGCGGCTCGTGGACGGCACCGGGTGGCTGCGTCCGGTGCGATCCGGCTCCGGCGCTGTGCTTGTCACCACTCGTGACGGGGATGCCACGACCTGGGGTGGCGGCTCCCCGGACTGGATGACACTGCACCGGCTGGATGGCCTGCACCGCGATCACGGCAGCCTGGTCCTCACCGAATTGGCAGGTGATGCGGCCGGGACGGGGGAAGAGGCGGCCGAACTGGCGGACCGGCTCGGTGGGCACCCGATGGCGCTGATGCTCGCCGGCCGCTTTCTGGCCGAAGCGCGATCCATGCCGGAGCCGGGGTTCGGATCGGAACCGCGGACGTACCGCGAATACCTCGATTCGTTGCGCCGTGGCGGCTCGACGGAACTGCTGACCGCGAATCCCGATGGTCGTCCAGCGGCCGTCACCGATGTCACCATCATGCGGAGCTGCGAGTTCTCCCTCGACCTGTTGTCCAGCCGAGGGCTGGTGCACGCCAGGCCGCTTCTGCACCTGCTGGCCTGCCTCGACGGCACGGCGATCCCGCACGGTGACCTGCTGCGCACCGACATTCTCTCGGATTCGGCGCTGTTCCCCGGCCTCACCGCACGGTTGCTCCAGCAGACACTGCACGCGCTGGAAGGCCTCGGTCTGGTGTCGAGGATCGAGGCGGACGCCGATCGTCCCGAGATGCTGGAATTGCATCCGCTGGCCAGGGACATCGCACGGCTGGCTGCGCGGGAGGGCGGCCGGCTCGAGACGTATCTCTCGGTGATCGCGACGCTGTTGCACGCGGCGGTCCGGGACGCCGATGTCGAGAATCCCCGGGTCTGGGGACGCTGGCGCGGACTCGCCGGCCACTGCACAGCGCCGCTGGAGCTCGTGGAGCTACAGCCGACGACTCTTCCCGTGGTCCGATCGGTGGTCGAGACGGCCGGTCGCGCAGCAGCCTACCTGAGAGCCTCGGGGCAGCACGCCCGGGCCGAAGCCGCTTTCACCGCGGCGCTGCGGGGCTGCGAGGGACGGATCCACCACGACGACCCCATTCGTCTGGGTATCGAACACGATCTGGCGCGGCTGTTCTACGACCGGGGACGATACGACGACGCCGAACGCCTGTACCGAAGGGTCGTGGTGGCTCGTCGCCGGGTGCTGGGGCCCGCGCACAGCGACACGCTGACGACTCAACATTATCTGGCCAGGACGCTGCGCAATCTGAATCGCCTCGACGAGGCGGAACACCTGGCGGAGAGCACCTACGCGGCGCGCACGCATCTGTTCGGTGAGCACAATCCCGACACCTTGACAGCTCGTCACGGCTTGGCCGACCTCCACCGTATCCGTGGCGACTTCGCGACCGCCGCCGCGCTCTATGCCGAGATCATCACCGTGCGCGGCAGGGTGCTGGGAAGAGAACACCCCGCGGTGCTGACATCGCGGCAGTACCGGGCGGAGACCCTGTACGAACTCGGCGACGTCGACGAGGCGGAAACGGAGATGCGGGCGCTGTGGACCACCAACCAGCGCGTCCGGGGATTGGACCATCCACGGACGATCGCGGGCGGGCACGCCCTGGTCGACCTGCTGCGCGACCGGGGGGCGACGAAGGAAGCCGCGTCACTGGCGGAGGTCGTCCTCGCCGCCGGTCGCCGGGTCTTCGGGCACGCGCACCCGGCAACGCTGTCGATCCTGCACTCGGACAGCCTCATCCGGCTCGATCTCGGTGACGTCTCCGGCGCGCTGAGCCGGCTCGAGGCGGTCCTGCGTGACCGCGAATCCGTCCTCGGACC
>Ga0079224_100016750_pt1 | contig 10311 bp, 9 predicted proteins | sample Stecom2015_FD_80414 | JGI IMG/M metagenome (GOLD analysis project Ga0079224, IMG submission 80414) | Agricultural soil microbial communities from Utah to study Nitrogen management - Steer compost 2015 | ecosystem: Environmental > Terrestrial > Soil > Agricultural land | place: USA: Utah... | reverse complement strand
GCGATATGGCCATAAGCTGTGCCCAGTTCGTACTTATCCACGCCATAGTTGTACGTCAGTTCGATCACCGAATGTGACGCTTCATCACCATAGCCAACAAAGGCCAACGAAAATTTACCTTCAGGATAATCGTGCTGACGCAAGAGTTTCATACCCAGAATTTCAGTATAAAACGCAATAGAACGCTCTAGGTTGCCAACTCGCAACATGGTGTGAAGTAAACGCATAATCTAAACCTTGATATTAACTATCGAATAAATCTCAGATAGGGATTTTACCACCGCTCCGCTTAATAGCTAAGATAAGACAGGATCGCAGGGGATCAAACGGAATCGCAAGGGCAGCTTGTGACCGCCAAGAGCGACGAAAAGAGACCGGGAAATTTACCGCAGTAATCAAAAACGTTGCTGTGCACCTAGCAGCAGCTGCACATCGCTCAAACCTTCGCGCGCCAGCAAAGGCGCGGCCAAGTCGATATGTACCACATTACCGACGCGCACTTTGCTCGAACTTAAGCGCAAACCGATACCAAAGTTTGCCAGTAACGGCGTCTCACCGCTGTTGGGTGCGCCCCAGGCTTTACCGACATCAAAAAAGGCCACACCGCCCATACGCATAATGTTAAATACGTGCACATCGCTAAAGTAGCGACGCTCAAGAGTAGCGACAAAGCGTTTATCGCCGCGTTGAAAATCTGTGGGATAACCACGCAAACCCGTGGTATCGCCCACCGTTAATTGTTCATGTTGCAATAATTGTTGGCCCGCATCGTAACCAAAACGCATGTACCAGCGGTTTTTGTCGTTGAGAAAATAATGATAGGCCACTTCACCACCGATCACTGCTGCATCCGGTTTGTCGGCCGTGTGATAACGGCCGTCGGTGTGACCGCTCAACTCGACGATGTGATTGGAACTCATGTCCAACACAGTAGAAATTTTACCGCGATAGCGATAGGTTTCATCGGCGCTGTCCAAAGTGGTGCCACCGTAGCCAACGCGAAATTGAAAATTAATCCCGAGCGCCACGTCCTCAGCCCGCTGAATCTGGTTGACGTTTTTAAACACGCCGAAGCGGTTGCTGGCATATTGATAACCGATCCAGGGATAGACGGCGCGGCGACGCTCCGGAATGCTCATAACGGTTTCCGGTATCTCAAAGAACACATCCTCCTCTTTGGTCATGCCGACCAATAACCGCTGTGTGGCATCCTCAGTGATAGCGGTTGCTACACCAAAAAAAACTTCTTGTTCAATCTGCTGATGGCGGTACTCATTGATAATCTTGCCTCCGGAGCGGATAACACTCACTTGCGAAATATCATCCAGCTGAATACCCGTGGCCCATGGAGTCTCCAAAGAATAAAAAGGGCGCGCCAGATAGAGCGAGCTGTTGTCACCATCGGTGGTCTCAGCAAATGACAGCTTTACCGCGATGGGCTTATTCATGAAGTGCGGATTGGAGAAGCTGTAGTGAATACTGTTGCGATCAGCGGTTTGCTCATAACCGATCGCAAGCGCATTGCCAGTGCCGAAAACATTATCGTCGCTGAGAGTAATACCGGACTCGTTATCATCGGCTTTGCGACTAAACGAAACCTGCGGCTCCAGTGACCAGGCGTCCTGGGTAACCACGAGAATATCAATCTCGTCACCACAGACGGCATCAATCCAGATATAAGCGGCAGTCAGGTATTTGCGGGTGCGCAGAATACGCGCGCTTTCCTGAATCTGCTTGTAGTTAACGAGATCGCCTTCCGCGAACAGCAGTTGGGATTTAATGACGTGCGGACGAGTATTGATATGCAGTTTGTTAAAAAAACGGTAGAGCCGGTTATTTTCATCCGGGTTCTGCTCGTCAAACACATTAATGGTATTAAATACAATACGACGGATTCGTTTGCCTTGGTATTTGGCAAACAGTCCGGTATCGAGGCGGGAGTTTTTATCCAGCGAAACATCGCCCTCCTGCCATCCATGGGCATAGCGTACACAGCCTTCGTACACATCCTCTGCTTCCGACTCACGCTGAGCCAAAACGCTACTGGCAAGTAGCAACAGCAGGGCAGCAGTCAACCCGTGCAAAAGGGTTTTAATCATTGTTTGTGCTCTAGATTAAACACACAGCAGTAGTGGTGGATAACCACGACAAGAGATCACCTAGCGCGAACTATAGATCAGGCGGCGAATTCGCTCTGTTCGCTTTTTACCTCTGTCAGTTGGCGCACACGTTAGCATGGGGAGATGTATCAGCGGAAGGCAGAATTAGTGATGATTTGTATGATCGGCGTCCACTGCCTCAACCGGGTGAGGGGTTTGCCCGGAACTGTGATGATGTTCGTGATTGTGGTCCTGGTGGTGACTGCCACCGATCAGTGTCCAGATACCAAATGCGATGATGAGCAGCGCAAAACCGGTACGGAGCATCCGCCGCTGCAATAAACCCGTCAGTTGATTGGCCAGTAATCCCGTCGCCAGCACTGCCGGTAGCGTACCCAGGCCGAAGGCCAGCATTACCGCCGCACTCCCTCCAGGCTGAGCTTGTACCATGGCGTAGGCCAACGCGCTGTATACCAGCCCGCAAGGCAACCACCCCCAGACCGCCCCCAGCAGCAAAGCTTTAGGTGCGGAGGTGACTGGCATCAAGGCTTTGCCCAGGGGCTGCAGATAAGCCCAAAAATAACGCCCGATCCGTTCGAGGTGAACCAGCCCTCGCCACCAGTTGGCTAAATAAAAGCCCATGGCAATTAACAGCAAACCCGCCAGAGTGCGCAGGCCGCCCATCCCGCCCCAGGCGCTGATAGCACTGGAAAAAGATCCCAGCAAAAATCCCATCAGGGTGTAGCTGCCGATACGGCCAAGGTTGTAGCCCATCAACAACTGCAGGCGTCGCTGGCGTGCCTCGGCCGGAATCGCCATGGTCAGCGCACCCATAATGCCGCCACACATGCCAACGCAGTGGGCACTGCTCACCAGACCCAAAGTAAAGGCGGCAACTAACGGAGCCCAGTCCATCATGAATGATTACTCTTGTTCTGCGCACTGTCCGGCGTTGGCGGCTGCGCCGCTGACGGGGGCGGAGGTATTGGAGCGTCCGGATGAGGATGGTCATCTTCATCAAACAGGATGCGATGTGCCTCCGTATCCAGATTGTCATACTGGCCGCTGTTAATCGCCCAAAACAACAGCCGCAGGGCAAGGGCCACAAAGACGAGTCCGATGGGAACTAAAAAAAATAAACTTTCCACGATGACCTGCTTGGGAGTTAGGACTGCTGAACAGCCGGATGGGTCTGTTTAGCGCCAGTGACACCTGGTGATTGCGGGACGTCACCCGGCCAGTCGCTCAAACGCAACGAGTTCATAATAACGACCAATGAGCTTGCTGTCATACCGATGGCCGCCATCCAGGGCGTGACAAAACCTGCCGCTGCCAACGGTAGCGCCAGGAGGTTGTAGGTCAGAGAAATCGTCAGGTTCTGACGGATCGTCCTGCGCGTCTGGCGCGCCAGACGCACCGCTTTTACCAGGACCATCAGCTGCTCGTTCAACAGAACCGCATCAGCACGGGTTTGGGTGAGATCAGCGGCTGACGCCATCGCGACGGAGACATCGGCGGCGGAAAGTACGGGAATATCATTAATACCGTCACCCAGCATCAACACCTTTTCATCACGCTGCTGCGCGGCCTGCAAGTGCGCCAGTTTATCATCGGGTTTGGCCCCGGCAGTGAATTGCTCAATACCCAACTCGCGCGCCAACTGTGCCACCGCACCGGATTGGTCGCCACTGAGCAGTTCCACCTGAATACCCTCAGCCACCAGTGCAGTGACTAAAGGTGCAGCCTCGGATCTCGTTTCATCCTGCAAGCCAAACCAGGCCACCGGCCCCTGACTGGTACCCAGCAGCAGCCAGAGTTTTTCGTTATCCGGTAATGCCAGCGATGAGGCGTTATCCGGCGTTGCAAAGAGTTCGCTGACGTAACTGACCGTTCCCAAACGATAGCGCTGCTCCTCAACCGTTCCTTCAACACCAGCAGCTGTGACGTGAACAGCATCGCGGGCCTTAAACCGTCCACGCCAGTGAGTAAAGGCGTTAGCCAACGGATGATTGGAGTCCGCTTCCAGAGCGGCAGCAACGGCTAACAACCTGTCTTCATCCTGCTCACCGCGTGCTATCACCTGGGCTACCGCGAAATCACCGCGGGTGAGCGTGCCGGTTTTATCAAAAATCACACGGTTGATGCGCGCCAGGGTTTCGACCACGTGCCCGCGGGCTACTAAAAAGCCCTGCCTGCGCAAGTTGGCGGTAGCCGCACTCAGGGCGGCGGGAACCGAAAGCGCAAGCGCACAAGGACAGGTCACAACCAATACCGATAAGGTGACCCAGAACGCCCGCGGTGCGTCATACCACCACCAGAAACCGAAGACCACCACGCAGATAACCAGCAATCGGGCCACAAAAAATCGGGCAATCTTGTCCGCCGCTGTTACCTGCGTAGGCTTTTCATCCGCCGCTTGCGCAGCCAACCGCTCAATGGCAGAAAGCTGCGTGGCAGAACCCGTCGCTGTCACGCGCACAACCAGCGGGCTGACGGTATTCATGGTGCCTGCAATTACCGCATCGCCGACACGTTTGGACACCGGATTGGGTTCGCCGGTCAAAATGGCTTCCACCGCACTACTTTCTCCCGCCTCAACAATGCCATCACAAGGAAAAGTTTCACCGGCTTTTACCAGTACCCGGTCATCTACCTGCAAGACTTTGAGCGGAACCTGTTGCTCCACTTGCGCACCATCCACATCACTCACGCAACAGGCAGTCAACGGCATCAACTGGGCAAGGTTGCCGAAGGCTACGCGGTTCCGGTGCCGGGCACGCATTTCGATATAGCGTCCGAGTAATAAAAAGAAGGCGAACATCGACACCGATTCAAAATATACTTCGCCTTCCGAAAAAATCGTCGCCCATCCGCTGGCGGTGTACGCCAAGCCAATAGCCAGAGCAACGGGTACATCCATGGTGAGATGGCGCGTCTGGATACTGCGCCAGGCGGCTTTAAAAAATGGCCAGCAACTGAAAAATACGACCGGCGTGGCGACCAGAAAACTCTGCCAGCGTAAAAATTCCAGCCACTCATCGGAAGCACCGGTGTACATGCCGACGGCGACCATCATGGTTTGCATCATGGCAAAGCCGGCCACGCCCAGACGAAACAGCGCCATCCGGTTTTCTTTTTTGATAAAGCCCTGGTGTTGCTCATCTGTGGCGGGGAAAGGTCGATACCCGATGGTTGTGAACGCTGCCAGCAGCTCGCTCAACGGCTGCTGCCGCGCATCCCAGATCAGGGTACAGCGGTAGGTATTGATATTAACGGTGACGCTTTTGACTGCCGGCTGTTTGCTGAAGTGATGCTCAATTAACCAGCTGCACGCCGCACAACTGATACCTTCTAACAACAAATTGGCTTGCATGAGTTGCGTTTCGCTATCCAGCGCAATCACAAAGTCGGCCTGGGCTTCAGGTGTATCGTAAACTTTCCATTTTTCGCGATCGGCATCAGCACCGGCTTCAGGACGCGGGTTGTTTTCCGTGCGGAAGCGATAAAAGCTCTCCAGCCCGCCCTCGACAATGGCAGTCGCCACGGCCTGACAGCCCGGACAGCACATCAGCTCCTGCTTGCCCGCAATCGTCACCGGGAAAAACTCACCCGCAGGCACGGGCAGCCCGCAGTGGTAACAGGACATGGATGAAGAAATAACAGGCATGGGAATATAAGTCTCGGTTGCGGAGTGCCAATCACAGGTCGAGCGGGCACAGGTCGAGCGGGTTCAAATCCGTGAATCAACAAGCTATACAACCGCCGTGTGACGCCAAGTCACATTAATTGCTGATGCGCGGTTTCAACTCAGCCTCGTCACTCCGGCTAAAATCTATACGACCACTTAAAATCCACTCGGCTTCGGTGCGACGGAGTTTGTCCAGTTCGGGCGTCAATACCAGATACCAGGAAAAATCCAGCGCTCCTTCAAGATCACCACGATAACGTCCAGCAGCCAATTGGTGCAAAACGATTTGCTGATCGAGATCTGCTTCAAGCGGGTGATCCAGCAGTAACAACAGTTTCTCCGGCACCGCTTCATGGGCGGGGAGCGTCGCCAGCACTTCTCCGGTCACCTGATCAAAGCGCAAATGGGCGGATAAACCATAGGCCAACGCCATGCGATCCTGTTCCAGGGTTTGATTAATCATCCGTCCCTGTTTGTAGTAGTTATCAATAACCACATCATCTGAATAACGAAAGGCAATGGTTACCAGCACGGCGGACACGCACACCACAACAATCAGTGGCGTCATGACGAACCAAAACCATACCTGCCGATACCAGGGCTTTTTGTCTTCTATGGTCATTGCGTGCCTACCTCAGTGAGACGAACAATTAATGGCCCCTCGGTTGCGGCCCAATGAAAGTGGTGGAATGCTCCGCTTGTATTTCCGGATTATCACGCGCCTGCACCACAAAGGTAACGCGGGTTTGGACGTCGTCTAGCGCCTTGCGCGGCACGGCCACACGGATCGGAATAGTCAGCATCTCGCCCTCAGCAATGGTCATCGGACGATACCCCTGGACGCGAAATGGATAGTCCCCTTCCACCTCAATGTCATAGACATGACTCTGCCGGTCCATGTTGTTGATCTTGAGGGTATACACGTTCTGAATGTCATCACCGGCGACGCGATACATACGTACCCCACGGTCCCGGATAACTTCCACACCGACAGGTACCCGGGTATTGAGCGCATACACGAACACCCCAAGCATCACCAGTAGTACAGCGGCATACCCCAGCAAACGCGGGCGGAAGATCTTCGTGTGGCCATTGGCAATGGCATCTTCGGTAGTGAAACTGATCAGACCGCGCGGATAACCCATTTTATCCATCACCGAATTACAGGCATCGACACACAAACCGCAGTCTATACATTCGGGCTGCAAGCCATCGCGGATATCAATATCCACCGGACAGACCTGCACGCACCATGAACAATCGGTGCAGTCGCCCAGCCCTTTCGCTTTGTAATCCTCGCCTATCTTACGTGGACCGCGCTTTTCGCCGCGCAGGTAGTTGTAAAAAACCGTCAGGGTATTGGTGTCATACATGACGGACTGGAAGCGGGCATAAGGACACATGTACTTACACACCTGCTCACGCAGAAAACCCGCGTTCATGTAGGTAGCGGCCGTGAACAAAAAGACCCAGAACGCCGGGGCGATATCGGCCTGGAAAGTTACCAGATCGTAGATCAGATTTCGGATCGGATAGAAATAGCCGACGAAGGTTAAGCCGGTGATCAACGCAATGCTGATCCACACGGCCTGGGTAGCGCCTTTGCGCATAACCTTTTCCAGATTCCAGGGCTGCGCATCCAGCTTGATGCGCTTGTTGCGATCCCCCTGAAAAACATGTTCGGCCCAGATAAACATCTGGGTCCACACGGTTTGCGGACAGGTAAAGCCGCACCAGACGCGGCCTACGAGTACAGTTACCGTAAATAGCGCAAAAGCCGCAATAATCAGCAGCCATGCGAGAAACATCCCGTCATGGGGCCAGAAGGTCATGTTGAGGATATGAAATTTGCGTTCGGAGAGATCGAACAGCATGGCCGGTCTACCGTCGATGACCAACCAGGGCATCAGAATATAACCTGCAATCAGGGGCAGACCCGTGTACTGGCGCAAGCGCTGGTAAAAGCCGGTAATACGGCGAGTGTAAATCTTGTTTTCGGATTCGTATAAATTTACGTAGCGGATGGGGCTGTCGGTATGACCTTCATCAGTAGGATCTTGACCAATGTCTTTTCGGTCCGATGTATCCAGCTTCTCGTTCAATGGGCTACCTCTTTGGAGACGAAACAAGGTGGTACGTTAAGCGCAAGACCCCACGCTGAGCGTGTGAGCCTTGCGAGTCTGTAACCATGCTGTGGAAGATGTTTTCCCTCGGTTGCCGTCCCTGCTTTTACTCCTCATAGTCCATTGACAGGCTATAGACATAAGCCGCTAACAAATGGATACGGTCAGCTTTCAACAGTTCCTGTTGTGCCGGCATTACACCGGTGCGACCCTGACGCACAGTTTGGCGGATATCCTGGGGTTCTCCGCCGTAGAGCCAGATATTGTCAGTCAGGTTAGGCGCGCCCAACAGCTGATTACCGGTACCATCCGCGCCATGACACACAGCGCAGTTTTGGGTGAACACTTTAGCCCCCAGTTCTGCCAGCTGGGCATCGTGCTCATTACCACTGATTTTCAAGACATATTCGGTGACGTTAATAACACCATTCTCACCGATAACGCTCCCCCACGGAGGCATAACACCCTGGCGACCGTTCACAATAGTTTCCTTGATGCGATCCGGGGTTCCGCCCCAAATCCAATCACTGTCGGTGAGGTTGGGATAGCCGTAGTTACCACCACCGTCAGCGCCGTGACAAACCGCGCAGTTATTGGCAAACAGGCGCAAGCCCATCTTCATTGCGGCAGGATCGTTCGCCAGTTCTTCAATCGGTGTATTGGCATAGATACCAAACTGTTCGGCGTAGAGCGCATCGCCCTTCTGTTGATCGGTACGCAACTCATTGACCGAGGTCCAGCCTAACAAGCCTTTGAAAGACCCAAGACCGGGGTATAACAACAGGTAAATGCCGGTAAATACAAACGTCCCGATAAACAAATGGAACCACCAGCGTGGCAGCGGGTTGTCGTACTCTTCAATACCGTCGTAAACATGACCAGTGGTGCGATTTTCTGCTTCGTCCTGGTCACTTACCGCAACCCTGCGGTTGGCCAACAATACCCAGAGCAACAACGCGAGGTTGAGAAGGGTTAAGCCGATAATCCAGATATTCCAAAATATACCCATAATCAATTCCGCCCATCGGATTCTTCATCAGCGCGCTGCGCTTGTTGCGCGTTTTCAGTGTTTTTCGGTTCGTCAGCAAAAGGCAAATTCGCATCTTCTTCAAAGCGCTTTTTACGCTTGGGGGAAAACGCCCACCAGCACACGCCAAGGAAGGCAAGCATTACCAATACTGTCGAAATAGCACCTAAGGTACCTGCATCCATAAGGCTTACCTCTTCTCTTTCAGCAGCGTACCCAACTGTTGCAGGTAAGCGACCAGTGCATCCATTTCAGTAACGCCTTTCACGGCTTCCTGGGCAGAGGCAATATCTTCATCGGTATAAGGGACACCTACGCGACGCAATGCACGCATTTTTGCCGCCGTGTGTTTACCGTCAAGTACCCGGTCATAGAGCCAGGGGAAAGCCGGCATGTTGGATTCCGGGACAACTAAGCGTGGATTAAACAAGTGAGTTTTGTGCCAGTCGTCTGAATAACGACCGCCCACGCGCGCCAGATCCGGTCCGGTCCGCTTGGAACCCCACAGGAACGGGTGCTCGTAGACATGCTCCCCGGCAACCGAATAGTGACCGTAGCGTTCTACTTCCGCACGCAGTGGACGCACCATCTGGGTATGGCAAACGTGGCAGCCTTCGCGAATATAAATATCGCGACCCTCAAGTTCTACCGCCGCCAGAGGCTTCAGGCCCTCTACCGGCGTAGTGGTTTCTTTCAAGAAGAACTGCGGAACGATTTGCACCAGACCGCCGAAACTGATGGCCACGATGATCAGGATCGTCATCAGGCCCAGGTTCTTTTCTACTAAATCATGACCTTTCATCAATATGCTCCTTAAACAGACTGCGGAGACGGACTAGCGTCTGCGAGCTTGACGTCCGGCACTTTTTTCATAGTGAGCCAGGCGTTATAAGCCATCAGCAACATGCCGGAAAGGAAGAACAGGCCGCCGATAAAGCGTACGAAATAACCGGGATAGCTGGCTTGAACCGATTCAATGAAGCTATAGGTGAGCGTGCCGTCGGCGTTAAATGCGCGCCACATCAAACCCTGCATAATGCCGTTAACCCACATGGAAGAGATGTAAATAACGGTACCGATAGTGGCCAGCCAGAAGTGAACGTTGACCAGACGCACGCTGTACATCTCTTTGCGACCGTAAAGGATTGGCAGCAGGTGGTAGATAGCACCGATGGAAATCATCGCTACCCAACCCAATGCACCAGCGTGTACGTGACCGACCGTCCAGTCAGTGTTGTGCGACAGCGCATTCACCGTCTTGATCGACATCATCGGACCTTCAAAGGTCGACATACCGTAGAAAGATAAGGACACCACCAGGAAGCGCAGCGTTGGGTCAGTGCGCAGTTTGTGCCAGGCACCGGACAGCGTCAT
>Ga0079224_100016749_pt1 | contig 10312 bp, 12 predicted proteins | sample Stecom2015_FD_80414 | JGI IMG/M metagenome (GOLD analysis project Ga0079224, IMG submission 80414) | Agricultural soil microbial communities from Utah to study Nitrogen management - Steer compost 2015 | ecosystem: Environmental > Terrestrial > Soil > Agricultural land | place: USA: Utah... | reverse complement strand
TACGCCTTATTACGTCCAGCAAAAACGACATCTAGCCATTCATTTTTAAATATATTTAATTTTGAGCCTAACATGCTTTGTTTTTTTAGGGTACTAATTATAGATTCCTTCGCGGGTAAGAAGCTCAATCTCTGCTGTTCCAATATCACCTATCATGTATTGCTTCGCATCAACGATCTTCATCTCGTCTAAAATATCTACCAAGTTCCTATAATTAGATTTATCACTTGGTCGGATAACAACTATCAACCCTTTATCAGGATCTCCAGTTACCTGAGGAACTCTCTTTAACTGCTCTAGCAATACAGGTCTAATCCCGTCTTTACCATAATCTGTCACCGTTGGTCCTTCAAGTGGAGAATCAAGCAAACCCATATAATATTCGATCTTATTATCGCTACCAAGCAAAATCGTCATGGTTCTATTGTCTGCTAACTCCAGTAAATCCTCTTTATTTTCCTGATTCTTGTCCGGCATCGCCACATCCATGGCGTGCGGTTTAGAAAGTGAAGTGGTAAGCATAAAGAAAGTGATCAACAAGAAAGCCAAATCAACCATCGCGGTTAAATCCACTCGCCCTGCTTGTTTTTTACTTCTTACCTTCCCGCCTTTACCATCATCTTTAACTTCTACATCTGCTGCCATTATATTGTCTTCTTTAAATTAATAATCTTCACTTCTTAAGTTGGTAAGCAGACTGAACTTGTTGATTTTCTGATCCTGCAAAATATCAATAACTTTCTTGATAGATGGATATGATTCTTTCGCGTCGCCTTTGATAGCAACTCTCATCTCTGCATCGTTTACCTCTTTAGTAGCGTAGCGTGCTGCAAGAATCCACTCTTTCAACTGATTATCAACGGAGTCTGCCGGAATACCTGAATTCTGAATTCCTGAACTCATCCTTTCGGAGTTATCCATGTTAATCAGTTGCTTCAAGCCACCTACGGGAACGCCAAATCCTTCTATCAGAGCGAAACGTTGTTTCTCATCCTCAGTAAAACTTAAATTGTATTTCTCTGAAATACGATTTAGCATATTAATTCTAATCTGCTGCCCACCTACACCAAAAAACAACTTGCCATCCCCACCAACGGTAATAATACCAATATTGGTGTCAGGCACTTTCATCTGTACAGTAGATGCTGGTGTATCAACCGGCAAAGGCTCAGGCTGCCTAGCTGTTGCCGTTAATATGAAGAACGTCAACAACAGGAACGAAACGTCTGTCATGGCGGTCATATCAACCAACGTACTCTTCTTCTTAACTTTAAATTTTGCCATTATACCTTTTTAATTAATAGTTCTTAACCTATTCGTTTCTATTGAGATGCTATTTTTAAGAGGATTCCATAAAGAACCCTCTTAAAAAAAACATTTATTTACTAATTAGTGTGCTTTGAAGCATAAGTTTGGACAATTGAATATCCAGCCTCATCAATAGAATAGGTAAGCTTATCAATTTTTGTAGTGAATACGTTGTACATAATAGTTGCTACTGTTGAAGTTGCAATACCTGTAGCTGTATTAATCAAAGCCTCAGAAATACCGTTTGCTAATTGAGCTTGGTCAGGCGCACCTCCAGTTGCTAAAGCCGCGAAAGCCTTAATCATACCTGTAACTGTACCTAATAGACCTACCAATGTACCGATAGAAACCAAGGTAGAAATAATAACCATGTTTTTCTCTAACATAGGCATCTCTAATGCTGTAGCTTCCTCAATTTCTTTTTGGATAGCAATAGTAGCTTTTTCTGAATCAACACGAGTATCAGCAGACGCTTCTTTGTATTTTACTAACCCTGCTCTAATAACGTTTGCAACAGATCCTTGTTGTTTATCACACTCCTTAATTGCAGTGTCAAGATCTCCTGTAGCTAATAATGATTGAATTCTAGTAACAAAGGCATCAACATTCCCTTTTCCTGCTGCTTTGGTAATTACAAAGTAACGCTCAAAAGAAAACACAATTGTCATTAAGAACAAGCCGATTAATACAGGAACGACTACCCCTGCTTTATAAACCATTCCAAAATAGTTGCCCGGTAAAGGTTGACCTAAGTCAGGATCGCCACCCTCAAAGTTTGCTGGGTTACCCATTACGAATTCCCAAACAAGATAACCTACCACGAAACAGATTATAATTGCTAAGCTTGCAAAAATACTAGACCCTGAAGAGTTGCTCTCTTTTTTTGCTGTAACTGGTTTTGTTGCATTTGCCATTTTTTTTAATTTTTAGTTTTTAGTTTTTATGATTATAGTTATTTAAGGCACTATTTACTTTCCTTTTTTAATAAGGGATAAGCAAACTTAAGATTTTACATTTTAAAAACAAATAAAGTTTTGTGTATTTATTTAGGTTCTTTTAAACAGGTCAACGCAGCATCTATGTTTAAAAATTTGGTTCCATTAATCGGCTTTTCCCCGCCAATCCTTTTACAATTAAACTTATTATTCCTCGAATATGCAAATTATATGTAAGTAAAATGACACACCAGTAAATCGTAAAAAAAAAACGTTTTCTTAAATTAAAGTTAAAAAAAGAAATTTATAAAACAATCAACACACTTAAAATAAGGTGATTAAAAATATATTAGTGTATAATTCGCCTTATATAGAGGTTTTTTACCCCCTTTTTAAGAGATCTTCATATCAAAAATAATACAAAGCGCTTAGCCGCCAGAGAGTTTAACTTTATACCCATCTTTTATTAACAATTCAAGAATACGGGTCCTAAAGTCTCCTTGTATAATAACAACCCCATCCTTCACGGAACCGCCAACTCCGCATTTTTGTTTAATTAACTTTCCTAATTCGTCTAATTCCGTCTTATTTCCTTTATATCCAGTTATTAAAGTAACAGATTTCCCTGCTCTTTGCTTTTTATCCAATAAGACACGTAAGTTTTGCCTATTAGGAGGGATGTTCTCTTCAACATCTTCCTCAGCATCCATATACTCATATTCATCGTTAGTGGAATATACGATACCTTCAAAACGCTGCTTTTTCTTTTTCGCCATTGTCTTTTCGATTAACATTAACAAATAATTTTTAAGGATTTAGGAGCAACAGTGATCTCTATTTCTTTATCCAAAACCACCGGCTCCCCATCAACATGAATCCCTTCCATTGATGATCGCTTTATTTTAATATCCCTACCAAGAATAATTTCAACGTACTTTGATTTGTCCACTGTTTTATTAAATAAATGGTATATCATTTTGGGAAGATAGAGCATGTGAAACGGCTTTACGATACAAACATCCAATAACCCATCCTCAACTGATGCGTTGGGAGATATATAAGCTTCATTTCCATATTGAGGAGAATTAGCTATACTTATCATAAAAGCATTTCGTTTATAAATACTGCCATCAATAATAATTTCATAATCCAAGGGCTTATATGTCGAAATTTCATTCAAAACAGTTTGCATATAACCCACAGGTCCACGTAAATCCTTTTTAACAAAACGTTTACTAATCAAAGCATCAAAGCCCATACCGGCCATATTGAAAAAGGGAAGACCATTAATATAGCCCGCATCAATCTCTTGAATAGTCAACCTATTTAATATCGCAATAGCTTCCTTTTGATCTAATGGTATATTCAATGCCCTGGCTAAGCCATTTCCAGAACCTTTAGGAATGATACCTAATGGAGTATTTGTGCCTATTAATACTTTAGCTACCTCATTAATTGTTCCATCTCCACCAACCGCTATTATATAATCAAATTTATCGATCAAGCCTTTCTGTGCTAACTTTTCAGCATGGTTTACCTTTTCCGTAAAAACAAATTCGGGGGAAAAAATAGTATCATCTAAATATTGCCGAGCAAATTTTTCGAACTTATTCTTATCGCTACCACCAGATATCGGATTAATGATGAATAGAATAGTTTTTTTACTCATAACATAGGTCCTCTGTACAAAGCTAACAATTAACGCGCTTGAATTAAAAATAAAGATTTTTGATTCGAGAAATTATAAATCAGCTTAAAGCTCTTAAGATTTCCTCATAATTAAAAATAATTGTATTTTTGCCTAATAAATGTGGATTGATTTGCTGTTCTTTGATGAAGAGAACGAGATTGCAACCACGGTAAAAAAGTGCTAAAACCCGCCAGATAGTGCGTTTTTATCACTTATTCCGCCTTTCACATTTATAAATCTAGAGCTTTGTAGGCTTTTATATATCATAATAGTTAAAAAAGAATATATGTCTTATTTATTTACATCCGAATCTGTTTCAGAAGGTCATCCAGATAAAATCGCAGACCAAATATCTGATGCCATTCTTGACAATTTTCTAGCCTGGGATGCTGAATCTCGTGTAGCAGTTGAAACCCTTGTTACCACCGGTCAAGTAGTACTTGCCGGAGAAGTGAAGTCAAAAACTTATCTTGATATCCCAAGAATCACTAGAGAGGTGATCCAAAAAATAGGATATACCAAGTCAGAATACATGTTTGAAGCCAATTCGTGTGGAATCTTCTCTGCTATCCATGAGCAGTCTGCTGATATAAGCCAAGGGGTAAATAGGGAAAACAAAGAAGACCAAGGAGCTGGTGATCAAGGGATCATGTTTGGTTATGCCAATAATGAAACAGAAGATTACATGCCTTTAGCACTAGATCTATCTCATAAACTTTTAATTGAACTAGCAGAACTACGCAGAGAGAATCAAGACATTAAGTATTTACGTCCTGATGCAAAATCGCAAGTTACCATCGAATACGATGATAATCATAAACCAAAGCGGATTGATACGATTGTTATTTCAACGCAACATGATGATTTTGACACGGAAGACAATATGCTCAAAAAAATCAAAAGCGATATTATCAACATTTTAATCCCAAGATTAAAAGCGAAGTTAAAAGTAGAGATTCAAGATCTCTTTAACAATGACATCATATACCACATAAATCCTACAGGGAAATTCGTAATCGGTGGTCCACATGGTGATACTGGTTTGACAGGCAGAAAAATAATTGTTGACACGTATGGCGGAAAAGGCGGCCATGGAGGGGGTGCTTTCTCTGGGAAAGACCCTTCTAAGGTTGACCGATCCGGTGCTTACGCAGCTAGACATATTGCAAAAAATCTTGTTGCTGCTGGGGTAGCAGATGAATTATTGGTACAAATCTCTTACGCTATCGGCGTAAAAGACCCTATGGGAATTTATGTCAATACCTATAATACATCACATGTAGATTTTAGTGACGCTCAGATATCAAATAAAATTCAAGAATTATTTGATCTGACCCCTTATGGTATCGAAACAACACTAGGTCTGCGTAATCCTATTTATCAAGAAACTGCTGCTTATGGTCATATGGGTCGCCAACCTAAAGTAGTAGAAAAGCGTTTCGAAAATACCTTGGGAGAGGAGAAGCTGGTAGAAGTTGAACTTTTTACCTGGGAAAAGTTGGATCGTCTGGAAGAAGTTAAATCTGCTTTCGGACTATAATTTTTCTCTAAAAATAGGCTGCATCGCTATATTAAAGGCGATCAGCCTAAATACTTATTTTTCCTGGACCCTCTACTTCCTTAACAAGTACTTAGATATCTTAACTTAATACTCCCATAACCCATTCTACGGTCGGAGGTATAGAAAAGGTATAGTTTCGAATTATAGCTGCTAGAGGCATTTTGATTAAAAACTCACTTTATGAACGTTTGGATAAAAAAGTTAGCTGGATACGTATTAAGCCCCTTGCATTATATCATTTTCGGCATTATTTTATTGATTTTTCATCCAATACAATGGGCATCTTTAAAATTCGGGGGGTATTCGGCTCATAAAAGATCAGTGGATGTTTTGAATTTCTTCTTAATGTCTACTTATTATATTTTAGGAAATAGAGTGAAGTTTATCAATAAGCAGAAATTACCAACGGGCCGGCCTATCATCTTTATCTCAAACCATCAAAGTATGTATGATATACCTCCTTTAATTTATCATTTGAGGGCGTATCATGCTAAATTCATTTCTAAGATTGAGCTGACTAAAGGAATTCCTAGTATTTCCTTTAATTTAAAATATGGTGGAGGGGCAAATATTGATCGTAAAGATAGTAAGCAAGCGATTTCTGAGATCATTAAGCTTGCGCGGAAGATGGAAAAAAATAATTGGTCGACGGTAATTTTTCCTGAAGGCACCCGTGCAAAGTCTGCAAACCTTAAACCCTTTGCCGTCGGCGGCGTAGCTACGCTTTTAAAGAAAGTACCTAACGCACTTGTCGTTCCTATTGCGATTCATAATTCTTGGAAGCTCTTTCGATATGGCAAATTCCCTTTAAATACATTTACCAAGCTTACATGGACCGTTTTAGAACCCATCGAACCAAGTGACAAAGATATTGAGGCGGTCGTACGAGAAGCCGAAGAAGCTATAGGAAGCACCTTGAAGTTAGTAGACAACAAACACTAACGTACTAATCTGCCTTTCCAATAATATTTCCCGCTATTTCCAGCAATGCCGATATAAATGAGGTAAAAGACATGCATAAAACTAAGAATAGGCAAGTAAATCAACAGCTCCATTCTCTTAGAAAATGAGCACATTGGTATCATAAAAAGCAGTTCCACCAGCACCTTAGCGGTGAAGCAAAAGGTGACGGCAATCCAATATTCAGGATAAACGAGCGCATTTACAATGCTTAAAAGCAAAAGAACATTAAATACCCAAACGCCTACTCCAAGGAACACAATCGATTTTCTCTTATAAAGTGTACTTTTTGACGCCCAACGCTTTCTTTGTGCGATAAAAGAACCTAAAGAATCTTTAGCCTCTGTATAAACAGCGGCATCAAAGGATTTGCAGAATTCAATCTTATCGGGATATTTAGCGGCGACTTTATGCAAAAACAGTTCATCGTCACCAGAAGCTAAATCATCGATTCCTTGAAAACCTTTTAGCTCCTTGAAAATATCTTTTCTATATGCTAGATTAGCGCCATTACAAGTTGAGGCCTGGTTATTACCAATGGAGGCGGCTCCCAATCCAATTAAGTATAAGAATTCTAGGGTTTGTAATGTTTCGAAAATGCTTTTCTCTTTATAATAAAGGACGGGGCCAGAAATAAGATAGCATTTCTTCTCTTCATAAAGAGAAACGATCGTACTCAACCAATTTGATTTCATTTGGCAGTCTGCATCCGTTGCTACCATTAATTCTCCTTTAGAAATGGCAATGGCTTCTGTGATTGCCTTTTTTTTGTAAGAATTTAAAACTTCAGACTCATTCAGCCGCAATAATCTAACCCCTTGATTCGCGTAAGAACGAATTATATCGGTCGTATTATCCGTAGAATTATCGTCGACGATGATAATCTCCATCATCTTTTTTGGATAATTTTGGGCTAATAGTGCTTCTATTGTCCCCTTTATATTTCTTTCTTCATTTCTGGCCGCTATCAAAACACTCACTTTAGTCTTGAATACCTTGCGTTTTGGAGAAAACACTTCAATAGATAACCAGCCTTTTAATAAATAAAGCACCAAAAATACATACATAAGACTAAACAGTCCAACACCTACACTAATTACTATTGGTACCAAAGAAGTTAATTTTAAATGTAAAAAAAGAGCCAATTATTGCTGGAATTATTAGATTTACAAACCAAATGCACGCCGCAATAGCCATTACTGCAACGTTCTGGTCTGTAAGAAAACCAAAAAAGTATGTGGCCGTTATACTCCTAACACCTACATCAAAAAGATCTAAAGATGGAAGCGCAGATTGCACGAAAAATAGAATGGAAATCATCATCACCATTTCAAAAAAAGGCAAGTTCGGGATTAAAACCTGCATTAACAGACAATACTGAGAAGTAAATATGGAGTACCTTACTAAAGAATATAAAAATATCTTCCTCAGCTTTTTCTGCCCATATCTAAGTAGTAGTCCAAAAAACCGTTGATATCGCTTCAAAAAGCTTATTTTAACAAGTAAATTATTTATTAATCCAATTCTAAAATAGAGAAGCAAAAAGAAAGTAGCATAAATTAGAGCTAAAACAAACACTCCAATAAACCACAACCCTCGGATATTTAAGTATATATATAAGAACCAGCTAAAAGCAAAAACACCCACTACATTCGTAATCACCATTTGTGAGATTGCACCCATTCCCATACCAATTACTCCGAAAACACGCTTTTTAGGACTTAAAAATAAGACCCTCCCGCCGTATTCGCCGATTCTATTAGGTGTGAATATCGCCCACGACAATCCACAGAGCACAGATTCAATAGCTGTCTTTAAAGAAACGGGTTGAAATTGCAAACAAATGTATCTCCACTTCAAAGCTTCTACAAGCCAATTCATTGCCATAAGAATAAAGACTACAGCTAAGGAGGAATAAATTACTTGCGAATCAACGGTTAGTAGTAGACCTTTAAAATCCGCTAAGGCGGAATTTCTAGTCAATAAATGATATACATACCAGAAAACCAGCAAAAAGATGGTTATTTTCAGGATGGTACTAATGATTTTTTTAGCTTTTGGATTTAACATCCCATTTAGTGTAGAATTCTATACAATTAAAGGTTGATATCTATTTACGAGCTAAAACATGCTATTTCAAATAGAAAGGCAAAGAAATAGAAAATTCCTGAAATTAACAGTAATATTGTAATATGTTGCAATTAAAAAGGGAAAGAATAATTTTAGGGATTGATCCAGGGACCACTGTTTTAGGGTATGGTGTACTAAAGGAAATTGGAAATGAAATAATCTTAATTAGTTTGGGTGTCGTTAAGCTTGGTCATTTAAGCAGTCAAGCTTTAAAATTGCAACACATATTTAAAAAAACGGAGGCCCTTATTAAGGCCTATAAACCTGACTGCATGGCCTGCGAGGCGCCTTTTTATGGAAAGAACGTTCAAGTCATGCTAAAGCTGGGTCGCGCACAGGGAGTAGCTATGGCAGCCGCTCTTTCTTATGATATTCCCATATTTGAATATGCTCCCCGCAAAATTAAACAATCTGTTACAGGGAATGGAACGGCGACCAAGGAACAGGTAGCCGCAATGCTTAAGAGCTTGTTAAAATTTAATGAAAGTCCAGAATTCCTTGACGCAACGGACGGATTAGCCGTTGCGGTGTGTCATTCTTTTCAACAAAATCTTTCGGATGGCACTACTACAAGTTATTCTGGTTGGGAGGCTTTCGCAAAAACAAATGCCAGCAGAATAAAATCTAAGCCTTAGTTATTGGCTTTAGGGCTTCTCTTATTTTCTCGGCATCCTCTACAAGTTCATCATGACTTAGATTTAACTTTTCTTTGTTAAAATTCATATCGGAGACTTGGTTGATTGGGATAAGGTGAATATGGGTATGTGCCACTTCTAGGCCTACTACTGCAACACCAACTTTCTCGCAAGGAAATGCTTCTTTAATTCCCAAAGCCACAATTTTTGCAAACATCCAAAGTTCTATATATTCTGGATCATCAATATCAAAAATATATTCAACTTCCGCTTTTGGTATAACAAGCACGTGTCCACGTGCGAGTGGACTGATATCTAGAAAAGCTAAAAAGGAATTTGTTTCTGCTACTTTATGAGCTTGGATTTCACCGGAAATAATTTTAGAGAATATTGTCGACATAGTTCTTTTTTAAAAGTAAATATAAAAAAAAGCGGCCTTAATTAAAAGGCCGCTCACCTTAGTTTTAATTCTAATGCTTAAAACTAAATTATAATTCTTCTATCGGGAAATTTCGAGGACTTCCAGTTCTATTTTACCTGCTGGTACCTGAATTTCTGCGATCTCACCTACTGATTTTCCTAATAAGCCTTGCGCAATTGGCGACTTGACAGAAATCTTGCCTGACTTTAAATCAGCTTCGGTTTCTGAGACCAGTTGGTATGTCATTACACTTCCGTTTGTTTTGTTTTTAATTTTCACAATCGACAAAGCTAAGACTTTAGATGCATCAAGCTGGGACTCATCGATCAAACGAGCATTTGCCAATGCGTGCTCCAATTTTGATATTTTATCCTCATGGTGGCCCTGTGCATCCTTTGCAGCATCATATTCTGCATTTTCAGACAAGTCTCCCTTGTCTCTAGCTTCGGCAATTTGTCTAGAAATATGAGCTCTACCTTCCGTCTTAAGCTGATGCAATTCCTTCTTCAACTTCTCTAGGCCCTCCTCAGTAAAATATGTTATATCTGCCATAATTAATAGGTTTTAAGTTTATACAAAAAAGCGACAAGACCATATGCTATGAACACACATGGTCTTGCCGTACTAAAACGAAGATAAGATTAATATCAGATAAAACCCAATATTTTAGTC
>Ga0079224_100016748_pt1 | contig 10312 bp, 7 predicted proteins | sample Stecom2015_FD_80414 | JGI IMG/M metagenome (GOLD analysis project Ga0079224, IMG submission 80414) | Agricultural soil microbial communities from Utah to study Nitrogen management - Steer compost 2015 | ecosystem: Environmental > Terrestrial > Soil > Agricultural land | place: USA: Utah... | reverse complement strand
CAGGAAGGAGAGCTTGAACAACATCTCGCTGAACTTCAATAATCTCTGATATGAAAGCAACCCTGTTATCATTAGTCATTGTAGCGCTGGCCTTTGTGGCCGCGAGGCCTGTTGAATCCGGATATTCAATCGGCGACCGCGTCTCCGATTTCCGCCTGAAAAACATTGACGGGAAGATGGTTTCGCTGTCTGATTACAAGGAAAGCAAGGGTGTAATCCTGATCTTTGATTGCAACACGTGTCCCTATTCCAAAGCGTACAACGAACGCATCATCGACCTTCACAAAAAGCTTTCACCGAAAGGCTTCCCGGTGATCGCCATAAACGCTAACGCAGGACCTGGCGATTCATTTGATGACAACGTGGCTCGTGCAAAGAGTAAGCAGTACGAATTCGTCTACCTGCAAGACGAAACACAGGAGGTCGCAAAGCGGTTTGGTGCCACCAACACGCCTCACGTTTTTGTTCTTCACAAGACGCCGAATTCTTTTGAGGTGGCTTACATAGGAGCCATCGACAACAATTCGCGCAACGCCGCCGACGCCGACAAGAAGTATGTAGAAGATGCGGTTAACGCATTGCTTGCCGGAGAGCCCGTTCCCGTGACGAAAACACGGGCGATAGGCTGTGGTATCAAATGGAAAGATCGGTAACAGCAGACTGACTCCGCACATTTCTGTGTTCCTGCGCTGAGCGGGCGATAATGGCATGTTCAAACAAATCTGTTGCCTCGTTGAACGGAACTTTGCTATTATTACCGATTCTAAATCCCAACGCCTGTGAAAAATCTACCCATTATCCCACGTCAAATGCTCGTCGTTGTCCTCGCTATACTTGGGGCCTGTCAGGCGAGCAAAGAAAGTAATTCCGCACAAGACGACCCTTTGGCATCGTTGTATTCGCCTGATTACAAGCCATTCTATCATGGTGTTGCCTCAGGTGACCCCCTTGATGATCGGGTTATCATATGGACACGCGTCACCCCTGAGACGACTGACGCGCCGGTGGAAGTGAAGTGGGCGATTGCCGAGAACGACCAGTTCGAGCCTGTTATAAAATCCGGCACTGTAAAAACGGGTGCCGAGCGGGATTTTACGGTCAAAGTTGATGTCGACGGACTGACTCCGGGACGCCAGTACTATTACGTATTCCATGCGTTGGGAGCAACTTCTCCGGTGGGTCGTACCAAGACCCTTCCACGTGAATCAGTGGACAGCCTCAAATTCGCTGTCGTTAGCTGTAGCAATTGGCAACATGGCTATTTCAACGCCTACGATCGCATAGCCGAGAAGGAGCTTGACGCCGTTCTTCACCTCGGAGATTATATCTATGAATACGGTATCGGCAACGCGCGTAATGTTGACCGCCGCCACTTGCCCGAACATGAAATCATCACCTTGTCGGATTACCGGATGCGCTATGCGCAGTACCACCTCGACCCGGCGTTGCGAAACATGCGTATGCGGCACCCCTTGATTACGATTTGGGACGACCACGAAGTAGCCAACAACTCGTACACCGAAGGTGCTCAGAACCACCAGGAAGATGAGGGCGATTACGAAGAGCGGAAACGCGCAGCAAGGCAAGCCTACTACGAATGGATTCCTATTCGCGAGAACGAAAAGCACTACCGCTCTTTTAGCTTCGGTCCGCTCGCCGATGTTATCATGCTTGACGAAAGACTCGAGGGTAAGACCGAACCCGCCAAAGGGGTAACCGATCCCCGTTACGCCGATGAAGACCGTGAAATGCTTGGCCGCGAGCAGCTGGGATGGTTTGAGCAGGAATTGCGTGGCAGCTCGGCGAAGTGGAAGGTGATAGGCAACCAGGTTGTATTTTCAGACCTTGATCGAACAGCCGTTGTTCCGAAGAACCCTCGCAATATGGATAGCTGGGATGGGTACCCGGCCGAAAAGTCGCGCGTGGCACGTGTCATCCGTGACCACGAAGTCCGCAACGTGATTTTTCTCACAGGCGACACTCACGCCTCGTGGGCCTTCGAAGTAGTGGCTGATCCTTTATCCGTTCCTGTCCCGCCTAACTACAAACCCATCGCTGTTGAGTTTGGCACTCCAAGCGTTTCGTCGACGAACGCCAACGAGTCTGCACCCGACGACACCGTAATGGTTCGCGAGCAGCGGTACATGGAAACCAATCCCCACCTGAAGTATGTCAACCAGCGCGATCACGGGTACGTGATCCTGACCCTTTTCGACGATCACGCCCGGGCTGACTGGCATTATGTCAGCACTGTTCTTCAGCCAGATGCCCAAGAAACAATGAGCAAGACCTTCGTCGTTCCGCTGGACTCACCGACGCTCAGATAAGCAAGGGTGCTGCACAGGCAGAAGTTTTTTACGCTATTCGGTTAGTTCGACTATTTTTGAGGCCCTTTTAACGGAGGCATTGATGGGACTGCTAAATTCGATATTGACGTGGGTGATGAAGAAGCGTATTCATCAGATTGAGCTCTTCATGAAGTATCCCCACGACGTGCAGGAAGAGCTGTTTCGCAGACTCGTTAGCGAAGCCAGTACAACAGAGTTCGGGAAAAGGTACGGATTTTCCGACATCGAGACTCCGGAGCAATTCCGGGAACGCGTGCCGGTTCACAGTTATGAAGAACTTTTCCCTTACATCAAGCGGCTCATGCAGGGCGAGCAGAATATCCTCTGGCCGTCTGAAGTGACGTGGTTTTCAAAGTCATCGGGAACGACCAACCAGCGGAGCAAGTTTATCCCCGTTACTCAGGAGGCCCTTGAGGAATGCCATTTCAAGGGAGGGAAAGACCTCATTTCCATTTATGTAAACAACTACCCCGAAACACGGCTATTTGACGGCAAGGGGTTGGCCATTGGGGGATCACACCAGATCAATGAATATGATTCGAGCGCATCGTCTTTTTACGGCGATGTTTCAGCGGTGATCATGCAGAACCTGCCACCGTGGGCTCAATTTATACGCACTCCGAGTTTAGAGACCGCCCTCATGAGCAACTGGGAGGAAAAAATTGAAAAGATGGCAACCGAAACGGCCTCCGTCAATGTCACGAACTTGTCGGGCGTACCTACCTGGACCGCTCTTTTGATTCAGCGGATTGTTGAACTCCAGAAGAAAGACAGCATCCTGGATGTCTGGCCGAACCTCGAAGTCTTTTTCCACGGAGCTGTTTCTTTCCATCCTTACCGGCGGCTGTTCCAATCGCTGATTCCGCGTTCAGACATGCGGTACGTCGAGATCTACAACGCCAGCGAAGGATTCTTCGGTATCCAGGATCAGCGTGACTCGGATGAAATGCTGCTGATGCTTGACTACGGGGTCTATTACGAATTTATTCCAATGGATGAGTTCGGCACGGAAAACCCTAAGACCATCGGTCTCGATCAGGTAGAGGTGGGGAAGAACTACGCTGTAGTTATTTCTACAAACGCCGGGCTTTGGCGCTATAATATCGGCGATACCGTGCGGTTTACTTCCGTCTCTCCTTACCGCATCCGTATTTCCGGGCGCACCCGCCACTTTATCAACGCATTTGGCGAAGAAGTGATTGTAGAAAATGCCGAGACTGCCATTCGCAAAGCCTGCCAGGCAACTCACGCCGTTATTGACAATTTCACAGCCGCGCCGGTTTTTCTGGAGAAGGGTAAAAGAGGCGGACACGAGTGGATTGTTGAGTTCAAAACTGCCCCGCACGATTTTGAACTCTTCACGCGAACCCTCGATGAGAGTTTGCGCGAAATCAACTCGGATTACGACGCTAAGCGACAGGCCGACCTGGCGCTGGTAGCACCAAAAGTAAATGCGGTGCCCGCCGGTACCTTCTACGAGTGGATGAAGAAACGCGGAAAGCTGGGCGGTCAGAACAAGGTGCCCCGACTATTTAACACGCGGGAGTATGTCGATGACATACTGGGTATGCTTGCGCAACGCTCGGCCTGATCTACTTGCGTATATTGCTAAACCAGGAAGCAAAGCTCCTGCGGGCCGGTTGTTCGACAATCGAACCACTCTCCGCAGCCCGGTTAACTTTCTCCACCGTAAAGAACGCCGTTGGAAGTATCTCCTTCAGTTTGTCGAGGAGGTCCTCCAGATCTTCACGCGGCAGTACGGTAAATACAAGATTTTCATGTCCATCGGGCCCGACGGCGTTTACATGCGTGTACCGGAAGTTTTCACCCCGAAGATGCTGAATTAAATCACCCACATCTTTTCTGGTGATAATCCTGACGATCACCTTGCCGTAGGCAATTCTTTCCTCGATGATCATCCCGACAAAAATACCGGCGGCGAATCCTGCCGGGTAAGCAACATAGCACATCCAATTGTCCAGGTGTTCAAAAATCTGGCGGATAGCCATCAGCCATATGAACGCTTCAAAAAAGCCGAGCAGCGTCGAGGTAAGCCTTCTCCCACCAAGGACATAGATGATTCTGACTGTGTTGATAGAAACATCAAGAATCCGCGCCAGGAAGATCAGGAGCGGCAAAACAAGGAAACTAAAAAGGTCACCGGGAATACCCAGTGTCTCGGTAAAGAAATTCTCCATTAGATCATATGCGTTTATGCATTGCGACTATTTAACTGCAGAATTCGTTCCTGCCCTGTATCACCCAAACAGTTCCTGTACGACCTCCGTCAGCTTTCCAAACGTCTTTACTGCTATGCGCACTTTCGAGAGATCAAGTGACTTCTTGCTGTACTTGGAAATGTAAATTTCCTCGAAACCCAACTTTTCCGCCTCACTGATCCGCTGGTCGACCCGGTTAACCGCGCGCAGTTCGCCGCCAAGTCCCACTTCGGCAGCAAAGCAGATCTTATCTGATACCGGAATTTCGTTCATCGATGATATAATGGCGACACAAATGGCAAGATCGATCGCCGGATCTTCGACCTTAACTCCACCGGCCATGTTAAGAAACACATCCTGCGTACCCATCCGGAATCCACATCGCCGTTCAAGTACCGCGAGCAACATATTAAGTCGCTTGTGATCAAACCCTGTAGAGCTTCGTTGCGGCGTGCCATAAGAAGCCGCACTTACCAAGGCCTGGATCTCAATCAGCAACGGCCTGTTGCCTTCAAGCGTAGCCCCGATCGTAATTCCACTTAGCTGCGAATCCTTTTGTGAAATAAGAATCTCCGACGGATTCGATACTTCCCGCAATCCCGTTCCCAACATCTCGTATATTCCAATCTCGGAGGTGGAGCCAAAACGATTTTTTGTGGTGCGAAGGATGCGGTAGGTCAGATGTCGGTCTCCTTCGAATTGTAAGACCGTATCTACCATGTGTTCAAGAACCTTCGGGCCGGCGAGAAGGCCATCCTTTGTAATATGACCGATGATAAACACAGGCGTCCCGGTTTCTTTGCAGAACTTCATCAGTTCGCCTGCGCACTGACGCACCTGACCTACGCTACCCGGTGTTGATTCAAGCTGCGCCGAGTGCAATGTTTGAATGGAGTCGATAATCACCACGTCCGGCGCGAGCGACTCGATAGCTTGAAAGATGTTGCGCGTATTTGTTTCTGTGAGGATATAAAACGACTCGGAGCTGTCGCGAAGGCGTTCGGCCCGCATCTTGATCTGTTGTTCACTTTCTTCCCCCGATACATAGAGAACCGTACGGCCTTTCAGTTTAAGTCCGACCTGGAGCATCAACGTAGACTTCCCGATACCCGGCTCGCCCCCGATGAGCACGAGAGATCCAGGAACGATCCCACCTCCAAGCACCCGGTCAAGTTCCTGATCGGCCGAAGGCCATCGTATATCCCCCGTGGTTTCAATATCGCTTAGTGTACGAGGCTTCGTCCGCACCCGCTCACTCTCCTGCCTCCATTCGTTGCGCGGTTGCGTCTCAGGGGTTCGTACTTCCTCAGCAAAGGTATTCCATGATCCGCATGCCGGACACTTACCCAGCCACTTGGCTGATTCATATCCACAGCTCTGACAATAAAAAACGGTTTTTGATTTGGCCATAACACCCAGGCTGTGCTCAATTCACAAATAATCGCATGCGATGACAAAACTACACCGTTTTCGAGAAAATGATCCCTTAGGGGTTTCGACATTACCAAACCAACGGCAAATTCCTTTCAGGCTCCTCTTAAATTTCCTATCTTCAAGTTTAATCAAACCCTCCAATCATGAAGTCCCTCTTCACCACGGCGTTAATAACGCTGTCCGTTCTGCACGTCGTCGCTCAGAAACCGCCAATCAAGTTCGGCGATGTCACAAAGGAAGAAGTTTCCATGACAACTTATGACAAAGACCCGATAGCAGAAGCGGTGGTCCTCGCCGACTATGGTTTGTCATGGGTCTCTTATCGTCAAAATGTTGGATTCACCGTTGACTTTGAGCGAATCACGCGCATTAAGATTCTAACGAAAGACGGTCTTTCCTGGGGAAACTTTGAGATCCCGCTCTACAAAAACAACACTGACCGTGAAAAGATTATCAGCGTCAAGGCCGTCACCTACAATCTGGAAGGGGGGAAGGTCGTGGAATCAAAGCTCCGGAACGACGGCATCTTCAACGAAGCCTACAATGAAAATCGCGACATCGTGAAAGTCACCTGCCCCAACGTACGCGAAGGATCGGTCGTTGAAATCTCCTATAAGATAAATTCTCCCTATGTTGGATGGTTGCGCGACTGGACGTTTCAAAGTACGATCCCGGTCGTCTACAGCGAATATCGCACACAAATTCCTGAGTATTATCACTTTGACCGATACACACAGGGCTACGTCCCCCTGGCTATCAATGAACACACACAGCAACCGAACAGTATCAAGTTCACATCGTTCGAGCGCAGCGGAACTTATAATGTGCAGAGCACCCCTAACGTAAGCCAGGTCGACTACCAGGACCACAAATATCGATGGGTTGCCACGGACGTTCCCGCTTTCAAGCCGGAACCTTATATGACAAGCGTCCATGACTATATCGGTGCAATTAACTTCGAACTAGCCTCTCTCAAATACCCGAACCAGCCTATTAAGAAAATCCTGGGGACCTGGGAAGACCTCAACAAAACGCTCTCGGAATTTGAGTCCTTCGGATCAGTCGTCACCGGAAACAACTTTCTCAAAAAGGTCGTGGAAGATGTTGCCGGAAGCGCAACCAGCCCGGAAGAGAAAATCATTGCGATAACCACTTACGTTAAGAACAACGTGTTGTGGGATGGACGGAAACGACTCTTTGCATCTCAATCGATGCGCAAAGTTCTTGACGAACGGAAAGGCCATTCGGCAGACGTCAACCTACTCCTGGCATCGATGCTGGAGAAAGCCGGCATCGACGTCCAACCCGTTATTCTGAGTACCCGGGATAACGGTCTGCTGCGAATAGCAACCCCCGTTCTGGGCCAGTTCAATTATGTTATCGTATTGGCTCGCGCGGGGGAGAGATCGCTCCTCCTCGACGCAACCGAACCGCTACTCCCTGTCGGTGTCGTTCCTGAGCGATGCCTCAACGGAAAGGGACTTGCCATTTCGACAGCCGGACCACATTGGGTAGACCTCGACTTGCACATGAAGACACGTACGGTGACGGCTGCTCAAATGGTTATCACTCCCGAGGGCTATCTCGATGGTACACTATCGGTGACCTGCAATGGGTACGAGGCGCTCCGCCAACGCAAGAAGTATCTAAACGAAGGCGAGGAAAAGTTTGTGCGCGATTTTGTAGGCTCCCACCAGTGGAACGTCAAATCCACCACAGTCGAGAACGCCAGGGACATTGCGGCAAACTTTATTTGTACGCACGAGTTAACCGTGAATGACAAGATCATGAGCACCGGTGAAACCCTGTACCTGGATCCATTCCTGATCAACAACCTCCCGGAAAACCCCTTTAAATCTGAAAAGCGGGAGTATCCGGTCGACTTTGGGAGCCCTTTCGATGTCACGTTTTCTTTGCGGTTTACTATCCCCGATGGCTATGTGATTGATGAAATGCCTGAAAGCAAAGTCATTTCAATGCCTGAAAACTCCGCCCGCTACATCTACAATTTGGCTCATCAGGGGAATGAGATTATCCTGACGAGTATGTTTCAAGTAAACCGCAGCCTGTTTTCGCAACTTGACTATCCCTATCTGCGGGAGTTTTACAGTCAGATAGTTGCCAAGCAGGCTGAACAGATTGTACTAAAAAGACAAGACTGATGCGCTACCTTCTTCTCGGCCTCCTCTTTTCGCTATCGGCTTCCTCCGTCGCGAGCAAAAACTCGCCGCAGTATCCGGTGAAGGATATCCCAAAAGAACTCATTGAGAATGCCTATGCCGTGATCCGTGAGGATCATATGAGCTTCACCATTCATTCCAAGAGCACGGCAACGCTTCGGACTCACATTGTCGTGACCATCTTCCAGGAGAAGGGTCGAAAGTTTGCTGAGCATGGCCTGTGGTACAGCAAGCTGCGAAAAGTGAATTCCTTCAAAGGCCAGGTCTTTGATGCTTCGGGCAAGCTCATTAAGAAGCTCAAGAATAGCGAGATCCGTGACCAAAGCGCATACGATGGACTTGTTGACGATACTCGAATCAAGTATGTCGACCTTGCGCAAGCCACCTATCCCTATACAGTAGAATTCGAATACGAAGTAGCGTACAGCTATCTCTATACCATCCCGGGATCAGCGTTCAATCAATACGAAGGCGTTTCCCTGCAGAACGGTTCATACACATTAACTTTTCCGGAAGATCTCAGACCGCGGTACAAGACTTCCCGGCTGGACAAGGCGCCCGACGAGATCCGGGACGGCAACACCACTTCGCTGCAATGGCGGGTTAGTCATATTCAACCCCCGGTGTTCGAACCCTACTCCGACCGGCAAAAGCAAATTATTTCCATTTCAGTTGCCCCGACTACTTTCGAGTTTTCAGGATATGCTGGATCGATGGAAACGTGGGATGGTTTTGGTCAGTGGATTGCATCGCTAAACAAGGGACGCAACGTTCTGCCGGAGGCCACACGAGCTCATATCCTTCAACTCGCCGAGAGGCACGAAACCCGCGAAGAAAAGGTCAAAGCTCTCTACCACTATCTGCAAAACAAGACCCGATATGTCAGCATCCAACTAGGCATCGGTGGCTACCAACCCTTCGAGGCTGCCTTCGTCGACAAGAACGGTTACGGTGATTGTAAGGCGCTATCCAATTACATGCTCGCTCTTCTCGACATCGTGGGTATCAAAGGGCACTACGTCCTAATCCGGGCCGGCGAGGGTGAGTCTCGTATGGACATCGACTTTCCCAGCAATCAGTTTAATCACGCCATCGTCGCCGTGCCTAACGGCGCCGACACCCTCTGGCTTGAATGTACTAGCCAGACGAACCCCTTCGGATATCAGGGGAGCTTCACCGGTAATCGCGAGGCACTGTTGATTACCGACAACGGTGCCGCTATTGCCAAAACACTTCGCTATCCGGCCGACGTCAACAGACAGAACACTACCGCGCACGTACAACTGACGGACAATGGCACGGCAACCGCAGAGGTAAAACAGGTTCTTACGGGATTGCAATATGAAAATGGAAACCTCAACTTCCTTCTCTCGGGTTCGCCCGATGATCAAAAGAAATGGCTCGAACGCGCGATTGATATTCCGAGTTTCACTGTGCGAAGTTTCTCCATGGAGAACGTCCCTACGATGATACCGTCGGCAATTGTTTCCGCCAATCTCGACGTGCCCCGGTTAGCCAGCGTAAGCGGCAAGCGGCTTTTCCTGACACCCAATCTTATGAACCGACACACTTCCGTCCCGCGAACGCTTAAAGAGCGCAAGACCGAAGTGGTGCGAACCTTTGCCTATACTGACAATGACACGATTCGGTACTCGATCCCCGAAAGCATTTATCCGGAGTTTATTCCTCCGGATGTCAACATCACAAGCCGCTATGGAGAATATCGTGCAACTTTCCGCGCTGATCAGGGGGAGTTCGTCTACACCCGCGAGCTCATTATGCATGAGGGGACATTCCCTCCCGAAACCTATCAGGAGTTTGTCGACTTCTTCCGTGAAATCAGCAAGGCCGACAACACCAAAGTAGTTTTTATGACCCGAACCTAGCGAATAGGGGAGTCCGCCTCTTTCTTCATCGTATTATAGACTAACCGATCGGCAAGACGGGGCCACCATTTGTTGAGAAAGACAGCAGCTTTTCCTTGAAACGTGAGTACGAGTGTACGCTTGCGTCTGACGGTCGCACGGTAGATATGATCGGCGCATTCCTCCGCGGTCATCATCTTCTCTTCTTCACGAGGCGACTCTCCCTGAGCACCTCCATCAGCCGTAAGTGAACGCTTGCGAATATT
>Ga0079224_100016747_pt1 | contig 10312 bp, 15 predicted proteins | sample Stecom2015_FD_80414 | JGI IMG/M metagenome (GOLD analysis project Ga0079224, IMG submission 80414) | Agricultural soil microbial communities from Utah to study Nitrogen management - Steer compost 2015 | ecosystem: Environmental > Terrestrial > Soil > Agricultural land | place: USA: Utah... | reverse complement strand
CGCGCAGCTCGCCCTGCGGCGTCAGCTCGACGATGCGGCCGTCGTCGCGCTGGCTGATCAGCGCGCCGCCTCCCGCGAGCGGCGCCACCGACCACGGGGCGTCGAGCCCGGTGGCGAGGATACTGATGTCGCCCGTCGGCGCCCATAGCCCCGCCGCCGCCGTCGGAGTCGGGGTGCCGGTCGCGGTCGGAGGGGCGAAGGTGGTCGTGGGGGTGGGCGCGGGGTCGGGTGCCGCGCATCCGGCGCAGACCATGAGCACGGCCGCGCAGAGACCTGCCCACGAGCCGCGCCGCGGCCTCATGCGGGAGCGCTCGCTCTCACGACGCTCAGCAGGAAGACGCTGTCCTGGATCGCCGCGACGGAGTGCCGCTCCGGTGGGATCGGCATGAAGTCGCCGGCGGCCAGCTCCCACTCGCGGTCGATGCCGCGCACGACGATCCGCCCGTGCAGCACGTGCACAGTCGCCTCCGGAGGGCTCTCGTGCTCGGCGAGCTCCGCGCCGGCCAGCAGCGCGAGCGCCGTCTGACGCAGGACCGTCTCGCGGCCCCCGTACAGCGTCGACGCCGCTCGCTGAGCCTTCGACCCGCGCGCGGTGTCGAGCAGGCTCCGCACGGCCTGGTTCAGATCGTCGATCCGCAGCTCGCCATCGGTCATCCGGGTCCGCCCCCTTCGTGCCGCTGCGCCCAATCTATCGAACGCATCGGTGACCGGGCCTAGGCTTGACGAAGGCGGCGGTGAGGAGGCGAGGATGCCCGAGACCCCCCGGCTCGTCGGCTTCGCTGCGCAGGAGACGGATGCCTCCGGCGCGGTGTGGCGGCTCACTCCGGCCGAGCGCGGTCTCGACGCCAACATCATCCGGCTGCCCCCTGGCGACGAGATCGCCCGTCACACCGGTCCGGACCTCGATGTCCTCATCCACGTCCTGGAGGGGACCGGAACACTCGAGACCGAAGCGGGCGAGCTCCCGCTGACTCCAGGGGCGCTCGTCTGGCTTCCCCCGCGGTCGCAGCGCCGGTTCGTCGCCGGAGCGGAGGGCCTGCGCTATTTCTCGGTCCATCCTCGCAAGCCGGGTCTGTCGATCTCGGCGCGCCCGCCCGAGTCCCGGTGAACTCGGTTCGGCGTCACTCACGGGTGAGCCAGAACTCGCCACCCCCCGGGTCCGCCATCAGGATCCTGTCGTCGTCGCCGCCGGCCTGCACGGCGCCCAGCGCCACCAGACGGGCAGCCTCGCTGTCCCGATCCGCCGCGGCGAGGACGAGACGCTGTCGTCTCGTCCCGTAGCGCGACGGTGCCGGCCGCACATCCCAGGAGACCTTCGTCCCGCCGTGCGGCGACTGCACCGCGGTCTGGTCGCCGCGATCCCAGACGAGAGGCCACCCCAGTGCCCCGCTCCAGAACAGACCCGCTTCACGCGGGCCCTCGCAGGTGACCTCGGCGAGGAAGCCGCAGCCTGCGAGGAAGCCGTCTCCCGGTTCGATCACGCAGAACTCGTTCCGGCCGCGATCGGCCATCACGACCTCGCCGCCGGGCTGCTCTCGGATGACGCGGCCGCCCAGTCGCAGCGCCTTGCGACGATGGCGCGCTGATCGTCGAGGTCGGTGCTGGTGAGGTGGAGGTGCACCCGATTCGGCCGAGACAGGTCTTCCGCCTCGGTCGCGTCGAAGCGGAGTCCGATCTGCGCACCCGCCCCCGGCAGGAACACGCCGTCAGCATCAACCGCGACCGGGCGATCCAGCAGGGCCGCCCAGAACGCGGCGGGAACCGACGGATCGTGGGCATCGAAGGCCACTGCAACCAGGCGCACGGACGTGACTGCCATGCTAGAGAGAGCCCTCGGATGCCTGGTTCAGCATCCAGCGGTGACCGAAGGGATCCCGCGGCACGGGATCCGCCTCGACGACGGCGTGGAACACCGCGGAGTACCACTTGATCGCGGCTCGCGCATCCTCGTCGGCGATGTACGGAATGATCACGCTCATCTCACCAGCGTGATACTGCGCGCCGTCCGTGTCACGACCCATGCTCCGCCGTCAGCTCTGGTTCCCGCCGGCGGGGGCTGGCCCCGTCACCGAGTCAGGTCAGGACATGTCCATGACGATGCGGCCGTCGATCGCTCCGTGTGCCATCTCGTCGAAGATCTCATTGATGTCGCTCATCGGACGCACCGCGTACGTGGGGCTCACCTTGCCACGGGCGAAGAAGTCGAGGGCCTCCTGCATGTCTCTGCGCGTGCCGACGATCGAGCCGCGGACGGTGAGGCCGAAAAGGACGGTCGTGAAGATGTCCAAGGGAAAGTGGTCCGGCGGCAGGCCGACGAGGGAGACCGTGCCGCCGCGCCGCAGCGCACCGACGGCCTGCGGGAACGCATGCGCGTTGACCGCTGTGACCAGGGCTCCGTGCACGCCACCCCCGGTCTGTGATCGCAGCTCTGCTGCTGGATCGTCCGTTGTCGCGGCGTTGACGGTGACTTCGGCGCCGTGGCGGCGTGCAAGGTCGAGTTTCGCGTCGTCCACGTCGATGGCCGCGACCCGACGGCCCATCGCGACGGCATACTGCACGGCGAGGTGGCCGAGTCCGCCGATGCCCGAGATCAGCACCCACTGGCCGGGATCGGTGTCGGTGACTTTCAGTCCCTTGTACACGGTGACCCCGGCGCACAGGATGGGGGCGACGGCCGCCATCTCCACGCCGCTCGGAATGATGGGCGCGTAGCGGGCGTCGACCAGCATGTACTGGCCGAACGAACCATCGACGGAGTATCCGCCGTTCTCTTGGCTCGGGCAGAGCGTTTCCCAACCCGTCTCGCAGTACTCGCATTCACCGCAGGCGCTCCACAGCCAGGCGTTGCCGACTCGGTCGCCGACCTTGACCCGGGTCACACTGTCGCCGACGGCGACGACCGTGCCCGCGCCTTCGTGCCCGGGGATGAAGGGCGGTCGGGGTTTGACGGGCCAGTCGCCGTGCCACGCATGGAAGTCGGTGTGACAGACACCGGAGTACTCGACTTTGACGAGTGCTTCATTCACACCGGGAGTGGGGATCGCGATCTCGTCGATAGCCAGCGGCTCGGAGAACGCGTGAACGACGGCGGCTTTCATCGTGGTCATGTTGAGTCAGTCCTTTTCGGGCACTTCAACCTCGGCAGCAACCCGCGTGCACGCTACTCCGGCCTCGAGATCGACGCGATGGCGGAGCCAGGATACCGCGGCGCGATGACCGGTCGCGAGACCTCGCGCGACCCTCCGGTGCGAACTCGAGCACGACAGCTGCGACGTTTCACCGACGGCCGCACGTCTTCAGGCGTGTCCGCGACGGACGACCGCAACCGGGATTTTTGGTGGACCTGAGGGGACTCGAACCCCTGACCCCCTGCATGCCATGCAGGTGCGCTACCAGCTGCGCCACAGGCCCGGACGCCGCTCCGTCGTGCGGAGCAACTCGACCAGATTACTACATCTCCGACGGCGCCGAATGCGCTAGCCGTTCGCCGCCCGCGCCGGCAGTTCGATGGGCACGGCCGGGCAATCCTTCCACAGGCGCTCCAGTCCGTAGTACACCCGCTCCTGCTCGTGGAAGACGTGGACGACCAGGTCTCCGAAATCCAGCAGCACCCAGCGCGACTCCTCGCGCCCTTCGCGCCGCAGTCGCTTGTGGCCCGCTTCGAGCAGCTTGTCCTCGATCTCGTCGGCGATGGCGGCCACGTTGCGCTCGCTGCGGCCGGTGACCAGCAGGAAGATGTCCACCAGCGGCAGCGGTCCCGATACGTCCAGCGCGACCAGATCCACGCCGCCCTTGGCATCCGCCGCCGCGGCGGCGACATCCAGCATCGTGCGCGGACCTGCGCCTGGACTCACGAGAACACTCCGGTGACGAACGCGACGATGAGCACGCCGATCAGCGCGGCCGCCAGCACGCCGGCGGTCACCGCGAGCCCGAGCATGAGCTTTCCGCCCTTCTCGGGCGCCGGCGGGCGGATCATGTCTCCGGTGCCCTTGACCGTGCTCACCGCGGCGCTGGCGGCGATGGGGGTGGGAGAGGATGCCGCCGGCAGCTCACCGTCGATCAGCACGGCATCCACGTCCTTGCCGTCGGCCGCGCCGTGCGCGTGCCCCTGCGAACCGAGCCCGTCCGGCAGCGCGAACGTGCCCGTGATGAGCACTTCGCCGGTCGCCGTCACCGGCGAGGTCAGCGGCGCGCCCGTCGGCGTGAGGATGAGCGCATTCGGCGTGGCGACCGATCCGGTCGTCGACGAGCCCCGTGCGATGAGCTCGTCGAACGACGGCGGCAGCGGCGCGGCCGGCTCGGGCGAGTCCAGCAGAGTCGCTCCGAACCCGGGGCGGACCACCGGCCGGATGTCCGCATCGGTGGGCTCGGGCGCGGACTCGTGCTCCTGGTCGCGCTCGGCGACCACCGTGGGACTGGACACCGGCGAGGCTGCCGGACGCTCGGCCACCGGAGCGGATGCGGGCGCGGGGCTCCACGTCGCGGCGGGCTGCGCAGCGGGGGTCTGCGGGGCGGGCGGGGTCGTCTCGGCCATCGGCGAGATGACCGGCACCGACGCCGTGCGGATCCGCTCCTGCTCGCGGGCCTGACGTCGCGTCAGCGGCGCCACACCCAGGTCGACCTGGGCGTCGGGCCGCGGCGGCGGGGAGGTGACCGGCTCTTCCGCCGGGCGGGGCAGGTGGACGGCGGGAGCCGGGGGCTGCGGGGCGGGCGGCGCTTCGGGCGCTGCCGCTTCCGGCTCCGTGCTCGTGGCGGGCGTCATGACAGGCGTCGCGCCGGTCATGCGGATCTCCCGCAGCTGCTTGCGGGTCAGTCCCGGACCGTGCGGCTGTTCGGGTGTGCTCATGCCGTGCTCCGATAGAGGTGGTGCTTTGCAATGTATTGGACGACGCCGTCAGGGACGAGGTACCACACCGGGTGTCCGCGACGCACGCGCTGCCGGCAGTCTGTGGACGAGATCGCCAGCGCAGGGATCTCGAGTCGGGAAACCTTCCCCTCCGGCAGCCCGTCGGTGTTCAGGACATGGCCCGGCCGGGAGACGGCGACGAAATGTGCGAGATTCCAGAGTTCATCATGCTCCCTCCAACTGAGAATCTGCGCAATGGCGTCTGCACCGGTGATGAAGAAGAGCTCGGCATCCGGTCGCTGCCCGCGCAGATCGCGGAGGGTGTCGATCGTGTAGGTCGGTCCGGCGCGGTCGATGTCGACGCGGCTGACGGTGAACCGCGGATTGGATGCCGTCGCGATCACCGTCATGAGGTAGCGGTCCTCGCTGGGTGAGACCTCGTCCTTCTGCCACGGACGGCCGGTGGGGACGAACACGACCTCGTCGAGCCCGAAAGACTGTGCGACCTCGCTCGCTGCGACCAGGTGACCGTGGTGGATGGGGTCGAACGTCCCGCCCATCACGCCGATCCGCGCAGCGCGCCCCTCGCCCGACATGCAGTCGACCTAGTGGCCGGCCTCCGCGTCCGCTTCGCCTGCCCGCACCAGCGTCTGACTGCGGGCGTAGGCCTCGGCCTTCGCGGCGTGCCGGTTGGAGACATCCCGGTACGAGAAGGTCACGAGCGCTCCGATCCCGAACGCCGCAAGGGCGACGATCGGAAACCAGATCGTCTCGAGCATGACGTTGCCGTGCTGTCCCTCCGCGGCCGCGGCGACGATCGTAGCGAACTGCATCGTTTCTCCATTCAGGACGGGGGCGCCCCGGGAACGGGCGGCACCCCCTTGAGTCTAGTCGTCACGGCCGCACTTGTCCGGTTCCGCGCGCGAGCCACTTGGTGCTGGTGAGCTCGGGCAGACCCATCGGACCGCGGGCGTGCAGCTTCTGCGTCGAGATGCCCACCTCGGCCCCGAACCCGAATTCGCCGCCATCGGTGAAGCGGGTGGACGCATTGGCCATGACGACGGCCGAATCCACCTCGGCGAGGAAGCGCTCGGCGGTGGCCGGGTCGTCGGTGATGATCGACTCCGTGTGGTGGGTCGAGTACCGCCGGATGTGATCGAGCGCCTCGTCGAGGTCGTCGACCACGCGCATCGCGAGGTCGAGGCTGCCGTACTCGGTGCCCCAGTCCTCGTCCGTCGCGGCGACGACGCCCTCGGCGAGCCGGGCGACGTGCTCGTCGCCGTGCACCGTGACCCCCTGATCCTGCAGCGCGGCCACGACCGGCGACACGATCCGCTCGGCGGCGTCCCGGTGGACGAGCACGGTCTCCACCGCGTTGCAGACACTGGGCCGCTGCACCTTCGCATTCACGACGATGTCGCGGGCCCGCTCCAGCGGTGCGGAGGAGTCGAGGACGATGTGCACGACGCCCGCCCCGGTCTCGATCACAGGGACCGAGGACTCGGTGACCACCGTCTCGATCAGCTGAGCGCTCCCCCGCGGCACCAGGACGTCGACCAGCCCGCGGGCGCGCATCAGCTCACGTGCGCCGTCGCGCCCGAAGTCGTCGACGGTCTGGATCGCGTCGGGATCCACGCCGCTGTCGGCGAGCGCCGCGCGCATCACGCGGATCAGCGCCGCGTTGGACTGCTCGGCGGCCGAGCCCCCGCGCAGCACGACGGCGTTCCCCGAGCGCAGCGCCAGCGCGGCGATGTCGACGGTGACGTTCGGTCGTGCCTCGTAGATCGACCCGACCACCCCGAACGGCACCGACACCTTCGTGAGCCGCATCCCGTTGGGGAGCGTGCGCTCGTCCAGTACGCGCCCGACCGGATCCGGCAGGGCGGCGACGTCGCGCACCGCGGCGGCCAGGGCGGCGATGCGCGCGCCGTCCAGGCGCAGCCGATCCTGCAGCGCCTCGGACAGCCCGCCCTCGCGACCACGGGCGAGATCCTCCGCGTTCGCGGCGATGATCTCGGTGGCCGACGACTCGATCGCGTCCGCGATCGCGTGCAGCGCATCGCGCTTCTGCTCGTCGGTCAGCAGTCCCACGCTGCGGGCGGCGTCCTTCGCCAGCTGCATGCGCTCGCGGGCGGTCGTGGCGGTCGTCGTCATGCCTACAGTGTATCGACGGGGCTGGTGACGGCGGCCGGCCGCGGCGCGAACCAGGTGCCGATCTCATCCCCCGCGAGCGCCTGCGCGACGAGGTCGGCGGCGGTGACCAGCACCCCGATTCCGGATGCCGCGGCAAGCCGCGCGGCCGAGACCTTCGTCGCCGCTCCCCCGGTGCCCACGCTGTTGACGACGACGGAGCCGAACTCGTGCCCGGCGAGGTTGTCGTCGTGCCCGATGCGGTCGATCGGCTCGGCACCCGGGTCGTCCGGTGGCCGCGTGTACAGCGCCTCCACGTCGCTGAGCAGGACCAGCGCGTCGGCGCCGATCAGCTGTGCGACCAGCGCCGCCAGTCGATCGTTGTCGCCGAAGCGGATCTCATGCGTGGCCACCGTGTCGTTCTCGTTCACGATCGGCAGGATCCGCAGATCGAGCAGGCGCTCCATCGCCCGCTGCGCGTTCGAGCGGTGCACGGTGTTCTCGAGGTCGCCGGCGGTGAGCAGGACCTGGCCGGCGACGATGCCGAACGGACGCAGCGCATCCTGATAGCGGTAGATCAGCACGTTCTGGCCGACCGCGGCGGCAGCCTGCTGCGTCGCGAGGTCGGTCGGCCGCAGGTCGAGGTCGAGATACGGCATGCCCGTGGAGATCGCGCCGGAAGACACGAGCACGATCTCGGTGCCGCGAGTGTGGGCGCCTGCCAGGGCGTCCACGATGACCGCGATGCGGCCCGAGTTCTCTCCGCTGATCGACGACGAGCCGACCTTCACCACCACTCGGCGGGCGGTGGCGAGGTCCCGCCGCTCCCACGCCGTCATGCCTGGTCCTCGTCGCCCGACCACCCCGCCGCCAGCCGCTCGGCCTCGAGCTCGGCGCGCGCAGCGGCCTTGGCATCCATCAGCTCCCGATAGTGCTCGCGTCGCTGCGCCGTCGTGCGCCGGGTGCTCTGGTCCAGGCGCACGTCGGTGCCGCGCGGAGAGCTGATGAGCTCGGCCGCGGAGCTGAGCGCCGGATCCCAGTCGAAGACGACCCCGTCCCCGGGACCGATCACGACGGTCGCTCCGGGCACCGCGCCGGCGCGGAAGAGCTCGTCCTCGACGCCGAGCTTCTGCAGGCGATCGGCGAGGAAGCCGACAGCCTCGTCGTTGCGGAAGTCCGTCTGCTGCACCCAGCGCTCGGGCTTGGCCCCGAGCACCCGGTAGACCGGGCCCTGCGATCCGCCCTCGACACGGACTGTGAACTCCTGCTCGGCGCCCCGCGGGCGGATGACGATCCGCGGCTCGACGGGAGCGGCGGCGGACGCGGCACGGTGCTCCTCGACCAGCGCCGCGAGCGCGAAGGTGAGCTCGCGCAGGCCCCGGTGGGCGACCGCGGAGATCTCGAAGACGCGGAAGCCGCGAGCCTCGAGATCGAGGCGGACCATGTCTGCGAGCTCCTTCGCCTCCGGCACGTCGATCTTGTTCAGCGCCACCAGCTGCGGCCGGTCGATCAGCGGGACATCGCCTGCGGGCACCGGGTAGGCGGCGAGCTCGGCGAGGATGACGTCGAGATCGGAGATCGGGTCGCGCCCCGGATCGAGCGTCGCGCAGTCGAGCACGTGCACGAGCGCCGTGCAGCGCTCGACGTGGCGCAGGAAGTCCAGGCCCAGCCCGCGACCCTCGCTGGCGCCCTCGATGAGACCGGGGACGTCGGCGACGGTGAAGCGCACGTCTCCCGCCTGCACCACGCCGAGATTCGGGTGCAGCGTCGTGAACGGGTAGTCCGCGATCTTCGGCCGGGCCGCAGAGATCGCGGCGATGAGACTGGACTTCCCCGCCGACGGGAAGCCGACCAGCGCGACGTCGGCCACGGTCTTCAGCTCGAGGACGACGTCGCCCTCCCACCCGGGGGTCCCGAGCAGGGCGAAGCCGGGAGCCTTGCGCTTGGGCGTCGCCAGGGCGGCGTTGCCGATGCCGCCGAGCCCACCAGGGGCCACCACGAAGCGCATGCCCGGGTCGATCATGTCGGCGAGCACGGTGCCGTCGACATCCTTCACGACCGTTCCGACCGGGACCGGCAGCTCGAGCGACTCGCCCGCGGCGCCCGAGCGGTTGTCGCCCATGCCGAATCCGCCGTTGCCGGCGTGCCGATGCGGGGAATGGTGGTACGAGAGCAGCGTCGTCACCTGCGGGTCGGCGACCAGGATGATGTCGCCCCCGTGGCCCCCGTTGCCGCCGTCCGGACCGGCCAGCGGCTTGAACTTCTCGCGGCGCACCGAGACGCATCCGTCGCCGCCCTTTCCGGCGCGCAGGTGCAGTGTCACCTCGTCGACGAATGTGACCATGACTGCTCCTGCGTACCCGGATGAACAGCGACGGGACGGGCCGAAGCCCGCCCCGTCACCAGGAATTCTGTGTGCTCGAGTGCCTCACTCGGCCGCGGCGACGATGCTGACGACCTTGCGGCCGCCCTTCGTGCCGAACTCGACCGCACCGGCGGCCAGGGCGAACAGCGTGTCGTCGCCGCCGCGACCGACGTTCGCGCCCGGGTGGAAGTGCGTTCCGCGCTGGCGGACGAGGATCTCGCCGGCGTTGACGGTCTGACCGCCGAAGCGCTTGACGCCGAGTCGCTGTGCGTTGGAGTCACGCCCGTTGCGGGTGGAGCTTGCGCCCTTCTTGTGTGCCATCTCTTCGTGCCTCTTCCGCTTACTTGATGCCGGTGACCTTGACGCGCGTGAGCTCCTGGCGGTGGCCCTGGCGCTTCTTGTAGCCGGTCTTGTTCTTGAACTTCTGGATGACGATCTTGGGGCCGCGCAGGTCGCCGAGGACCTCAGCGGTCACCGTGACCTTCGCGAGCTTGTCGGCGTCGGTGGTGACGGCGTCGCCGTCGACCAGCAGAACCGCCGGCAGCTCGATGGTCTCGCCCTGGGCGGCCTTCACACGGTCGAGCTGGATGACCGTGCCGACCTCGACCTTCTCCTGGCGACCACCGGCGCGCACAACTGCGTAAACCACTTCATACCTGTTTCTTCGGGAGCGCACGCGCTCGAATTCCTGCTCGGGGAGGTCCGACGACCCGGTGCGGATGTCTCGACGCACCATCGAGCGAGTTTACCGGATCCGGGACCACACGCGCAAAGCGACGCCGGTTCCGACCCTCGGTCTGTGCGCTTTCACAGGATGCTTAGACTCAGGCGCGTGGCGATCCTCATCGACGACCCCCGCTGGCCCGCGCACGGGCGGCTGTGGTCGCACCTGGTCAGCGACGCGAGTCTGGACGAGCTGCACGGGTTCGCCGCGGCCAACGGCATCCCACGGCGCGGGTTCGATCTCG
>Ga0079224_100016746_pt1 | contig 10312 bp, 6 predicted proteins | sample Stecom2015_FD_80414 | JGI IMG/M metagenome (GOLD analysis project Ga0079224, IMG submission 80414) | Agricultural soil microbial communities from Utah to study Nitrogen management - Steer compost 2015 | ecosystem: Environmental > Terrestrial > Soil > Agricultural land | place: USA: Utah... | reverse complement strand
ACTGTCAATTTCATCCAGCATGGCGACCGGCGGCTCGCCGGTGACGTATTTCACGTTAAAGAATTTTGCCACGTCGAATTGTCGCTTCCACGATTCGATGTTTCTGTCACCTCCCACATACATTGACTCCATTTTCAAACCGCGTTCATCGAGCATTGCGCGAACCTTCGCGAGTCCGGCGTTCGACAATACTCCGATGATGGAATCTCCCAACTCCGCTCCTGCATTGAAGAACGTGACGCCTTCGACATACTCGACACCACTGCTGTCGATCTTGTCAAGGGCGTCCGGAAGTTTGAATGTGTGGAAAGTCCAGAAAGCAACGCCCAGTTTCCAGTCGGGCACTTCAGTCTGTGTTGTCTCATTTGATTGCCGCCCAGAACATGCCGCCGCGATGACAATAAGTATCAGGAATTGAAAAAAATTATTTCTCATGGTTTAGGTATAAGGTATTTGATTGGTTTCTATCTGGTCTTATTACGCCACTGCTTGTCGGCAAAGTTCATGAACTGTTCCCAGTCGTATGCTGTCAGATCGTGTTTGCCTTCGCGTAAGTGATATCCAATCCTTCCCTCGTGCAGCGGATTCCCGACGGCGGGCATTTTGCGCGTACCCAAACCTTTGTATCCATAAAGTTTGTACACGGGTTCAGCGTAGACGGCAGTAAGAAATTCGCCTTCCGGGTCTGCCCAAAGATCTTCAACCGCGCTTGCCACGTATACGGGTCGCGGTGCAATCAACGCAAGCAGCATGTGTTGGTCGAAAGGCAGATCGTTCACTCTTCCTGCATACGACTTGTACACGCTGCAAAACCAATGCGGGAACCTTGTCGTAATCTGTTCGAGGCTTTCCCCTTTCTCATTCCGCGTAAGCGCCGCTCCACCCTCGCCTGATTCGTTAGAGATCACCATAGCAAACCGTTCATCCGTAGCACCGGCCCAAAGCGCTGCTTTTCCCAGGCGCGAGTGACCCAGTACCGCAACTTTTAGTGCATCGACGTCAGTATCTGTTACGAGGTAGTCCATGGCACGTTGAAGGCCCCACGCCCAGGCGGCGATCGACCCCCATGAACTTTCTGTGCGGCTGCCCTTGTCGAAAAGTCCGTGGACACCATTCTTAAATCCATCGTCGAAGTCGGGATCCACGTCACCGTAGTAGATCGTAGCCACACCGTATCCACGCTCGACAATCCGCTCAATCGGCCAGCGCGACGCGCGAACACCACGTGAAGCTTCCGTTGCGCGGTTGTTCTCCACACCGAACGCTTCATTGTCATCGACCCAATTAGGCGTGATGAGAATTGCCGGGTCGCTGGACACGGTTTGATTGCCATAAAAATTCATACCCAGGAAAACAGGTACAGGCGACGTCTTCTGCGCCGGCAGGTACATCAGTATGTCCATCCAGACTGAAGTATCGGGCGCGAAAAACACGCGTACCTGCTTGCGTATCGCCTTGCCATCCAACGCATCGCGGTCGTGAGAAAGCATACGGTACGAAAGTTCAGGCGGCGCAGGCGAGTAGCCGTACATGTGGCGACTAAACAACTCGCGAATCTCCGGACGGCGGATGCGCTCCCACTCATCAACGGTTTTCACGCGCATGCCGCGGTCGAGTTTCAACGGATCAGGTATGTCCTTTTTCTGTGCCATCGTTATGAACGGGAGAATAAGCGTGACAATCAGGGAAGTAGCAGTAGCGTTACGCATGAATTTCAGTTCCATGATGGATATACAAAGTAAAAAGGAATGCCCGACGGTACAAGTCCCGAATCCCGGAATTCCGCAGCCGGTGTATGAAAGCCAAATGAAAGTTTATAATATTGAAAAAGCCCCTCCGGAATGATGTGTGATTACACGCAACCCCAAGTCCATGAATCGTTCTCTTCTATTACTGTCCTTCGCCACATTGATATGCTTCTCCTGCCAAACAGAGAGCAAAATCACCGCGGACGCACGAGTGTCAAAGCTCATAATCGGATATGTACCAGGGTTCCGTGGCGCGATTGATCCTGCGACCATCGCGGCGGAAAAAGTAAGCATTCTAAACTATGCCTTCGTCGATGTGAAAGACAGCATGGCGTGGCTTACCAACATCGCCACAGACACCATCAACTTTCGCAACCTGGTTAAGCTGCGCGAGAAAAATCCTGATCTCAAAATTGTGAGATCCATTGGCGGCGGGAGCTGGAGGGAAAACTTTTCTGATGCGGTCCTCACGCCTTCATCGCGTAAAAAGTTTGCGGAAACCAGCGTGGCAATCGTTGAGAAGTATGATTTGGATGGTGTCGACATCGACTGGGAGTACCCAGGCTTCAAAGGTGAGGACAACGTGTTCCGAACCGAAGATCGCGAAAACTTTGTGTTGATGTTCGAAGCGCTGCGTAAAGAGCTCGACCGCCTTTCTGAAAAGACGGGAAAGCCTCAACTGTTGACGACTGCCGTTCCGTGCTTCTCGGAATTCCTGCAGAAGAACGACATGGGCGGCGCTGCGCAGTACCTCGACTATGTCAACCTGATGGCATACGACTTTTATGTCGCCGGTCCATTCGCCGGACATCACAGCAACCTGTATCACAGCGAAAGCTATGAAGCGGAGCAGTCTGCACATCGCGGCATTACGGAGTACGTCGCGCAGGGCGTACCCATCGAGAAGATCGTGTTGGGTGTTCCGTTCTATGGAAGAAGCTGGATCATGCAGACGACCGAAAATCACGGGATCAACAGGCCCATCGAATCTGTGACCCGTGGTGGCGGCTACACCTATATTCGCGACAGCATTATGGCCCGACCCGGGTTCGTAAGGTATTGGGATGACAAGGCAAAGATGCCGTACCTTTTCAACGAAGAGAAAAAGCAGCTTGTCACCTATGATGATGAAGAGTCGCTGAGGATTAAGTGCGATTACGTGATCGAGAACAATCTCGCAGGCATTATGTTCTGGCAATTTGCAAGCGATCCGAAAGGTTATCTCCTCAATACCCTTAACGAAAAATTCGCTCCCTGATGCAGGTCTATAACGAACTTCCCTCACAACGACTCCATGCCGTCGATATCCTCAGGGGATTGACAATCCTGCTGATGGTGTTTGTCAACGAAGTAGCCGGTATTCGAAACATTCCGGCGTGGTTAAAACACGTAGCGCCCGGTGTTGACGGCATGACGATCACGGACTGGGTCTTCGCTGGGTTCCTTTTCATCGTTGGTATGTCTGTTCCACTTTCACTGAATAACAGAATCCGGAAAGGCGACAGCTTCGTTAAGCTTCAGGTCCACATCCTCGTTCGGACGATTGCCCTCCTCGTGCTCGGCATTTTCATGGTGAACGCGGAAGGCGGATACAACGAGGAGGCGATGGGCATGCGGATCGGCGTTTGGTCACTCCTCTTCTATCCCTGCGTGATACTCGTCTGGAACGTTTCCACTTTTGAAAATAAGACCTGGGCATGGATACTGCGCGGAATTGGCATCGCCGGACTCATCGCACTGGCCTGCATTTATCGCGGTGGCGAAGACGGCACGCAGTACCTGCAACCCCGTTGGTGGGGTATCCTCGGCCTGATTGGTTGGGCCTATTTGTATACGTGCATTTTGTACCAGCTATGCCGCGGAAACCGTTTTGCTCTGCTGGCCATGGTTGGGCTTACGATTCTTGTGTACGCGGTCGGCCGTTCACCGATATCGGAGGAGAGTATCTTGCTGGGCTGGACACGTTCTCAGGCGGGTAACGCAACACACACCGGTACTGCGCTTTGCGGCGCGATACTGACGATCATCTTTTTCGATCAGAAGACGCAGCGTACGCTCATGCAACGGCTCAACGAGGCATTGGGATTTGCTGCAATACTTTTCCTCGCGGGATTTATTCTGAGACCTTACTATCACATCGGAAAGATCGGTGCCACACCATCGTGGGGATTGTACTGCTCCGTCATTGCAATCATTGCTTTCATTATCCTGTACTGGCTTACCGATCTTAAAGGCATCAACAAGTGGGCGAAGTTCCTGCAACCCGCAGGTGGAAATCCGTTGCTCACGTACATCATTCCGTTCATCATGTGGGCAAGCTACCGCGTGTTTCATTACTACCCCCTTCCCGACTCATTGCGGACGGGCATAACGGGGATCATATACTGTTTGCTATATGCAGTTGCTGTGGTATGGATTGTGAAATGGTTGAACCGGATACACATCCGATTACAGTTGTGACCGCTACTGACCGCCCATGTTAAGGAGTCGCGGGCCTGTACCGATTTCGTCAACGATGGACTGCCGAAGAGCGAGCGCACTGGTGGCGAGTCCGACGAAGTCGAATTCCGCGCGGGGACCTTTGTACGGATACAGCGTCATTTCACGACTTACCGTTGCGATTTCGTCAAGTCCGTCCTGCAACATGTAAACGACTTCTGGGGTCCTGAACTCTCCCCCGCGCGCATAGATGCGATACGCAAAGTAAGCCTTGGCGCTGGCCCGGTAGAGTCTTGAAGCCATTTCCGTCCGACGCATGGTTTCGATCAGGCGACTGTACTGATCTGCATTCGTAATATGCGGCTTTGCGCTAAGGACATCTTCCAAAGCGCTTTGAGCAACACGGACGGCGTAGTCCTTTTCGGCAACAATGCTCCGCAGGTAGTCAACGTTCATCAGCTCGCGGTCATCAAGCCAGCCGTGTTCGAATACCTGGGGTATCTCTGCCGCGGAGGCACTGGTGAGTTTCTTGAACTCCGCTGGAGCGAGGTGATTCGTCACGTCCATCCAATAATGGTACGTCCTGTTGACATCGTGGTCGACGGTATACTCCATGCTGCGCTGCCACTTACCCGGATTGAGGCTGATGTAGGATGACTCTTTTGAAAATGACATGGTCAGATGGCTCGCGACCGGAAGACCGAGAGTATACATCATGGAGGTGATGATGTCGTAGCTCTTTCGGAACGCGGGCTCCACATAAGGACCAGCCTTTTCTCCATACTTTCTGGAAACAAATTCGGTGTACACCTGGTCGATGTTCATCCAGGGATCGTCGGACGCGCGCTTCAGCGCGTATAAATTGATCTCACAGGGACCGTCGATAATGGTCGACTGGTAAAAACGGTCCGTTCGCGCCACATACCCTTCGATGTTCGGCTCTGACATGTATTCCTTCCACCGTTTCAGGTGCACCTCGGGCAACATGCTGGCAAGAATGCCCTGACCATTGTACTCGTGAGCCGCGTCGAACTCGACAATGATGGGATACTTCCGGATGCTGTCGCTGACGGTAGACAGGGGGTGCGTGAGCAGGAACGCCTGTTCAGTCTCGGTGATCATTACCTTGATTGCCGGGTGACGCATCTTGCGCACTGCGCTTACAAGGAGCGAGAAATCGTGCTGATTACTCACAGCAGCGCGTATGCATAGGGAGAGGTTATGCCGGTCAATGAAAATCCTCGCGAGGGAATCGATGACGGCGGCGACTTTTGAGGGGCCGTCGGGAAGTCGTGCTGAAAACTGCTCGGCTATTTTGCCCGGCGCATCAAGGAAATTGAGAACGATGCCGTCAATCTCGGGTACCAGCATGAGCATGCTGCGGTAGTCGGCGCGGATCCATCGCCATAAGTCGGGGTCGTCCAGGTCCAGTCGTTCCTTACCTTCCACCGTCCTCCGAAATGCCTCAGGATAGTAACCCACATCGTACAGCGCCTGGTCCCAGACAAATACTTCCTTGATTCCTTTTTCATGGGCATAGGCAGTGAGACGGTTGACAAGCTCCGCCCGGCCTGCAGGACGAACGTCTTTAAGCTGATTGACGAGTTGATGGGAGAATTCGATGTGGTTGATATCGTAGTCGGTAGTGGCTACGTCGATCACCCTTCTCGCGTTAGGTTCGCTGTCGGAGAGGATGTTCCATCCGCGGACGGCCACCTGACTTTCTTGCTTTTTATTTCGACCACATCCGAAAAAAAGCAGAAAGCAACCGGTCAAAAGTACAATCACCCGGATTCCTGGGGCTCGAACCATGCAGGTTAGTGTATCCTATGCAATATAAGGTGATCCTTCAACTCTTCAATATTTGGTCTTTAATCTTCACACTCAATCTTATTTCGACGGCTATCACTCTCGCACCCACACTCGCTCTCACACTCATACTCGCACTCACCCTAGTCGACGTCCCGACGAGAGACGCACAGCCGTGCGTCTCAACCTGGCGATCTCCATCGGTTACCGATTACCCTCACCGATTACCTGGTTGATAGTAGTAGAGACGTTGCATGCAACGTCTCTACTTATCCAGGGCAACGTCACTACATGGGAATCCCCTTAGATAAAGCTATTGATAAGGTTCTCAAAGTACTCTTGTCTGCCGCTGATCATCTCCGGTTCACCGTTCTGAAGAGCGAGCCTGCGCATAGCGTCGAGGCTGAGTCGACCGCGTTCAAATTTTTTGCCCTTGCCCGAGTCGAAGCTGGCGTAGCGCTCCTTCAGGAGAGCAGTGTATTGACCATCGCTGAGGATCTCGTTGGCGATGAGGAGTGCACGCGCGAAGGCATCCATGCCCCCGATGTGGGCATAGAAGATGTCGACGAGGTCGGTGGAATTCCGGCGGGTCTTGGCGTCGAAGTTGATACCTCCCGTTTTGAAGCCGCCGGCCTGAAGGATAACCAGCATAGCTTCCGTGAGTTCGTGGATGTTGTTAGGGAACTGATCGGTATCCCAGCCATTCTGGTAGTCGCCGCGGTTGGCGTCAATGCTGCCCAGCAGCTTGGCGTTGGCCGCTACCTGAAGTTCGTGCTGGAATGTATGTTGGGCGAGTGTAGCGTGGTTAACTTCGATGTTGAGTTTGAAGTCGTCCATCAGATCGAACTCGCGGAGGAAGGCAATAACAGTAGCCGCATCGAAGTCGTATTGGTGCTTGGTTGGTTCCATCGGTTTGGGTTCGATCAGGAACGTTCCGCGGAAGCCCTGCTTGCGACCGTAGTCGCGCGCAGCGCTGAGGAATGCTGCGAGGTGTTCCTGTTCCCGCTTCATGTCGGTATTCAGGAGCGACAGATAACCTTCACGTCCGCCCCAGAATACATAGTTTGACCCGCCAAGGGCGATGGTGGCATCGATGGCATTTTTTACCTGGGCAGCGGCATAGCACACGACGTTGAAGTCGGGATTAGTAGCCGCACCGTTCATGTAGCGGGGATGGCTAAAGAGATTGGCTGTACCCCAAAGCAGCTTGACGCCGGACTCCTTTTGTTTCTGCTTTGCGTAGTCGACAATTTTCTGGAGTCGCTTTTCCGACTCTTTCAGTGTGGGCGCCTCTTCTACCAGGTCGTAGTCATGGAAACAGTAAAAGGGTGCGCCGATCTTAGTAGCGAATTCAAACGCAGCGTCCATTTTGTCGTATGCCCTTTGCATGGGGTCGGAAGCAGCAAGCCACGGGAAATTCTTCGTGGGAAGACCGAACGGATCGCCGCCCGTGCCGCAGAACGTATGCCAATAGGCAATGGCGAATCGAAGGTGTTCCTGCATCGTCTTCTTGCCTACTCGACGGCTCGGGTTGTAATACCTGAAGGCCAGCGGATTATCGGTATCGGGACCTTCGTATTTGATAGCGCGAATTCCCTTGAAGAACTCTTTTTTTCCTTTTACGATTTTCATGAGCGGTTATGATTGGTTAGTCAGTTGAGTGTTTAGTATCGATTTCCATTTTTCAAATGCCTCACGATATGCATCTCCCTTTTTTGGATCAGGCTCGATACGCTTTAGGCAAGTGAGACCATCAAAGGCTGCAGCCATGGAAGAATAGTATCCGCATCCAACTCCAGCAGCCCGCGCGGCGCCCTGTGAGCCGTCGGTGTTGAAGAGCTCTACCTGCGTGCCTGTCGTATTGACGAAAGCGTCAGAGAAAACATCACTGAGGAACATATTTGCCTTTCCGGCGCGAACGACAGTCGACTTCAAACCCATCTTGTTGAGGATGTCGAATCCGTAAGCAAGGGAAAACACAATACCTTCCTGAACGGCGCGGCAAAGATGAGGCGCCCCGTGACGATTGAGGTTGAGTCCATGGAAGCTTGCGCCCGGTTCGCGGTTCCTGAGCATACGCTCTGCTCCGTTGCCGAACGGAAGCACAAATACGTTGTCAGAACCAATGGGTACAGAGGCGGCCATCTCGTTCATCTTTTGGTATGACAACACCTCACCACCAGTGAGGTTTCGCCGCAGCCAGCTGTTCATAATGCCCGTTCCGTTGACGCAGAGCAGTACGCCGTATCGCCTTGAACTCTCGGAGTGGTTGACGTGTACGAAAGTATTGACGCGCGATTCAGGGTCGGAAGATGGCGTGTCGATGATGCCGTAGATGACGCCGGAGGTTCCTGCCGTCGCCGCAATCTCCCCAGGTTCGAATGTTTTCAGCGAGAACGCGTTGTTGGGTTGATCGCCGGCTCGGTATGTGACAGGGATACCGGCCTTAAGTCCCAGCACCGAGGCTGCTTCACTGGTTAGGTGACCTTGTATTCCAAAAGTCGGTACAATTTCAGGGATCAGACCGCGGTCGATATCGTAATGCCTCAGGAGTTGCTCCGAAATGTTGTCGGACTTGAAGTCCCAGAAGACCCCTTCAGAGAGTCCCGATACAGTCGTCTTGATTTCCCCCGTAAGCCGCATGGCGATGTAATCGCCAGGGAGCATGAACTTGTAGACTTTATCGTAAATCTCGGGCTCATTCTCACGCACCCAGCGAAGCTTCGATGCGGTAAAATTGCCGGGTGAGTTGAGGAGGTGATCCAGGCAATAAGAGGACCCAAGCTTTTCGAAGGCAGCGTCGCCAACAGGAACTGCACGGCTGTCGCACCAGATTATCGAAGGCCGAAGCACCTTGTGGTTGCGATCGACGATCACGAGACCGTGCATCTGGTATGAGATGCCAACGGCGAGCACGGAATCTTTGGACGCAGATGCTTCGCTGAGAACCTGACGCGTAGCAATTTGGGCATTTTCCCACCACATCTCCGGTGCCTGTTCTGCCCATCCGGGTTGGGGGCTGTCGATAGGCATTTCCGTTTGGGGACACGTAGCGGATGCAACGGCTTTACCCGTAGCTGCGTTGAGTAGCGTAACCTTCACCGACGAGCTGCCAACGTCGTAACCCAGTAAGTATTCGGGAGTGATCACACGTAGTTTTGTTTTTTCGGTTTTGTTCAGGTTGTCCAAAAAAAATGAAAAAATCCCGAATAGCCTAAAACCGACGCTTGTTCAGGCGCTGAAATAAGACAACAATGATTTGATTGTTGCGTAGGAGGTCGCACCAAACTAGGACCTCTCGACTCTTCCCGCGACGATATACATGAGGCTGCCGCCTGCTGAGATGAAGCGTTGCGCTTTCAGATCCCGAAGCAATTCCTCCTTGTGTATGAGCCAGTTTGCCCAGTAGGCGTTAAAGTCGGACTTCGTGCCGCCGCCTGCTTTAAAATAACGGAAGTTGGTGTCGTAGTCGAAGCCGCCTGTACCGGATTCCAGCCATTCGATGAGTTGGGATACGCGAACGCGTTTCTCGCGGGTGTCATAGGGAGGAATACACGAGAGCGCTTTGTCGGATATCCAGACGCGGATGTCTTTTAATCCTACCTGCTGGAAAAGGTCCGGCAAAGCATCGCCCAGCGAATTGTAGCCCAAGCCGAGTTTCCGTTTGCCGTTCTCGCAGCGAAGTCTTACTTCTACGACACGCAGGAGTTCGGGCACGCTAAATTCGGTCTGGCGGTAGTTGTCAAACATGAGGGATGTCACCAGGTTGTTCGGTTCGAAGGCAATTATCCACCCGCCATCACGCGTAATGCGCTTCATTTCATTCAGTACCTGGATAGGGTCGTCAACGTGAATGAGCAGTGTTTGACAGAAAGAAAGATCCATGACACCGTCATCGAACGGAATCTCGTGCGCATCGCCTTCTATGAATTTGAACGTCCTGCCGGACTCATCCTTACGAGCACGCTGGGCAGCTTTACGAATGTGGGTGCGTTCGGCGTCAAGTCCGTGGAGCACAGCATCATGAGAAAAGTAAGGCGCGAGTGCGAAAGACATCGAGCCTGTGCCGCATCCGATGTCGGCTATGTTACGACAAGTTGAAAAATCGAGGCGGCGTGCTGTGAGTTCAAGAAAGTCTTCGTTCCACCAATATTCTCTCCCTTCAGTGAGAACATCAACGGAGTGAGCGTCTGAGTGACGGCTATTTTGATTTTGCTGGCTGTACCTTCCCTTTCCTGACTTCTCCAATGTAATGGACACTATAGGCGTTTTCGTATTGTTTGATAGCGCGTTGAATTTCCGCGTAGGTATCTCTT
>Ga0079224_100016745_pt1 | contig 10313 bp, 7 predicted proteins | sample Stecom2015_FD_80414 | JGI IMG/M metagenome (GOLD analysis project Ga0079224, IMG submission 80414) | Agricultural soil microbial communities from Utah to study Nitrogen management - Steer compost 2015 | ecosystem: Environmental > Terrestrial > Soil > Agricultural land | place: USA: Utah... | reverse complement strand
TGCTGCACGATATGCTGCCGTTGGTCGAACACTTTGGTCCGCATGGCGTCATGGCGGAAAATGTTCCCTACCCGGATATTCCCCCTAATAAGCCGCGCGTCGTGGTCGAACCGGATGTCATCCGCCGCGTGATCGAAGCGTGCGACTGCAGCCTGCTGCTGGATATTGCCCATGCCCGGCTGACAGCCGAGAATCTGGGCCGGGATGTCCATGCCTACATCGAACAGCTTCCGCTGGAGCGTCTGCGCGAACTGCATGTCACCGGCGTCGGCATCAACCGCGAGGGCCTGCGGGAAGATCACCTGCCGATGACGGACGACGACTGGGCCTTGTTCGAGTGGGCGCTGGAAAATATCCGCAGCGGCAGATGGGCGCGTCCGGCGGTGATTGCCTGCGAATATGGCGGTGTCGGCCCCCTGTTTGACTGGCGCAGCGACCCCGACGTGATCGCGCACGACATCCCGCGTATGGTCGCCCTCGTGCGGGCCGCACAATAATCGCTCCGTATCGCAGTCATAAATAAACTCGCCCATACCATCACAAACCGCATCTCCACAACAGCAGGCAAAGTAGGTAAAACAGATCGCAGGCGTTTGTAAGCGGGCGGTCAAGTGTAGAGCAATCGTCAAATACACAACGGCGAACAATAGGATAATATTGGTGGTTTACTGCGTCGTGACCATAGTGCTATTGCGCGGCGCAGGAAACCGCAGGAGGGAGAGGATCGATATGGCAACCGTACCACGACAACTGCCAGTTTCGGCAATCGACGTATTCACCCATGATGAAGCGCCTTCGCGGGGCTTCCTCTCGCAACTGAGCACGCTCTTGTTCCAGCCCGGGGCGTTCTTTCGCACACTGGGGCGGAGGCGCGGCAGCAGCCGCTGGATATGGGCCGCGATCCTGATTCTGCTGGCGCTGGCTTTCAGCGCCGTGCAGCGGTCGGAGCAGGCCAGCACCCCCGCTGGTGGGGCTGCCCCTCCGATGGCTATGCCCGCTGGCCCGGACGGTATACCTTTCGACGTACCCTTCCCGCCGGAAGGCGCGCCGCCAGCAGCCGGTTCGGCAGACCCGGCAGCGGCCTGGATGACCGGGCTGACAGCAGCCGGCGCGCAGATTGTGCACTGGATTGTGCTGGCGCTGGTGCTGGCCGAAGTGACTATGTTCAACGGGCGCGCGCCGCGAATCGGCGTCAACCTGCAAATCGCAATCTGGGCAAGTGTGCCGCTGGCGTTGATGGCCGTTGTCCAGATGATTTTTATCGCCGGCGGCGGCAGCATCGGCCGGCCGGGACTGACCGGTTTTCTGGAATCGTGGGACGCATTTGCCGGCCTGAATATCTACCTCCGCAGTTTCCTGCACGGCCTCGCGTCGCACCTGACCCTGTTCTGGTTGTGGAGTCTGGGGCTGCTGTACATCGCTGCCCGGCAGACTTTGCACGGCAAGCGCCCGGTTGTGTTGGTGGTGCTGCTGGTGTGGATTGTGATTCTCGGCATTGGCAGCGGTGTTCAGAGCTACCGGACTTTCAGCACCGGTGAGGAACAGGCCGGGCCGATGGAAATCATGCCGCCGATGGAGGCCGGGCCGGATACGATTTTCCCGAAGGAGCGGCTCGACCCGGCAGTCACGCAGGAGGCCGAGGCGGAGGAGGTGGAAGTGCCGTGATCGGAGAAACGATTGTCGCCGGCAGGGGACTGTACAAACACTTCCGGCTGGGCGATCAGGTTGTTCGCGCGCTGGATGGCATTGACATCAGCATCCCCCAGGGGCAGTTTGTCGTCATCATGGGCGCAAGCGGCTCCGGCAAGAGTACGCTGCTCTATGCCCTGACCGGGCTGGACGTTCCCAGTGCGGGTCAGGTTTATGTCGCCGGACGGCGGCTCGATCAGATGGATCAGCAGCAGCTTGCCCACCTGCGCGGGCGTATGATCGGCTTCGTATTCCAGAGCTTCTACCTTGTGCCCACCATGACCGCGCTGGAAAACGTGATGCTTCCCGGCCTGTTTGCTCAGCACCCGCGTCACGTGCGCTACCGGCGGGCGGTCTCTCTGCTGCGCGCCATGCACCTGGCTGACCGGATGGGCCATCGCCCGCACCAGCTTTCCGGCGGCCAGCAGCAGCGAGTCGCCATCGCGCGGGCGCTTTATAACGATCCACCGATCATTGTGGCCGATGAGCCAACCGGGGCGCTCGACAGCAAGACCGGAACCGGCATCATGCGGATGCTGCGGCAGCTTTCGACCCGGCAGGGCAAGACCGTTCTGATCGTCACCCACGATCCTGCTATAAGCCAGTATGCCGATCGCATCATTCGGCTTCAGGATGGGCATGTTATCGAAGATGCCCTGAACAGTGAGGTAGTTCAATGACCACCAGACGATATTTGATCCCGGCGCTGCTGCTGGTGCTGAGCCTGTTCACCCTGCCGCGGCTGCTGGCTCAGGACATCCCGACAGAAGAACCGGAGCCAGCCCCGCTGACACTCACGGCGGTGGACCCGGCGTGGGTCACCTCCGGGCAGGCGACTTCGGTCAACCTGATCGGCAGCGGCTTTACCGAGGATACCAGCGCGCAGATCGACGGGGTTGGCGAGATCGACCCCAGTTATGTAAATGATTCGATGATGGCCGTTGTGTTACCGGCGTCGCTGGCCGCCGGCAGTTACGGCGTTTCGGTATCGAACCCGGATGGCGCTTCCGCCAGTCTGCCCAACGCGCTCAACGTCGAGGAACCGCCTACGCCGACTGTGCCGCCAATCACCATTACGCACGTCGAACCGCCGCGGCTGACGGCCGGCCAGGAGGCCACCTTATCGATTCTGGGCAGCGGCTTTACGTCAGAATCCGTCGTCCGGGTGGTGGGCGCTGGCCTGCTGCAAACGACCTTTGTCAACAGCGGCGCGCTGACGGCGGTGCTGCCAGGGACGCTGGCAGCCGGACGCTATACTGTCGAGGTGAGCGACCCGAACGGCGCTTCTGCCTCGCTGCCGGACGCGCTGACCATCGTGGCCCCACCGCCGCCCACGACTCAGCCACCACCGACGACCCAGCCGCCGCCGACAGCCACCCCGATTCAGGTTGTCAACGAGCCGTCGCTGGCCGTGACCAATTTCACCGCCCAACCAGCGGTCATTGAGCCGGGACAGACGGTCACCCTCGGCTTTACCGTGACCAATCTGGGCACGCAGACGGCCCGCACGATCATCATCAGTCTGGGGACAGGCAGCAGTTTTGTTCCGGCGGGCGGCCAGTCCAGCCTGGCTTTGCCTGATCTGGGACCCGGCGCTGCCTACAACGGCGCGATGGCGGTTTCGGTAGGGCTGGATGTTGCCGATGGTCCGGTGCGGATTCCGCTGGCGATCACCTATCAGGATCACACCGGCGAGCGTTATACAGCCAATGCCGAACTGAGCGTTACCGTGCGCAGCGTTCTGGCAAATTCGCAGATCGTGGTCGATGCCTACACCATTGACCCGTCGCCCGCCGCACCGGGGCAGCCGGTGATGGTACGCATGACCATTGCCAATGTGGGCAACAAAACCGCGTCTCAGGTGAGTGTGCGTTTTAACGGTTCCGGCAATGTGCTGCTGCCCAGCGGAAGCGGCGATACCTTTGTAGTGGGCGATTTGCAGCCCGGCCAGCGTGTGCCGCTTCAGGTTCCCCTGATCCTGAGCACAGAGGCCAAAAACGGCCCGCAGGTGCAGCCCATTGCCATCAACTATGCGCACGACGACGAAGCGAAGGAAACCCAGACCACCATTACGGTGAACGTCGCTACGGTGAGCCAGCCACAGCCGCTGCTGCTGCTGTCGAAGTACACCACCAGCGAAGAAGTCTTGCAGCCCGGATCGCGCTTTACGCTGGGGGTGACCCTGCACAATGCCGGGGCGGCTGATGCCCGGTCCACAATGATAACCTTTGGCACGGTTGCCTCGTCTGGCGATAGCGGCGGCGATTCGGATACAGGCGGCAGCAGCGGAGGTTCGCAGACCAGCACCACGCCATCGACAACCTTTGCGCCGCTGGGCACAGCCGGTCTGGCCTACATTGGGGATATTGCCAGCGGCAGCATGGTCGATGTCGATCAGGAATTTCTTATCACCGGTGGCGTCAACACGGGCATCTACAGCCTGCCTGTCACCCTGCAATATGCCCTGCCCGACGGCACAGCCAAACAAAGCACGCTGAACATCAGCCTGGTGGTGATTGTGCCGCCGCGCCTGCGGGTCAGCCTGCCCGGCCCGCTGCCCGAAACCGTCAATACGGGCGAACCAGTTCCGCTGGTGCTGGAACTGGTCAACGAGGGGCGTACTGACCTGAACCTGACCGGCGCGACAGTAACCGCAACCAACGCCGAGGTTATCGAGGGCGCGGAAATCCCGCTGGAACGGCTCAAGAGCGAGGATGACACCCGCATCAACGCGCTCATCATGCCGCAGGAAGAAGGCATGGTCGAAATCACGGTGACGATTCAGTATCTGAACGATCTGAACCAGCCGGGCAGCCTTGAGCATACCTATTCGGTGGAGGCCGTCATGCCCCCGCCGCCGCCGGAGGAACCGATTGAACCCGACCCGGTGATCGAAGAACCGGAACCCGAAGTCGATTGGTTCGGGCAGGCGCTGATGGCCCTGCTGGGACTGGGGAGCTAGCTATGTTTTACGAACTGGTTCAGCTTGCGGTGGGCAATCTGGGGCGGGCGCGCACCCGCCTGCTGATGACCGCCGGCGGCGTCGTAGTCGGGACCTCGGCGGTAATCCTGCTGATCGCACTGACGATTGGCTTGCAGGAAGCCGCCGAAGCCGGCATCGGCAGCAGCGGCGCGCTCACCCAGATCGACGTGTATCCCATGTGGAGCGAAACCGGCGGGGCCACGCCGCAGCTCAACGACGAGGCGGTGCGCGCGTTCTGGCAGATTCCCGGCGTGCGCGCCGTCATTCCCAGAGTTCGGCTGCAAAGCGGTGAACTGCGCACCGGCGACTATGTCGGCTATGGTGAAATTCTGGGTATCGACCCGCGTCTGCTGCCGTATCTGGGGTTGCAGGCGCAGGTCGGTGAATTGTCGCTGCAACCGGGACAGGCCATCGCCGGCATGAATATCAGCCAGAACTTCTACGACCCGACGAATGACGAAGGTTGGGTTCCGGTTCCGGTTGATCTGATGGAGGACCCCATCGAACTGCGGCTGTTCAACTGGAACACAGGCGCGACACGCGATATTGATCTGGACATCGTGGCCGTCGTCGCGGAAACCGGGAGCTTCAATGATTACATCATCCACATGCCCATCGACGATGTGCGCCGCTGGAATGAGTGGATCAGCGGCCAGAAGTATGACCCGGAAACCGCCACCTACGATCAGGTGAGTGTCTATGCGACCAACCGCGAAACGGTGGGCGATGTATCCGAGGCGATCCGCGAACTGGGATACGGCACCAGCGGCATGGGTGATTACCTCAACAGCCTGAACAACTTCTTCGTCACCATGCGCATTATGCTGGGGGCAATCGGCGGCGTGGCGCTGCTGGTGGCCGCGTTCGGCGTCGCCAACACAATGATGATGGCGATTCTGGAACGCACGCGCGAAATCGGCATCATGAAAGCTATCGGCGCGACCAACGAGGCCATCCTCACGTTGTTTCTGCTGGAATCCGGGCTGGTGGGGCTGGCTGGCGGAGCAGTGGGGGTGCTGCTGTCGAAGATTCTCCAGAATCTGGTGAACAGCGCCATCGAGAACATGCCGCAGGGCGAGGGGGGCATCTACTTCCTGCCCTTCAATCCATCCCAAATCGGATCAAACCTGATGGTCATTCCGCCGGAGCTGATCGTCTTTGCGCTGGTGCTGGCGACCGGCGTTGGCGTCGCAGCCGGCCTGTACCCGGCCTGGCGGGCGGCTCAACTGCCGCCGGTGCTGGCCCTCAAATACGATTAGGCGCCGCGTGAACGTACAAACCTGAAGCTGGAGTATTCCGGGTGTATAATCGAACGCAGGGGGCCAGCGCCCCCTGCTGCCGTTTGCTGGCTGATTCTGCTGAACTTTATCACTGGCCTATGCTGAATACCAAACGCACACCACTCTTTCGGCTGCTGCAAAAGCTGCAACCCTCGGAAAATTCCGCCCTGCTGATGCTGGCGATCAGTGTCGGGCTGGCTACCGGGCTGGGTGTCTGGCTGTTCCGGCTGGGGATCGAATTCTTCCATGAGGTTTTTGTGATCGGGTTCGAGCATCTGCTGGGCGAAACATTGGGCCGGGTGACCATTGTGGTCAGTCTGGCGGCTGCGGGCTTTGTCGTGGGTTGGCTGATGAACCGGTTCGTTGGCATTGAGCGATATCATAACGTGGCCGCCATTATAGAGGCCTGTGCGCTGGCCGGGGGGCGGCTGCGCTATAGCCAGTTGCCGGCCAAGATGCTGGCGTCATCCCTCTCGCTGGGGGCAGGCGCATCGGTCGGGCCGGAAGACCCCAGCGTCCAGATCGGCGCCAATATCGGATCGATGATCGGCCAGCGGCTGCGGCTGCCGGAAGAGCGCGTGCGGCTGCTGGTAGCGGCGGGTTCGGCGAGCGCCATTGCCGCTGCTTTCAACGCGCCCATTGCCGGCGTGTTCTTCGCGCTGGAAGTGATTCTGCTGGAATTTACGACCAATGCCTTTGGTGTGGTGGTGCTGGCAGCGGTGGTCGCCTCAGTGAGCAGCCGGGCCATTGAGCAGACCATCGGCGTCCACGAGCCGGCGCTCAATCTGCTCAATTATACGCTGGGTACGACGCTGGAAATCCCGCTGTACGCTATCCTCGGCCTGCTGCTCGCGCCGATCTCAGCGGTGTTTATCCGCAGCATGTACTGGCAGTACGATATCTGGCACAAATACGTTCATCTGTCCCGCCCGCTGAAAACGGCGCTGACTGGCGCAGCCGTCGGCTTTGTGGGTATCTTCCTGCCCCAGATACTGGGGCCGGGCCGCGAAGTCATGAACGCGGTACTGGCACGCCCGGAAGATTTCACCCTGCTGCTGCTGCTGGCGATTGGCGTGGCCAAAATGTTCATGACCGGCTTCAGCCTGGCCGGGGGCTTTGTTGGCGGGGTGTTCGCACCGACGCTGTTCGTCGGCCTGATGTTCGGCAGCGCGTTCGGACGATTGCTGGCAATATTTCGGGTGAACGGCGCCATCAGCGACCCGCAGGCATTTGCGATTGTCGGCATGGCGGCGATGATGGCCGGGGTTGTGCGCTCGCCGATCACCGCCATTATGCTGGTGTTTGAACTGACCAACGACTACCGCCTGATTTTACCGATCATGCTGGCGGCAGTGGCGTGCATCTACCTGACTAACCGCTTTGCTCCGCTGGGGATTTACGCGCTGGGTCTGGCGCGGCAGGGTATCCACCTGCAGGAAGGGCGCGACATTGATCTGATGCAGGGGATCACGGTTGCCGAAGTCATGGATGAACCGGCGGTTATTGCTGAAGATGCGTCGCTGGTGGAACTGCGCGACGCGCTGCGCCGCTATCATACCCGTTCGCTGTGCGTGACCAATGTGACGGGCGATCTGGTCGGCATTGTCACCCTGTCTGATTTGCAGCGGGCTTATGAGGAACGATCCGAAGAAGCCGCCAGCCTCACCGTGAGCGACATCGCCATCCGCGACATCATTACCATATACCCCGAAGATGTGCTGTGGCGCGCAATCCGGCTGATGGGGACGCACAATGTCGGGCGGCTGCCGGTGGTCGAAGAGGGCACAGCCAGGCTGGTCGGTGTCCTCAGCCGCCACAATATTGTCGAAGCCTACAACAAGGCGATTGTTCGCAAGCTTCAGGACCAGCACAACGCCGAGCAGGTGCGCCTGAGCCACCTGACCGGCGCGCATGTGCTGGAAATCTTCGTGCCGGAAACCGCGCCCATCGCCGGAAAGCGCATCCATGAGATACACTGGCCCGCCGAAAGCGTGGTGGCGTCTGTCCAGCGGCGCGGCAAGCTGCTGGTTCCGCACGGCGATACCGAACTGCGCGCCGGGGATCGAGTCACGGTGGTAGCTGCCCCGGAATGCGAAGATGAACTGGAAGCCCTCTTCGGCCAGCGTCCGGTAGCAGTTTAGCCTTCTGCCTCCACCAGATTAGCGACAAAACTGATTTGCAGGTCAACCTCGTTGGTGACATTGGCGACACCCGGCGCGCTGGGGATGGTCAGCTCATAGGCGTCGCGGGTCACCATCGCCGTCGCCGAGCCTTCCAGCCGGTCTTCAGCTACCAGCACCGCCGTGACTTCAAACGTCACCGGGTTGGTGATATGGCGCACCGTCAGATCGCCGGTTATCTCAAAAGTGACGGGTTCGCCAATGGTGACCGGCGCTTCGGGCAGGCCGCTGATAGCAGTCGGCACGAAGCTGATAAACTCAAATTCATCCTGCCGGGATTGAAGAATCTGGTTGCGCAGGGCGCGGTTGCGGTTCTCATCATCGGTTTCCAGCGTGCGCGCATTGATCCGAATCTCGCCCACGCGGGATTGAGCCGCGTTTTCCAGATTGACCAGAATATCGCCGGCAACCTGATGCGTGGCTCCGATCACCTCTTTGGGCGAGCCAAACAGTTCCTCGTGAATGATGAACCGCACTTCAGATAGTTCCTGATTAATGCGGAACAGGCTGCCGTCATCGGCCTGTGGTTCAAGTGTCTCGGCGCTGATCGGCTGAGATGGCGTAGCCGTACCGCCGTACCACCAGACGGCGAATGCCGCGCCGCCAACGATTAGCACCAGCAGAATTACCCCTCCCAGTATGATGACATTTCTTCGTTTCATGGACTCTCCTTATGTTGATGTGGATGAGTTGGGGCAGAGACAGCCGCATCCAGTCAATTTCAGGAACAGGGCGAACCGGTATGCTCGCCCTGTCCCGCAGCACAGGCACGGGCGTTACATCCCGATCCGCAGCACCTGACCGTCCACACCCCCTGCTGAATTAATGCTCACGTACAGATTGCCATCGGCATCCTGCGCCAGCGCATACGGTGCGGGCAGATCACCGAGAACGGTTTCCGGGCCGCTTCCCGTGATCCGCACCACACGACCCGGCCCAAAGCCCTGATCGCCCAGCACGCCAAATTCCACCGCGTAGATTGTGCCATCGTCCGTTACCAGCACATCGGTCACAGTCGTCAGCCCGCCAATCGTTTCGGCCAGTTCGCCGCCCGACCAGCGTTCGATGTACGCTTCACCTTGCGGGAAGGGGAAACCAGTCAGGAAGCCAACATACAGGTCGCCGTTGGGGCCGATGTCCACTGAGGTCGGTACGGGCGAGATGTCTCCAATCGGCCAGGTGGCGGCGATCTGCGCGCCATCGGCTTCGGTCCAGCTAAACATACAGTTACAACTGGCATCGACAATGTAAATGGTGCCGTCATCAGCTACGGCAAAATCCGTGGGATTCGAGGCGATAATATCCTCATCGGGGTTATTTTCGGCTTCCAGCGAGTACAGGTCGATAAAACGGCGAATGCGGTTGGTTTCGCGGTTGAGTTCGACCAGCCCCATACTAAAGGGAAATACCGTCGGCGTTTCACCCAGCGCCAGCCAGATCGAGTCGTCGGTCACCAGAATAGAGGAAGCGCCGCGCGACTGGCCTATGCTTTGACTGCCCAGGCCAATGATTATCACGGCGGCGTCGCCGGCCGGCGTAACCCGTGTCACCTGACCGGTTCCACCAACTGGAATAGGCGCACGGCCTGTCGGCGCTTCAAAGTCGCCGCCATTACCCGCTTCGACCACGTAGAGATTGCCGTCACTGTCGAACGCCATGCCACGCGGGTTCACCAGCCCGCCGACGACGACATCCTGCGCGGCCAGCGGCAGACTGGTGATCGCCAGCAGGGTCAGCAGTGCAAGATAAGCTGCTTTGCGAAACATTCACTACCCCTCCTGAAATAGAAGTAAGAAATGGCCTTGCGCTACCAATGGTACGCCGCAGCCCGCCAGAACAGATATTAAAAGCCGATGAGAAAGGACCCGGGCGGGCTTTGGGCAGTTTAACCAAATCTGGCCCGCGCTGCTTGACCATCCGCGCCGACGTGTCTATAATACTCACACAGTATGGAACCGGTTCCAAAAAAGGACGGTTCTTTATGGGCAGCTAAAAAACTGATGCGTCTCCCCACGATACGTGATGTAGCCCGCGAGGCGGGTGTCGGTGTCGGCACGGTGGTCGTGGTTGCAAAGTACGTGATGGTGGATAAAAATCTGCCGGATGATCGAAGAGACCTTGACCTACTCATGTCGATCATGCGGCAGTGCCCATATTATACGCAATGGACACAATCGGTGT